>Ga0153915_10005749_pt1 | contig 11554 bp, 13 predicted proteins | sample Opewatmetagenome_2_FD_107003 | JGI IMG/M metagenome (GOLD analysis project Ga0153915, IMG submission 107003) | Freshwater wetland microbial communities from Ohio, USA - Open water 3 Core 3 Depth 3 metaG | ecosystem: Environmental > Aquatic > Freshwater > Wetlands | place: USA: Ohio, Lake Erie...
CAGATAAACAGAGGATGAGATGTTTATGCCTGCGGCTCCTTCAGGGAGGCTCTTTCCGTTAATCGCGACCACCCGGAGGATCTCCCCGAGCCCCAGGGTACCGAGAGCAAAATAGTCGCCCCTCAGCTTAGTCAGAAGAGGCAAACCGATCACGATGGCAACGAGGGCTGCGCCGATGCCGCTCATCAACATTGCTAAAGGATCAAGATACCCTGTAACTCCTGCCCTCCACGTTATTGCAGTCACATAGCACCCGATGCCGAAAAATGCATGCTGGCCCATTGAGACCTGACCCGTATAACCCGCGGCAAGGTTCCATCCCTGGGCAAGCGTTACATAAATAAAAGTTGTGTACAAAAAATAGATTAAATAGGATGCCTCAACGTCCACTAAGAAAGGATAAATCAAAAAGAAGGCTGTTATCATGAGACCAATGGAGTAACCCACCTTTTGTTTCGATATAGGCTTGCGTGCCATGCTCCTCCTTTTAGCCCTTTTCAACAGACCGCCGGCCCAGTAATCCCTCCGGTCTCAGGATCAGGATAATTAAGAAAGCTGCATAACCAACGGCATCCGCCCATCCGGCGCTGATCGTGTAGGAGCTTATGCTTTCCAATAAACTCAAAATGATCCCTCCCAGGAGCGCTCCTTCCACACTTCCTAACCCGCCAAAGGCGACCGCGATCAAGGCCTTGAGGCTAAAAAGAAATCCAAAATAAGGATCAAAGGGATAGGTAATGGAGGTCGCAGCACCGGCAACGCCAGCCAACGCGATGCCGATAGAAAAGGTTACTGCGCTCACCCAACTGGGGCTTATTCCCAAAAGGGCTGCCGTCCCCCTATCTTCGGAGACCCCCCGGACAGCTTTTCCTAACATGGTCTTTTTCAGGAACAGAAAGATTAAGCCCGTTGTAATAAGAGCCACAATGGCGACGATAAGCCGGGTGACAGAGACATTGATGCTCCCTAAACTTAAGGCTGATGATGAATAGCTCGTCGTTACAGTACGGACATTCGGTGACCAAACGAAAGACATGAGATGTTCCAAAAGAATCATGAGGCCGAATGCCAAAAGTAGGGATGGGTTTTTCCCTGCTTTTGCCAACCTTTGGAAAAGCCCTGTGTATAGAATCCAGCCTAACCCGGAAAATACAGGAATAATGAGCAGAAATCCTAAAAATGGATTCATGGAGGTCAGGGTCACCATCCAGTAGATGCAATAGGCAGCCAGAATCATGACGGCGCCATGCGCAATAAAGACAATCTGCATACAGCCGAAAATAAGGCTAAGGCCGATCGCAGCCACGCCATACATGCATCCGAGAAGGATTCCATTAATGAAAACCTGAAGGAATATAGCAAAGGAAGGAAATCCGGTCATGGATTTATATCACCATCCCAAGAAAAGCCTGCTGAAAATCCGGATCGTTTAACAGGTCTTTAGCCCGACCCTCCATTTTTAGGGTCCCTGTCTTTAAAACATAACCATAGTCGGCTATCTCCAGAGTCTTATGAACGTTCTGTTCAACCAAAAGAATGCTCACACCATCTTTGTTCAGGACTCTAATAATATCAAATAATAGGTTGACAATGAGGGGAGCCAAACCCAGAGAAGGTTCATCGAGCATAAGGAGAATAGGTTTCGCCATGAGCGCCCTTGCAATGGCCAGCATTTGCTGTTCGCCTCCGCTCAATGAACCCGCACTCTGACCTTTTCGATCTTTCAAAACGGGAAAAAGTTTGAAAGCCCGCTCCATCGATTCGTGCATTAATGGACGCGTATTCGGGAGATAGGCACCCAATTCCAGGTTTTCCAAAACGGTAAGTCTGGAAAACAGACGTCGTCCTTCTGGCACATGGGAGATACCCATAGCCACCACTTTCTCCGGCTTGAGGTTGGCCAAGGAGTTTCCAGAAAACAGTATTTCCCCCTGCCTGGGTTGGATAACGCTCGAAATGGTGTTCAGAAGTGTGCTCTTGCCAGCACCATTTGCTCCCAAGAGTGCCGTAACCTTTTCTCTATTCACATGGAAGGAAACATCCCAGACAGCCTGGGCATCGCCGTAAAAGACATCGACGTGCTTAACTTCAAGAAGTTGGTTTACCAAGATACGCCTCAATGACTCCGCTATCTTTCGCTATCTCTTCCGGTTTTCCCTCTCCTATCTTGCACCCGTAATTTAGGACTACCACCCGGTCACATAATTGGAAGATGGCATTTACTTTATGTTCGACCCACAAGATGGCCACATTTCTTTCTTTCCGGGTCCTACTAATTACTTGAAGCATATTCATGATCTCCGATGGATTGAGACCAGCCATGGGTTCATCCAAAAGGGTAATCAACGGCTTTGAGGCCAAGGCCCTGGCCACTTCCAGAAGTCGTCGATCTGAAAGGGTCATATTGGCTGTAACCATATCTCTCTTATCTCCCAACCCTACAAGAACTAAGGCATCTTGTGCCTCACTACGAGCCTTCTTTCCCCTCAGTCCACGGCCATAAATGGCCCCTACCAAAACATTCTCAAATGCCGTCATGCTCAGAAATGTTTTAACCAACTGAAAGGTTCTTGAAAGGCCTAACCGACATATATGATGGGGGGACTTCCCGGTAATTTTATCCTCCCGTAAATAGATGTCACCTTTATCTGGTTTGTATATCGAAGTAGCAACATTGAACAGCGTGCTCTTGCCCGCACCGTTTGGACCGATGAGACCGACAATCTCGCATGCCTTTACACTTAGGTTAACCTCGCTTAAGGCGTTCAGACCACCAAACCTTTTAGTTACATTTTCCATTCGGAAAACGATGGTATCTGCAGTGTCATTCATATTACAAAAATAATGTTTTCATATCTTCGAAGAGACGATTGACGACCATATTGGAGCTCGGCCTTGATGCCTATTTTTTTCCAGAGTTCGTTTAAGCGGAAACATAGCATTCGTTTATTAGATTTCTGAAGCTACAACCCCAAATAGGCTTGTCTTACATAATCATCTTGGAGAAACTTCTCACTGGTCCCATCTAAAACGACCCTTCCGTTCTCGAACAAGTATGCCCGATCCGAAATCTCCAGGGTATGCTTAACATTTTGCTCAACTAATAAGATGGTCGTCCCTTGCTCCTGTAATGTCTTTATCACCCGGAAGATTTCTCCTACTAACAAAGGAGCTAACCCGTAAGATGGCTCATCCAACATGCACAGGATTGGTCTTGACATTAACCCCCGAGCAATCGCTACCATCTGTCGCTCGCCGCCACTTAAGGTTCTCACCAATTGCTTAGACCTCTCCCTCAGCACTGGGAACATCTGAAAGACCCTTTCTATCGATTCTTGCATCTCCTTCTGGGCTCTGGGAATATAGGCCCCTAACTTAAGGTTTTCATAGACTGTCATATCAGGAAAAGACAGACCCCCTTCCGGGATATGCGAAATACAGAGTTCAACAATACGGTAAGTTGGCATTTTATCGATTCTCGAACCTCCGAACTCTATTGTACCGGAGGTCAGAGGAAGTAACCCGGATATGCTATTAAGCACTGTCGTTTTACCGGCTCCATTTGAACCGATTAATGTGACGATTTCTTTCTCCTCAATACTGAAAGAAACATTCCATAAAACCTGAACCTTTCCATAAAAGACATTTATCTTGTCAACTTTTAGCATAGACATCCGTTCCCAAATATGACTCAATCACTTTTTTATCCCTAATAATCTCCTGCGGTGCACCTTCTGCAATCTTCTCACCGTGATGGAGCACTATGATTCGATCGGAAATACTCATGATGGCCCTCATCACATGTTCAACCATCAAAATTGTAATTCCTTTACCGCTGATTTCCTTGATTAACCTTATCGCCACGATGACCTCAGCAGGGTTCAAACCTGCCATCACTTCGTCAAGTAATAATAACTCTGGCATGGTCGCTAAGGCCCTCGCTAACTCAAGACGCTTCTGGTCGGTGAGGGTGAGGTCTTTGGCAAGGATATCTTTTTTTTCGGACAACCCCACAAATTTCAAGACCTCCATGGCCTCCTGTTCTGGATCGAGCCTGCCTATATCCCTCGCCTTCCCGAATAGGGATCCTAACAACACGTTCATAGGGACAGTCATGTTGCTGAAAAGTTTGACCGATTGAAAAGTCCTCGCGATCCCCCTCCTGCAAATTTGATGGCGTTTCAAGCCACTAATTTTCTCACCTCTGAATTTGATGACTCCGGAGGTGGGGGCCAAAAATCCGGATATTAAATTTAAGAGAGTTGTCTTCCCTGCTCCATTGGGGCCGATCAACCCCACGACTTCACCCTGATTTAGGTGAAAGTCCACATTCTGCAAAGCAGCCAATCCCCCAAAGTGTATGGTAACTTTTTCCCCTTCAAGTATACGCATAGATTAATTACCGATGCCCTTTGCGCCACCTTTTAACCCATCCCACGAGGCCCTCCGGTAAAAATATGATGACCACGATAAAGATGATACCGTATATCAGGGCGTAATGATAAGGGAACTTAGACAATAAGATTTCTGATATGAATGTAAGAATACTTGCGCCTAAAAGAGGACCATAAATTTGTCCCACTCCGCCAAAGAGACTCATCAAAACCGGTGTAAAAGAAAGGACCGGATTAAAAGCAGAGTTCGGATCGATGTAGGTCCATTTGGTAGCCATGATCGCCCCCGCCATTCCCATAAAAAAACAACTGATGGCAAAAAATGTTATTCGAAGGGCGGTCACATTTATTCCTATGGACGCTGCGGCATCTTCGCATTCTCCGATACTCTCTAATGCGAGACCGACCTTGGAGTGTTTAATGATATAGCTCACGAGTATCGTCATCAAAACAATTCCAATCATGGAATAATAAACAATCAGACTGTTTACAAGGGGAATATACCTGCCGACCGTAATGGTTATGTTGTGTTCCCACCACAGGACTGAATTTCGGACAAGTTCACTAAGCCCAAAAGTAAATATGGCGAAGTAAAAGCCGGCCAACCGGAGAGAGATAACCCCGACCAGAAGGCCCAGCAAGAAACTCAGTAAGCCTCCAAAGACGACCACCATGGGTAGAGGCAGCACAGGGGCGAGCACAGCAGAACTATAAATGCCTACTCCAAAAAACGTTGCGGTAGCTAAGGAGATGTACCCGGTTGGAGCACAAAACATCGACCAACTGACGGCAAGGGTGATATACATCAGAATGCTGGTGATCGATACGATGGTGTATGGTTTGACGAAAAGGGGCATCGTTCCTATTAGAATCACGATTAAACATATGAATAAAACCCATTGCAGGGAAACTGCCCTGACACTCCTCATCTCTCTATTTCCCCAAAATGCCCTGTGGTCTAATTAAAAGAATGAGAGTAAAGATAACATATGATGCAATCAAGGAAAGCTCAGGCTCAATAAACATGACCGTACTTGTAATAAAACCCAGCATTAATCCCCCGATGAAACTTCCCAAGATATTTCCTAATCCACCCAAGACAATCACGATCAAGGCGATGAGGAGATAGGGAAAACCCATGGTAGCCGAAATTTCATACATCATGCTGATGAGGCAACCAGCTAAACCAGCTAACATTGAGCCAAGACCAAAACACAAGGCCAGCACACTGTGAATGTTTATCCCCACAAGCTGAGCAGAGGTAGGAGATTGTGCCGCCGCCCGGATGGCTCGTCCCATGCGGGTACGCATCAGAACAAGAGTGAAGGCTAAACTGATGGCAGCGGCGAACAAGAGAGCGACCAATCGATTTGCTTCGAAAGTTAATCCCAAGAAATGAATGCCATAGGCCAAATAGGAGTAGGCCCTCAATTTGGTACCCGCCCACAATAAGGCTATATTTTGGATCACATAGAGGAGCCCAAAAGAGGCCAACATGGAACGATTTTCAAACGTTGCCGCCGATTCCGAAGATCTCCTGAGGTAATGGAATAAAGTCTTATAGATTGAAAGACCCACTATAAGTAATATAGGAGCACAGACGACAAGAGAAACAAGCGGGTTAATTCCCAGGATGGCGGACATGGAGTAGGTGATGAAAGCCCCGATCATCACAAATTCGCCGTGAGAGACATTGAGCACTCTGGCAACGCCATACTGAAGGTTGAGCCCCGCAGCGACCAAGGCGTAGATTCCCCCTTGTATCAGACTACTGATAACGATATTAAGGATGTCTTCCATGCGGGCCGTCTTTGTGACTGAGTTCGATATTGAAGAACACTGATTCAGTAATGCCCTCCGCTAAATTCGATCTGGGTTAGCAGAGGGCATTATCAATCCTTATATTAACTATCTTATGGTTATTTGGAGCTGGGCCACTTCGGCTTGGGGTATTCGACTTTTACCGTACGTTTATCTTTAGGCATGAGAGCTTCGAATTCTCCCTTTTGCCATTGCCCAACGTCGGCCTGAAGATTTGTACTGTATTGATCAACAAAACTCATTGGACCAACGACGGTATTAAAAGTGTCTTTCGCTATGACATCCCTTATCTTCGGCCTGTCAAAATCCCCCACTTTTTCGACAGCTTGTTCTATAAATTGAAGAGCAGCATAAGCGAAAACCTCCGTTCCCCGGTTACATTCTTTCCCCCACTTCTTTTTATAGGATTCGTAGAACTTTTTGCCAGCAGGGGGAGCCATCTTTGGATTGTATGCGTCCATACCAATGACCCCTTCTACGACAGCGGCACCGAACATATCTCGATAATCCATTGTATTTGTTAATGCCCCATTAAAGAAAAACTTCGGGTTATATCCAAGCGCCATCATCTGTTTCGTCCATAGGATGGTACTATCCGGATAACCAAAAGAAATGACCCCGTCGACCTTCGCAGACATTGTTTTCTTTATTAAAATAGAGAGATCCGGGGCCCCGAGCGGAATGGCCTTAAAGATAGGGACCTTAATGTCTGTCATCCCGATCAACGGCGCGATGGTAGCCCAATGCTCCAACCCAAACTGGTCTGCGACATAGAATATGGCTACCGACTTCATGTCAAGCTCTTTCATAAGGTCTAAAGTGCCTTTTACGACACCGGGAGGCTGGTTTAAGACAACAAATAAATACGGTAGGTGGGCCAATTTCTCTTGGAGCGTTGCCATAGAAATCGTGTTTGCAATTAATGGGTACTGATATTTGGCTGCAATCGGAGCTGCAGCCAAGATAAAGGCCGTCCCCCACGGGGGCAACATAAAATCAACATTGTCCTGTAAGATCAATTTCTCAAACATCTTGACGGATGTCTCTATATCACTGTGATCGTCATACAGAACCAACTCAACAGGGATACGTTTATTATATTTCGGTACCAAAATCCCACCCTTCGCATTGGTATCCTCAGCCCACAGTTTCCATACACTTACCTGCATTCCATCCGCAGGCATAGCGTTCATGCCTGAAAGGGCAATAGCACTACCAAAACGGATCTTATCAGGTACTTTGTCCGATGCGGCGGATGTGATTGCCGGCCCGATCCAACCAACCATTAAGAGGAGCATTGCAAATATTAGAATGATACAGAAACTGCCAAAGAATGCGGACCACTTTTTCTTTTCCATCTTAACCCTCCTTGTACGTGTCTGCTTAACAAAAACGATTGATGTCACTCACCTCTCGCCCCTAAACGACTCTTTAACTGGTGTTAGCCCATAAAGATCATCACCCCCTAACAGGTTTTTCCATATTTTCCAGCGATCCTAAACCATTACCCCACCGTTGGGCCTGATCGTCCGCCCAACAACATCATTATAATAAGGTCGCACCTCTATGAAAGGGCTGGTCGGATCCACTGCCAGGATGTCCACCACCCTGCCCTTCATTTTAGCAAGTGAAATTTGCATGGCCACAAAGTAAAGGTTCTATCCACTGGGTGAGGCTATCTGCTTATACACTATATATTTGCAGGGTTCATCGATCTTATTACCTTGATCGTCATATTGACGACCATATTCGATCTTGACCTTTATGCCTATTTCTTTAAACAGTTCATTCAAGAAGTAGGCATGAGCACAGTAATAAGGGAACCCAACTCTGTTAAAACTCCAAGGATACGGTTCTTTTGTGATGGCGTTTTGCCTCTTTGCAATACCGTCCCTTATTAACCTGCCCCCGGCATTGCAGCCCGTTATCAACACGACGAACTTTTCGCCGTCTTCCTCTACATGAAACTCACTATAATGTGCCCGTTGGCTATTGCAAATCCCCTCTACCCGCTGCTCAATTGACATATTCCCATAACGTTCGTACTTCGATCGAAATGACTCAAATATTAACTTCCGTTCAAAGGTCTCAAACCATTTGTCCCCCTGCATCTTAGCCAATGTCCCCTTCAACAAACCAATCTCGTTACCGTATGCATCATGCAACGTGTGAAATTGTTCGTACACCTCGTTAAGATAGCGCAACGCCTCTTCGGTTTTCCCCGCTCTTATCGCCTCAACTGCTTTTTCTTTTGGACCAATAAGAAAGTCATCTCTCCTCACCATGATTTCTGTCCTCTATCAATCGCTGGTCATGAGGCTTTACCTTCCCCTTATTCTTTAAATGCCATGCCAGGTTACCATTTCATCAAGAGCTAACCGATCGCTCACATATTGGTTGATGATCTCATCCTCCTCCGGATACCCTATCGAAACACCAATGACGATCTTTTTCGAAGGAGGAATATTCATCAGTCTACGTATCACATCCGGATAGACAACCATCTGCAGCTGTATACAACAACCTAAACGATAGTTATGAGCCAAAAGGTGGATGGTCTGCAAAACGATACCCACATCCAGTATAGACCAGGTCGGTAAGGTGTCGGCAATATAGATGAGGATGCCATTGGGGGCTCCGAAGAAGCCAAAGCCCCTAAGCCAAAACTGCTGAACCTGTTTTTCATTTTTCGAATCTATGCCAAGGAAATGGTAATGGCTTTTGCTCAGTTCCAAATGGCGGGAGAGATAGGGCTCGGGCCACCCCCTAAAAGGGTATGGGACCTCTGGATTCGGTGCAACTCCAGACAGGAAACGTTCCTGAAAAGCCTTTCTCATCTCCTCCATGACTTGGCCCCCAAACACAGCGAATTCCCAAGGTTGGGTGTTTGCACACGATGGAGAACGCCTCGCTTCATCCAAAATTTTAATGATAAGCTCCTTCGGTACAGGTGTCGCCTTATATGCACGTATACTTTTTCTCGTTAAAATACATTCCGTTAATTCCATCGCTGCCTCCGCTCTTCGATTCTGCAAGAAGTGTCTCTTTTAACGTTTTGATCCTTCCCTCTTTCACCTTTTCAATTTATATCCTGCTTTTTCTCTGTCCCAGGTATCCTTCGTCACCCCTTCCTCTCTCAACTTGTACTTCTCAACCCTCGAGGTGGGGGTTTTTGGTAAACTCTCCTTGAATTCCAAATACCGGGGGACTGCAAAGTAAGCCATCCGATCATTACAAAATGAGATTAATTCCTCTGGAGTTATCTTTTCTCCATCTTTCAAAACCACAACTGCTTTTACATCGTCCTCACTTAATTCCGAAGGAACCGCCAATACCGCTGACTCAAAAACCTTCGGATGAGAATTGATCACCTGCTCCACCTCAAAAGACGATATGTTCTCCCCCCCTTTTCTCAATGCATCCTTCTTGCGATCTACAAAATAGAAATAGCCATCCTCATCCTTATAAGCAAAATCTCCTGTGTGAAACCACAAATTCCTATAGGCCCTAACCGTAGCTTCCGCCATATTGTAATAGCCGTCCATCTGCCCGTATGGCTCTCTCCCCCTCACGACAATCTCTCCCGTCACTCTCGGGCCACATTCAATATCATGATCGTCAAATATCGTAACATCATATACTTTCAAAGGCTTGCCACATGAACCAAGCCTTATCTTCTCCTCAAAAGGAGATGCCATGACAATACCCGTTTCCGTCATCCCGTACATCGTGATCAATTTAAGACCGAATCTCTTCTCAAATTCCTCAAATTCGGGTATCACCGGTGCCGCATCCATCATTTTCAAGGGGTTTCTCCCATCGTCCTCTCTCCGAGGCTGCCTCCACAATAGTGGAAAGATTGACCCTATGACGTTCGTATGGGTCGCTCCATATGTCCTGATCTCATCCCAAAACCCGGAAAGACTAAACCTCTTCCCCATCGCAAACATCCCTTCCGCAAGAATGGCCCCCTGGGATGCTGTCGTAGCATTCGCATGAAAAAGAGGGAGACAAGAGTAAACAATACTGTCCTCCGTATAACGCATGTACTGACTTTCCTGATACGCAACCGAGTAATAGTGAGCATGGCTCAATATCGCGCCCTTGGAGGGACCTGTGGTTCCAGAGGTGTACAGAATTGAGATAGGATCGTAAAAGTGAACCTCAGAAGGGGGATCTTCCGGAGACCCATCATATAACTCGATGAACTTCTTTGTGACAAACTCAGAAGAAAGTCCACCTCCCTTACCCCAATAATCGGGAACAACAATAATGGTCTTGACCTTTTTGATTTCCTTTTGAATGAACACCACCCGATCGATCAAGTCGCCGTCAACAACCACAACCGATGTATCCGAGTTATCTATGATATACCTGAGCAGGTTTCCTTTGAGGGCGATGTTGATCGGAACCATGATCGCCCCGATCTTGGCTAAGGCAAACCGGACATAGAGAAACTCTAATGAGTTCGTCATGATCATACAGACCTTGTCACCTTTCTTGACCCCCAGGTTAATCAAAGAATTTGCAACTCGGTTTGCCCTTTCATTCATCTCTTGATAAGTGACCCTTAAATCTCCATGGAGACAAAATATTTTCTCCCCAATCGCTCTTGCTTTGTCCTCAAGGATATGCCCAATCGTCCTCTCTTCAAACGGGTACTCTTTCATTCGATCAATTCCTCCCTCGGAAAGTTCGTCTCTTCACTGAATCCTTTGATTTATCGTCTTCTGAATAAATTCGATGATCTCCGATGTCTCAGCCCCCGGAGTAAAGACCTCCAAAACACCTATCTCTTTGAGCTTAGAAATATCACTTTCTGAAATAATCCCTCCGGCAAACACGAAGATATCCTCTGCATCCTTCTCCCTTAGCAACTTTAAAACCCCTGGGATGTGCGCCATATGTGCCCCAGATAAAATGCTCAAGCCGATCCCATCCACATCCTCTTGGATGGCCGTCATTACAATCTGTTCAGGAGTCTGATGTAACCCGGTGTAAATCACCTCCATTCCTGCATCGCTGAGTGCCCTCGCAACGATTTTTGCTCCCCTGTCATGCCCATCTAAACCTGGCTTCGCAATCAAAATTCTTATTTTTCTTTCCATCTCCCGTCACCCTATTTAGAAATAGCTCTTCCCTTTAACATATTCTCCGTAAACATCCCTCAACACATCGCAAATCTCTCCCACCGTGGCATAGAGCTTCACTGCCTTATAGATCGGTGGAACCAAGTTTTCATTCTTTTCGGCCGCCCTCTTGATGTCCTCCAAAGCCTTCTTAATGGCTAAGTTCTCCCTGCCACTCTTAAATCTTTTTAAACTCAAAAGGACCTTTTC
>Ga0153915_10005750_pt1 | contig 11554 bp, 14 predicted proteins | sample Opewatmetagenome_2_FD_107003 | JGI IMG/M metagenome (GOLD analysis project Ga0153915, IMG submission 107003) | Freshwater wetland microbial communities from Ohio, USA - Open water 3 Core 3 Depth 3 metaG | ecosystem: Environmental > Aquatic > Freshwater > Wetlands | place: USA: Ohio, Lake Erie...
CGGTGGCATAGCGAAGACGAGTTGTCACAAAAGAAATAGCAGGATACTGTGCCAGCATCATGGCGCCAACCGCGTCCGTTTCCGGCGTACACCACACGATTTCGCTTCCCGCGCTCATTCCGATACAATTGAAACATGCACCCCGTGGTCGCAATCGTGGGACCGACTGGAGTCGGCAAGAGCAGTTTTGCCATGCGGATCGCCGAACAACTATGCGGCGAGATCGTGAGCGCAGACAGCAGGCAAGTGTACCGGCATATGGATATCGGTACCGCGAAGCCGACAGATCAGGAAATGGCGCTGGTCCCCCATCATCTCATCAATGTTGTCAACCCTGATGAGGACTTCAGCCTTGCCGAGTACCAGCGCCTCGCCTACGATGCCATCTTGGACATCGCCAGCCGGCGCAAGTTGCCTCTGCTTGTCGGGGGCACGGGACAGTACGTGTGGGCAGTGGTAGAAGGTTGGGAAATCCCCAAAGTAGCTCCTGACCTCGAATTCCGCAAGCAATTGGAAGAGAGGGCGCTCAGAGGTGAGAGCGTGGCCCTCTATGAGGAACTGCTGAAAATCGATCCACAGGCTGCGCAGAAGATCGATCCAAGAAACGTGCGCCGCGTGATCCGCGCCCTAGAAGTCAGCCTAAGGGCAGATGCGCCCTTCTCACGGTTGCGCACCAAGAGTGCACCTCCTTTTCAAACCCTCGCCATTGGACTCACGGAACGTCGCGAGGAACTGTACCGTCGCGTTGACGCCAGGGTCGACACCATGATCGAGCGTGGCATGGTAGAAGAGGTAAGAAACCTGGCAGCAATGGGATTTGGATTTCACCTTCCGGCCATGTCCGGAATCGGATACCGACAGATTGGGGAATACCTGCAGGGCAAGCTTGACCTCGAGTCGGCCGTCAAGCGCATCAAGGTCGAGACCCACCGGTTCGTGCGTCACCAGTACAACTGGTTCCGGCTGAGCGACGAGAGGATAAAATGGTACGACCTTGAAGACAAAGAACTCGAATCGAAGGCCGTCGCCGAGATTCGCACATTCTGCGGGTGTGATGAGGGCTAGACGGCCAACCCTGGCATCTTTGGGCTCACCATCAGCAACTCTTCCGCCACGACGCCGAACAGCTCCATCCGCCGTAGGGACATTCTATTGCAGGACCACGTTGTCAAGAAGACGCGGCTTGCCTATCTTGACGACCAAAGACACTAACGCGGGCGGCTTGATTTCCTTCAATTCCTCGAGTGTCTCGGCGTCGGCAATGCTGACGTAATCGATGTTCGCCAAAGGCTCCTTCTTGATAAAGGCCGTCATGGACTGTCTGATCTTGTCTGCATCCCTTTCGCCATCCGTCCACATGCTCTTTGCCAGTTCCAATGACTTCGAAATCACGACGGCAGCACGCCTCTCATCCGGCCTGAGGTAGATGTTACGGCTACTCATGGCGAGTCCGTCGGCCTCGCGCACGGTGGGCACGACCACAATCTCCAAATTCATGTTGAGCTCCGCGACCATCTTCTTGATGACCACGCACTGCTGCGCGTCTTTTTGACCGAAATAGGCTCTCGTCGGCTCAACCATGTTGAAGAGCTTGTTGCAGACCGTAGCCACACCGCGGAAGTGGCCGGGGCGAACAGCTCCCTCGAGGCGATCGGTCACCTTCTCGACGTCAACCCACGTGTTGAACCGGGGCGGATACATCTCAGCCGCGGTGGGCATGAAGACCACATCGGTACCGACGGTCTCCAACATGGCGATGTCTCGCGGGATATCGCGTGGGTAGGCGGCGAAATCCTCCTTTGGCCCGAACTGCGTAGGATTGACGAAGATGCTAACAACAGCGTTGGGGTTGTCCTCCTTGGCTCTCGTGACAAGCTCGAGGTGACCCTGGTGGAGATAGCCCATGGTAGGAACAAGACCGACAGGGCCCTTCATTTGGCGCCTGACAGCCTTCAACTCGGCAACTGATTCAACTGTCTTCATACACCACCTCGCAACAGGACTTGGGACGCAACCACGCATGGATCGCAAGCCAAGGTGACTCGCGCTCGTCGAGAGTGAACTGGAGTCTTGAGTACCAAGGCAACCTGATCTCGCTCCACAGTAGCGGCTGGCGATCGGGAGTGGAATAACGAACAAGCCCATTTCGCCCGATGGTAAAACAAAAGAGGGGCCGCAGCCCCTCCCCGCATCGCCCTCTCAACACGTTCTCCCCTATTTCTTCAGCTCGGCCAAGAGACTCTCGTCCATGGTGAAGCCGTTGGCATCCGTCGGGAATTCACCGTGTTTCACTTCGTTGAAGTACTGGGTGACCGCCTGCTTCATGGTCTCGCCTATGCTGGCATATTTCTTGGCGAGTTTGGGTACGCGGTCCGATAGCCCAAAAACATCATGTATCACGAGGACCTGGCCATCGCAACCATTGCCGGCACCGATACCGATAGTTGGAATGGAAAGCTTCTTGGAAATCAGAGTCGCCAAAGGTGTCGGGACCTGTTCAAGAACGATCGAAAAAGCGCCCGCCTCCTCCAACGCCAGCGCATCCTTCAACAGCTGCGAAGCTGCTTCCGGAGTCTTCCCCTGGACACGCCATCCGCCCAACTGATTGACAGATTGAGGAGTGAGACCGATATGACCCATCACCGGGATGCCGCACTGGACCATTCTCCTAACCGTGCCAGCGACTGTAACACCACCTTCTAGTTTGACGCTCTGACAGCCGGCCTCCTGGATGAACCTCGCGGCGTTGCGCAGAGCCTCCTCAACGCTGATGGTGTAAGTCATGAACGGCATGTCGCCAACGATTAAGGCCCTGCTGGTACCACGCACGACTGCCTTAGTGTGATGGATCATCACGTCCATTGTGACGGGAATGGGGGTCTCGTAGCCGAGCACGACCATGCCCAAGCTGTCACCGACCAATATCAAAGGGACGCCGACCTCGTCGACAATCTTAGCAGTGGAATAATCATACGCAGTGAGCATGGCGATCTTCTCGCCCTTCTGCTTCATTTCTTTGATCTGGCCGATGTTTACACGCATTATTGCGCCTCCAGCAAGGTCATCATGCGATGGCCTCTTTTCATCTCCACGATCGTATTACTGGCATCGACATAGACCAGTCTAGGTGAAGCCCGCCGCGCTTCTTCCTCGGGCACCTGATGATAGCAGAGGATAATCACTATATCGCCTTTGACCGCCAACCTGGCGGCAGCTCCGTTTACGCAGATCTCACCCTGCTCTCCTTCAATGGCATACGTGGTGAAACGAGCGCCGTTATTGACGTTCACGACATCAACCTGCTCATAGGGAAGAATGTCAGCCGCCTCCATGAGCTTGCGGTCAATCGTGATGCTCCCTTCGTAGTTGATATTGGAGTCGGTCACCCGAGCCCGGTGTATTTTGCTCTTCAACATTGTTCGCATGGCGATCACCCCTTTTCCAAGCGTTCAGTGTTCACTATCGAGCCGCTTCTTTCATCAACTCCGTAATCCCAGCAGCGGCACTGTCACCAATCTTACCTTTGTCGATGGATATCGGGACCGTCTCGAGTCCGAGTTCACGATAAATCTTCGCAACTGAAGGAGCCGACTTGTCCAGCGCCGCAAGATGCTTGCGGACTGTGCCAATATCGCCCCTGGCTATCGGTCCGGTGAGGCAGTTAGGAATGCCAACGTTTTCGATATTATTGAGCGTGCCTTTGAGCAAGGGCATAAGTGCTCTGACTGCGTCTTTTCTGGGGACGCCAAAAGTCTGCCACAAATCGGTAGAGAGCTTGACGAGTGTCACAAAGTAGTTGCAGGCGATGACGGCGGAGGCGTGATAAAGCACTTTGTCGCTGGCTTTCAGTTCTATTGAGTAGCCATTAAGGTCCAAGGCCATCTTCTTCAAGATCGACCGCAGAGGCTCTACGGCTTCAACCGCAAAGGTGGAGCCGGGTAGGTTGTCAATCGCCTGTTGGACACTGGCAAAAGTCTGAAGAGGATGGAAAGCCCCTACTTGGGCTCCCAGAGAACGGGCCGGTTCGAGAACCTCGGTGGAGTCGGCGCCGCTGCAATGAGTAGCTGATGATCCCGGATGCCATATTATCTGGCCCGCGACTTGACCGATGGCACCGTCCGGAGTAGTGATGAAGACGAGTTCGACCGCGTCGGCGGCTTCCTGCAGACTCTTTACCGCCCGACAACCAGGAACAGCCTTCGCAAGCTTCTCGGCCGAGGCAAACGTCCGAGAAGCGACCGCGGCCACATCGTAGCCACTGGCTCCCAGTCTAATGGCCAGCGCTGTTCCGACTGTGCCTGCCCCGATGAAACCTACCTTGAGCATTCAGTCGCTCCTCGCTCAAGAAACTAAAAAAGCCCTCTTCGGCCAACGCCGAGAAGGCTCCAAAATATCACCGGATACTTTGCCGTCTCGGTCGTGTCCGATCCAAGCGACTACTACTTGTTAAGAATAACGGGTTCCGGGCGCTCACTGTCCGCCTTCGCGGGTAAATGGAGCCCGAGGTATCAGTAACAATGATAGGACAGCATTGTCATTTTGTCAACAGTCTCAACGACTCGGGTGACTTGAACGCATGCTGTGCAACGACTACCATATTTCCATGGGCCGCCCAACACAGCTATGCGCAACGCCGGCGAGGTGCTCTAGTGGCCTATGACGTGCTGGTAGTGGGCGGGGGACCGGTGGGTTGTCAGGCCGCACACAGGTTGGCTCGCTCGGGTTGGTCAGTCGCCATCCTTGAACAAGAACCGAATCACGAACGGCCCATCTGTTGTACCGGCATAGTCAGCGAAGAGTGCCTCAATGAGTTCGAGATCGACGCGAGTCTGGTGTTTTATCACTCTAGGAGCGCTACGCTGTCGTCTCCCTCGGGCAGACGCATCCGGCTGGAGCGGAGGTCTCCTCAAGCAGCGACCATCGATCGCCCGGCTTTCAACGCGTTCATGGCCAAGCGCGCGCGGCAAAGTGGGGTTGACTATGCCGCTGGCACGCGTGTCGTCGATATCACGGTCGGCAGAGACGAAGTACAGATCGTCGCCAAGTCTCAAGGTGAGGCAGCCCAATACCAGGCCAGAGCCGTCATTCTTGCCACAGGCTCTGACGGCACTCTGTCGGACAGAATAGGGCTGGCCAGGCCACGAAGTGTAGTTGGCGGAGCCCAGGTTGAAGTCAGGACCAATGGCATGGCAGAGGTGGAGGTATATTTAGGAAGACGCGTAGCCCCACATTTGTTTGCCTGGCTGGTGCCTACTCGCCAGGACAGAGCGCTGGCCGGATTGTTGGCCAGGGTTAATCCGAGAGGCCACCTCATAGTCTTTCTCGACTTCCTTAGAGGCCAGAACAGAATCAGCGAGACTACTTCCGGGTTGACATCAGCCGCCTTGCCGCTCAGGGCCATTTCCAAGAGTTACGCCGACCGCATATTGGTGGTTGGCACAGCAGCAGGCCTGGTCAAGCCAACGACAGGCGGAGGAATCTACTACGGACTGCTCTCTGCTGAGATCGCGGCTGAAGTACTCGGGCAGGCCCTAGCAGACGGCGACCTGTCACGGCATGCGCTCTCCTTATACCAGCGCCGATGGAGACAGAAGTTCGAAGGCGAATTCAGCGCAAGCTCCCGGGCACGCGCCCTCTTTGAGCACATGAATGATGCCCAACTGGACCACGCATTCGACATAATGAGCCAACCTGGCAGGCTCGAAACGCTCCTCGAAGCCGAGGGGATGTCTTTTGACTGGCATGCCAAAGCAATCACACACTTGCTTAGGGAGCGGACTTTGGCTAAACTGATTAATGGGGTCAAGTTTCCCTTTCCTAGCGTGCGTCACGCTCAGGGACGACCTTTCACAGAAGGAGACAGCAAGTGACAAACGAAGTCGCCGATGACATGAGCCTCGGCGAGGCTGCCAAGAATTTCTTTGCTACGCTGACTGCCGAGGAGAGAGCAGCAAGCCAGCCGGACGTCAGCAGGTTCGTCCGGTGGTTTGGCAGCCAGCGACCCATTGCAGGGCTAAGCGCACCCGAAATAGAAAACTACGCCGAAAGGCTGTCGCAATCCGACAAAGACTATTCGAGAAGACTGGAAGTCGTCAAGGCCTTCCTGGCCGGAGCCAAGAAGTTCAAGTGGACAAAGACCAACCTCGGCACTAACCTCAAGCCCCGAAAGACGAGGTCCAAGACCAAAGCCGCCTCATCCAAGCCTGCCCCAGCCGAGGTCATCCTCACTCAAGAAGGACACTCCCAACTCGTGGAAGAACTCGCGGGGCTGAAGACCCGCAGGCTGCAAGTCACAGAAGACATCAGAAAAGCTGCAGCCGACAAGGACTTTCGTGAGAATGCTCCTCTCCACGCGGCTCGCGAAGAAAAGGGGCACATCGAAGGCCGTATCATGGAACTCGAAGCTACCCTTAAAGCCGCTAGAATCATGGACGTTGCCCAAACGGTCTCAGTCCACGTGTCCATCGGCAACACCGTCATCGTATGCGACCTCAGCACTGGAGAGGAAGCACGGTATACTCTGGTTAGTCCACGCGAGGTGGATCTTGTGAGGGGCAAGATATCCTCGGTCTCCCCGATCGGACAAGCCCTCCTGGGCAAGCGCGAAGGCCAGACCTGCGATGTGACCGCTCCGGTGGGGACGCTCCGCTACAAGATAAAACGAGTCGAGTAGCATCACACGAACTCGTTCATATCTCCTCAACGCCGATCTATCCCGGCATAGGACAGACATGACTTCGGCACGTCGACGAATCGACCGCGACTCTAACATTGACCATTTTGGCCTTCGGAGTGCCTGTCGTTCCCGACGGACTTCCGGTTACCGTTTCCGCATATAGCGGATATACTATACGCATGATGGCCTGGCCACGCATGCAGGCTGTCGCAGAAAGGAAACAGTATGACCAGCGAACAGCAGAAGACCTTAGAAGGGCTGCAAACCGCCCTGCAAATGGAGATCGACGGCAAGGAGTTCTACACCAGGGCATCCCAGGCGAGCGGCAACGAGCTGGGCAAGAAGCTGCTGGCGCAACTCGCCAGTGAGGAAGACTACCACCGCAGGATCTTCACGTCTATCTACGAGTCAATACAGAAGCGCCAGGGCTGGCCCGAGGTTGACTTCCATCCGGACGGCGGCAGCGCATTAAGGACTGTGTTCAGCCGCAACCTCGCATCAGAGGCCAAGGCTTCAGAAAGCGAATTGGACGCCGTTACCACCGCCAGGGCCATGGAGACCAAGACCTACGATTACTATCAGGCTCGGAAGAAACAGGCCAGCCACCCGGCGGAGCGGGACTTCTACGACAGGCTCGCCGCCCAGGAGCAAGAGCACAACCTTCTGCTGGCAGACTACTACGAGTATCTTCAGAACCCCGCAGGCTGGTTCGTCAAAAAAGAGCATCCCTCGCTGGACTAGGAAATGAGCGAGCAAAATACCACGCAGATGGACCTTAGCGCCTTGCGCAGCATCGGTTACGGCATGTACGTGATCGGTTCGAGGAAAGGAGACCGACTCAACGCCCAGATCGCCAACACGGTTTTTCAGATCACGTCTGACCCTCCCACTGTCGCCGTCAGCATTAACAAGAACAACCTTACACATGAGCTCATTAAAGACAGCCGAGCTTTCTCAGCTTCAGTTCTCTGCGAGGACACTCCGCTGTCTTTCATCGGACGGTTCGGCTTCAAGTCCGGTAGAGACGCCGACAAGCTGGCAGGAGTCGCGTACCATATAGGGGAAACGAAGTCCCCCGTTATCACCGAAAACGCCGTGTCCTATCTCGAGGTGAGAGTAACCAAGGAGGTGGACATGGGCACACACACTGTCTTTATCGGCGAGGTCGTTGCCGCGAAAGTGCTGAGTGCCAAGACCTGCATGACCTATGCCTACTATCACGAGATCAAACGCGGCACAACGCCGAAGACGGCCCCGACATACGCGGCGCAGTAACAACTGAGGGGTGCCGAATTGCAGAAATACCGCTGCACGGTTTGCGGGTACATATATGACCCAGAGCTCGGCGACCCGGAAGGGAAAACAAGCCCAGGTACAGCGTTCGAGAAGCTTCCCGAAGACTGGCTATGTCCCATCTGCGGAGCCGACAAGACGGCATTTGAAAAAGTCGACTAGGCGTCGGGAGGGACAATGATCAGATTGGCGAAGCACACAAAGATGAAGCCGGAAGATGCCATCAACAAGGCAATTGATTTCTTCGGGCCGAAGGGTTACGGACTCAAGGTATATGACAACGGCCCGCTGTGCGCCAAGTTCGAGGGAGGAGGTGGGAGCGTCGAGGTGACCACCTGCGGCGAAGACAAGGGCGCGTCCGTTGAGGTTGTTGCACAGGAATGGGACGCTCAGGCCAAGGAATTCATGGGCAAAATCTAGCGACAGATCTGATGGGCGCAGGCGCCCAGACTGACAAGACCCTATCAATTCAATCCAGCCGGCGAAAATAGTGTATCGGAGGAAAGCAATGGCTGACAAGATCGGACCGGTCCAAAAGGCATCCAAGGAACTGCTCGGGCTACTAAATGACGCGGTTGCCCGAGAGCTGCAAGTTTCCATCCAGTATATGTGGCAACACGTGCAGTGGAGTGGAGTCAAGGGATTCGCCGTGCACAACGAGTTCCAGTCGATAGCGATTGCCGAGATGAAGCACGCCGAGAAGATTGCCGAGCGGCTCTTCTACCTTGAGGGAATCCCGACCACCAAACCGACGCCAATCTTCGTCGGCACGACCTTGAAGGAAATGATCGCCCAGGACGTGAAAGATGAAGAAAACGCGGTCAAGCTGTACAAGCAGATAATTACAAAGGCGAGATCCGAGAACGACGAGACGACCGCCGAAATGTTCGAGGAGATCCTGTCCCAAGAAGAAGACCACCACGACACATTCTCCACTCTGATCGAGGACCTCTAGAGGACCCGGAGAGACCAGGACGAGCCATGCGCCCGACGGGGCGCATGGCTCACTTACTTAACTTACCTCAAGCATCCTATCCACGGCGCGTGCGGCTTTGATACGGACCGCCTCCGGAATCTTGATGACATTCCGGTTGTTCTGCAACGACCACAGAATCGTGTCCAGTGTGATCAACTTCATCCTGGGGCAGACAGCCTGTTCTGACACCGGATAGAACCTCTTGTCAGGATTCTCGGCCTGGAGGCGGTGAATGATGCCGAGCTCCGTGCCGACGATCATCTCGGTAGCTCCGCTCTCCCGGGCATAGCGAGTCATGCCACCGGTGCTCAGCACAGCGTCAGCCAGCGCTTTGGCCTCAGGGCGGCACTCGGGATGCACGAGGACCTTCGCCAGGGGATGCTCCTCTTTGCGCCTGATGATATCCTGCGGAAGGATGCGGGCGTGGGTGGGGCAGTAACCAGGCCACAGGACCATCTGCCTGCCCGTCTGTTCAGCCACCCAACCACCGAGGTACTGGTCCGGCACAAATATGATCTCGCCTGATGGCGGCAGACTCTGCACGATTTTGACTGCGTTCGCCGACGTGCAACAGATATCCGACTCGGCTTTGACGGCAGCGGTGGTGTTGACATAACACACGACCGTTGCTCCCGGATGCTCCTTCTTCTCCTTTCGGAGGTCGGCTGCCGTGATCATGTTTGCCATGGGACAGCCGGCGTGCAGTTCCGGAAGCAAAACCGTTCTGTCGGGGCAAATGATAGCCGCAGTCTCAGCCATGAAATGCACGCCGCAAAAAACGATTACCTCAGCGTCGGTCCTGGATGCCTTCTGGCTAAGCTCCAGGGAATCGCCGACGAAGTCCGCAATGTCCTGAACCTCACCCAACTGATAGTTGTGGGCCAGGATTACAGCTTTCCTTTCTTTCTTCAGCTTCAGGATCTTATCTAGCGTCGCATCACGGTCGGGTATCATGGACCCTCCACTCGTTGGCGTAGACGTTCATACGGGCCCCCCTCACGAAGCCGAGAAGAGTAACTCCCATGTCTCTCGCGAGCTTGACACCGAGATCAGTCGGTGCCGACTTTGAGGCCAACAAAGGAATGCTCCTCCTCGCAACCTTAAGCAGTATCTCCGATGAAATCCGGCCGCTCGTCAGCACGAGGCGGTCGGCGGTCGAGATGCCTTCGAGAAAGCATTTGCCAAAGATCTTGTCGACAGCGTTGTGCCGCCCGACATCCTCGGAAAAGGCAATGATGTTCTTGGAGTCACACAGCGCGGCGCTATGGACGCCGCCGGTAGAATGGTACAGCTCGGACCGGTGCTGAAACTCCTTGAAGAGAGCGGCCACCTCGAAACGAGAAACGGTAACGTCGGACTGTATCTTGGACACCCCGGTGACATCTGCGGCGCTGTAGAACGAAGCACCACGGCCGCAACCCGAACTGATGAAGCGTTTGAAAACCTCGTCGGCGTCACCCTTGCCATCAGAACTCTCGACCCGAACGACGCCCCGCGTCTCGTCGACGAGCACCTTCTTGATGTCTTCTTTGTTCGTGAGCAGACCCTCTGAACACAGGAAGCCGATGGCAAGGTTCTTCAGGTCGGCCGGAGAACAAAGCAGAGTTACCAGTTCCCGGTCATTGAGGATGATGGTGAGTGGGAACTCACGGGCGACAATATCCTCGACACTTCTGCCCGGCTCATCTGACAGGCGCCATATCTTGACGTTTTCTACGTCAGCCTGCATCTTGACTGACCTTTATCTCGTCGCCAGCCCTCACTACTCCGCCACGCAGGACCCTGGTGAATACGCCCTCCTTGGGCATGATACACTTGCCTACCTGCTTGAAGATGGCGCAGCCGGTGTGGCATTCTTTGCCGATTTGAGTCACCTCGAGCAGTACGCGGTCCCCAACGGCGAAACGCGTGCCAACCGGGAGGGAAAGGAGATCGATGTCCTCCGTCGTGAGGTTTTCGGCGAAACTTCCGGGCACTACGTTGTAGCCCTCTTTCTGCATGCGCTTGATGCTTTCGATGGTCATGAGGCTGACCTGCCGCTTAATACCGGTTTCCGCGTGTGCGTCGCCCGCCATCCCGAAATTCTCTTTGATGACGCCCTCGGCAACCGGCTCCTTAACAGTACCCTTGTTGTCGCTGCGGCAGACTGCCAGAATCTTCCCCATGCTGTTACTCCTTAGTACGGTCGATTATCCCACCACCCAGGACCGCGTCTTCATCATAAAAGACTACGGTCTGTCCCGGAGTGATGGCCATTTGCGGCTCTTCGAAATGAACGACTACTTCTGTTTCCCGCAACGGTTGGACGAGAGCGGCGGCCTCCTGATGCCGGTACCTAATTCTTGCTTTCACCTTTTTCGGTGTACTAAGCCGATCAACTGCAATCCAGTTCAGGTCCCGGGCGACCAGAATATCTCCGAAGACCTCGCTACGTTCGCCAACGATGATGGCGTTTCTGGCAGGATCAATCTCAGTCACGTACAGCGGCCGGTCGCTCGAGATGCCAAGTCCTTTGCGCTGGCCAATCGTATGATGACCGATTCCGGAATGCCGTCCGATCTCATGTCCACGGCGATCAAGTATCGGCCCAGGATTCTGCACATCAGCCA
>Ga0153915_10005751_pt1 | contig 11553 bp, 10 predicted proteins | sample Opewatmetagenome_2_FD_107003 | JGI IMG/M metagenome (GOLD analysis project Ga0153915, IMG submission 107003) | Freshwater wetland microbial communities from Ohio, USA - Open water 3 Core 3 Depth 3 metaG | ecosystem: Environmental > Aquatic > Freshwater > Wetlands | place: USA: Ohio, Lake Erie...
GCGAGCGGATCGACATCGTGCCATGGTCGCCCGATCCGGAGCGCTTTGCCCGGCTCGCGCTCGCCCCCGCCCGCGTCGCCAAGGTGTTCTCCGATCCCGAGAGCAAGACGATCCAGGCCGTGGTGGACGAGGACCAGCTCTCCCTGGCCATCGGGCGCAACGGGCAGAACGTCCGGCTCGCCTCGGAGCTGACCGGCTGGAAGATCGATCTCTACTCGAGCCGCGAGTGGCTGGAGCGGGGTGGCGAAGGTCCCCTGTTCGCGCCGCTCCCCCCCGAGGAGGAGTCCGTCAGCCGGGTGCCGCTCGCCGAGCTGGAGGGGCTGAGCCCCGAGCTGCTCGAGATCCTGAGCACCGCCGGCTACCAGACTCTCAACGATGTGCTCGACCTCGAGCGCGACGAGGTCGCGAAGATTCCCGGCATGACTCCGGAGAAGACCGAGCAGCTGATGGGATTCCTCTCCGAGCTCACCACCGAGGACGGCAACGACGAAGCCCAAGCCGGGGCCTGAGCGGCTGCTCTCCCTGCTCGGCCTCGGCCGGCGGGGTGGCAACGTGGTGGCGGGGGTCGATCGGGTGCGCGCCGGTCTGCAGCGGGGCCGCTTCAGTTGCGTGGTCGTCGCGTCCGACGCCAGTGCCCGCGTCGCCGACAAGGTGGTCCGGCTCGCGAAGGCGAGCGGAGTCCCTCTCCTGCGCGGTCCCGGGGCGGAGCGGATGGGGGCGGGGCTGGGACTCCCGCCGGTGATGGCGGTGGGTGTGACGGACCGTGCCCTGGCGGCCGGTCTGATGCGTTCGGGTGCTGCGGCACCCCCGATGGAGGATTGAGTGGTCAAGACGAGAGTACACGACCTCGCGGCGGAATTCGGCATCTCTTCCGAGCAGCTCATGTCGCTGCTGCGGGACATGAATATCGTCGTCCGCAGCCATATGTCGGCCCTGGAAGGCGATCAGGTGTCGGGTGTGCGCGTGCGCTGGGAGCGCGAGAAGCGGAAGCTGGCGGCAGCCGCCGGAGAGCCGGCCCCCAAGAAGAGTCGCCGCAAGACCGCCAAGGCCGCCGAACCGGAGGCGGTGCAGCCCGAGGTCAAGCCCGTCAAGCGGCGCCGGACCGCGGCCGAGGTCGCGGAATCCGAGGCGCAGGCCCAGAAGGAGGCCGCCGACCGGCTCGCGCTCGAAATCGAGATCAAGCCCCCCGAGCCGGCCGAACCGGTGGTGCAGGTATCGCTCGAGGAGCGCGCCCGGGCGCTGTTCAAGGACCTGCCGCCGGCGCCGGTCGAGGAAGCGCTCGAGGAGCCGGCGGCCCCCGCCGCCGGCCTGGCGCCGGCTGTCGCCGCGCCGGGTCCCGCTGCCCCGCCGGTCCGTGCGGCCGAGCCACCGGCCCCGCCGACCCGGGCCCCTTTCATCCCGTCGCGGGTACCGCGGCCTGCCGGTCCGCCCGCGGGTCGTCCCGCTGCGCCAGGCCGGGGTCCCCGTCCGGTCTTCAGCAGCGCCGACAGCGGTACTGCCACGGCACGTCCGGGCGCCCCGTCCCGTCCCAGTGGTCCGCCGCGGGCCGGCGCGCCGCCCCGTCCGGGTGAGGAGCGCCCCCGCGTCTTCGGGCCCGACGCCGAGAAGGGCGGCGGACGCAAGCGCGGCAAGAAGCCCCGCCGCGGCATGGTGGACCAGGATGCCGTGCAGGCGAACATCCTCAAGACGCTGCAGGGCATGCGGGGCGGCGCCCGGAAGGGGCGCAGGGACGATCAGCCCAGCTATCGCGATCTGGTGGCCGGGCGGCAGGCGGAGGAGCGGGAAAAGGAAAAGACCCGCATCCGGGTCAACGAGTTCATCTCGGTGACCGAGCTGGCCGACATCATGAAAGTCCCGCCGAGCGCCATCGTCCAGCTCGCGTTCAAGGAGCTGGGGCTCATGGTGACGGTCAACCAGCGCCTCGACTTCGACCAGATCGAGCTGATCGCGTCGGAATTCGGCTTCCAGGCCGTGCGGGAAGAGGAATACGCCGCCCAGACCGAAGAGGCCGAGGTCGAGGAGGCCGTCGAGACCCTCAAGCCGCGGCCGCCGGTCGTGACCATCATGGGCCACGTCGACCACGGCAAGACCTCGCTGCTCGACTACGTTCGCAAGACCTCGGTGGTGGCGGGCGAGGCCGGCGGCATCACGCAGCACATCGGCGCTTACCACGTCTCGCTCGGCGACGGCAAGTCGATCACCTTCCTCGACACCCCCGGCCACCAGGCCTTCACGGCCATGCGCGCCCGCGGCGCGCAGGTCACCGACATCGTGGTGCTCGTCGTCGCCGCGGACGACCAGGTCATGCCCCAGACGGTCGAGGCGATCAGCCACGCCCGGAACGCCGGGGTGCCGATGATCGTCGCGATCAACAAGATCGATCTGCCCACGGCGAACGTGCAGAAGGTCAAGCAGGACCTGCTGCAGCATCAGGTGGTCCTCGAGGAGTTCGGCGGCACCACGCTCTCCACCGCCATCTCGGCCAAGAAGGGCACCAACGTCGATACGCTGCTCGAGCAGATCCTGCTTCAGGCCGAACTGCTGAACCTGCAGGCCAATCCGGATCGGCATGCGGCGGGCACGGTGCTCGAGGCGACCCTGGACCCCGGCAAGGGTCCGCTCGCCACGATCCTGGTGCAGAAGGGCACCCTCACGGTCGGCGACAACTTCATCTGCGGCAAATTCTCCGGCCGGGTCCGGGCGCTGCTCGACGAGCGCGGCAAGACCCTGAAATCGGTCGGCCCCTCGATGCCCACCCAGATCCTCGGCTTCGAGGGTGTGCCTTCCGCCGGCGACACCTTCGCGGTGGTGGCCGATGCGGTCGAGGCACGGGAGATCGCCCAGAAGCGCCAGCGGCTGGAGCGCGAGGCGCAGAATCGGCGTACCGCGCGCGGCGGCACGCTCGAGGACATGAGCCGGGCGCTAAAGCAAGGCCAGATGACCCAGCTCCGGATCATCATCAAGGCCGACCAGGGCGGTCCCGCCGAAGCCCTCGCCGATGCGCTGGCCCAGCTCAGCACCGGGGAGGTCAGGGTGGACGTGGTCCACCGCGGGGTCGGCTCGATCACCGAGAGCGACATCCTCCTGGCGAAGGCCTCCGGGGCCATCGTGCTCGGCTTCCACGTGCGTCCCGATTCCAATGCGCGGGCCGCGGCCGAGCGCGAGCAGGTGGACGTCCGGACCTATCGCATCATCTACGAGGCGGTCGAGGACGTGCGCAACGCGCTCGAGGGCCTGCTCAAGCCCGAGGAAAAGGAGACCATCCTCGGCGAGGCCCAGGTGCTGGAGCTCTTCAAGGTCAGCAAGGTCGGCACCATCGCGGGGTCGCGCGTGGTCAGCGGGACCATCCCGCGGACCGCGAAGGTGCGGGTGGTTCGCGACGGCGTCACGGTCTATACCGGGTCGCTCTCGAGCCTCAAGCGATTCAAGGACGACGTGAAGGAAGTCCGCGAAGGGCTGGAATGCGGTATCGGCATCGAGAACTTCAACGACATCAAGGTCGGCGATCTGGTCGAGGCGTTCCGCATGGAAGAGGTCAAGCGGACCCTGGCCTCGAGCGCCGCTGAAGGGGAAGGCCGGTAGCGGAAGCCGGCCGGCGATCCGCAATGATCCTCGGGACCCTGACCTGGGACCTCCATCTGGAGGGGTGCCTGTCGCTCAAGGAGCGGCGCTCGGTGCTGCAGCCGCTGAAGCAGGCCCTGCGGCGCCAGCTGAACGTCTCGGTCGCCGAGGTCGACCCGCAGGATCTCTGGCAGCGGGCCACGCTGGCCTGCGCGGCGGTGGGAAGCGATCGCTCGGTGGTCGAGGAGACCCTCCGGACGGCTGATCGCATGGTTGAGGAGGCGAACGGGGTCCGCATCATGGATACGGTGGCGCAGTACCGATGAAGGGATCCTCGCGGCGCCCGGAGCAGGTGGCGGAGACGGTCCGGCAGGTCGTGGCCGACGCGCTGGTGAGTGAGGTGCGCGATCCACGAGTCGGGTTCGTCACCGTGACCGGGGTGCAGGTCAGCGGCGACCTGTCGCACGCCACCGTCCGGGTGAGCGTCATGGGCGAGGAAGCCGACCGGACGCGGGCGCTGGAAGGGTTGCGGAGCGCGGCGGGATTCCTCCGCAGCCGCCTCACCCGGGCGCTGTCGACCCGCACGGTGCCCGAGCTTCACTTCGAGCTCGACAAGGGCCTCGAGCACGCCGCGCGGATCAACGCGCTGCTGCTCGAACTCAAGCGCGAGCCACCGGCCTGACCGGCGCTCTGCTGCTGGACAAGCCCGCGGGACCGACCTCGCACGACGTGGTCGCGCGGGTGCGGAAGGTGTGCGGTACCCGCGCCGTGGGGCACGCCGGGACCCTGGACCCGTTCGCGACCGGCCTGCTCGTGGTCCTGCTGGGACGCGCCACGCGCCTGGCCCGGTTCGTCGAACAGCAGCCCAAGACCTATCTCGGCACGGCGCGCCTCGGGATCCGCACTGCGACGGACGATCGAACGGGCGCGGTGATCGCCGAGGCGCCGGCCGCATGGCGGGTCGAGCGGGGCCGCATCGAGCAGGCGCTCGCGGCCTTCCGCGGACCGCAGTTGCAGCGGCCGCCGGCCTTCTCGGCCAAGAAGGTGGAAGGCCGACGGAGCTACGCGCTGGCGCGGCGCGGCGAGCCGGCGGAACTGCGCGAGGTCCAGGTGACGATCTACTCGATCGAGGCGGTCGCCATCCGGTTTCCCGACGTCACTTTCCGCACGACCGTGAGCCCGGGCACCTACATCCGCGCGATCGCCCGCGATCTCGGCGACCGGCTGGGCGGTGGAGCGCACCTGGTGGAGCTTCGGCGGGAGGCGGTAGGCCCGCTCCGGGTCGAGGACGCGGTCCGGCTCGAGGACCTCGCGCCCGGGACTCCGATTCTGCCTCCCCTCGCGGTGCTCGGGCATCTTCCCCGGGTCGAGGTGGGGCCGGAGGACACCGGTCGCCTCGCCCATGGGCGCACGATCCGCCCGTCCCGGGCTCCGGCCGGGGTGGTGGCACTGGTGGCGGAAGGGCGGCTCGTCGCGGTCGGTGAGTCCGGGCCCGAGGGTATTCACCCCGTGGTCGTGCTGGAAGCGGCCTGATGCGCTTTCTGCCCGACCGGCCCAACGGCACCACGGTTACCGTCGGCACCTTCGACGGGGTGCACCTCGGCCATCAGGCGGTGCTGCGCGAGATCGCCGAACGGGCCCGCGCCGCGGACCGGCACAGCGTCCTCGTCACCTTCGAGCCGCATCCGCTCGAGATCGTCAACCCGCAGGCCGCGCCCCCGCTGCTGACGACCGGGCCGGAGCGGCGCGAGGTGCTGGCGGCGACCGGGCTGGACTACGTCGTCTTCCTCCGGTTCGACCGGCGGCTGGCGGGCTTCAGTCCCGAGCGGTTCGTCCGCGAGGTGCTGATCGAGCGGTGCCGGATGCGGGAACTCGTCATCGGGCATGATCACGGCTTCGGCCGGGGCCGCTCCGGCGACGTCGAGACGCTGCGGCGGCTCGGACGAACCGACGGGTTCGCGGTGGACGTCGTTGCCCCGGTCGAGATCGGCGGCCACCCGGTGTCGAGCACCCACATCCGGCGGGCGGTCGCCGGCGGCGACCTGGCGACGGCGGCCCGGCTGCTCGGGCGGCCGTATTCGGTGAGCGGCGCGGTCACCCATGGAGCGGGACGGGGCCGGTCCATCGGCGTCCCGACGATCAACCTCGGCGGCCTCTCGAGCCGGAAGCTGCTGCCGCCCGACGGGGTGTATGCCGCCTGGGTCGAGTGGCGGGGCGGGCGGCTCGGCGGCATGCTGAACCAGGGTCCCAAGCCGACCTTCGAGGACGCCAGCCGGTCGGTGGAGGTCCACCTCTTCGGCTTCGAGGGCGACCTGTACGGCGAGTGGGTGAAGGTCGAGTGGGTGGAACGGCTCCGCGACGTGCAGCGGTTTGCCTCGCCGGAGAAGCTGATCAACCAGTTGCAGCGCGATCGCGAGCGGGCGCAGCAGGTGCTGGCACAGGCCGCGCCCCATTCTGACCCTAGCCGCGTGTCACACGCCTGAACGACTAACGATGTTCGCAACCATCCGAACCCGCCTGATCATCATCGGCCTGCTGGTCGTGGCCTCGGTGTACTTCCTCTTCCCGCGCGAGACCACCCTTCGCGAACGCGGTCCCGACGGCGTCATGCGGGACGTGAAGGTCACCCAGGTGCCGCTCAAGCGCGGCCTCGACCTGCAGGGCGGCATCCACCTCGAGCTCGAGCTGGACCAGTCGAAGCAGGTCTCGGCCGACCCCAAGCGGGACATCGACCTCGCGCTCACCGTGCTGCGGAAGCGCATCGACGAGTTCGGCGTCACCGAGCCGGTCATCCAGAAGCAGGGGAGCGACCGGATCGTGGTCGAGCTGGCCGGCATCACCGATCCGGCGCGCGCCAAGCAGATCGTGCAGCGGAGCGCCTTCCTCGAGTTCCGGATCACCGACCGCACCGGCGCGCTCGAGAAGGCGCTGCCCGCGATGGATCGGGCGCTTCGGAGCGCGGGCGTGAAGATCGACACCGCCGCCAAGGCCCCCCGGGCGCCCTCGGCCGTCGAGCAGCTGCTGAAGGGCGACTCCGCGAAGGGCAAGGACACCACCAGCACCGAGGCCGGCGAACTCAGCTCCCTGATCCAGTCCACGGCGGCCGCCGGCTTCGCCCCGATGCCGGGCGAGTACCTCGTGCCGGCGAGCGCCTACCCCAGGGTGGACAGCCTGCTGCGGCTGCCGGAAGTGGCGCGGCTGATGCCGCGGAACGTGGTGCTGCGCTGGTCGGCCGCGCCGCTCAGCGTCGGGGTCCAGTCGTACCAGCTGCTCTACGCGCTGGAGGACCGGCCGATCGTGACCGGCAGCAGCCTGGTGGATGCGCAGGCCCAGATCGACCCGCTCACCAGCGGCGCCATCGTCACCTTCGAACTCGATCGCAGCGGCGCCCGCAAGTTCGGCGAGGGCACCGGCAAGCACGTCGGCGATTACATGGCGATCCTGCTCGACGACCGGGTCCAGGGCCGTCCGCCGGTCATCCAGAGCCGGATCGACCGCCGGGGCCAGATCACCCTCGGCAACAAGACGATCCAGGAGGCCCAGGACCTCGCCCTCACGCTCAAGGCGGGCGCCCTGCCGGTGCCGCTCAAGATCGTCGACGAGCGCCAGGTCAGCGCAAGCCTGGGAGCCGACTCGATCCGCGACGGCATCCTCGCTGGTCTCGTCGGCACCGCGATGGTGGTGCTGATCATGATCGGCTACTACCGCCTGAGCGGCGTGCTCGCCGTCCTCGCGCTCGGCCTGTACATCCTGTTCACCCTGGGCAGCCTGTCGATGATCGACGCGACCCTGACCCTCCCCGGGCTCGCCGGCATCGTGCTCTCGATCGGCATCGCGGTGGATGCCAACGTGCTGATCTTCGAGCGCATGCGCGAGGAGCTTGCCCTCGGCAAGACGGTGCGCCTGTCGGTCGATGAGGGCTTCAAGCACGCCATGAATGCGATCGTCGACTCCAACGTGAGCACGGTCCTCACGGCGCTCTTCCTGTTCCAGTTCGGCACCGGGCCGGTGAAGGGCTTCGCCGTCACCCTGATCATGGGCATCATCGCCTCGATGATCACCGCCGTCTTCGTCACCCGCACCTTCTACATGATCTGGCTCGACCGCCAGCCGACCATGACCAAGCTGAGTATCTAAATGATCCGCATATTCGCGAACGCCAATTTCGACTTCATCGCCGTCCGGCGCTACGCCTACGGTGTCACCGCCGTCGTCCTGGCCGCGGGCCTGGTCTTCCTGCTGCTGAACGGGCTGAACTACAGCATCGAGTTCACCGGCGGGACCCTGATCCGGCTCAAGACCCAGAAACCGGTGGATGTCGCCGCGCTCCGGACCGGTCTCGACCGGCAGGGCGTCCTGGGGGCCGAGATCCAATCCTTCGGTGGCACCGATGAGTTCATCATCCGGGCCCGGGTGGCCAAGCAGGGCGCCGACGCCGACAACACCCAGGTCACGGCGGAGGCGGTCAGGCACGCGCTGGACCAGGTATTGGGCGCGGGGAATTACAGCACGGCCCAGGCCGAGGCGGTTGGCCCGAAGGTCGGCGGAGAGCTCCGGCAGAAGGCGCTGCTGGCCATCTTCTACTCGTTCTTCGCGGTGCTGGCGTACCTGGCCTACCGCTTCGAATGGCGTTTCGGGCTCGCGGCCGTCGTTGCGACGGCGCACGACATACTGACGACCATCGCCTTCATCAGCTTCATGAAGCTCGAGGTGAGCCTGGTGGTCGTCGGCGCCGTGCTCTCGATGGTCGGCTACTCGCTGAACGACACGATCATCATCTTCGACCGGGTGCGCGAGAATCTCCACAAGTACAAGCGCGACCATTTCTCCGACATCCTCAACCGCTCGATCAATGAGACCCTGCCGCGCAGCGTCCTGACTCACGGCACCTCGCTGGCGACCCTGCTGGCCCTCGCGATCTTCGGCGGCGAGGTCATCCGGCCCTTCGCGCTGGTGATGTTCTTCGGTGTCTTCACCGGCACGTTCTCCTCGATCTACATCGCGAGCCCGGTGCTGATGGCGATCGAGAAGCGCTGGCCCGGCGCGGATGCGCGCGGCGCCCGGCAGGTCGCGGCGGCCGGCCGGAGGGTCCAGGCCCAGATCGTGAAGTCCTGAGCGGGGGCGGGACCCCCGACCCCGGGTCCGACGGCCACGATGCTCGTCGACAGCCACTGCCACCTCGCCGACGCCGCCTTCCGGGACGACGTCGGCGATGTGCTGTCCAGGGCGTGGCAGGCCGGCCTGGGCCACCTGGTGGTCATCGGGGAGTCACCGGCGAGCGCCGAGGCGGCGCTCCGGCTGGCCGGGACCGACCCCCGGGTCTCCGCGACGGCGGGGCTGCATCCCCATGAGGCGAAGCGCTGGACCCCCGAGACCCGCGAGTGGCTCCGGGCCGTCCTCCGGGACGAACGGGTGGTGGCCGCCGGCGAGACGGGACTCGACTACCACTACGACCATTCGCCGCGGGACGTCCAGCGGCGGGTGTTCGAGGAGCAGCTCGAGCTGGCAGCGGAGGCGGGGAAGCCCGCCGTGATTCACGCCCGGGAGGCCGACGACGATGTGGCGGCCATGCTGGCGAATCACCCCCGGACGGTGTGCATCCTGCACTCGTTCAGCAGCGGGCCGGGGCTGCTCCGCCGGGCGCTCGGGCTCGGACACTACGCCTCGTTCAGCGGGATGATCACCTTCAAGAATTGGCGGGCGGATCAGGCTATACTGGACACTCCGGCCGACCGCCTGCTGGTGGAAACCGACTCGCCCTACCTCGCGCCGGTGCCCCACCGGGGCAGGCGCAACGAACCGGCCTTCGTGCGCCAGGTGGTCGAGCGGGTGGCCGCCGTTCGCGGCCTCCCGCCGGAGGAATGCGTCGCGCTGACGGGGGCCAACGCGCGGCGGGTGTTCGGCAGCCGACTCACGATCCCCAGTTAACCGCTGTTGCAGCTTCGGAAAGGAGCCCGCCAGTGACCACTGTTCCGTCCGACATCGCCATTGCCCAGGCGGCCAGGATGCGGCCGATCGCGGAGGTGGCATCGGAGCTTGGCCTCGGTCCCGACGACATTCTTCCCTATGGCCGGTACAAGGCCAAGATCAGCGCCGAGACCGTCGCGCGGAATCGGAAGTCGAAGGGACGGCTGGTGCTGGTGACCGGGATCAACCCCACCCCGGCGGGCGAGGGCAAGTCCACGGTGACGGTGGGCGTGAGCCAGGCGCTCCGGCGGCTGGGCAGGAAGGCCGTGGTCTGCATCCGCGAGCCCTCGCTGGGCCCCGTCTTCGGCGTGAAAGGGGGCGCGGCGGGCGGCGGGTACGCCCAGGTGGTGCCGATGGATGAGATCTATCTCCATTTCACCGGTGACTTCCACGCCGTCACCTCGGCGCACAACCTGCTCTCCGCCATGCTGGACAACCATATCCATCACGGCAACGCGCTCGGCATCGACAGCCGGCGGATCACCTGGCCCCGCACGATCGACATGAACGACCGGGCGCTCCGCAGCATCGTGATCGGCCTCGGCGGTCTCAACGGCGGGACGACGCGCGAGGAGCGCTTCGTCATCGTGCCGGGCAGCGAAATCATGGCGATCCTCTGCCTGGCGAAGGACCTGCAGGATCTCGAGCAGCGTCTCGCGCGGATCATTGTCGGGACGACCCGCGACCGCAAGCCGATCACCGCCCGGGACCTGAAGGCCTCCGGCGCGATGACGCTGCTGCTCAAGGACGCGATCCTGCCGAACCTGGTGCAGACGCTCGAGGGAGGTCCCGCGCTGGTCCACGGCGGCCCGTTCGGCAACATCGCGCACGGCTGCAATTCGCTGGCGTCCACCCGGCTCGCCCTTGCCCTCGGCGATATCGTCATGACCGAGGCCGGCTTCGGCGCCGATCTCGGTGCCGAGAAGTTCCTGGACATCAAATGCCGCTTCGGGGAGCTCAGGCCCGAGGCCGCCGTCGTGGTGGCAACCGTCCGCGCGCTCAAGATGCACGGCGGCGTGAAGAAGGATGCCCTTGGTACCGAGAACGTCGAGGCCCTCACCCGGGGACTGGTGAACCTCGAGGCCCACGTGAAGAACATGCAGAAGTTCGGCCTGCCGGTCGTCGTCGCGCTCAACCGGTTCCTGAGCGATACCAGGGCGGAACTCGACACCGTGCTCGGCGCCTGCGCCGCCTGGGGTGCCCGCGGCGCGCTGAGCGACGTCTGGGCGAAGGGCGGAGAAGGCGGCGAAGCAGTCGCCAAGGAGATTCTCGCGGTCCTCGACGAGGGCAAGGCCAAGTTCAAGCCGCTGTATGACACGGCGCTGCCCATCAAGAAGAAGATCGAGATCATCGCCACCGAGATCTACGGCGCCGATGGAGTCAACTACTCCGCCGTGGCCGACAAGGCGATCACCCAGTGCGAGGAGATGGGCCTGGGCCAGACCCCGGTCTGCATGGCCAAGACCCAGTACTCCTTCACCGACGACGCCACCAAGCTCGGACGCCCGAAGGGGTTCCGGATCAGCGTCCGCGACGTGTACCCGTCGGCCGGCGCCGGCTTCGTCGTCGCGCTGGCGGGCGAGATCATGACCATGCCCGGCCTCAGCCGCACGCCGTCGGCCGAGGCCATCAAGGTGCACCCCGACGGAACGATCGAGGGACTCTTCTGATGCAATCCGTCTGCGCCGACGGCGCTCCCCGGGCGATCGGACCCTACTGCCAGGCGACCATCGTCAACAGCATGGTCTACACCGCGGGGCAGATTGCGCTCGACCCCACCACGATGGAGGTGGTACGCGGGGGGATCGGGGAGCAGACCACGCGGGTGTTCGCCAACCTGCGCGCCGTGCTCGAGGCCGCGGGCTCGGACCTCGGCAAGGTCGTGAAGAGCACGGTCTACCTGGTCGACATGGCCGACTTTAGCGCGATGAACGAGGTCTATGCCCAGGCGTTCGGCGACCACAAGCCGGCCCGCTCCACGGTGGCCGTTGCCGCCCTGCCGCGTGGCGTGCGGGTGGAGATCGA
>Ga0153915_10005752_pt1 | contig 11552 bp, 3 predicted proteins | sample Opewatmetagenome_2_FD_107003 | JGI IMG/M metagenome (GOLD analysis project Ga0153915, IMG submission 107003) | Freshwater wetland microbial communities from Ohio, USA - Open water 3 Core 3 Depth 3 metaG | ecosystem: Environmental > Aquatic > Freshwater > Wetlands | place: USA: Ohio, Lake Erie...
ATCACTTCTCCTTAGAAAACTAACCCGTGGCTCGAGGAGAGTCATTTGCAAGGGACTTGACTACAAAATTAAGAAGTGTTAATAAACTTACCAGATAGAATAGTCTTGTCTATGACGCGGTACTCGGTCGGCCCCTTTCAAATCTTCGTGTGTACCTTTCGCTGCGAAGCTGGAGGCTTATATGGAACCTGTCTTCAGGCTACATTTACAAAGACCGGCGGTCGCCCAATCCGAGGAGGCTCCGAGCATACGCTTGGCGCAAAATAGCAATCTCCAGGTGGCGATGGCTCAGACGATGCAAGCGAAAGATGTGCGCGCCGCTTTGAAGGCTGCAGCGTCGCAGTTCGTAAGCACCCCTGCGATCGCCGCGACAAGGCCGCGCTCGCCGAAAACTGGGGCGAGCGGATTCGACAGCTTTTTCTTGCGTCATCAAGCGTAGTTTTGCATGATTTTTGTGCGCTTCTGTTCCCTTATTGTTGCCATCCCCGGTTGTTAGCCTTCCGTTTGATCTTCCTGCAGGCGACTGCGATAGTGGACTCTCGTCATAACAAAGAAACTTTCGCCTATTTAGGTGAACGACGGGCCAAGAGAATACACAACCTAAGTTGCTGCTTGCTCACCTCGGCGTGAATGAGACCGATCACATCAAGGCATTCAGCCTCGGCAGTTTTCCTGCTGGCAATGGAGATGACGCCGCAGGCTTATCGACCTGGACATTCGAAGCGCTTGCACCGTTTGAGGGCAGGACCGCGAACCGTGAGGAATAAACGAGGTTTGGTTGGAATTCCAAGCGTACGCCTGAAAGTCAGGCAGCCGTCCTACTGATTAGAGATACTAGACAAATATCTATCAGTTGCGGTATGGACGCAACCGTTAGATCCACAAAGCCACTATCCATACATACTCCGGGACCGCTTGGCAATCACGAAGAGGCGCCAAATGGACAATCGGATAGAAGCAGCTCTGCGGATGATCGGTTGCGACATCCGTAATACTCCTGGACCTCGCCAAATGGCAAACAAAGTGGGGCTATCTGTCTCACGGTTCTACGGCCTTTTTCGGCAAGAGACAGGTACGGCCCCCGCCTCGTACATCCGCAAACTGCGCTTTGAGAAGGCGCGAGAACTACTGACGAATTCGAACTTCAGCATCAAAGAAATAACTTACCTTGTCGGAATCCATGATGTCAGTCACTTTGTGCGGGATTTCCGAAAAGCGTACGGAATGGCACCCCGCGCCTTTCGTCGCGGCCACGCTTGCTCCTCGCCGGGAAGCATCGGCCATGGTGCCCTTTTTTCTCGCCCATAGGAAGAACTGCCAATAAATAGTAATTTCCGCCAAGCGAGTGTGATTGCTTCTCCTAAAGGAATGTCTATGCTTCTCGCACCGTTGGTGTAGTGCCTGAGATTCAACGGACGACAATCCACAGTTACCCTTAGTGGATTGCCATCAAGATCGCGAAGCCCTTATTGAAGAAGTAGAAATCTATGAGGCGTTACTCTCTCTACTTAATTTCGGCTATGGCAATCGCACTCGCTCCCCTCCGCCTGCTAGTGGAGACGCCGCAGGCCACGAAACACGATGTGGACCTTGGCATCGGGCGGGCAACCGAGCCGGCAGCGGGGATGTAGGGGAAGCACAGACCCGGTGCAGGAGGAGACGCCAACATGTCCAAGATCGCTAACGAGCATCGCGCCATTGTCGATGCCTTTGCTCATCTCAGCGCTGACATTACGGCGGCCCCGAGTGAGGCAGACGCGCAGCGCTTGCGCTCGTTTACGGCGTCCGCGCTGCGGGCGCAGCTTCGGCGTGATCCATCGCTCCAGGCCCTGCCCCCGGCGGCGACGCGCTTGAGCCAGGTCGTGCCCGAAAGCGCCCGGGCTGGCCTAATCCAGGATCTCGATGCTCTGGACGAGCGCGAAGCCGCTGTCGAGCGCGCGGACGAAACGCTTGTCGACGCGCATGTCATTATCCGGCGCGACCCGCGCGCAATGCTGCTGCCGGGCGCGCTGGTCGACAGCCTGACGGGGCTCGCGCCCGGGGAAAGGCTGGGCCCGTTTGCGACGCAGGGCGGAATCGACATCTGGTTCGACGTGTATTTTGCGGCGCACCGGATGGAGGTCAGAGAAACCGGCGTCGGCGCGCCCGACATCGTCTTCACGCAGGCGCGCCTGCCCGTGATCCGCCGCGCAACCACCACCATCGATATCGAGCCTGGTACCGTCTGGATCCGTGGCGCGCTGATCGATGGAGCGCTGCCTGCTTCTGCCTTCGTCGGCATCAAGGTCACGGGCGGTTCGCTGAAACTCGGCCAGAACGCCACCATCAACGGTGACACCGTCGAGACTGCCGCACCACTGAAAGGCGTGCTGCAGCTGGCACCGGCGGCTGACCAGGTGACGCCCGTCGCAGGTGCCTGCGCCGCATCCGACGCCCAGCTGACCTTGCCCGATTCCTTGACCTTCAAATTCGATGCGGGCACGTCAACGGCGCAAGGTACGGCCGGCACGGCGCAGGCTTGGAGCCAGCAATTCAAATTCGGGCCCAGCACCGGGGCCTGGACCTTCATCCCGCGACTGTGGAAGGTGGTGCTCGGCTACGATGTCGGCCCGCAGCAATTCGACGCCAATCCGATTGGCGACGATTTGGTGCATTTCGAAGGCACCTCGGATGTCACCGGAGCGGGCCTCGGCCTGCCGGTCGTCGTTGCGGCCGACCCGGCGATCCTCGGCGAAACGGCCCAGGCAGCCAGTTGGCTGCTGCAGCTGAAGCAGCTGACGGCGCGCTGGTACAACCCGGATCCGCGCCCGCATCAGTTGGCGCAGGCCTGGCTGGCGATCTCCGGCTTTGGGTCCACCATCGTGGCCGACGCCATCGCGCCGCTGGTTCCACCCGTTACCCAGGTTTTCGAGCTGTGGACCGTTGCCGGCGGCAGCGGGAAACGACTGCCTTGGCGCCAGACCTACGCCGCACCGTTCTTGCTGTTCTATCGCTGTAATGTCGTCGACGGCGAAGACCTCCTGGTTTAGGGACAGGCCGATGTCGCGCTCGACCGGCCCGTCACCACCGATGGCGTGCCGGTGTCAACCCCGACCACGCAGGGCACGCTGTTGCTGCACCGGTTCAATGGCACGATCACGGCGCTGCTCGGCGCATTGATTGACGATAAACAAGCCACGCTTCAGTTCGCGCTGCGCAACGCGCTGGTCTGGACCGGCACGCCAGCTCTCATCTTCGTGCACGGCGAGCTTCTCACTCCGGGCCCGGCGCAGATCGACGTCGGCACAGCCCAGCTTTTGTTCGGTGTCTACGACTGGGCGCCAACCCTGCCCGATCCCTACGTAGCGAACGCCTTCATCCGCCGCCCGAGGAAGGGGGCGGAGGTGCCGCAGTCCCTGCTGCTAGCACGCGTGGCGTGGAGCGCGCCCGACTTGGTGTTGCTGACGTTCGAAGGGCAACTGGGTCCGAGGCTTGCCCTCGGCGGGCGCAACGCTTCCTCCGGCGAACCGCGACCGGCCCCGAAACACGGGCGCGACCCGGATGTCGGCCCGACCCAGGTTGAGCAGGACCTACGCACTTTCGACCGCGAGCAGGGGCTCGCGTGGCGCCAGACCCAGGACAACGAACAGAAAAAGCGCGGCCGGCGTGACGAGATCGCCCAGGCGGAAAACAAGAAAAACACTGCCATTATCGACCGCTACATGACCGAGGTGGCCGGCCCCGCGTCCAGCCTGCTGCTGCTCGATGTCTCGACCAACCAGGACCTGCTCGGGGTCGCTTTCGGTGGCCAGGCCAAGCGCGACGCCAACGGCAATCCCCTTGGTTTGACCGCGGGGTCGGGTGCCTTCCCGGTCAGTGGCCTGGCGGTTCATTCCGAGGTTGCCGGCATGCGCATAATCGCGCTGCCGCAGGTTCAGTGGGAACCGGTGCGCACCCTGGATGCCGACCAAGACATCATGACGATGGGCTGGTTCCCGACGCCGCTGGCCGCGGCCAACGACGGCGGCGCCACCCAGATCGGTGCGCGCTACCAGAAGTTGATGCCGATCATTCCGGAAGATGCGCTGAGAGGCACCTTCGACGCCTACAAAGACGGCACTTCGGTCGGGGTCCGCACCACGTTCCCGTTCGGACTGGTCGGCGTAATCCGCTTGCAACCGCAAGAAACGCCCGATCGCAAGCCCGACCTGTACGCGCTGACCCGCCCCAAATTTAGCGACGAACAAGCGGTGGGCGGGATCCAGGTCACCGCGCACGCGGAAGGCGGGCGGCCCGACTTCGGTGGCATTTCGCCGACGTTCGAAGGCCAGCTGCGCCAGTGGCTGAACGGCGTCGACCTGGCGTCGGGAGCGCCGCTTGGCATTTCCGTGCTCGGCAGCACGGGGGACCCCGCCGGCAGCGTCGAAACGGTCTTCAACAATGACATGGGCGCGAATCCGCGGGTGCCGGTGACGCGGCTCGACCTGTCCGGCTACGGGGGCTCGAATTTCAGCGACTGGAACAACCCGTTCGCCGCCTTTGCCGAGGCGGCCAAGGTGCAGTTCCGCTACATGATCGGCCGTACCGCCCTCGAGGTGATCAAGGTCAACAGCGTATTGCATCCCTGGGGCGTGCGCGTGACGCGCTCGGTGACGATCGAGCGCCGTCCAGGTGGCGGCGTGATCCGGCGTGACAGTGGTTGGCAAGCATTCACGCCGGGCATCTTCGACTACCGCTATGCGGACAACGCGGGCAACATCATCGTTGCACCCTACCTGTTCGACGCCGGCGTGTTCCGCGGCCTGTTCAATGTGCGCAATATCCGGCCGGCGCCCGGCACAGCCTTCACCCACGGCACCGCCCAGCTGGTGCCCTATTATGCCGATGCTGACGTCGCGCTGGAAGGCATGTCCGGGCGCACCGTGGGCATTGGCATCCTGGCATATCTGCAGACCGCGCCCAACGGGGTGCCGGCCGGTGCCGATGCGCTGCAGGCGCTGATCGAGATGCAGGGCGCGGTCGGCGGCCCGGTCGACACCTGGATCGATTTCGGCGGCAGCGGCCTGCCGTTCCGGGCCCAGCGCGTCGAGGTGGGCCTGGCCATGAGCGGTCCGAATCCGCTTTTTGTCGCGACCGTGCGCGGCGTACCCAGCCTGCCGAAAACCGGCGCCTGGTCGGTGGTCACCCGCCCGGTGGCGAGTGTGCCGCCCAATGGCGGCGAGGCGGTCCCGGTCGCCGAGAACCGCGGCGTGCCGGTGATCCGGCGCTACCCGGTGCGCTATGCCGCCGGCGATCACAATTCCTATTCGGCGCCACGGCTCGATCCCGGCGGCGGGCCGCCGGGCGACTACCGCTTTGCCGACGCGGCCGACCTCCTGACGCCAGCCGCGCCGGCCAACGACTATGCGCTGCTGCAAAGCACCCCGACCCACGCCTTTCTGTTCCCGCGTCCGTTCGTGCCGGCGGCGAGCGCCCCGCGTTTGGAGGGCGGCTACAAATCGGCTCTCGCCGATATCTACGCCCGTTCGACCTCCAAAGGTGCGTTCCCGCCGCCAGGAAATACCATTGAAATGACTGCGGGTTCGAACCATTTCGACGTCGGCCCGGGTGGCAAACTGGCGCTGTCGCCAGCGGTTTCAATCAACGGCTATCCGACCCCGCTGCGGCTCGCGGGCAGCACCGGCCATGGCTCAACTCTGATCTACGACACGGCCACGATCACGCTGGAACTGGAGGAAGATCGCTGGGAGGCGGAATTTACCGGACTGCGCCTCTGGTCCGACATTTCAGGGCTAGAGCGGATCAGCGGTTCCGAGATGCGCATCGTCGGTTCGACCGAGCAGCGGCCGCAGATTGCCGAAATCAAGACGCTAGTCCTCCAGGAGATCGAGGACATCCTGCAGTACATCCCCTTGTTTGGCGCGCGCGGGACGCAAGGGCCCATCGACCTGGGTGCCAGCAATGCCAAACACGAATTCAAGGTGGAAGTCACACTCAAGCTGACTGTTCCGCCGCCCGCCGTCATCGCCACATTCCCTGCCGGCAGTGGCGTCAAGCTGACGCTGTCCGTCAAACAGAGCACCGGCATCGATCTCGCGACAGGTGGGCCGAAGGCATCCGCGATCTTCGGGGCTGACCTCGAAGGCAAGGTCCCGCTGCTCTCCGTCGGCGTGGCAACGGTGTTCCTAATCGTCACCGGGCAGGTCACGTTCAGCCTGACGTCGGTGTCCGGTTCGGTCACTGCCGAGAAACTCGAACTGATGGCCTTCGTCGGCGTCGGGGTCGAGGGCAAGATCGGACCGTTCAAGGCCTACGCCTTCCTGGGCGTCGGTTTTGTGCTGGTCTACGACGCGATTGCCCACCTGACCAAGTATGGCGGCCTAGTCGCGCTCGAAGCCGGGGTCGACCTGACGATCGTACAAGTCAAGATCCGGGCCGAGCTCAAGGGCTTGGTCTACAAAGATGCGGGCGCCACCAAGTGCGACTATAGCGGCTCCGTCAAGATCCAGGTCGACATCTTCCTGATCTTCTCGATCAGCGCGAGCTACCAAGTCACCGACACGACTTCGTTCTAGAGGAAACGCCATGGCCACTCCAACCAAACTCACCTTGGTGCCCTACCTGCAGCGCTGGGATCATGCTGCCCGCACCCTTACGATCCGCCTGCTGATCGCACCTACCGGGAATCCGCTCGAGCCGCTGCTGAACCCGCCCGCGGGGGTACCTGCCTTCGCCGACGCGCGCTTTGCCTTCACGGTAAACCTGTCGGACTCGGTGAACGCGCTGCCGCAACGCACGCTGGTGGACCAGACGACGGTGCTGCCTGATCCTGGCGCCGTCCTGCCGACAGTCAACAGCCCGAATGCACGCGCGATCTTCAGCGCCATAAAGGACGCATTGGAGATCCCAGACGGCGTTGCCGCCAACACCTTCGCACCACAAGGACGGGACCTGACCAAGCAACTGCGCAAATACCTGCCGCTGAGCTACCGCCAGTCGTTCGCATTCATCAAGCCGCGCACCTCGTTGGCGGTGATCGACGACACCTACCACTGCCTGATGCGATGTCCGCCCGATCCGCAGCCGGCGGCGCCGCCAACGGTGATCGGATGGGGCGAAGCACTGGCCTTTGCTATGCGCCAGCCGCGCTTGGCCGAAGCGCTTGGTCTAATCGTCACCCTGGAGGTGCCGCTCGATGCCGAGCCGCGCCTGGAACATGGCGGCTGGCTGTGGGTGGAGCTGGCGGCCGCCAGCGACTATTTTGCCCAAGCGGCCGTGCCGGGATTCCTGCGCTCGTTCGCCACGCGCGTGCCTGAATTGCCGGTAGCGGATGAGCGTGCCGTTTTCACACCGGTCGTATTTCCCGTATCGGACGACGCGGCTGCCGCCGCGACGCTGGGCAATTTCGACAAGATTTTTGTCGAGGCGCTGCGCTTCGACGACGGCTTCTCGAAAATCGTGCATGCGCGCCAGCCGCTCAGCGCCGACATTCTCGACGAAGACGGCAACGGCGCGCCGATTGGGCGCGACGAAGGCATCCAGCTGGGCTGGGACGACGAAGATATCCTTGAAGGCCAGAACCGGGCGATGGGAGCGCCGCCCGACGGCGAAGACCCGGTGCTGGCGCCGCGCGGCGTATTCGGCTACCGGATCGATGTGCGCCCCGAGGGCGGGGCCGGCTGGACTTCGCTGTCGAAAGTGATGGCGCCGCTCAACGTCGGCGTGGACCTCGGCACGGCGCTGGAGGAACGCTGGTCGGAAGTTGTGCCTACCGAGCATAGCCAGCAAATCTGGCTGCCCTCCTGGTTTGTCAACTGGCGCGGCGGCTCGCTGGTTGTCTCCACCACCGACGAGCAACGCCTAATGAATGTGCCGCCCGGACGGCCTCAAACCATGATCCCGGCCGATGCCGACAAAGTTGAGTTGCGTTACGGCCGCCGCTACGAATTCCGGGTGCGCCTCGCCGATACCACAGGTGGCGGGCCGGCTACCGACGCCGCGCCGGGCCGCATCGGCGAAGCGCCGATCGCGCCGCTGCACATGAAGCGCCATCGCGCGCCGAGCATCGTCGATATCGACACTGTCACGCCCGGCCCCGACGGCACCGTGCTGAGTGTCCGGGTCTGGCGCCCGCGGCTTGGCTACCCGGAAGCCGTATTTGCCGCCGGTTCGGCCGTGCGCGCCGCACTGCTCGCGCAAATCGCCGTCAGCGACGCCGGTTTGCCGACCGACGCCGAGGCGCCCACCGTCCACGACCCCGACACGGCCTTCCTGCAGATCCGCGTGCTGGTCCGGCCGCCCAAATTCGATCCCCAAGCGGACGCCGACGGTTTTGTCGAATGGTATAGCACCACGCGTGCCTTTCCGGTGGTGCCGACCCAGCCGCTCGATCTGACACTGGCGTGGCAGGACGCAGCCGACTACCGCGAAATCGATATCTCGGCCCAACTCGGCGCGGAGGGCACGATTGCCGGTCCCGTCGCGCTCACGACCGCACGCGATTTCCGGCTCGAGCTGCGCGCGCTCGGGCGCAACGACCTGTCCTATTTCGGCAGCCCCGAAGCGCGCGTCGGAAGGCTGCAAGTCATCGACTTCCACGCGGTCGCGACGGAGGCTGCCGAATCCGGCATCCTGCGTCCGCTGCCGTCCTCCGACATGCTGCGCTCGGTATATCTGCGGCCCGATCCAATCGGCGCCAAGGCCGCGGCGCGCGCCGTCCTCGCGCAGAACGAACCGTCGCCCGCCCTACTCGGCCGGCTCGCCTCCGCACTGGACTTGGTGGCCGACGGCCCGATGTTGATGGGCCGCACCGGCGATCGGGTCGCCTTCGGCTGTGCCCACCTGACCCACCACGCCGCGCCGGATGCCTCCAGCATCGAATTTGCCGACCCGGCCGAACTCGCCGGGCAATGGATCAATGCGGTCCAAATCGTGCTGGATCGGGACTGGACGTGGCGCGGCGCCGGTTCGCCGACGCTGACGGTAACGCGCACGGTTACGCTGCCCGACGCGGCGGGAGCGCCGATCAAATCGGCCGAAGTCGGCACGATCGAACTGATGAACAGCATCAACGTCCAGGCTGCAAAAAACCCGGAGCGCTCGTTCACCCGGATGATCTTCATCGACGCTCTGCCGCCGCGCATGGGCCCGGACAAATTCCCGTACGAAATGGCGGTCACGTACAAGGTAAGGCTGCGCTTCGAAGGGGGCGGCGGGGTCACTCAGTCGATCGACACCCTGCTCCCGATCGTCACGCCGCCGTCGCAGGTGCCAAAGGTGGTGGCGGCGGGCATCGCACTCACCGCCTATGGCCGCGACAGCGAATACGCGGCCACCGACGCGCGCACCAAACGCCTGTGGATCGAGTTTGCCGAGCCGCTGGCCGACGCGCGTGATGCTTGGTTCGTCAGACCGCTGAGCACCACGCCCGATCCGATGCTGCTGCCGGGCACGGAACCGGTCGCCGACCCGCTGGTGGTCGAAGGCATCCCGCTCGATTCCGAACTGGTGCGCGTCATCACCCCGGGCCAGGTCCAGGACCTCGCCGGGCGCTCGACGATGCAAAGGCTGGAGCCAAGCGTTACCAGCGACCGCCATTTCCTGCTGCCGCTGCCGCCCAACACCGACCCGGGATCGCCGGAGCTGTTCTCGTTCTTCACCTACGATATCCGCGCCGGCCACGACACCGGCCCCGCCGCCGATCCGCTGTGGACCACGGCCCAGGGGCGTTTCGGCGAGTCCCTGCGATTGGAAGGTGTCCAGCATCCGGCGCCCGAGCTGGCCTGCTCGGTAATCGTCGAACCGGACGGCGCCATCCGGATCCGCGCGCCCTACGCCTGCCCGTATGTCGGGCTACGGCGGGTGCTGCCGAACCCGCCGAACACGGAAATCTGGATCGTCCTCTACGCGCGCGTGATGCAGGCCGATGCAAGCACGAAACGAAACATCCAGATCGACCTGCGCCGCTTGCACGCCCTGCGTCAGCATGGGGGCGCGAGCGCGCCGCTGTTCGTCGAGGGAGAAGTCACATGGAAGGGCGCCGAAGTGAAGGCCGCGCTCCATCTCGCGGGAATTCCACAGGACACGCCGATCAGCGTGCTCGCCGTCGAGCTGCTGCCCGAGCCGAACGGCAGCTTCGCCGATCCGCTGGGCGGGGATTTGGGCCAGGTCCGTATTTTGCGCACATCGCCGCTCTCCGCGGTGGAGCGCAGCTGCTGCACGCCGTAGCGGAATCGACTGGATCGAAGCGCGCACGAGTCAATCGAAACGTCGCGGTCGGAAATGCCCGGGACGTTCGGTTACCGCCTGATCACACCAGCCAGCCGCTTAGCCGGTTGGCGCCGGTCCCGTGCATCCGGACGCCGCTTGTGAGATGCTTAGCCCTACACTGGTTTCTTGACCCCGGAAGCTGGAGCGCACCATGGATACTCCGCCAGAGCGTATCGAAGTCATTCCGGTTGAGGATAAACGTCATGACCGCACGTATAGCTTCGTCGTCCGTTGGCCCGGGTTTTTCGCCAAGGTGGTCGGTCTGGTCGTCGCCTGCGCGCTGTTGGCGCTGGCGTTCGTGTTTTCACTGCTCATCTTCTCCCTGGCAGCCGTCGCACTGGTGGTGATGCTGGCTTATGCATGCTGGGCGTGCATGCGTGCGCGCTGCTCGATGCGCGCCGCACACCACAAATGACGCGCCCTGCGGCACTGTAGTCCTCTTCGAACTGTAGCCTGCTACTACGGCTGCAACAGGATGTTGCCACGAATCGAGGTGCGACGATGCGCGCGCGCCTAGTGGGTGTTCCGGTCCGGCGGCGGAAACCACTTTCGACATCAGCGAAGAAACGGCCGTGTCGGTCGGCTGCGCGGAAGCCAATCGCATTCGGATCACGGATTCTTCGGTTTCGCGCGGACACTGCCGCATCGATCGCCAGGAAGACGAATTCCTCATCCGCAACCTCGGCAGCCAAAAGGGCACGCGCGTTAATTGAGAACCTTCAACCTACTGAAAACCTGGAGTTTGGCTCCCCAGGTAGGATTCGAACCTACAGCCTCTCGGTTAACAGCCGAATGCTCAAATCTCTTCGAAATCGAAACCAGTGCCACAGAAATCGTGACAATGAACAATTCCCGGGTCCTGTCCCATCCCCGCTCTTGTGGCACAGAACCATCCGCAGGTCCAAGATTCAGGATGTAATGCTCGACCTCTGCCGCCCTGAGAGCAGCATTGAAGCTTTTTTTCTAACCCAGAACCCAACCCACAGAATGTGATGTCTTGTACGACTTACGCGTATTTTGGCAGTCCCCGCGGTCTTGTAAGTTGTTGTAAAACCTAACCACGCTACGCTGTCACGGCAGAGGTCGCGGGTTCGAGTCCCGTCGTCCCCGCCATGTATTCCCTGGCGCTCCGCGGAAGCCGCTTTTTCCCCACAGACTGGCTTTTGCAGCGGCGAGTTTCTCTCGCCATTTTTCCTTGTAGCTGGTCTCGGACTCAGGCTCATCTGCGTTGTTGCAGCGTCTTGTTTTCGCCGGCTGCCCTGCCGGATTCTTCCAGTTCCGCCAGAAGCTCCTCGGTGGTCAGC
>Ga0153915_10005754_pt1 | contig 11552 bp, 8 predicted proteins | sample Opewatmetagenome_2_FD_107003 | JGI IMG/M metagenome (GOLD analysis project Ga0153915, IMG submission 107003) | Freshwater wetland microbial communities from Ohio, USA - Open water 3 Core 3 Depth 3 metaG | ecosystem: Environmental > Aquatic > Freshwater > Wetlands | place: USA: Ohio, Lake Erie...
ATGATACTTACAACGGAGTCTGGTATGTGCAGGGAAGCGGCGCTCATTTTGGCTGCGGGGTTTTGTATGATGCAGGCGGAAATGACCATTATCAGGCAAGCATGAACATGGCAATTGGAGCAGGACACGATTTTACCTTAGGGGTCTTGATCGATGAATCAGGAGATGATATATACGATGCACCCAATTTGAGCTTAGGCGGAGGAAACGATAACGGAATCGGAATTTTCTGGGATAAATCAGGCGACGATACATATAACGTTGCAGCTCAGACGACCTTGGGTAGAGCCAATATCACCTCCAGAGGAACAATAAGAGATTATATGCTCTGTTTAGGTCTCTTTCTCGACACCGGAGGAAAAGACACCTATTCCAAGCCTTTTGCAAAAGATGATACCCTCTGGACTCAAAAGGGATTGAACACTGAAAAACCTTTAGACGCAGAGAAAGGAGTAAGCTTGGATGGAGAGTATAAATAAAAAAAACTTGACAATCGGGCATTAAAAGAATAAAATTATGTCAGTCTTGATTCAACTGAAAAATTCGTTCATAACTTAAAGTTCTTGAGATATTCATTACTGAACTCAGATTAAAGAACTGAAAACTAAAAACCTAATATAAATCCAAAAGGAGGAAAAAAATGTCAGTCAAAAGAATCTCCGCTTGTCTTTCGGTCTTGTTTTTAGTGTTATTTTTGAGGGCAAATGCCCAAACAGACTCGGCGGGTATTCAGCAGTATACACATTCGCCTGAGGAACTGCAGTTGCTGAATATGATAGACTCGGTTCGGTTGGAGAAAAATTTCCAGCCGCTGAAGATTGATGAGGGGCTGTCCCTGGCTTTTAAGAAAGAGATGCAGGTCAGAGCCAGAAGGGTCCCGCCTCCGAGTGAGTTTAAAATGGAAGGAGAACTGCTGAATCTGGCTTCCAAATTCGGCAATCGGGCGCAGTCAGTTGAAGGACCAAAAGACTTGCTCTTTCTGGACAAGGTTTTGAGACATCCCAGAATCCAGGCACAGGTCCTGGATTCAACCAATCTGTTCGTCGGCCTTGCCATTCAGGAAATCAACGACACCAACTATGCTTTCCTTTATTTCCCTGCATATAATATGAGTTATGAGCCGTTCATACCTGAATCCACTCTCAAGGCAAAAGGCACCTCTTACCAGAAAGTAATCCTGAACATAGAAGGAAAGACCAATGCACGTTTTCTCGAATTTATGTTCTATCAGGGTCTGGAGCTGCCCTTCGATTATAAGGGAACCAATAAGGAGGTAAAGGAAGTCAAAACTTTGCCAGATGGCTCCTTTTCTGTTACCTTTGAGATCAGCAAGTTTGGAAAAGGTGACAAAAGCATAGCAGTTTTCGCCAGAAACAACGAGTCAGAATCATTCATTCTGGTGAGCCTGCTCAAAAGCGGCCTGGAGTTTTGACCCGAGAACCTGTTGGCAGTCATATAAGACAGTTTCAGGACAAGCCGGATTTTAGCTTGGTCAAGCGCTCCCCTGTAAGAAAATGACCAGCTGAAGCAGGCTTCCCGTCGTATAATTTATTGAAAGGCAAAGGATTTGCCTGGATGGATTCTGGAAAAAAAGACTTGACAAGATCAGTCATTTAGAGTAAATTATTATTGGTTTAAAAGTTCTTTTAAACTCTTTTCTTTGACAATTTTGCTTTACATATAGTATTTTAGGTAAAGAAAAACCCTTAAAAGGCCAAAGGAGGCGAAACAGATGACCTTCAGGAAATGGCTGGTAGCTTTCTTGATCCTTTTTTTCCTCTCACCTTTAATTCTTACGGTCCATGCGGGTTCAGGCCCGAATGAACTAGTGCTGGAGCACCCTTGGGATGAGGTTAGGGCTAACCCTACCGTCGTCAAACAACCCTATTCTGTCCCTGTACGGAGCAGTGTTTATTTTTACTCGGTATTACCGTACAATTCCGGCGCCTTTATACTGGTGGTAGAGAAGAAACAAGAAGTGGTCAAGAAAGACCTGTCAGTCAAAAATATCTCTTTACCTAGGAAGAAATGAAGGAGAAGGTAGAAGGTTTATCCTTAATTCAAAAACTTGAGCAGATCGAGACGCTTTTAGAGAAAGATAGATACAGTGAAGCCTGGGACCAGCTCAAGGCAATTGAAGTCCAAGGAGGTTTTAATCCCTACTCTTTGGAAAAGGGGGTATTCTATTATCTTTCCGCACTGACTCTTTACGGACTGGCAAAATATGAAGAGTCCCTGGAAAACGGTGAAAAAGCCATTGAGCTTTTAAGAAATACCCTGGAGAACAGAAGGATAGCTCAGGTGCAAACTGTTCTGGGCAAATCTTATCTTGCCCTGGGACGGTTAAAAGAAGCAGAAGAACAGTTCAGGGATGCGATCGCCACTTGCAGAAGGATAAACGATGAAAAAGGGATTGTGCAGGCTTATAACAAGCTTGCCCAAATATATTTCATCCGCTCAGATTATGCCCGGGCAGCAGAATATTTGAAGGAATGCATACCTTACCTGGAAAAAAATAAAGATTGGGCCACCCTTGGTGCCATCCAGCGAAACCTGGGAAGAGTCTATACTTTAAGCGGCGAGCTGGACGTGGCAGAAAAGTGCCTTTTGTCCAACATCAGGATAACAAGAGAGCCAGGGCAGGAAATATATCTTATCCATTCCCTCCTCTCCTTAGGATACCTCAAACTTCTTCGAAGAAAGTTCAGGCCAGCTTCCTCTTATCTGCATAAAGCTTACGAGCTACTTGAGAGAAAAGAATCTTTGAGGGACGTGGCTATCTATTACGAATACCAGGGTGAGCTTTATTTCCTACAGGGGAAGTTGAATGAGGCAGAAGCCTGTTATCTTGAAGCTGTCCGGATAGGTGAGAAAATAGCACCTCAGAGCGCAATAATCAGCCAGAGCTACAGGCTTTTAGCTGAGTTAGAGCTAAAAAGAGGAGAATTAGAAAGAGCTTTGGAGACGGCCGAGAACTCATTAAAAATCTCAAACGCTATAGGAGAAAGATTAGAGCAAGGTTTAGCTTACAAGGTTCTGGGGGAAATCTATAATCTCAAAAAGGAAAGGGACAAATCCAGGCAAACTTTTAAGAAAAGTGCCAGCCTCTTGGAGGAGATCAACGCTAAGTACGAACAGATAAGAGTTTACCTAACTTTATCTTCCACTGAAGGGTTCGATTATCAGGAGAGAGTAGATTACCTGAGTAAAGTCAAAAAGCTCTCTACTAATTTAGGTTTGAAATATTTCGAAGGGGATTCTGAGCTTTCTTTGGCAAGAGCAGAGCTGGAGCAGGATAATTTTGAAAATTCCTTATATGCTTTGGACCGGGCGGAGAAAATCTTCAAGGAGCAGAAAGAGGAAGAAAAACTCTTCTCCTGCAGAGATCTGAGAGAAAAAATCGAGAAAATCTTGAGCCAGAAAAGTCTTTCTGCAGAAAACGAATTCAAGCTCTTCCGCAAGTATCTTTCAGATGCAGAATACCAGGGTATCCAGGCAGGGGGTTTGGATGACAGTCTGAGGCTCTTAGCTGAGAAGGTCAAGGGAGAAAGAGGATTTATAGTTTACAAAAACGGGGGAGAGGAGCTTTACTTCCCTTCATTATACAACCTGGAGCAGGATAAAGCCAAAACCTTGACCAGAAATCTGGTCCCTTCAAATCCCTCTTCCTGGACAACAGAGGAGAATGGCTTAAAGCCTTTAATCCTTACGCATTCTTCCTCCATCCAGAAGATTATGGAGAACGGAAAGATTAACACTCTCCTTTTAATCCCGCTTTCTACCGGGGAGGAGGTTTGTGGCTATATCTACCTTGACCGCATAAATAACTTCACCTCTTTCAATCCGAAAGAGCTCAATTTCGCAGTAGCTTTCGCAGACCTTTTAGCATTAAAACTTTCTGAGATTCAAAAGAAAAGCCTGCAGGAGGATAATCTCCGCCTGAGGAGAGTATTAGAGGAAAAATGCTCGTTCTCTCAGATATTTACCCAGAACAGCCGGATGCTCAAGATTCTGTGGAGATTGGAGCAGATCAAGGATACCAACTTATCAGTTCTTTTCGAAGGCGAGACTGGCACAGGTAAGGATTTCCTGGCTAAGGCACTGCATTATTCCAGCAATAGAAAAAACAAGAACTTCGTGGCAGTGAACTGCGCAGCTTTGCCTGAGCCTCTGCTGGAGTCTGAGCTTTTCGGACATAAAAAAGGCGCCTACACCGGTGCTACATTTGACAAAAAAGGACTTTTCGAGGAAGCAGATGGAGGAACTCTTTATCTGGACGAGATCGGGGATCTAAGTCCTTCGATCCAGATAAAACTTCTCCGAGTGTTAGAGGAAAAAGTCATCACCCGACTGGGTGAGATCAAGCAGAAAAAGATCGATATCCGGATCGTTGCCTCAACCAATAAGAACCTGGAAGAGGAGGTAGCCCAGGGCCGTTTCCGCAAGGATTTGTATTTCAGGCTGAATACTGTTAATCTGAAGCTTCCGCCCTTAAGGGAAAGGAAAGAGGATCTACCTCTACTGGTGGAGCATTTCATAAGGAAACATTCCAGCGGTGACCAGAAAGCGCTCTCCCTGAAACCTTTGATCTTAGAGCTTTATTCAGAATACGATTGGCCCGGAAACATCCGCGAATTAGAAAACGAGACCAAAAGGCTCTTGGCTTACAACCAGAGTGATGAGTTTATGTTAGAAGAGCTTCTCTCGGACAAGTTCCCTCTCCCCAACGAGCTGAAAAAAGAGAACCTGTCTTTGTATGAGAGACTTTCCGTTTTAGAGAAACAGTATATCCTCAAGGCTTTAATAGAAAATAAGTGGGTGAAAAAATCCGCAGCCTTTTCATTGAAAATCCCTGAGTCCAGCTTGCGCTTCAAGATGAAGCAATATAAGGTTCAAGCCCCCTAGGGGATGACCCACCATTCGCATTGAAATTCTTTCCACCATCGAACCATCAAGTGTAGCTCTCTTAATCTCTGCGGGAAAGTTCTGCCTGCTGATTTCAGTTTTGCTGCCGCTCACAAAGAAGACATAAGCGAGTTTCTTGAACTTTCAGGTTTTCGAATTTTGTGCTTGACAATGAATCTACTGATTATTTATTTGAGTAAATCAAGATATCATTACTGTATCGGTTAAGGGAGGAAAGGGGTCATTAAGTAACAACTGCATCAAGATGTAGACTAACTCTTATCGCAGGAGTTTAGGTGCGTTATCTACTCATTGACCGAATCCAGAAGCTGGAGTTCAACAAATATCTTTCAGCTATCAAGAATGTCTCACTTTCCGAGGATGTATACTCCGAACACTTTTTCGGGTTTCCGGTCATGCCAGGAGCCCTGCTGGTCGAGTCCTTAGCCCAAGCGGGTACTGCCCTGCTGGAAGTGTCTGCAGATTTCAAGAAGAAAGCCCTTCTGGTCATGCTGGAAGATACCAAATTCCGTGCCTTTGTGCACCCTGGGGACCAACTTTCCATTGCGGTAAAATTACTTTCCTGTGACAGCAACTTCGCGCGGATGGAGGGCACTGTTCATGTTGCCGGGCGCCTGGTGGCAGAGGCAATGCTGACCTTTGCCTTGAAAGAGGCAGATGAGTTCTACCCACCTAAGACAAAGCATCTGATGGAGTCTATTTACGATTTCTGGCTAAAAGAGGCGCAAGTTATAGGTCGGCCTGAGAGCGAGGAGAAAGATGATAGCTGAGAGGCAGGTAGTAATAAGCGGATTAGGTACTGTAACCCCTTTTGGAATCGGGGCAAAAACATTCTGGGAAAAAATGATTCAGGGAGAAAGCTCCTCCCGGCTTATAACCTCCTTTGATGTCTCCAACCTACCCACAAGATTTGCCGCACAGGTTCCGCTGTCGGAAAGAGAATTAGAGCCTCTCATTGCCAACCAGAAATCCTTAAAGACTCTCTGCCGTGCAGGAAAGTTTGCCCTGATCGCTGCCCAGGAGGCGATGGAGGATTCCGGATTGCGTGCTGAGGAAATCGACCCATATAGCCTGGGCCTCTCGCTCGGTGCTGGGGGACTCGGGCTATCAGATGTGGAGCATTCTGATCAGATGTTTCACATCATTCTAGATTCCCTCGGGGTTGAAGACGGCATCAGGCTGGATCGATCAAAGATCTGGAAAAATACCTTAGAGCAGGTAAATCCTCTAACCCCTCTTAAAGCTCTTCCCAACATCCCTACCGCACACATCGCCATCCAGTACAATGCCCGAGGAAACTGCCAGACGATCTCTACGGCGTGTACGTCATCTACACAGGCTGTCGGAGAAGCCTACCGTCAGATCAAATTCGGGATAGCAGATATCATGATCACTGGTGGAAGCGACTCGATGATCAATCCTCAGGGACTCATATCTTTCAGCTCGCTCGGTGTCATGTCAAAGAATAATCAGGAATACCGCTCGGCCGCTCGTCCTTTCGACCGGAGAAGAGATGGTTTTATGCTGGGAGAAGGGGCTGCGATTCTGATACTGGAGGAATTGGAGCACTGCCGAAAAAGGGGTGGCAGACCTTACACTGAGGTCATAGGATATTCGAGCACCTGCGATGCCTTCAGGCTGACCGATGAACCGCCCCAAGCCTGGGGATCGATTCAAGCGATTAGTACAGCGCTGGCCAATGCTAAGGTGAACCCGGAAAGTATTGACTATATCAATGCCCACGGCACCGGCACGGTTCTGAACGACAAAACCGAGACCTTTGCCATCAAAACTGTGTTCGGGGAGAAAGCTTACTCCATTCCCGTTAGCTCTACCAAATCCATGTTAGGGCATCTGGTGGCTGCAGCAGGTGCAGTGGAGCTTGCAGCCTGTGTTCTCAGCATAAACCACCGTTGTATCCCTCCAACCATCAATTACCAGGAGCCGGATCCAGAATGTGATCTGGATTATGTCCCGAACGAGGCCAGGGAGGCGGATCTGGATATTGTTATTTCGAACTCGTTTGGATTCGGAGGCCAGAACGCGTGTCTGATCATAAGAAGGGTGCCTTAACTTGTAACCATTTCAGCTTTGTTTAGGGAGCTTAGATTAATTGGAGTGTAAAAATGGATAGAGGATTAACAGAGGACCAAGTCCTCAAAACTCTTTCTAACATCATCGTAGAAGCGCTGCGCGTTGATCCCTCCAAAATAACTAGAGATACCAGAATCTTCCTGGATCTTAATGCAGAATCTATCGACATCCTCGACATTCGATTTCGCATGGAGCAAGCCTTCGGGTTTAAGATCAACCAGGAGGAGATGCTGCGTTCAGTTGGTGCCGGGCTATCCGCGCAGGAGATCCAGATGAAATTCACGGTGGGAAGTCTGGCAGATTACCTCATGGAAAAACTGAGACAACAGAAAAACTGAAATGAATCAGTCAGAGGAAAGAAGGCGTATCGCTCTAGTCACTGGTGGATCCAGGGGTATAGGTCGTGCTGTAGCACAACGCTTGGCAGAGACCGGTGTTCAGACTATCTTTATCAATTATCTACAAAATGAGACAGAGGCAGGGAAAACCAAAGGGCTGGTGGAACAATACAATTGTCGGTGTTTCCTTGCCAGGGCAAACCTGTTCTACGAAGAAGAGATAGATAAACTTTTTCAGACGGTCAAAGCAGAGGTCGATCGCTTGGATATTTTCGTCCATTGTGCTGCGCTCGGTGCTTTCAAACCCTTAAAGGAAATAAAATCGAACCAGTGGGACCTGAGCATGAGCATAAATGCCCGCGCTTTTCTGCTCTGTGTGCAAAAGTGCTTGCCTTTTATGAAAGAGGGTAAAATCGTCGCCCTCTCCAGCCTGGGAAGCACGAGGTTTGTGCCAAACTACGGGGCTATGGGACCTACCAAGGCGGCCTTGGAATCGGTGATCAAGTATCTGGCAGTGGAGCTGGCTCCAATGGGTATACAGGTTAACGGGGTAAGCGGGGGACTCATCCAGACAGATTCGATCATAAAATTCCCTGAGGCAGCCAGTTTTTTACAGGAGGTCTCAGCTCGCACACCTGCAAGACGGCTTGGCAAGCCTGAAGATATAGCGGATGTGGTCATGTTTCTTCTGAGTCCAGCCGCCAGATGGATCTATGGCGAAATAATCGTGGTGGACGGAGGATTGTCGCTTCTTTAACTCAAGAAAAGACAGGAATTGAACTAACCGTCAAAAAACAAGACAGAGGAGGGTAGCATTATGATCATCCGGTTGATCTCGCTGGTGGTGCTGGTGGCTTTTGTCAACTTTACTTTTGGTTGCACTACAGCAGTAAAAGTCCCCAGAGAAGAACTCCCTAAGGTGAAGACAGACGAAAAAATTATCGAGGTAGTTCTAAAAACAGGAGATGTTATCAAATTTGATTCGGATGGGGGCAAGTATTATCAATCCGCCCAGAAAATCGTCGGCATGGGTGCGGACGGCAAGCCAATTGAGATTCCCTTTCAGAGAGTCAGCGCAGTTCGCATTTCAAAACCCGAGACGATTTCAAAAGAACAACTTGTCGACCAGAAGATTGCAGAAGTTGTGCTCTCAAATGGAACCCTGGGGATATTTGATGAACAAGGGGGTAAATATGACAAGGCAAAAAGGGTAATCACTGGTCGCGCAACTGATGGGTCCTCAACTAAAATAGACCTCAATAAAGTCAGGGAGATCAGGACTTCTCACCCTGAAACCATCTCCAAACAAGACTTTTTGAGTAAGAAAGATCAATTTGTGGCTGAACTTGTCATTCAGAACCGCTCTGTCGTTACGTTTGACGAGAAAGGTGGAAGGCTTACTGGGGCAGAAGATTACATCTCAGGCTATACCAAAGATCTAAAGCCCGTAAATGTAAACGTTGACGATGTTCTATATGTTCGGGTTAAAAGATTAGACCCCGTTCTTAGTACCCTGGCAGTAATAGGGGTTCTGGCTTTAGCTGCTGTCGCTGCGGTAGCGATAATTGCTGCGACGAAAGAATCTTGTCCTTTTGTATATTCCTACGACGGTCAGAAATATGTCTTCGATGCTGAGCCTTTGGGCGGGGCAGTCTGTCCTGGGCTAAAAAAAACCGATTACTCCAGGCTTGAATACCTCAGACCGATCGATGGAAAGTATCTCCTGATGTTGCGCAACGAGGTGGAGGAGACCCAGTACATGGATGAAATTTCGCTTCTGGTAGTGGATCATCCCTCGAATTCAGAGGTAGTGCCTGATATGATGGGCCAAATGAATCTTATAGAAAAACCACTCGCACCGACCTCAGCCAAAGATGAAAACGGAATGGATCTGATGAAGTTTATTAAGGAAAGAGATGGGATTGCCTGGCAAACCGCACTTCCCACAGACGACTCGTTTCGAAAGCATAACCTGAGACATCAACTGACCTTTGAATTTTCAAGGCCAGCGCAGGCTAAAAAGACAAAACTCCTGGTGAATGCTGGCACAGCCCTCTGGGGCTCCAATATGATCAGGGAAATGTTGCAGCTGAGAGGTGATAAAGTGGATGCCTGGTATGAGGGAGTTAATAAAGGAGGCCCAGAGTTAGATGAATTGATGCAGTTTATGGAGCGTGAGGAGCTTTACGTATTGAAAATATATGTGAAACAGGGCGAAAAGTGGGTTCAGCGCGGGTTTATTCCCGGAGGTGGACCATTGATTAATGAGGACAGGGTAATTTACCTTGATTTATCTGATGTGCCTGGGGATAAACTGCTGATTCAGCTTAACCCCCCTCTGGGATTCTGGTCAATTGACTACCTTGGTATGGAGTACGGAGACTATTCTCCTCCTGCAGTAACTGAGGTGCAACTCGCATCAGCAGAGGACCAACATGGAAAAGATATCTCTAAAATCCTGAGCTCTACTGATAATAATTACCTGATGTTACCAGCAGTTGGAGACTGGGCGAAGGTGACTTTTGAACAACCACCCCAAAAAAAAGGGACAAAAAGGTCTATCTTCTTGAAAACCACGGGGTATTATGAGATACACATCTCAAAAGATAAGCCGGAGCAAGCCCAGCTCATCCGTGACTTATTGGAAAGGCCGGGAATGATTGTGGAATACTCCATGGACGAGTATTTGAAATGGCGTTCGCAGCAGTTAAGTTCAAGATAGAAAAGAAGAAGTTCAAAGCGGGCAGGGAGACATCCCTGCCCCTCTCTTTTTCTAATTCTAAGGATTAAACCTACTGCAGGGCTTTGCTTTAAATCTGCTCTCAAAACTCGCTATATAGCATAAATCCCTTGACAATTTTCTACTTTGAAGGTTAATTTTTCAAAACCTTTTGCAGGAGGAACTATGTTTAGAAAAGTTTTTTTGATTGGAATCGTTTTTGTTTTATTCTTTGCTCAGGACCTATTCTCACAGCAATTCAAGGAGAACAAAGCGCAGGTCTTCACCTTATCCAACGGGATGAAAGTCATCTTGAGGGAAAAGCACGCCAATCCTGTGATTTCCTCGATGATCTATGTTAATGCCGGTAGCAAATACGAGAGCGATTACAACAACGGGATCACCCATCTTTTAGAGCACCTTCTTTTCGATGGGACCAAAAGGAGGACCAGGGAGCAGATTTCTGAAGAGATGAAAAGCAAAGGCTCCTCTTTTTTTAACGCCTTCACCCGTAAGGAGCTGACCTGCTATCTGGTGATAATGCCCAGGGAGTTTATCGAGGATGGGCTGGATATCCAGTCGGACATGCTTTTCAACTCGATCTTTCCTGACTCGGAGCTGGCCAAAGAGAGAAACATCGTGATCGAGGAGATAAAAAAAGATGACGATACCCCTGATTATCAGGTAGAAAAGTTCTTTGACGCTCAAGCTTATCCTGGTACCCCTTACGCCCGTCCGGTAATAGGATATGAGAATATCATAGCCACCATTCCAAAAGAAGATATCATCCAGTATTACCAGACCTATTACAAGCCTAATAACATGGTGATTTTGCTGATTGGAGATTTTGAAACTGATAAAATGTTCAAGTTAGTCGAAAAGTATTTTGAAAACATCCCGGTAACGCCTCTTCCTCCTTTGGAAAAAATCACCTACACTCCGCCAGAAGACAAATTCATCAAATACAAAGAAGTCGATACAAAAAACTGCTACCTGAACCTTTCCTTCAAAGCTCCGCATTTTTCTGATCCGGACTATTTTGCTTTTGACCTTTTGAGCAGGATTTTAAGCTCAGGCGAGACTTCGCCTCTTTATCAGGCTTTGACTCAGGGAAAAGACCCCCTGATAATCGACCTTTCTGCCTCACTTGAGACCCAGAAGGAGTTTTCCACCCTTAATTTATCTATAATCACAGATTCCCCGCAGAAGATCGAAAGAATACTTGCTACTACGAGCCAGTCCCTTAAAAATCTGACCAGCAAAAGGGTTGACCCTGTGACAGTCAAGAATACCATCGTCTCCACCAAGGCTGATTTATATTACCAGGAAGAAAAGCTCTACATTTATGGAATGATCATAGCCTCTATACTTGTCAACTGCGGATATGATTTTCTAGAATCATATATTCCGAATCTGGAAAATGTTACTTCAGAAAAAATACAGAAGGTAGCACAAAAATATTTCTCCGAGCCAAA
>Ga0153915_10005755_pt1 | contig 11551 bp, 9 predicted proteins | sample Opewatmetagenome_2_FD_107003 | JGI IMG/M metagenome (GOLD analysis project Ga0153915, IMG submission 107003) | Freshwater wetland microbial communities from Ohio, USA - Open water 3 Core 3 Depth 3 metaG | ecosystem: Environmental > Aquatic > Freshwater > Wetlands | place: USA: Ohio, Lake Erie...
ATCGCGGATTTTCGCCGCGATTGCGTTCGCGTCAGCGGTTGTCACGGACAGGCCCGATTCCCATGCGCGCGAAGCTTAGGGACCGCGCGCCAGGGCCACAAGCCATTGCGCCTTACTTCAGCGAGACATTGACTCCCGCCAGTACGTTGAACCCCGGCCCCGGCTCGAAATAGCGGCCGTTTCCGTCCGCGACAATCACCGAGCCGACATAGCGCCGGTCGAGAATGTTGTTGAGGCGCAGGAACGTGCTCACCCTGGCGGTCCGCAAGTCCATGCCATACCCGCCGACCACACCGAAGAGCGCGTAAGCGGGTGCAAAGACGGTGTTTGCATCATTCACGGCCACCGCGCTCACATACTGTGCACTGGCGCTCGCGCGCCAGCCGAGCTCTTTGCCCCAACGCACGGTCGCGAAGGCATTGTTCTTCGGTACGCCAGGCAATCGGCTTCCGGCAGCAATGGGAACTGATGGCGTGGTGCACGGCGCGGCGACACACGTGAGATACGCATCGCTGTAGGTGGCATCGATGTACGTGTACGCAAACTGCAATCGAAGGTCATCGGTGAACCGATAGTCGAGCGACAACTCCGCGCCTCCGCGCCGCGTGCGCCCGCTGTTCTGGTATGTCGAGCGGCCGCCGGAATTCGTGTTGACGACGATCTCGTTGCGCGTGAGCGCCTGAAACACGGCGGCTTCGGCAGTGAGGTCGGGCCGGATCTGGACCTTCGCGCCGAGCTCGCTGTTGTCGCTGCGCGCCGGCCGCAGCGCAAAGTTCAAACCGGCCTGCCCGCTTGCGCTGTACGCCAGTTCCGAGCCGAGCGGGGTTTGAAAGCCCTGGCCGTACGAGGCGTACAGGTGCAGCCACGGCCGCGCCTTGAACGTCAGCCCTGCGACAGGGGACGTGGCGGAATACGAAAGATCGCCGCTGTCGTCGCGGTTCGTCGCTGTGATGTAGTGATCCTGCGAATCGAAATTCACATCGCTGTGCCGTACGCCGACCATCACCGACCAGGCGGGCGCAAAGTCCCACGTGCCCTGCGTGTACTCGTCGAGGTCACGCACGATGTTGTTCTCGTCGCGGCGTAACGCGCCCCGCACACCCGTCGTCGTGCCGATGAAGTTGTTGTAGCCGCGGCGCAGCTCGTTCTGCCGGTCGTAACTCACGCCGGCGACCCATGTGAGAGGCCGGCTCGCCAGCATGCCTTGCCAGGACCAGCGTGCATCGCCGCCACCGAACTTGCGATTCAGATCGACGACGCCGCCCGCGCTGGTCGGCGCGCCCTGCGCGCTCGCAGGGATCGACAGAAACTGCTCGACGCTGCGATGACCGTAATACCCGAGCACCCGCACAGACTGTTCGTCGTTGATGTCGAGATCGTAGATGAGCCCGCCTTGCTGCTGCTCCAGGCTCTTTCGTGTGTTGAACGTCGTTGCAACGGCGGCCGTCTGCTCAGGGTCCGCGCTGAACTGCGCAGGCGTCAGACCCAGCGGATCCTGCGCGTCGGGCCGCGAGATCACGTTCGCGACGAACGCGAGACGATTCGCGTCATTGAAAGAGTAGTCGAATTTGCCGTTGAAGGATTCGCTGTGCGCGCTGCTGTGATCGCGATAACCGTCGACGGAGAAATGCGTGAAGTCGACGTTGTAGCCCAGCGAGCCGTCGGCGCCACTCGCATTCACGCCCGCCCGGAAATTGTCGAAGCTGCCGTAGGCCACTGCGCTGCGAAGCTGCGTCGGCGCTGCGCCGTCCGCTGTGAAAATCTGAATGACGCCCCCGGAGGAATTGCCGTAAAGCGCGGAGAACGGCCCGCGCAGAATTTCCACGCGATGCGCGGAGTCCAGGTTGAACTGCGAGACCTGGCCCTGGCCGTCCGGGCCGGTGGCGGGGATTCCATCCTGATACACGCGCACACCGCGAATGCCGAACGCCGAATTGGCGCCGATGCCGCGAATCGAGATCTGTTGATCCTGCGCGTAGTTGTTGCGATTGCGGGCGAGCAGTCCGGGAACCGTGGCCACATCGTCCGCGAGATTCACGCCCAGCGTGTCGTTGCGCAGCTGGTCGCCGGAGACGCTGCTGATGGCGGCCGGCACTTCAAACGATGAAACGCCGATGCGCGTGGCCGTCACCACCACTTCGCTGATGTCGGCTTCTGCAGAGAAAGCCTGTTCGGTCGAGAAGAGGAGGGCCAGCGGAGCGGTCAGCCCGAGAGAAACGAAAGTGCGAAATTTCATCGACGATGAACCCATGCCGCGCGCGGCCGCAATCCGAAAATTGGGAAGAGTCGATCGCCTGCCGGCGAGGAGCGCGCATTCTAGGGGCCAAGAATCTGTTTTGAATCGAGAATTTCATGAAACTAGAGCGCGGGACTCGGCCGTAGCGCGCCCCGGCCGTTGACTTGATCCCGCATCGCGCGGCCGATGTAGCTCGCGAGCGGTCCGGTTGAGTACGCTGGCGGGAAATAACCGATCGTTCACCGGCCTCATGGCACTGGTCCCCGCGGGAACCGGCGCGGCCGTCAACGGCGGAGTCAATTTCGCCACGGACACCGTCATGTCGATCGCGGACGACAGTGCCAATGCGTTCCTGGTGATCTCGAGCAAATAGAATCAGTAGGCCTGGCCGTCTTTCCAGATCAGCGTAACGGTGCGCATCAGGATCATCAGATCGAGCCGGAGCGACCATTGCCTGAGGTATTCGAGGTCGAGCTCCAGCCGCCGCCGCATGCTGTCGAGATCGTTGCCGCCGCGTGAGCCGTTCACCTGCGCCCAGCCGGTGATGCCCGGGCGCACTTTGTGACGCAACATGTAGCCGGAGATCAGGCGTCGATAGGCTTCATTCATGGCCACCGCATGCGGACGCGGCCCGACGAGACTCATGCTGCCCGCGAAGACATTGAGGAGCTGCGGCAACTCGTCGAGCGACGTGCGGCGGATGAATGCACCGAAGCGCGTCACGCGAGGATCATTGCGGCTCGCCGCAGCGAAGCTCGAGCAACCCTCTTCTGAAACCGTCATCGAACGGAATTTGTAGACCCGGAATTCGCGGCCGTCGAGACCGTATCGCCGCTGCGAGAAGAGAATCGGGCCTGGCGAGCTGAGCAGCACACCGATGGCGATGGCGACGAGCACAGGTGCGCCAAGAAGCATGAGCAGGCCGCTGAGCGTGACGTCGAGCGCGCGCTTCTGCAATCCACGCATGCCATAGAAGGGGGATTCGCACACGCCGACGACCGGGATTCCGTTGACGAGCGCGACGCGGACCTGAATGACGTTGGCGATCGAAACGTCCGGCACGAAGTAGACCGACGCCGTCGAATCGCGCAGGACTTCGAGTAGTTGGAGAATTCGCCTCTCCCGCGCCATCGGCCACGTGACATAGACGATGCCGACCTCATGGTCTGCAATGAACTGGCTCAGCTCCGACGTGTCACCGAGCAGTTCCCCGGGCCTGTTCGTGTGTGACGCGCGCTCGTCGAAATACCCGAGCACACGAATTCGATTCGACCGGTCTTCGCTCAGTCGTTTCCCGAGCAGGCGGCTCAGGTCGTTGAGGCCGACAATGATCGCGTTGCGCGATCGAGTGCTGTGCCCGTCGGCCGCCAGCTTGAAGGCGCGTCGTGCGGCCATTGCGCTGAGCCAAAACACCGGTGGCGTCACCAGCGCCCACGTCAGCCACACGCGCGAGCTGAAATTCCTCTGCAGTCCGGATGCCACCATCAAAGCCCAGAGGAGCGCCACGACGAGAAGCCAACGAAATGCGATGGCGAGAAACCGTCGTGTCGAAGTGCGGTCCGAGGTATTCAGCTCGAGCGGCACGAGGCCGAGCAGGTCCGATGTTGCGAGAAACGCGAGTGCGGCGGTCAGGACATCGACTTTGCTGAACGGCCTGCCGCAGATGAGCAGAGAGAGCGCGAGACTTGCGACGGCGGCCAGGGGATACAGCAGCGACTTGACCAGGAACGCCGGAGCGGAGTCCCACGGCAGCAAACCGCCGGCCGGCACAGGCTTTTGCTTGATCGAAGGTGCGATCGTATGGCGCAACGGCAAACTTCCGGCGCGACTCTGCACGCGTCCGCTCGAGGCCGGACGGCGCAGGGGAAGCGCGGTGGGTTTCAGCGTGTCGGCTTGCGAGCGGCTGTCGCGATAAGGCTTGGAGAGCGCTCGCTCACCATTCATCCCCAGTGTTTCCGACGTGCTACGAGTCGGCCAATCCGCGACGGGCGCAGTTAATCGTAAGTCGGTATCGACTTCAATGTCTTCAAATGACTACATCTTGCGAGAGTGGGGAAACGCGCCGCTGAGTTTCAGTTGAAGACGTGCAACGCGAGAAATTCTGTCAAAGTTGTCTCTCAATAGAGACCGGTCGTGCGCCGAAAGCGTACGCGTCTCGCAATGGCGACACGTCAATCGTGGCCTGTCGGCGAGCGAGCACGGTTTTCGCGTTCATTCCGTCGTGCCCGCAGGCCCTTCGCGTCGTTGATAACGAACGAACGGCGTGAGCTCGGCGATTTTGTCGTACAGCGCTCGCGCTTGCGTGTTCGATTCGTGCGTATGCCAGTAGGTGCGCGTAGCACCTCGTTCATCCGCGGCTTTATAGACCGCTTCGATGAGCGCGCGACCCGCGCCTCGTCCTCGCACCGCAGGATCGACGAACAAGTCCTCGAGGTAACAGTAGCCCGTTGCCGACCACGTCGACATATGAAAGTGGTAGTGAACGAAGCCGATCATGTGCTCGCCCGCGAGCGCGGCGAGACCATAAGGTTGCTCATCGGAATTCATGAGGCGCCGCCAGGTGAGCTCCGTCATCTCGGCGGGCAGCGCTTCTCGATAGAACCGCAAGTAGCCGGCCCAGAGCTCATCCCAGCGTGGTCGATCGCTTGCGCGCAGCTCGCGGACTCGCATTGATACGGAAGGCATGAGAGTCTCCTGTCGGTTCGATCTAAGCGGGGAATCTGATGCGAACGCCTCGATCCATGACGCTGATCGTACGCGTGATTGCGACTCTGGGGATCGTCGTCGTTGCGGCGGTGTCTGCTCGTGCACCTGCCGCGAGCACTGAGGTGACTGCTGCGCCGGCGCAAGCTACGCAACCTTCAGCCGCAGAGGCCGGCGCAATCCCGGAAGTCGAAGTCTCCGGAGAGCGTTCCGGCCCCAACCTGTGGCGCGTCTCGAAGGGCGACCACGTCGCGTGGATTCTGGGCACGTACAATCCCTTGCCCAAGAAAATGACCTGGCGCTCGCTGGAGGTGGAGTCCGTGCTGGCGGAGGCGCAGGAGGTGCTGCCGAGCGGGCCCAAGGTAACGGTGGACGCCAGCTTCTTCACCAAGATCCGGGTCTATCTGCAGTATCGCCGCATCATGAAGCTGCCCGATGAGGTCACGCTGAAAGACTGGCTCTCCGCCAGTCTCTATGGGCGCTTCGCAGCGCTCAAATCACGCTTTGACGCTGGCGACAAGCGCATTGAAGAGTTGCAGCCCATGTTCGCAGCGCTGCGCCTCTATACACGCGCCCTTGATGAGTCTCAGCTGACGCCGCGGAATGACATCGAGGCTGTGGTACTCAAGTTGGCGCGCAAGCACCACGTGAAGATTCAGCAGACGTTGCTCACCGTGGACGACCCGCGTGGCCTGGTCGCAGAACTGGGCGAAATCCCGCGCGCGGCGCAGATCGGTTGCCTCGAGGCGATCGTCGGGCGCCTGGAGACGGACCTCGAGACGATGAAGGCCGGTGCTCGCGCCTGGGCGTTGGGTGACGTCGACGCACTCCGCACGCTGCCCAGTCCCAAGGAACTGGATGTGTGCACGAGCGCGGCCGCCAACTCGCGAAAGGTGAGCGATTTGATCGACAGCGCCGCGCGACGCTGGAATGCTGCATTGGAATCGGCGCTCGCCAGCAATCGAACGACACTCGCGATGAAGCCGATTCACGATCTGCTCGGGCCGGCGGGCACGCTCGCGTCATTGCGAGCGAAGGGCTATCAAGTCGAGGGGCCGTGATGCGCAATGCATAGCCATCGCTCGGGCCGCGATCTTCCCTACGATGAGGCGTTTCCTGCGCAACTTCGAGCTAAGGAACGTCGGTGGCGGGGTCCGGCGGCGGCGCAACGTCTTTCATGTGGTTGAACAGATCGCCGCGCACCTTGCGTTTGCCGAGCGGCATGAAGCACTTCGTCATGCCGCGATGCATTTCATTCGGCGTGACCAGGATCTGGTAGCAATGGTCGCTGGTCCAGCGGATCACCTCACCCTCGTCCGTATTCTCGATGCGACCGGCCTTGACCGACTTCGGCTCGAAGATCGTGTAGGGCTTTTTCGGGGGTTTCGTCGCATCGGTCTTCGGCCCGGAGAATGAGCGGCGCTCACTGAGATCATGCTCCCGTTCGGTAATCGAGCGTGAAGCGGCTGCTGCGGCGTCATACCAGTCGAGCGGCGTCATGCTCTTGGGCGACGTGTTCTCCGGCACGGTGTCACTGGGCGGTGATTGCGGCGTCGGCGTGGATGCAGAACGGGGCGACTGTGCTGATCGTGATGAGCGGGGTGCAGCTCGGTCGGCGTCGGTTTCCCGGCGTGCTTCCTCGGGTCGGTCTGATAAGTCGGGCGTCGTACGCCGGCGCACCTGCCCAGGGTCATCAGGCAGGACCGGAATTGTTACGAATATTGTCTCCGTGTCCGCAGAGGAGCGCCACGTTGCGCGCACGATGGTGATGACCAGCGCAACATGTGTGGCCACCGTGATCAACGCCACGATGCAGCGAGCATCGACTCGCTGATATTGGCTATGCGCCGCGTCCCGCGGCGCGCCTCGGTCTCCCACTGTTTTCGCTCACTGCGCGAGGACAACCGCGACTTCGACGCGCCACGCGCGCCAAAGTTTCGCGCTGCCTGCAGGTGAGCGCTTACACTAGTTCCGTTGTCTGCCATGCGATGACCTGCGTTGCGCGCGTCCGAACCCCGTCCCTTCGATCGTCCAATGAGCCGGCTGCAGGAGCGCGCGCTCATTGCGAAGTTTGAACAGGCGCTGGCCGACTCCGACGGCGTCACCGGCGCGCACTGCATTCACGAGCTGTGGATGCGCGGCGAGTTCGCCGCGCGCATCGAAGCCGCGCTCGAGAAGCTGTGGCAGCGCGCGGCGCAGACCATTCCGGAATGGCTTCCGATGCATTACGTCGACTGGCTGCCGCAGGCGTACGAGATTGCCGGCCGATTTCGCGCCGTCGGGCGCGGCCGCTCGAACATCTACCTGGTGCTGCTGGATTACGCGGACCGGCGCGGTGATCCCTATGGTGTGTACGTCGGCATGAGCCAGTACACCGCCGCGCAGCGCTTCGACCAGCACAAGGCCGGCATCCGTGCAGCCGGCAGCGTGCTCAAGCGCGGCGTCGAGGTCCTGACGGGCCCCGTCCTGCATCTTCAACATATCAAGCGAGCGGACGCCGCGCGCATCGAAGGCGAGCTGGCCGAAGCGCTCGCGGATGCCGGGCTGCGGGTTGAGGGCGGTCACTGAAACGGATCCGTGGTCCTTGCTAGCGCCTAGCGGTGACTACGTAAGTCAAACTCGTCTCGAACATGCACGATGGTCACAGTCCGGTAGCCGGCAGACAGGAGACGAGGTCCATGACGGTAAGCTTCTCGAACGACCCGACCGCGAAGGGCTTCTTCGCGCCCACACGTTTCGAAGCGGACATCTTCGACTGCGAAGTCGAAGGGCAGATTCCGAAGGACCTGAATGGCGCCTTCTACCGCATCGGCTGGGACTGGTTGTATCCGCCCAAATACACTGACGATGCGGCGCCCTTCAATGGCGACGGCTACGTCGGCATGTTTCGCTTTCAGGACGGCAGCGTGGACTACAAGGGGCGCTACGTCCGCACGGATCGTTACGTTGCCGACCGCAAGGCCCGCAAGCAGCTCTTCGGCCGCTACCGCAATCGCTCAACGGATGACCCGAGCGTGCGCAACCTCAACCGCACGGTCGCGAACACGGCGCTCGTCACACACGCCGGGAAGCTCTTCGCGCTGAAAGAAGATGCACTGCCGATCGAGCTGGATCCCGACACGCTCGCCACGCGAGGCGCGTGGAATTTTGGCGGCAAGTACGATAGTCGCACATTCACGGCCCATCCGAAGATCGATCCCGTTACCGGCGACATGATCTGCTACGGCTATGAAGCTACCGGCGATGGCAGCAACGACGTATTCGTCTTCGTCATCGACAAGAAGGGCAACGTCACGCGCGAGGTCCGTTTCAAGGCGCCGGTCATCAGCATGATGCATGACATCGGGCTCACCCAGAAACACATCGTCTTCAACACGACGGGCTTCGTGACCAGCGCGGAACGACTGGCCGCAGGCAAGGTGCATTGGGCGTGGGATTCCAAAGTGCCGACCTATGTTGGAATATTGCCGCGCGATGGCGATGCGAAGGACATGCGCTGGTTCAAGGGGCCCGAGCGCGCCGCCATCCACATCCTCAATGCCAACACTCACGGCAACAAGGTCGTCGTGGAGGCGCCGGTCTCGGACGGCAATCCATTCCCGTTCTTCGCGCAGGCCGACGGCTCGCCGTTCAATCCGCAGAAGGCCGGCGCGACGCTGCGCCGCTGGACGTTCGACCTGGGCTCGAAGAAAGACACGTGGGAGGAGGCCGTGCTGTTCCCGCAGGCCGTCGGCGGTGGCCTCACGCGTGCGGACGAGCGTTTCTGGTCCGTGCCGTATCGCTATGGATTCATGGGATACACCGACCCGGCGCGCCCGTTCGACGAGGCGCGTGGCGGCAACCTGCGGGGTCGCGTCACCAATTGCTACGCGCGCTTCGATCTCGCCACCGGCAAGATGAATTCATACTTCGTGGGCGATGTGGGCGCCCTGCAGGAGTGTCAGTTCATTCCACGCAGGAAGGGCGCTCCGGAGGGCGACGGGTATCTGATCGGCGTCGCGTCGAACTACGCCGAAATGCGCTCCGAGCTCATCATTGCCGACGCTATGCGGCTGGAAGATGGCGACATCGCGCGCGTGAAGCTGCCGTTCCGCCTCAACTCGCAGGTGCATGGCTGGTGGGCGACGGCGGATGACCTGCCGCTGGGGCCGGTGGCCTAGCAAAGCGCATGGGGTCCGGTGGCCGATGCCGGATCGACAGCGGCTGCTGCAGCCGCCGGGAGGGCCAACGCTCCATTCGCTCGATTTACGCGCTGCGTCCGTGCCAACCTTGTTGAGCTGATTTTCCGCGCTTTCGCGCGTTGCTGTGGGAGGATAGGGCCCACCGCGTCAGCTCCAAAGAAGGTACAGACCATGAGAAGAAGAGCGTTCTGCACGTCCGCATTGTCGGCACTGACCGCCGCGTCCCTTCCCTGGCAGCGCGCGTTCGCCGCGGCGGCCAGCGGCGCGGATATTCCCGCCATCGGCATCGGTGGCCAGCAGATCGTTCTCAAACCCTCGGAAATCACCGACCTGCGCGCCAGCCTGCGCGGCCAGCTGCTCGTGCCCGGACAGGAAGGCTACGACACGGCGCGCCGGATCTGGAACGGCGCGTTCGACCGCAAGCCGGCGTTGATCGCGCGCTGCGCGGGCGCCGGGGACGTCACACGGGCGGTCACGTTTGCACGCACGCACGATCTGCTGGTTGCCGTGCGCGGTGGGGGGCACAGTCTCTCCGGCCAGTCCGTTTGCGATGGCGGACTCATGATCGACCTGTCGCCGATGAAGGGCGTGCGCGTCGACCCGTTGACGAAGACGGCGCGCGTCGAGCCGGGCGTTCTTCTCGGCCAGTTCGATCGCGAAGCGCAGGCGTTTGGTCTCGCCACCACGGCCGGCACCGTTTCGCATACCGGTGCGGCAGGCCTCACGCTGGGCGGCGGCTTCGGGCGCATCGGGCGCAAATTCGGCCTCGCCTGCGACAACCTGATTTCCGCGGACGTTGTGACCGCCGATGGCCGATTCGTAAAGGCCAGCGCCACGGAAAACCCGGATCTACTTTGGGCATTGCGCGGCGGCGGCGGCAACTTCGGCATCGTGACCTCGTTCGAGTATCAGCTCCACAAGGTCGATCCGCTGATGTATGGCGGCGCGCTCGTGTTTCCGTTCGCGAAGCCGCGCGAGCTGCTGCGCTCGTTCGCCGATTTCATCGCGGGCGCATCGGATGATCTCAACGTGGACGCGACCCTCGTGCCGCCCGTTGGCGGGCACCGCGCGCTCGTGCTGGATGTGTGCCATTCCGGCACGCAGGCGGCGGCAATGAAAGAGTTGGCCGCGTTGCGAAAGATCGCTCAGCCTTTGCAGGACGCGCTCCAGCCCACACCTTACGTCACGCTACAAAGCAGCAGTGACGACAGCTTTCCGATCGGGCGCGGCTACTACATCAAGGCGGGCTTCGTGCCGGGATTCACGCCCCGGCTGATCGATACGGTCATCGACTATCTCGAGTCCGCGCCGTATGAAACGGGCGTCATTGCCTTTCCGCATCACGGCGGCGCGATCTCGCGCGTGAAGCGCGATGCGACCGCGTTCTGGCACCGCGAGGCTCAGCATACAGTGATGGTGACCGGTTTCTGGGACGACGCGAGCGGCGCGCAGCCCGCCACGCAATGGGTGCGCAACGGCTGGAAAGCGATTGAGCCCCTCACCGATGGCTTTTACGTCAACGAAATAGCGCAGGATGATTCCGAGCGTCGTGTTCGCGGCACGTATGGAGAGAACTACACGCGTCTCGCCGCGCTGAAGAAGCAATATGATCCGACGAACCTGTTTCATCTGAACGCGAACATAAAGCCCGCGGCGTGATGCACCCGGCAGGAAGTCCCTCCTCAGTCAGCGTTTGTGGTGGACCATTCGGAACAGGGCTTCTTTCGGGACGTGCCTGCCGTCTTTCACGTGCCAGAATCGCCGGCCTGCACCGCGCAGGTAGTCCTGCCGGCGCTCGAGTCGCCCTGCGCCGACCACGTTCTTGAGAATCACGAAGCGCACCGTGCCACCCGGGGCAAGGATGATCGTGCTGCCGCCGTGGTACGTGAACCGCTCCGGCCCCTGGCACACCTCGCGGGACTGCGTGACTTCCGCGACGAGGTCGAACGCGAGCTGTCCGTCAGGCCCCACGCGTCGCGTGCTGCGAATCGACTGCACGCAGGGCAGCGACACCGGATCGCCATCGAGACGCGGATCGCCCGAAGCGACGAGGCCGAACTCTTCGAGGTGCGCTGGACGGGAGATGTATTCGCCGAGCGCATGCGCACGACGCAGTCGCTCGTCGCGCGGCACCGCGCTGCCCGGCCCGCCGGTGAATCGAAGCTTCGCGAAGCTGAGCCCGTCGATCGGAGGCAGCGTGACGCGCGTGGGCCGCCAGAGGAGCGCGTCTTCGGAAAGATTCGCGACGCCGCGGGGATAGATGCCACGTCGTCGGAACGCGTCGATCAGTGCGCCGCGGTAGTCCCACGTGTCGTCTGGCACCAGATCGTAGTCTGCAGTGATGAGCGCGCGCAGGAAGTCTCCGAAGTTGAGTCCCACCGGCGGGCAATAGTCGATTGCGCGAATGCAGATGTTCAGGAATTGACGCGCG
>Ga0153915_10005756_pt1 | contig 11551 bp, 8 predicted proteins | sample Opewatmetagenome_2_FD_107003 | JGI IMG/M metagenome (GOLD analysis project Ga0153915, IMG submission 107003) | Freshwater wetland microbial communities from Ohio, USA - Open water 3 Core 3 Depth 3 metaG | ecosystem: Environmental > Aquatic > Freshwater > Wetlands | place: USA: Ohio, Lake Erie...
ACGGCCGGCGCCATCTGGGACGCCACGAAGCGCTCCCAGATCAGACGGTAGAGCTTCGCTTCCTCCGGCGAAAGGTTCGGGGCGACCTCTTCGGGCGGCAGGTCGAGGTACGTCGGCCGGATCGCCTCGTGCGCGTCCTGGGCGCCGCGCTTGCCCTTGTAGTAGCGCGGCGACTCCGGCAGGAAGTCCTCTCCCCCGCCGTAGCGCGCCCGGATGTGTTCGCGCACGGCCGCGATCGCCTCGTCGGCGACGCGGGTCGAATCGGTCCGCATGTAGGTGATCAGGCCGATCGTTCCGCGCCCGGGGATATCGCGCCCCTCGTAGAGCCTCTGCGCGATCTGCATCGTGCGCCGCACGGCGAAGGAGAGCCGGCGCGCGGCGGCCTGCTGGAGCTGCGACGTGATGAAGGGCGGAGGCGGAGTCCTCTTGCGGACGGAGGTCTCGACGCGCGCGACTTTCCAGGTTGCTCCGGTCACGTCCTCGCGGACCCGCTCGGCCGCCTCGTGGCTGCCCAGGCGAGGGTCCGTGCCGTCGAACTTCAGCTTCTGGCCGTCGAAGGAGAGAAGGCGCGCGGTGAATGAAGGCGGCGCGGAAGCCTCGAGCTCGGCGTCCACGGTCCAGTACTCGACCGGCACGAACTTCTCGATCTCCCGTTCGCGCTCGCAGATGATCCGCAGGGCGACCGTCTGGACGCGGCCGGCCGACAGCCCGCGCCAGATCTTCTTCCACAGCAGGTCGGAGACCTCGTAGCCGACGAGCCGATCGATGATCCGGCGCGCCTGCTGCGCGTCCACGAGGTGGTTATCGATCTCGCCCGCCTCGTCCATGGCGCGAAGGACGGCCTTCCTGGTGATCTCATTGAAGCGCACGCGCTTGAAGACCTTGTCTTTCGCGCCGGGCTTCAGGGCTTCCTGGAGATGCCAGGAGATGGCCTCGCCCTCCCGATCGGGGTCGGCCGCGAGATAGACCGCCGAGGCTTCGCGCGCGGCTCTCTTCAACTCCCCGAGGGTCTTCTCCTTTCCAGCCAGGACTTCGTAGGTCGGCGCGTAAGCGTGCCCGCGGTCCACTCCGAGGCCTTTGCGAGGCAGGTCGCGCACGTGCCCGTAGGAAGCGAGGACGCGAAAGTCCCGCCCCAGGAATTTCTCCAGGGTCTTCGCCTTCGCGGGGGATTCGACGATCACGAGGCTCTTTCGCTGGACCGGCGCAGTCATAGGGCGGAGCACCCTGCCACAACCGTATGCAAAGCGCAAACCGGGAGGAGCTCCGATGATTGCAACAAGCAGCTATTCCTTCCGCCGACTCCATGGCGGGTCAGTGAGTTAGAGAATTGATGATCGAAAGATTGATGATTTATGAATTGAGCGACCACCTCCCGGCCGGTCGGCAATCGGCGATCAATTCCTCCGCGCTCCGTAGCGTCCCCCCTCGCCGAGGACGGCAAGGCCCGCCTCCTCGAGCTCGAAGAGGGCCGCGAGGACGGTGGCCGCGGGCAAGTCGGTCGCCTGCGCCAGGTCCTCGGCCGAGGCGTCCTCCTCCCTGAGGAGCGTCTCCCAGACACGACGCGCCTCATCGGAGAGCGCGGCGCTCGCGGCCGACGCCGCGGCAACGCTCGCGCGGCCGGCGCCGACCGCCGGGAAGAGCTCGGAGAGCACGTCCTCGGCGCCCCGGCAGAGAATCGCGCCGTCGCGCAGGAGCTCATGGGTCCCGATCGAAGTCTGCGAAAAGACGCTCCCCGGAACTGCGAAGACATCGCGCCCGAAATCGTTGGCCAGGCGCGCCGTGATGAGCGAGCCCGACCGCCGCGAGGCCTCGACGACGACGACCCCGGCGCAGAGGCCGGCGATGATCCGGTTGCGCACGGGAAAGTTCGACGGCCTGGGCTCGGTCCCGGGCGGAAACTCCGAGAGGACCAGATCGCGGGAAAGCATCGCGCGCTTGAGCGTCGCGTGCTCGCGCGGGTACTCGACGTCCAGCCCGCACCCCAGGACCGCGACGGTTCCGCCGGGGCTGCCCAGCGCCGCTTCGTGCGCCGCGTGGTCCACGCCGCGCGCGAAGCCGGACACGATCGTCACGCCGGCCGCGGCGAGATCGCGAGCGAGCCGGGCGGCCACATCCCGGCCATAACGCGTCGCCGCCCGCGACCCGACGACACCGACCGCCGGCAGCCGCAGGCGCTCGAGGTTGCCGGAGGCGAAGAGAAGGAAGGGAGGGTCGGAGATCTCCGAGAGGAGGGGCGGGTACTCTTCATCGAACGCGGTCACGACCCGCATTCCGGCGCTTTCGGCCTGCCCCGCCCATCTTTCGGCGGCCGTGTCCTCGACCGACCGGAGGACGGCGCGGGCGCGCTCTTCCGAGCCCAGCCACGCCAACAGCTCCCCGGGGCCGGCCGAAAGGAGCCCCTCGACCCCTCCGTGCTCGCGCAAGACCGGCCAGAGACGCTGTGGCGTGACGACCGCCCCGCGCGCCCAGGAGATCGCCGCCCGGCGCAGGACCGGATCGCTCCTCATTGGCCGCCTTTTAACGAGTTTTTCATCGCGTCGGAACAATCGTTCAGGAAATCTTCCCGGGAGGAAAAGCTTTCCTATAATAGCGGCCCCGGCAGGCGGGCAGGAGCGTGAGAATGCGTTGGGTTGTTTCGGCCGTCTCGGTCCTCCTCATCGTCTCGGGCTGCGTCTCCTACTCGAGGACGGAAAAGGCCAAATCTCAGATCGCCTTCGGATCCGAGGTCGCCCGCAAGGGACTGTGGCGCGAGGCCCAGTTCCGGTTCGAGCAGGCGATCTCCCGGGAGCCCGGCAACGCGCGCGCCCACAACAACCTCGCCGTCGCGCTCGAGGCCACGGGAGAGTTCGCGCGGGCGCTCGAGGAGTACAAGAAGGCCCTGCAGCTCGACCCCAACGACTCTTACATCCGCCGCAACTACGCCCGGTTCGCCGAGTTCTACACGTCCTACACGCGAACGACGGGGAAGGCCGCCGGTGCGTCGTAACACGTCGCTCGCGCTTGCGCGGGATCTGCGCCTGGCGGCGCACCGGGGAGCGGCTCGGCCGGACGCGGCCTCGACCGCTCCCCTGATCCCGCGCTGCACGCTCGCTCCCGCGGCGCGCGCCTCCTCCCTCGGTTACTTCGGGAGACTACGCGCGCCGCGACCGGGGCCACAAGGCCGGGTGCCCCGACAAACCTCGAGCGGGCGGGCGGGACTGAGGCACCCGGCATTTGTCGCCATGCTCGCGCTCCTGCTGGTCGCGCCGCCGATCTTCGCCGGTGTCAGCCAGGTGCGGCTGAAGCTCCCCTTGAGGCCTCGGCTGCCGCTGCGCGGCAACGAGAAGCTCGCGCTCGCCCCCTTCATCCTCGTCACGGAAGCCGAAAAGGCCCGCGACAAACGGCTTCAGAACGTGGACCTCCAGGGGGAGTTCCACCGGTTCCTGAAGAAGCAGGTGGACAAGAAGACCAAGCTCGAGGTCATCGAAACGGGCCCCGACGTGAAGCTTCCGACCCAGAACCTGACCGAGCTCGCCCGCGCGACCGAGTTCTGGCGGTCCGTCGGAGCGATGACCGGCGCCGACATCCTCGTGTCCGGGTCCCTCGAGTTCCGCATCGAGGACCGCTCGGGATACAAGACGGAAGAGTACGTCTCGCCCATCAACGGCCAGACCTACTACCGGCAGGTCTACGTCGAACAGACCGGGTTCCTCTTCGACATCGTCTTCCTCGTCTTCGACGGCCGCACCGGCGAGAAGCTCCTCCAGGACGAGTTCAAGGACTTCCGCCAGACCGGAGGCCGCCGCGCCGATGAGCTCCAGGGCCTCTTCGAAAACCTCTTCTCGCTCGAGAACCAGATCCTGAACCTCTTCGTGGCCCGCGAACGGGAAGCCGATCGTTACCTCTTCACCGATTAACTCTTTCCAGCGAGGCAGAGACGTGCGACAGCGGCCAAGCCAATCTGCGCCAATGATCGACGCCCCAGTTTCGAGCCTCTCGGCCGCCATCTCCTCCCTCTCCCCGCGGGAGAGGGTCGGGGTGAGGGGGGCTCGCGTACCGATCGCCTCCCGCCGAAAGCGAAAATACCTTCTTGCCGCGCTCCTGGCGCTCCTTCCGGCGACCGCCCTCGCCCAGTACGAGAACTATTACTTCGAGCAGAACAAGATCGCCTACGACGTCTTCGACTGGAAGACCTACCGCTCGACGCACTTTACGATCTACTTCTACGAGCGGGAGCACGTATCGCTCCAGAAGGTCGCTTCCTACGCCGAGAGCGCCTACGACGACATCTCGCGGCAGTTGAATTTCCAGATCCCCAAGCCGATCAACCTGATCTACTACGCCACCCACTCCGACTTCGAACAGACCAACACGCTCCTGAACTTCATCCCGGAAGGGGTCGGGGCCTTCGCGCTCCCCTCGAGGAACCGGATGGTCCTGCCTGTGGACCTGCCCGACGAGAAGCTCCAGCAGCTGATCGGGCACGAGCTCACGCACGTGTTCCAGTTCGAGATCCTCTTCGGCGGCAACTACCTGCGCGCCGCCACGACCGCCGCCCCGCAGTGGTTCCTCGAAGGGATGGCGTCCTACTACGGCAACGACGAGGACAACAAGGACCGGATGGTGCTGCGCGACGCCGTTCTCGCCGACCAGGTCCCCGAGATCGCGCAAAGGGGGCTCACCGGCTTCTTCGCCTACCGCTTCGGGCACGCGGTCTTCGACTTCATCGCGGCCGAGTGGGGCAAGGACGCCGTCCGGGAGTTCCTCTTCGAGTTCCGCAACCAGATCAGCGCGAACATGGACAAGCCGATCAAGCGCGCCTTCAACATTTCCGCCGAGGACTTCGACATCAAGTTCCGCCGGTACCTGCGGCAGCGTTACCTGAAGATCCTCACCGAGAAGGGGGAGCCGATCGACTTCGGCGAGCGCTTCAAGGTCGAGGACACGCCTTCGGCGGAGCTGTCTCCGCGCGCCTACCCCTCGGGCGACTTCGTCGCGGCGATCTCGACCTACAAGGAGCAGGCCGACGTCGTCCTCATGTCCACGCGGGAGCGGAAGCTCTACCGCAACCTGACGAAGGGCTATACGACCGCCTACGAGTACATCGTGTCCCAGTGGGTCACGACCGGGCCGCAGAGCGGAGCGGACCTGGCCATCTCTCCCGACGGAAACACGGTCGCGGTCTTCGCCCGCCGGGAGCGGGGGCGCGACCTCCTTCTCTTGAACGCCTTGAACGGGGGGATCCGGGAGCGGGTCGAGATGCCGGGCGTGGACCAGCAGCTCTCCCCTGCCTTCTCGCCCGATGGGAAGATCGTCGTCTTTCGCGGCATGCGGGAGGGCAAGGCGGACATCTACGCTTACGACCTGAGCACGCGGACGATCACGAACCTGACCAAAGACGACGAGTCTTCCGACTTCGGGCCGGTCGTCTCTCCCGACGGGAAGTGGATCTACTACTCCTCGGTCCGGGGCACCAGGTCCAAGATTTTCCGCCTGCGCGCGGACGTCCCCGAGTCGAAGGAGCAGGTGACCTACGGGGACGGGAACGACGAGGACCCGGCCCTCTCTCCCGACGGCAAGAAACTCTTCTTCACCTCGGACCGGGACGCCGGGATCTACAACATCTACTCGATCAACCTCGAGACGGGCGAAACGCTCCTTCACACCAACGTCGTGGCCGGGGTCTTTTCCCCAACCGTCTTCGTCGGAAAGGACAACACCGAGAAGCTCGTCTTCTCCGCGTACTACAAGCGCCGCTTCACCCTCTACATCGCCGACACGAACAAGCCGGTCAAGCGGCTCCCCGAACTCGCCCCGGCCACCACGCCGAGCGTGCAGCCCGTGACGACCCCCTTCCAGCCGGCGATCGAGGTCAGCGTGGACCCCGAGAAGGTCTCCGGCAAGCCGAGCCGCAAGCTCCAGCTCGAGGACGCACAGGTGACGGCCGGCGTCAACTCCGATCAGACTTTCGTGTCCAACACCGCGCTCATCTTCGGCGACAACCTCGGGGACCGCCGGCTCATCTTCGTCTTCCAGTCCCTCTCGACATTCACGAACTTCCAGTTCAGTTACTTCAACATCTCCAAGCGGCTCCAGAAGGGGATCACGCTCTTCGACGACCGGACCTACTTTCTCACCCAGGACCTGGTCACGGGAGACATCAACCAGCGCCGGACATCTCGGCAGACCGGGGGCCTGTTGCAGCTCGCCTACCCTGTCTCGCGATACCACCGCCTGGAAGGGCAGGTCGGGTTTATTTCCCGAACGTTCGATTTTCCCTTCTTCCAGGCCTTCAGTGACCAGTGCCTCCGTGGATGCGTTCTCGTCCAACCCAGGACGGACAACTTCCCTATCGTCGGCGCCGCCTTCGTGGGAGACACGACGGTCTATCAGGAATGGGGGCCCCTCTCCGGGAGCCGATACCGCTTTGCCGTCTCCTGGGCCCCGGATTTGAAGAAAGACCAGATCAATCCCAGCACCAACGAACCGGGCACCTCGAGCACGCTCTCCTTCGACGTGTCCGCCGACCTTCGCCACTACTTCAAGATCACCGCGCGGTCTCTCATCGCGGTGCGCCTCTTCGGGGGCCGCTCAACCGGCAACTTCCCCAACGTCTATTACTTCGGCGGCCTGGACACCCTGCGCGGATTCAACTATGCCTCGCTGATCGGCAACACCATTGGGTTCGCCAACTTCGAGTTCCGTTTCCCGCTCATAGATTTCCTTGCCTTCCCCATCGGCGGCCTGCGCAACATCCGCTCCCACATCTTCTTCGACATCGGCGGCGGGTCGCTGGACAACCAGCCGTTCCGCTTCTGGGACGAAAGCAACCGCCAGCTGATCGACGGCGTCGCTTCCTACGGGTACGGCCTCCAGGTGACTTTGCTGGGGCTCGAGCTCCACTGGGACTTCGCGAAGCAGACCGACCTGAAGAAGGCCAAGTCGGGGCTGCAAACCTCCTTCTACATCGGGACGCAGTTCTAGAACGTCGGCTTCGCTCGCTCGGGACGTGCGGCGGGCGGCTTGCCGCCCGCCTGGTCCCTTCCTCTCGCTACGCCTCCCGCGGCGTGCGCCTCCTCCCTCGCGTCGCTCGGGAGACTTCGCACGCCGCGATCTGGGGTAGGAGTGTCGCGCAAAGTATTGACTCGCTGGGCTCGGTCCCATGGCTCGGGAACGTCGGGGGTGGAGCACCGCGAAAGCAGATCCCGGTTTCGGGCTTCAGACTCCGCGGGTAGAATCGGTGGAGTGTCTCGCGGAACGACGATTGCGGTCCGGGCCCTCGGTCCCTATGGAGGCTCCGCGCCGGGATACCGTCTGACGACCTTCCTGATCGATGGAGAGACGGCGCTCGACGCCGGCTGCCTGACCGACGCGCTGCCGCTGGCCGCCCAGCGCCGCGTGCGTCGGGTCGTGCTGACGCACGCGCACTTCGACCACATCGCTTCTCTCCCCCTTCTCTGCGACAACCTTTACGGCCAGAGCCGCCCGCTCGAGGTCCTGGCTCCCCCGCCTGTCCTTTCGACCCTTTCCCGGGACGTCTTCAATGGCCGCGTCTGGCCCGACTTCACGCGGCTCCCCTCCCGCGCCCATCCGACCGTGCTGATGCGCCCGCTCGCGGAAGGCAAGCCGGTGCGCGTCGGGAGCCTCACGGTCACACCGTTTTCCGTCCGGCACACGGTGCCGGCCTACGGATACATCGTCTCCAAGCGCGGCCGCTCGGTTCTCTTTTCGGGAGACACCCGACCCACCGACCGGCTGTGGGTGGAGGCCCGGCGCGCGAAGAATCTCAAGGCGATCTTCCTCGAATTGTCCTTCGCCGACACGCAGGAGCCTCTGGCACGGGCCGCCGGCCACTTCACGCCCCGCCTCCTCGCCAGGGAGCTTTCCAAGGCGCCGCCGCGAGTGCCGATCTACCTCTACCACATGAAGCCGCCGTCGCTCGCGCGGATACGCCGCGAGGTCGCGGTCCTCGAGGAGCCGCGGGTCAAGCTGCTCGACTCGGAGAGAAGCTTCCGCTTCTAGCTAGCCCGGATTATTCACGGACACCCGGCCGAAACGCGGGTATCGGTCTGAGAGACCGGACTTTTTCTACGAATCGACGCCCGAGAAGGGGGCACACGTTGTCCGCGACAGAGATTTTTCGTCGAGGCAAGGAAGCGCGACGACGGCGATGCCAGAGCGCATCGCAGAGGAGCGCTGACGCCGCCTCGGCGGAAAAGATCGGAGCGGCGGCCGGAGTCGTTCGTGAATAATGCGGGCTAGGGTCTTCCCAGGAGCCTCGCCCAGGCCAGGAGGTCCACGGCGAGGCTCCCGGCGAACCGGCCGCGCAGCGAGTCGTTGCGGAGCAGGTCGAGACGGGGGCCCGGAAGCATGAGGCGGCGCACGAGAAAGGTCCGGCCGGACCGGCTGGCAGCTTCGTAGGAGGACTCCTGGTTTGCCCGTCTCACGCGCAGCGCCAGACGGACCGGGTCAGGCGTGATCTCCTCCTCCAGGGCGCCGGTTTCCTCCTGAAGCTGCGGAGGAGCCAGGCGCACGCGCCAACCGCCGCTCGAGGACTCCTGCTTCGTGACGCGGGCGGCCCCGGCCATCAACCTCCCGTACCCCTCGGGCGAGGCGATCGCGTCGAAGGCCGCTGCCGGAGAACCGTCGAACTCCAGATAAGCGCCCACCTCGGCTTGCGCGATCGCCGGCTCCGGATCTCCCGCCAGGGCGAAGGCGCGCTCGAGAAGCTCCCGGTCCACGCCGAACTGCTCTTCCAGGATCGGCGCGCGAGGCTGTGCCAGCGGAAGACGCGTGCGCGAGTGGAGATCGTCCACGCGAATCTCCCCCGCGGCGAAGGAGACGGTTCGCCCCGCTTTCTCGAGGCGCAGCGATACGGCGCTCAGGAACCTCGCCGCGGGGCGAAAGGTCTCCCGCCAGTGCCGCGAGAGGTTATCGCGCGAGACGGGAGCCTCGAAGATCTCGAGGCTTCGAGGCCCCTCCGGAACCCCCTCGAGCATCTCCGCTCGCCAGCCGCGGGCCGTGCGCGTGACGCGAACCGGGCCGAGTCCGGTTTCGGTCTCCCCTTCCCGGCAAGCCAGAACGGCCGGCAGCGGGAAGCCCACGTCGCAGATCCATTCCTCCGAGCCGATCCTCACCAGGAGCGCAGCGTGATCGAAGTCGGTCTGGACGCATCCCAGAACGATGCGGCAAAGAAACCCCAGGCGCGACAGGAGCGCGTCGAGGGCCGCGACCCGCGCGAAACACGTTCCCCCGGCCCCGTGCGCGATGTGGTCGGTCCAGAAGACCTCCGGAAGGCGCGGCTTCTCCCCGGGGTCCTCGATTTGAGCGTTGCGCACGATCTTCGAAGCAGTCTCGAAGGGTACTCGCTCGTTGAAACGGGCGAAGAGGGTCCGGAGGTATCCGATGCCCGGCTCGGCGGCGGGAAGATCGAGGGCTTCGAGGACCTCCTCGAGAGGAAAGGATTGGTTCATTGCATCAATGACCCAATGGCTCAAAGGATCAATGATTCAGTTCTTCTTCGAGAGCTTCTGCACCAGTTCGGAGATTCGCCTCCTCGCGTCGTCGCTGAACCAGAAGTCGAGGAAGGGATCGTCCCCTCGCGCCGAGTCGAAGCGCGCGAGAGCCTCGGCGCGCGCCCGGCGCTTCGTCTCGGCATAAGCCCGGGCCGAGCCGCGGGCCAGCGCGCCGGCCCTCTCGACGGCGGCAGCCAGCAGGTCGCCGGGGGGAATCGCGCGGTCCGCCAGGCCGATCGCGAGCGCGCGCTCGACGGGCATGTTCTCGGCCGACGCGGTCAGGCGCTCCATGGCGCGGGAGCCCAGCACGAACCGGAAGAGCTCCAGGCAGCAGGCGGGCAAAGGCACGCCGAGGGCCACCTCGGAGAGACCGACGCGCGCCGCGCCGTCCGCCACGTAGCGCTCGTCGGCCGCCGCCGCGACGATCAGGCCGCCGGCGATCGCATGCCCGGGAAGCGCCGCGACGAGGGGAGAGGGGAACGCGAAGAGCTGCCGCACCAGATCGCAGTAGGCGTCCAGGAACTCCTTCATCCGCTCGCGGGAGAAGGTTGAAACCTTGAGGAGATCCCACCCGCCCGAAAAGATCTTCGGGTCAGTCGAGGTCAGAACGACGGCGCGGGAGCTCGCGCTGCCGGCCACCGCCGCCGCAAGGTCGGCTATGAGCTCGGGGGAAAACGCGTTGGCCGGCGGGCGGTCGAGCGCCAGGACGGCGACGCCGCCGTCGCGTTCCTGGATCGAGACGAAGCTCAAGCCGTCTTTCTCGACCGCGCGGCCTCGCCGAAAGCCATGCGATGAATGCGGTCATCCTCAGTCAGCTCGGGGTGAAAGGTCGCCGCCAGAACGTTGCCCTTCCGGACGAGCACCGGATCGCCGCCAAGCGTCGCGAGGACCTCGATGCCGGGACCGACGCTGCGGATTTTCGGCGCCCGGATGAAGACGGCCGGAAGCTTTCCTCCGAGCGCGGGCGCGTCAACCTCGCCAACGAAGGATTCCGCCTGCCGGCCGTAGGCGTTTCTTTCGACGGCGATGTCCAGGAGTCCCAACCCCTTCTGCGCCGGGTTGGTCACCTCGCGCGCCAGCACGATCGCTCCCGCGCATGTCCCGAGCACCGGCCGCCCGCCTGCCGCGAACCGCCGGATCGTCTCCTCCCACGGCGCCGACTCGAAGAATTTCCAGATCGTCGTGGACTCCCCTCCCGGCAGGATCAGACCGGCCGCCTCTTCGATCTCCTCGGGGTTCCTCGCCTCGAAGGAGTCGATTCCCATCCCGGCGAGCGTGCGGCGATGCGCCTCGAAGTCTCCCTGAAGGGCCAGCACCGCCACCCCGGTATTCGGGACTCGGGACTCGGGACTCGGGACTCGAAGCGGCGGTCCCGCTTCCGGGCGATCGGATCCTTTTCGGGGCCGATCACCCGATGACCCGATCACCCGATGACCCGATTCTTTCCTCACCAGCCTCTCGTCTGGAGGCGCGCCTCCTCGGGCAGGCTCGCGGCCTCGATCCCCTTCATGCCAGAGCCCAGCGACTCCTCGGCTTCGACGAGCGCATTCGCGTCGCGCCAGTGCGTCGTCGCCTTGACGATCGCGCGCGCCCGCCGGGCCGGATCGTCGGACTTGAAGATCCCGGACCCCACGAAGACGGCTTCGGCGCCGAGTGACATGCAGAGGGCGGCGTCGGCCGGCGTCGCGATGCCTCCCGCCGCGAAGTTGGGGACCGGAAGCTTGCCCGTCTCCGCTACTTCGACCACGATCTCGTACGGCGCGGCGAGTCGCTTGGCCTCCGCCATCCGCTCGTCCCGGCTCATCAACGTCAGGTTGCGGATGTCGCGCCAGACCTCGCGTAGGTGCTTGACGGCGTGGACGACGTCTCCCGTGCCCGCCTCCCCTTTCGTGCGGATCAGGGCCGCCCCCTCGCCGATGCGGCGCAGCGCCTCACCCAGGTTGCGGCAGCCGCAGACGAACGGGACGGTGAAGTCGTGCTTGTAGACGTGGTTCTCTTCGTCGGCTGGAGTCAGGACCTCCGACTCGTCGATGAAGTCCACCTTCAGCGCTTCCAGG
>Ga0153915_10005757_pt1 | contig 11550 bp, 15 predicted proteins | sample Opewatmetagenome_2_FD_107003 | JGI IMG/M metagenome (GOLD analysis project Ga0153915, IMG submission 107003) | Freshwater wetland microbial communities from Ohio, USA - Open water 3 Core 3 Depth 3 metaG | ecosystem: Environmental > Aquatic > Freshwater > Wetlands | place: USA: Ohio, Lake Erie...
AAACGCGAACTCAACCAATCTGAATTGGCTAGATTGCTTGGAGTGAGCCGCCAAAGCGTTAGCTATTGGATGAGGGGAGAAACTCTCCCAACTAGGAGCATGAGAAAAACAATTTCTCAAACATTGAAAATGAGCCCAGACGATGTTGTTGAAATAATAGAAATTGGAGTTAAATAAATGGGTCGGCGTCCTGTTAAACCATTACAGTTGGAAGCAAAGCCATTATCAGATTCAGAGGTCAAAAATCCACCCAAAGAGCTATCTAAGGCTGCTGGAGACATTTGGAGCAACATAGCGCCAATGTTGGTTGAAGATGGTCGGCTGTCTATGCGCACACGTGATGCTTTTGTGCGCTATTGTAAGTTAGCTGCACTATTTGACTCCTGTTATGATTTCGTCAGCAAGCTGAAGTCTCCAATTGTAGAATCTGATTTAGGTGTGCCAAAACTCAACCCATCTATACAGGCCCTAAAATGCTATGAAACTATGGTGACCAGTTTAGCAGATCGATTTTTGATGACCCCAAAATCATTAACTTTGGCGGGATTATCGGCAATTACCAAAAAAGAAAGTGTATTTTCTCGGTTTGATAAAAAAACATGACAGATATTGATTACAATCAACATACTTGGTTGCCAGAATTTATTCCTCCTTGGGAATGCAAGATTCCTGAGTTGCCATTCGACGGCGTTAGAGCCGATTACAAAAATGGGCTATGGGCTTATGCTGTTGGATACCCAGCCAATATACATCCAAAATTCGGAGAAGGCGGGAAGGTATTTAAAAAAAGATCACCTGCTTTAACCCCCAGGTTGATCAAGGCAGTTAGCGATGTTTAAGCTGTATTACATGGCTGTAGATTTAATATTAATAGGGGGCTTAGAACACTATCTTTTTTGCGAGAGCTGGTTATGTCAGATAGTGAATGGGAGGGTAAGCGGATGAATCCCATGGATTGGCAAATCTATGATATGATTATGCCAATTTATTCTTGGGAAGCGGCCGATGGGTTGCGGAGATATACCAAGGTAGGCCTCTGGTTGCCCAAAAAAAATGGGAAAACCGGCATGGCCGCTGGGGCCGGTTTATATCATTTGCGTGCCGATAACATAGGATCTCCTTATGTTTGGATAGCTGCAACAGATAGGCATCAATGCGGCTTAATGTACAATGAAGCCCGTAATATGGTTAATAATACACCAGATTTGTGTGATGATCTTCATCCTATGGGAGGGGATATTGCGGGCATCAAAAAAATAATTTATAAGGCCCGAAACGGACAGCTTGAGGCATTATCTCAAGACGACAAATCCAAAGAGGGTATCAAGGGAACTGCTGGATTTTTCGATGAGCTGCATGTCTTGAAAAAAAAGACATATTCGGCGCTTTCTGGAAGTGGTGGAGCAACAATAGAACCATTATTTTGGACATTGTCCACGGCGGGCATCTACGATCCTAAGTCAATAGGATGGCAGCAATGGGATTATGGCATGAAAATACAAAACGGGACAATTATCAACGATTCGTTTTGCGCTCTAATGTATAGGGCAACTCCAGATCCAGAAAATCCAGCATGGTGGAAAAAGCCCAATGCGGCAAAACGGGCCAATCCTGGTATGGGGATTGTCCTCAAAAAACGATATATCGAGGAGCGTGTAGCCACGGCAAGTACCGATCCAGGGGAATTAAATGATGTTTTGAGATATAATTTTAATATTTGGGTACATCAGCGTAATGCGATGATATCTATGCAGCACTGGGGGGCCTGTGTGACACCATTGTCATACAGTGAGTATAGGAGCAGCCTATTAGGCCGAAAATGTTTTGGAGGGCTAGATCTTTCGCTTAGCGACGATTTAACGGCCTTTGCTCTTTGGTTTCCCCCATTGGCGTCGGATGAGCCCCATAAAATCTTAATTGATTTCTTTTTACCCAAATCGAGGGTAGAATTATTAAATCAAGAGGCGGGAGGCGCGTATTTAGACTGGGCTGATGCTGGATTAATACATCTTACTGAAAGTGGTAGTACAGTTGATTATTCTTATGTGCGAGGTGTAATAGCTAAGAGGTACAGCGAATTTAAAATTTTAGCGATGGGCTTTGATAAATACAACGCCACCGAAACTAGCCAAATGCTAATGACAGATTACGGGAGTGAGTGGTGCATCGAGGTCCCGCAAAACATGCTTTACATGGGCCCAGCCACAAGGTTTGTTAAGGAACTAATACAAAATCATAAAATACAACATCCAAATAACCAAATATTGAATTATCATGTGTCTAACGCGCAAGCTATATATAATAGTACGGGACTATACATGATAACCAAATCGGATAAACAGTTAAGGTTAAAGGTTGATGGGTTTGTAGCCGTGATTATAGCTGGAAGTAGAGCGCTTGTTATGCCGGAAGAAAAAGTCAGCATTTACAAAAATCGCGGAATAAGGAGGTTGTAATATTATTTGACTTAATTATTGGTGTATTATATAATATAGTGCGACAGGAGGCTAATATGAAAAATATAACATTATTAACTGCTATTTTGGCAGCAACATCAAATAAAATCTCTTATTCGTACAAACAAGCTATTGAAATTTTACAGAAGTGCGGGGAAGATCCAGAGGCTTCAATTTTTGGAGTGATATTTAATCGCCAGCCAATTGTGCCCAAAATAAAAATCGCGACAACGTCTACAAAAGAAGAAAGATAACCCATAAAAAATGTCGCTGAAAACCCCGTTAAACACAATAAAACGATCTCCACGGAAAAAACATCTCAGATCGGGCTCTTCGGATCTTGATGATTTTAGGGAATTTTTTTCTGGTGGGGGACGCGATCGAGAGATTGTCACACCTACCATTGCTATGGGAATAGTTGCCTATTTTTCTGCCATTCGCAACCTCTCACAAGATATAGCCGCCATGGCAGGCGGTGTGTACGAGTCAACTAATACTGGCAGAAAAGAAATAAGAGATCATCCCGTCAACGATATTTTCAATCTTAGGGCAAATACACGAGATGATTCTACATCCTATTGCAATAGGGAGGCATTACAGGCCCATGCATTAGGATATCATGGGGGATTTGCAGAGATTGAGAGGACAGCCGGTGGGCAACCTATTGGTCTTTTTTTGCTAGATCCCACTAGCGTCACTGTTGCCAAAAACAAAATAGATGGGAGTACTATTTATATAGTTGGCCCAAATAAAATAGTATTCCAACCATCTGATATTTTTCATATTCATGGGCTTGGATATGATGGATTAACTGGGTATATCTTAAGCTCTTTGTTCAAAACTGCGCTTGGTGCTGCAATTTCAACTCAAAAACATCGTGCTTCATTTTTTAAAAACGCGGCGACGATGACGGGTGTGTTACAGGTCCCCGGCAGCCTCGAAGAATCGGCGTTTGCCCATCTCAGGGAATCGTTTAACGCGCGGCACAGTGGCGACGAAAACGCCTATCGTCCCTTGATTCTCGAGGAGGGTATGGTGTGGAATTCTATTAGCCCCGATCCTCAAAAATCCCAATTAGTAGAGTCGGCTTATTTGGACGTGGAAAATTGCGCACGCATGTTTAGGATGCCGCCACACAAGCTGCAACATACAAATCATGGTGGTGCGGCATATGCGAGTGTGTATGAGGCAAATATAGATTACGGGACAGATACATTAACGCCATGGATAGTACAGTGGGAACAGGAGATAAATAATAAATTGCTTAGGGCAAAATCCGGCAAATCTAAATTATATTTTAGGTTTAATATGGATTCTCGACTGCGCGCGGATCCCGAAAAAAGGGCAATGGCGATGAATACTCGCTTTAACATGGCCCAATTAACACCCAACGAAGGGCGTGCTCTAGAAGAGTTAAATCCAAGCCAAGATCCAGCAGCCGATATGTTATATGTTAACTCCGCTACTATACCACTATCACTACTAGTTTACAAAATAAAAGCAGAGTTTCTTGAAAAAACAACACAAATAGATATAAATCCAAGCAGGGGAAAGGGCAATACGGGAAATTCCGCATATAAAAAAGCTTTTGAATCGGTAAGCGTCTTGTTTAGAGATTTTTTTAAATTTCAATTGAGGATAGAACACGATCGGGCGATCAGAGCACTCAAATCAAATACTTTAAATTTCTGGAGCACAATGTTTTATTCTGATGCGAGGGGTGAAATCCATAACAGGATAAAGCCTATATTAGATATTTGTTTATTGGTGTTAAATATTTCGGATAGTAATAGATCTATATTGGAGTCCTATGTTGTTGATATGCACATTAAGAGATCTATTGCCGATATTAATAGATGTGTAGATAAGTCGTTGTTGGAATATTGGTTAACATCAAGATTTGACCAGCAAACTGAAGAAGTAATGCAATATATATCTACTTTGGTGGAGGATTAATCATGTCTACAATTTGGCATCATGCCAATTCAAATCCGGATATAGAAATTAGAGAATTGAAAGAGGGAAAATTTACAATTGCTGGTTATGCTGTAATTTTTAATTCATTGTCTGAGGATTTAGGTGGATTTAAAGAAATAATCAAACCTGGCGCATTCGATCGCACGTTAAAAGAAATAGAAAATGGTCGAGAACCAGACGTTTCCGCGCGTGTGCAACATTTGGGCGGATTAACAACCATTGGCCGGATAAGCAATGGAACTTTGCGGCTCAGTGTTGACAAAAAAGGACTAAGATATGAGGTGGATACGCCCAACACTAGTGCGGGTAGAGATATAGTGACTCTAGTTAAGGGGCAATATATAAACAAATCATCGTTTGCCTTTTCGGTTGCTCCTGGTGGAGAAGAATGGGATGACACGGTTTATCCTTATGTGAGAACTTTAACAGATCTTGATCTGTACGATGTTGCGCCAGTTGATGGCCCGGCATACGAAGCTACTACAGTTAACATGCGTGCCACCCCAGAAATGTTAGATGAGGTAGTAAAAAAATCCAAGGAATACAAAAGAGAATCAATGACAGAGCCTACAATTAAAAATGCAATACAAATATTACAGGACGAAATAAGCCAAGAACTTAAAAAATATCGCGTTTAATATATAATATGGGCTTTACAAAAAGCTATATATAATATAATATTAGTGCAAACATGGCTATAGTATTGTGGCAATGCTATAGCCATATCAAAATAACACCTGTGATAGGTGTATAGTACTAAAAAATATCTTTTCAATATATACTCGTGCATTATATATATAATGTGCATAAGGAGAAAAAATGAAAACAATAACGACGGTTAATACGATAGCGGAACAGATCCAGGAATGTAAAGAGGCTAGAGCGCACCGGCTTCTTAGCGCTCAAGATATAGTGGATCTTTGCACTAGGGAAAATCGTACATTTACGGGCGAAGAAGTCGAAAGAATTGAATTGCTTCGGAATGAGGCAAAAGAATTTGAGGGCGAGATGGCAAAGTTGGCAAAACATGACGATCTTGTGCGTAATGTGCAGGCGGATTGTGAACAGCTTGCAAAGCCGATATCTGCCAGGAGCGGAGGAGTTCCGATAACTAGTGTACCACAATCGTATGAGTCTAGGATAGAGTTCACCCGCCCATATCAAGTCGCTTCATTGAGGGCCTTCACCGGCGGAACTCGCCAGGAAAATGAAGAGCGTGCATACAGATCGGGCAAATGGCTTCAAGCTGCACTATTTAACCAGCCAGTTGCACGGCGCTGGTGCGCCGAACATGGTGTTGAATTGCGTTCCAACAACGAGGGCATTAATAGCGATGGGGGCGCGCTTGTACCTCCTGAATTTGCGAGCGCAATTATTGATAATCGCGAATTATATGGTGTTTTTCGGCGATATGCCAAAATCATGCCTATGGGGCGAGACACATTATCGGCGCCATATAGAACTAGTGGACTTACAGCACATGTGACTGGTGAGGGCGTCGCAGCAACAGAATCTCAGCTTGGCTGGAAGGGCGTACAGCTTACGGCTAGAAAAATAGCTGTACTAACATTGTTAAGCTCTGAGCTCGATGAGGATGCTATAATTAATCTTGTCGATACTATAGCGGAAGAAGGTGCTCAGGCTTTAGCGCTTTTGGAAGATACCATGGGATTTGTGGGTGATGGTTCCGCGGATCATGCGGGCGTAACGGGGATTGTCAATAAAATTGAAGGGCTTGGCTCATCTTATAAATCATGGGTTGACGTTGCTACCGCAACGCACGATTTGTTCACTGAAGTCGATGCTGCCGATCTCTCCGGTCTTATGGGTCGCTTGCCGGAATACGCCGAGCCTGGGGCAAAGTTTTATTGTTCTCGCGTTGCGAAGGCAAGCATTTTTGATAGGCTTATGGGTGCAGCTAGCGGTAATAATCAAACAGATATGAGTGGGAAGATCATACCCGCATATCTGGGGTATCCTATTGTAACATCACAGGTAATGAATAAAACAACTACCGCCAATAACGACAAAGCTATGCTGTTATTTGGGGATCTGTCGAAAGCTGCAATGCTAGGAGATCGCCGGGGAATTAGGCTTGCTAGATCGACGGAGCGCTATTTTGAGCTAGATAGCATTGGGCTGATGATCACAGAGCGTGTAGACGTTGCCGTTCATAGCCCAGGAACAACTTCTGAGGCGGGACCAATGGTAGCATTAATAGGTTCAACCTCGTGATTTTTAATATTTAACCACCAAGGAGATAATAAAATGATAGCTGCACAAGATATCTGTACTAAGATCCTAATTTTGCCGCAAGAAGTCGGAATTACTGAAGTTAATGGGACTGTCGATACGCGAGGATATGATTATGCTCAAATTTTGTTGATTGAGGATACGGCGGCAGCCAGCTCGGTGTTAACACAATTTACCCTCGCCGAGGGTGACGCGAGCAATAGCTTTACCGATATTGAGGATTTTACGCTTGGGGATTCAACGCATTGTGAGGCAATTGTGGCGCCAAATATGTCTACTGGTGATATAGTTCGCTATGACGTCGATCTAAGAAAGCGTAAGCGTTATCTGCAAATAGGGGTAGCTTCCACAACGGCGCGTTTATTAACATGTATTGCTATTTTGAGCAGGGCCGAGGTGTCGCCAGTTTCCGATGCAGAAAGAGGTGCTACTCAAGTAGTACAGGGATAATATTAGCTTTACTGTGTTGCAGGGCTATGATATCATAGCCCTGCAACACAGCATAATAAAAGGGAGCGTTATGAAACAAAAAAAACAACCAAATCTATTTCCGCTAAGGTTAAATCTTGGGGGCGGAGATTTGAAAATTGAGGGGTATAAAACTGTTGATTCTAGATCTGGCAATATAGCATTTCCGCTAGATTATCAAGATAATAGCGTAGATGCTATTCGCGCGTCGCACATTTTGGAACATTTTCCGCATGGTATGATTGGCAATGTACTTGCGGACTGGGTGCGAGTTTTAAAGCCCGGATCTCCCATACGGATAGCAGTACCAGATTTTGAGTGGATTTCTACAAACTATTTGAGTGGTACACCTATTAATACCCAGGGACTAGTACACGGCTCACAAGATTACCCTGAAAATACCCATTTTGCCTCATTTGATTTTGAGACGCTGAGAGAGGCGATGGTTAACGCAGGATTAACGCGTATCACTAGATGGGTATCAGAAATAGCAGACTGTTCAGCACAGCCATACTCTCTTAATCTGATGGGGTACAAGCCAATAGCCGAAGACTATACGCCTAGGGGAATTTTTGCTATTGGATCAGATGCTAGATTTGGCCCAAGTTTACACCACAAATGTGTAGATTTGGCAATATCCGGTTTGAGAATACCAGTGGATAAAATTGTAGGCTGTTTTTGGCATCAAAATATATCCAATAAAATAGAAGAGCATATACACAACAAAGATATAGAATTTATTTTAACACTTGACTACGACACTATTTTTTGTGCAGATGATGTGAAGGAAATGTATCGGCTCATGCGTGCCTATCCCGAGGCAGATGCTATAGTGCCGGTGCAAATGAAACGCACAAACGATTGCGCATTATTCAATATTTTGGATAAAAAAGGTAATCCAAAACCAAATGCATATAAATGTGACTTTGATCACAATCTAGTACAGATAGGTACTGGACATTTTGGATTGACATTGTTTCGGGCTGAAAAAATAAGGAAATTGCCTAAACCGTGGATGTGCCCGAAACCAAACAATGATGGAGATTGGGGGAAGGGACATATTGATGCAGATATCGATTTTTGGCTCAATTGGAGAAAATCGGGGTTTACTGCTTTTTTGGCCCCTAGGATTGTTATTGGACACATGGAGGAATTAATAGTTTGGCCCGGCGAAGATATAAAGCCAATCTACCAAAATGTAGCGGATTATTATGATAGCGGTAAACCCGCTGGAGCTGTAATAGTATGAATGAATATATAGTTGTGTTAGCATTTGCGTTTTATAGTGTTGGGGACAGGCTAAAATTATCTGGGCTTTTGGCGGATGATTTGTTGCGCAAAGGATATATTACCGTGGCGCCTATTAAAAATGAAGATAGCGGGGCACACCTAAATAATATAGTAAAAATAAAACCTTTGCGTGGGCGCCCCAAGAAAGATAGGGCTATATAATGGGATTGAGCAAAACGACACCTCCCGCGATAGAGCCAATAACGCTGACTGAGGCTAAGGCTCATTTGCGTATTGTGGATTCATTAGACGATGTATATATAACCACTCTAATATCTGTTGCGCGTGAATGGTGTGAACGCTATACTAATAGACAATTTATAACCGCAACATACACCTACACTTTACCCTATTTTAGGGGATGTAAAATAGTTTTGCCTCGGCCTAATTTGTTGGGCGTAACGAGCATTAAATATTATGATACAGAAAATATTTTGCAAACTTTAAGCGCTTCCGATTATACGGTTATCACAAATTCTTTGCCGGGAATGGTGGAATTAAATTACACCTCATCGTGGCCATCAACATATATTAGGGCAGAAGCTGTATCAGTTATATATACAAGTGGTTATGGCGTTACAGCCGCTTCGGTTCCAACGGCGATCAAACAAGCCATATTAATAATGATTGCAAGTCTTTATGAAAACAGAGAATCTATCCCAAAGCTGGCAATAGAATCGTTATTACAGGCCGAAAAAGTTCCGGAGTTTTATTGATGCATAGTGGGGCATTGAGACATAGTATAACAATACAGAGAGCTATTGAGACGCAGGATAATACCGGGCAAATAACACAATCATGGGTCACCCTTGTCACTGTATTTGCTTCTATTTTGCCAGTTGGCGGAATTGAATCCAAAAAATATTTTAGAATTATTGGAGAAGAAACACATAATGTAATAATAAGGTATTATGCTGGATTAACTACAAAAGACAGAATATTATATGGGGCAAGAGTGTTGAATATATTGTCTATAGACAACATAGATGAGCGCAATGTACAAATGAATATAAAATGCAAAGAGACGTTGATATGAGCTCTGTAAAAACAACATTAACTGGATTTGATTTTTTAGAAGCATTCAAATCTGAGTTGACATCTAGCGCTTATAAATCAGCTTTGCGGAAAGCCGTAAAATCAGGCGCATCAATTATTCAAAGCGCTTTTGAACGGACAACACCCGTTAAAACTGGAGGGATGAAGAATTCCATCAATACTAGAATGCGTGTTTATTCTAGATCTTTAACTGTAGTATCAATAACAGGTGTGGATAGTAAATATAAAGAATGGAAATACCAACCATCTAAGATTGTAGGCCTGGTGGAAAAAGGGCATAAGCTCGTAAAAGGCGGAAGCTTATCCAGGACGGTTAAGGGCAAAAATGGGAAAGAATACCATTATGCCCAATCGGGTTCGCCTCGTGTTATAGGTTTTGTAAAAGGTGTTTTTTTTGTGCGGGATATCCATAAATCTCTGAGCCGAGTAGTGTTAGATATGATTCGCCAAAATGCGATCAAAAATTGCATCAATGCCTTTAAAAGGGCTGCTAGGCGAGCCGAAAAAAACAAAAAGGTTGTTAAATGAGCACATTGCCTATAGACAAAACTGTATATTATTTATGTACTAATGATATTACAGTTGCATCCATTATAGCCAAGAGGATGTATCCTGGTGTAGCGCCGCAAACTATAAATCCGGAAACACATCAATATCTGTCATACACATTTAGCGGGGTGAAATACATACATACTTTGCTAGGTAGAGATACCGATTGCTCTAGGGATTTGATCATATCGGGAATTTGCAACTCAGAAATCAACAGAATGGCTTTAACAAAAGCTATAGTTGATGTTTTAGATCCCATTGGTGGCCCTTGGCCAAAAACGGTAACCGTTGAAGGGGAAAGCATAATTTTACAGGGCTGTTTTTTGGAGGAGGGGGGCGAAGATTTTGAGGAGCCGGGTCTGTGGGAAGAGGGAAGTGACACATTTGTATACCCATTTAAGCAAACATATAAAATATCTTATTCCATTTAACATCTAAAATATAATAGGAGGTGTACTATGCCAGTAGCGACAGGATCTACATTAACTTTCAGTGGCTTGACGGCGTCGATTATGAAAATTTCATGGGGCGGATTTGCGATTGACGTGTATGATGATTCGGTGTTATCTACTGTAGCCTGGAAAGTAAAAGAGGCTGGTGCTTTAGCGGAGGCAAAGCCGTTAACCGTTACGGTTAAATACAAAACTGGATTGATTATGCCTGCGCCGAGAACAAAAGCTACATTGACTTTGACGCCGTCATCTAGCGCGCCGGCAATCAGCGCCTCGGCCATTTTTTCTGGCTTGAGCGATTTGTCCGCAGAAACTGAAACTGATATGACGGCTACTTTGACGTTTGAACTTACAGGCGCTGTAACAATCGCTGGCTCTACAATGACGCCCGTAGTCGGCGCATTAAACGTATAACCAACAAGGATATATAACTATGTTAGATAAAATAACACATAATGTTAACGTCGGATCGTTATCTGCGGCTAGTACAGTTGTGAGAACAGCATCGGCCAATGTTAGCGTAGTCGAAACGCTTGCAGCCGCAAAATCCGGAACATTAACTAGGAGTGATGCCGATACGGCCGTGATAACATCTAATGCTCATGGGTTAACCGACAGCAAAACAATTTGCGTGTTTTGGGGCGCGATCGGGGGCGTTGCGGGTGGACACAAGCATAACTGTGCTGTAACAGCATACGACACCAATACTATTACAGTCGATACGGGCACTGGCGATGATTTTCCGGCAGGTGCGGCGACGGTTGTCACCTTTGCGCAAGAAGAGCCCATAGCCGTGTCTATTGATGGCGATGCAATGAAAGCTTTTGTGGTGCTATGCGATCAGCGAGCAAATTGCAATTTTGCTGTAGCCGCCGGAACGACGGTTAAAAACATCATAGTGGGAAAAGACGAGGCCTTTTTGTGGATGTCGGGCACCGACGATTTGGGTAACACGGTTACGGCCCATGCAAATCCGCTCACGGGCGATCCCGTTACGCAATGCATAGTAGCCAACTCTAGTACAACAGCAGCCACATTGTATATATCGC
>Ga0153915_10005759_pt1 | contig 11550 bp, 20 predicted proteins | sample Opewatmetagenome_2_FD_107003 | JGI IMG/M metagenome (GOLD analysis project Ga0153915, IMG submission 107003) | Freshwater wetland microbial communities from Ohio, USA - Open water 3 Core 3 Depth 3 metaG | ecosystem: Environmental > Aquatic > Freshwater > Wetlands | place: USA: Ohio, Lake Erie...
GCCGCGCCGGCGGTCGAGGCGCAGAAGGAGAAGGAGGAGGAGAAGAAGGCCGAGGAGGCAGTGGCGGAACTGAAGAAGACTGCCGTCGCCCCCGCGGAGGCCGCTCCGAAACCCAAGCGCCCGCGGAAGAAGAAGGAGGGCGAGCCCGCGCCACCGACGGCGCCCCCAGCTCCGCCCGTGCCCGTAACGGCAGGCTCTCCGCCGACGGCACCCGTATCGCCTTCGGCCGCAGAGGGCGAGAAGAAGGCGGTCAGGAAGCGCAAGAAGAAGGAGCCATCGGCCGCACCCGAGGCGAAGCCGGTCGAGGCGATTCAGCCCGTAACGGCTCCGGTGCAGGCGATAGTGCAGACCGAGAGCACGCCACTGGCAGAGGTCCCGGAGAAGAAGGAGCCGGAGAAGACCGAGGAGAAGAAGCCTGAGGAGAAGAAGGAGGGGGCCTGAGCAGATGGCGCTCTTGAAATCCAAGGAGATCCGCGCGATGCGACCGGACGACATCCAGGCGAAGTTCAAGGAGCTCAGCGACGAGCTGATGCACGAGCGAGGGGTCGCAGCGATGGGCGGCGCGCCCGCGAGCCCCGGGAAGATAAGAGCGCTGCGGACCGAGATCGCTCGGATACACACGATCATGCGGGAGATAGACGTGGCCAATGCCGTCAAGGCAAAGGCGCCCGCTCCCGAGAAGAAGACGGAGCCCAAGAAGGCTCCCGCGAAGGCGAAGAAGGAAGAGAAGAAGCCTGAGAAGACAGGGAAGGAGGAGACGAAGTAATGGCAGGAATTTGCTCGGTATGTGGACTTCCGGAAGAGCTGTGCATGTGTGAGCAGATAGCGAAGGAGCAACAGAAGATACGGATACTCACGGACACCAGGCGCTACGGCAAGGTCGTCACGGTCGTGGAAGGCATCGACTCCACTGACATAGATCTGGACGACCTTGCGAGGAAGCTCAAGACCAGGTGCGCCGCCGGCGGCACCGCCAAGGAGGGCAGGATAGAGCTGCAGGGCGAGCACAGGAAGAAGGTCAAAGAGGTCCTCGAGGAGCTGGGGTTCTCCGTGGAGTGAAGGACACCGAGCTATGAGTGTTGACGATATCCGGAGACGGGAGCTCATCGGACTGGGCGTCGAGATCCTGGAATCCACCTGCGACCTCTACCTTGGCATCAGGGGGAAGGTCGTGGACGAGTCCAGGAACACGCTAACAATCGAGCAGGATGGGGCCGAGAAGAAGGTCCCCAAGGACTGCTGCAGGTTCCGGTTCGACGATGGCTCCAGGACATACGTGGTCTCCGGGAAGGAAATCAAGTTCAGACCCGAGGACAGGATCAAGAAAGTACGGTAAGGTGAGATGCGATGGCGGACAAGGTCAAGAAGGCGCATGCGGCGGTCAAGCCCAGCGTGGCGGACATAGGGCTGGATGTGAGGGCACCGAAGGGCTCCTGCAAGGAGGTCAACTGCCCGTTCCACGGCCAGCTGCCCGTCAGGGGCACGGTCCTCGCCGGGACAGTCGTGTCGGCGAAGATGCAGGGCACAGTGGTCGTCGAGAGGGAGTACGAGAGATACATCCCCAAGTTCGAGAGGCTCGAGAAGCGGACGAGCAGGTACCTGGCGCATGCGCCCGAGTGCCTCCAGGCCAAGGTGGGGGACCAGGTCAGCATCATGGAGTGCCGGCCGCTCAGCAAGCGCGTCTCATACGTAGTCATAGAGAACAGGGAGCAGTAGGTGGTCACGATGAAGGGAATCCCAGGAAGACAGACACGCGGCATCCCGACCGGCGCGAGGCTCGAGTGCATCGACAATACGGGAGCGAAGATCGTGCAGGTCGTGAGCGTGCCGACGTACCACGGCACCAAGCGAAGATACCCCAACGCCGCACTAGGCGAGATGATGGTCGTCACGGTCAAGAAGGGCACCCCAGAGGTGAGGAAGCAGCTCTTCCGCGCGGTCATCGTCCGCCAGAAGAGACCGTTCCGGAGACCGGAGGGGACGATGGTCCAGTTCGAGGACAACGCGGTGGTCATCGTGACGGAGACGGGCGAGACGAAGGGCACGGACATCAAGGGCCCTGTCGCGAGGGAGGCAGCCGAGAGGTGGCCCAGGATCGCGGCGACGGCGTCGATGATAGTGTGAGGTGCAAGGATGACGACCAGCACGAAGGCGAGGAAGCAGAGGAAAGCGCGCTGGAACGCACCGCTTCACAAGAAGAGGAGGATGGTCTCCGCGCACCTGGACTCTGCGCTCATGAGCGAGTACAATGTGCGCTCACTGCCCGTGAGGAAGGGGGACACGGTCAAGATCATCAGAGGCGCCAAGGACTTCAAGACCGGCGAGGCGAAGGTCGCCTCGGTGGACCTCAAGGAGATGAAGCTGATCATCGAGAACATCACGATCCCGAAGGCCGACGGCACGCAGAAGCCGAAGCCGGTGGACCCGTCGAACGTCCTGCTCACGAAGCTCGACCTCTCGGATCCGTGGAGGAAGAGCAAGCTGGACAGCCTCAAGGGGGCGAGGTGAGATGAGCAAGCACATCAAGAGGATGGCCGCGCCTGACAGCTGGGCGATCCCGAGGAAGACGAGCCACTGGGTGACGAAGCCCAGGGCCGGCATGCACGGCACGGACGAATCGATGCCGCTCCTGGCGGTCGTGAGGGACATGCTGAAGCTGTGCGACAACTCCCGCGAGGCGAGGTTCATCATCGGCAGCAGGCAGATCACGGTCGACGGGAAGGTCGTGACCGACTACAAGTTCCCAGTGGGACTCATGGATGTCGTCACGGTCCTGAAGACCAAGCAGAGCTACAGGATGCTCGTGGACTACAAGGCCAAGCTCAAGCTGGTCCAGATCGAGGACGCGGAGAAGGACTGGAAGCTCGCGAGGATCGACAACAAGACGATCGTCTCGAAGGGCAAGGTCCAGATCAACCTCCACGACGGGAGGAACGTGCTCCTGCCGAAGGACCAGTACAAGACCGGGGACGTGCTCAAGATAGAGCTTCCCTCGCAGAGGGTCATCAAGGTCTTCAAGCTCGAGAAAGGCAGTCTAGCGCTGCTCATAGGCGGCTCCCACCCAGGTACCGTCCAGACGGTCGAGTCCTACGAGATCAGGAGGGGCTCTGCGTCGAACATCGTGACTTTCAAGGAAGGCCTCACCACGGTCAAGGAGAACGTGTTCATCGTCGGCGAGAAGGCGCCCGAGATCAAGGTCCTGGAGGCGAAGATCGCATGACGATCAAGATGAGGGAGATACGGCTCGAGAAGGCCGTCGTCAACATAGGCGTGGGGGACGCAGGCGAGAGGCTTCTCAAGGCCGAGAAGGTGCTCCAGATGGTCACGGGCAGGAAGCCGGTGAGGACCATCGCGAAGACCACGAACAGGGACCTCGGGATAAGGAAGGGCCAGCAGATTGGAGTCAAGGTCACGCTCAGGGGCGACGGCGCGCAGGAGTTCGTGAAGAAGGCGTTCTGGATAAGGGAGAACAGGATCGCGAACTACTCGTTTGACCCCGAGGGCAATTTCTCGTTCGGGATAACCGACTACACGGACTTCCCAGGGATGAAGTACGACCCCGAGATCGGGATCTTCGGGCTCGACGTGAGCGCGTCGATTTGCAGGCCCGGGCGCCGGATCACGAAGAGGCGCATCATGAGGGCCCACATGCCGAAGCACCACAGGATCACGCGCAAGGAAGGCATGGAGTTCGTCAAGGCGAAGTTCGGTGTGGAGGTGGTCGATTGAAGCCGAAGAAGAAGTTCGGACGGAGCGTGGGTTGCACCAGGTGCGGCCGCAAGAGGGGCATCATCAGGAGATATGGCATGCACCTGTGCAGGCAGTGCTTCAGGGAGATCGCCCCGCACATAGGTTTCAGGAAGTACTCGTGAGGTGAGATGACATGCAACACGATACACTCAACGACGCGATGTCAGTCATCAAGAACGCTGAGCAGGTCGGAAAGGGCGAGTGCGTCGTCCGGCCGTCATCCAAGCTCATAGGCCGAGTGCTCAGGGTCATGCAGGAGAGCGGCTACATCAGGCAGTTCGAGATGGTGGAGGACGGCAGGAACAGGATGTTCCGCGTGGCGCTCTCGGGACAGATCAACGACTGCGGGGTCATCCGCCCGAGGTACTCCGTCAAGGTCGCGGACCTCGAGAAGTACGAGGCGAGGTACCTTCCAGCGCAGGATTTCGGGGTTCTCATACTCACGACCACTAAGGGAGTGCTGACCCACATGGAGGCGAAGAAGGACGGCGTAGGCGGGAAGCTGCTGGCGTTCGTCTACTGAGGTGAACCACATGCGACTAGGAATGTTGAAGGACGAGGTCGCCGTGCCCGAGAAGGTCCACGTCAGCGTCGACAAGGGCACAGTCAAGGTCAAAGGACCCCAGGGAGAGATCTCGAAGAGGCTCTCGCACCCGAAGGTGAGGATCGAGGTGAAGGGGAAGCACGTCGTGGTCTCGAGCGAGCTGCCCAGGAAGGCGGAGAAGGCGCTCGTTGGCACATTCGGCGCGCACATCAGGAACATGCTCAGGGGCGCGACGGACGGCTTCGAGTACAAGATGAAGATCGTCTACGCGCACTTCCCGATCAAGGCCTCGGTCAAGGGCGATGTGTTCCTGATCGAGAACTTCCTGGGGGAGAAATTCCCGAGGAAGACCAAGATCCTCGGCTCGACCAAGGTCTCCGTCAAGGGGGACCAGGTGGTCCTGCAGGGACCCAATGTCGAGGACGTCGGCCAGACGGCGGCGAACATCGAGCGCGCCACCAAGATCAAGGGGTTCGACCCCAGGGTGTTCCAGGATGGCATCTACATCATCGAGAAGCCGGGGAGGTGAACGGTTTGGCAGAGAAGAAATCACCACACCATGACGAGTTCATGAGTCTCCACACGTTCAAGGAGGAGTACATCGCGAAACTCGAATCGATCGGCATAACCAACCCGGAGGAGCTCGCGGCCGCGCTTGCAGATGAGAAGAAGGTCGCGGAGATACACGAGCACCTCAAGGGCGTCGGCCCGAAGACGATCGAGCACTGGAAGGAGGACCTTCATGTCGCCGCCAAGCTGTCCGAGCTCGAGGCGGCCGCCAAGCCGACCAGGGCAAGGAAGGTGAAGGCGCCCGAAAAGAAGCCTTCCGAACCGGCCAAGGAGGCTCCCGCGGAAGAGAAGAAAGAGAAGGCTGAGGAGACCGAAGCTGAGAAGCCCTCAAAGGAGCCGGAGAAGAAGCCCAAGCGCGGGAAGGCGGAAGAGAAAGAGGAGAAGAAGGAGGAAGAGGTCGAGATCGAGGAGGAGGAAGGCTATCAGGTCAAGCTGAAGCCGAAACTCTCGAAGGAGACACTCGAAGCGCTCCGGACAAGGGCCGCAATCTCGGCTCGGAGGCCGGAGTTCCTAAGGCAGGAGTGGCACAGGAGGGCGCGGCTTCAGAAGGTCAGGTGGCGGAAGCCGGAGGGGGACCACTCGAAGATGAGGCAGCACTACGGGTACCGACGGAACGTCGTCTCGATCGGATACGGCGGCCCGAGGGGTGCGCGATTCCTTCACCCATCTGGGTTCAGGGAAGTGCGCGTCTGGAACGTGAAGGACCTAGAGAGGATGAACCCGGAGACCGAGGCCGCGCGCGTCGCACACTCGGTGGGCATGAAGAAGCGCATCGAGATCGAGGAGAAGGCGGACGAGCTCAAGATCAGGATACTCAACAGGAGCGGGTGACATGAACCTGAAGAACCAGAGAAGGATCGCCGCGGACCTCTTGAAATGCGGCGTGAACAGGGTCTGGATCGATCCGAACAAGATCGAGGACGCTTCGGACGCGATCACCCGCGGGGACGTAAGAACTCTCATCGCTTCGGGCGCGATCGCCGCGAGGCAGAAGCGGGGCATCTCCAGAGGCCGGGCCGAGTACACGCGCTCCCAGAAGAGGAAAGGGCGACAGACCGGCCACGGTTCTAGGAGAGGCCGGAAGGGTGCGAGGAAGCCGAAGAAGGAACGCTGGATCCAGGCGATCAGGCCGATCAGGCGGAAGTTGAAGGAGCTGCGGGACGGCGGGAAGATTGACGCCGCGACCTACAGGAAATACTATCTCCAGGCGAAGGGAGGCGTGTTCAAGAGCAGACCTCACCTGGAGTCTCACATGAGGACCGAAGGGGTCCTGAAGGAGTGATTGACATGGCCACAGGACCTAGGCACAGGGTTCCCTTCAGGAGAAGGAGAGAAGGGAGAACGGATTACAGGCACCGGATTGCGCTGCTGAAGGGAGGAAGGATGCGCGCAGTCGTCCGGAAATCGAATCGGAGCACCCGCGTGCAGTTCGTTGGATACACGGCCACCGGCGACCTGGTCGTCGCATCCGCGGTATCGACCGACCTCGCGGAGCTCGGATGGACCGGCTCGGGCAAGAGCACGCCCGGGGCGTACCTCACGGGCCTGCTGGCGGGGATGCGCGCGAAGAAGAAGGGGGTTGAAGAGGCGGTCCTGGACATAGGCCTCAGGGAGCCCACCAAGGGCGCGACCGTCTTTGCGGCGCTGAAGGGTATTCTCGACGCGGGGATCGAGGTCCCGCACAGCGAAGACATGCTGCCGTCCGATGACAGGATCACTGGAAAGCACATGAAAGAGGGCACGGCCGCGAGTTTCGAGGCGGCCAAGGGCAAGATCGGAGGTGCCGTTGATGGCTGATTGGGTTCCCAAGACGAGGCTGGGCAAGCTCGTCGCAGAGGGCAAGATAACCACGATGAGCGAGGCGCTGAGGAGCAGACTGCCGCTGAGGGAGCCCGAGATAGTAGACATACTACTCCCCGAGCTCGCAGACGAGGTGCTGGACGTCAACATGGTCCAGCGGATGACCGACTCGGGAAGGAGGGTCAGGTTCGCGATAACGGTCGTCGTGGGCAACTACGACGGATTCGTCGGCCTCGGAAGGCTCAAGGGGAAAGAGGTCGGGCCTGCGATCAGGGCCGCCATCGACGTCGCGAAGCTCAACATGATCGAGGTCAAGAGAGGTTGCGGATCGTGGCAATGCGGTTGCCTTACGCCTCACTCGCTGCCGTTCGAGGTTAGCGGACATGCGGGCTCAGTCGTCGTCACGCTCAAGCCAGCGCCCAGAGGGACCGGTCTGGCCATCGGCGACATCGCGAAGAGCGTTCTCAAGATGGCCGGCATTAAGGACGCCTGGGGCTTCACCAAGGGGCACACGAAGACGACGATCAACAATTCCATCGCTGCGTTCGAGGCCCTCAGGAAGACCGCCCAGGTGAGGGTCACGCAGGAGCAGAGAGACCGACTGCAGATAGTCTCTGGCCCAGTCCAGGTGCACGTCGCGGGCATCTCGCAGGCGCCGCTGGAAGAGGGGGCTCCCGAGGGGGAGCAGCCTGCCGAGGGCGCAGAGGCTCCGAAGGAGGAATGACATGCCAGCGATTGCGGTGATAAGGGTCCGGGGGCACGCGAAGATACAACACCAGGCCGTCGAGACCATGGACATGATGAAGCTCACCAGGGTCAACCACTGCGTCGTGCTCCCGCAGAACGAGACGACGAAGGGGATGATCCAGAGGGTGAAGGACTACGTCACCTGGGGGGAGCTCGGCCACGAAGGGCTGGCGAGGCTCCTGTTCCAGAAGGGTGAGGTGTCCGGAGGGGCGAGGCTCACGGACGCATACGTGAAGGAGAACTCGAAGTTCCAATCGATACTCTCGCTCGCCAAGGCGATAGACAAGGGGGAGGCGAGGATTTCGGACGTGAAGGGCCTCAAGCCCGTGATACGGCTGCCGCCCCCGAGGCACGGTTACGAGAGCACGAGGAAGACCGTCGCAGACGGCGGAGCGATCGGATATCGGGGCGAGGAGATCGTGAAGCTCATCGACCGGATGCTCGAGAAGCCCAAGGAGGCGAAGTAGATGGTCAGCAGGACGAAGAAGTTCAGGGGCAGCAGGACCCACGGCCGCGGCAGGAAGGCTGGCAGAGGCGCTGGCCTTCGAGGCGGCAGGGGGAACGCGGGACTCCACAAGCACAAGTGGATAAGCGTGGTTAAGTACTGTCCTGACTATTTCGGGCGCCACGGGTTCAAGAGGCCGCAATCCGTCGTCACCGACAAGATCACAGTCAACCTGTCCGAGGTCGAGCAATGCCTCCAGGCTCTTTCCAAGGACGGGTTCGCAGTAGAGAAGGACGGAAAGTGGACCGTCGACCTCACAAAGATGGGCGTGGACAAGCTCCTGGGTTCAGGGAGGATTTCGACGCCAATCTCGATCAAGGTACCTGAGGCTTCCGCAAGTGCGGTCGAGAAATTGAAGGCCGCGGGCGGAGCGCTTGTAAAGGAATGAACGGCGGAGGAAGTGCGACCAAGCAGGATACGGAACGAATCGAACGATGAAGTCAAGGAAGGGTGCGGATGGCTGAGGGCGAAGAAAAGAAGAGCATGCTCTACAAGCTGAAGCCGGTCATAGATAGGCTTCCGGCTGTGACCAGGCCGGAGGGGCATGTGCACTTCAGGACGAAGATGACGTGGATCATCCTGATCCTAGTGTTGTACTTCGCGATGACCAACATCGTCATCTACGGGCTTGACACCGAACAGAGGATAGACCTGTTCGCCCAGTACAGGGCGATTCTCGCGGGCGCGCAGTTCTCCCTCATGCACCTCGGCATCGGCCCCATCGTCACCGGCTCCATCATCATGCAGCTCTTCACCGGCGCCAAGATCATCAAGCTCAACCTCAAGGACGACGAGGACAAGGCGGTCTACCAGGGCACCCAGAAGCTCCTGGTGCTCATCATGATCGTCGTGGAGTCCGTTCCCCAGGTGTACGGCTTCATGGTGCCGTCTGCGAAGTTCTCTGCGGGCATGACCAGCGTAGTCGGAGCCGATGGGTTCCTCGGGATCAGCGGCGAAGGCATGGCGAGGTTCCTGATAGTCCTACAGCTGTTCGTAGGGTCGTACCTCGTGTTCCTCATGGACGAGGTGGTCTCCAAGTGGGGCATAGGCAGCGGCATATCGTTGTTCATTGCCGCTGGCGTTGCGCAGCAGATATTCACGGGTACGCTCAACTGGCATCCGGCAGTAACCACGACCGATGTTTCGCTGGACAATCCTCCGGCGGGGACCATCCCGAAGACGATCTACATGTTCCACCACATGTCAGCTCCAGCGTTAGCGAACGGAGGGTATGAGCGCATCTTCCTAGCGCAGCCTAACCCCATGGTCGCGCTCATAGGGACGATAGCCATCTTCCTGTTCGTCGCCTACACCGAATCGAGCAGGATCGAGCTACCGCTCGCGCACGGAGGCGCAAGAGGCGCGAGGGGCAGATACCCGATCAAGCTGATCTACGCGTCAAACATCCCGGTCATACTAATGGCCGCGCTGCTGGCCAACGTGAGCATGTTCTCGATGCTCTTCTGGAGTCACCCGTCTTTCGAGAACGTGCCGATTCTGGGCGGGAACTGGGCTTTAGGGTACTATGAACCTGGGGCGACCAGGCCCTCAGGTGGTCTGGCATACTATCTATCGACCATCAACGGGGTCGGTGATTGGCTGCTGCCGCTCGTGAGCGATCAGTACCTTAGTGCCACGGGGCTCGACAAATCCAGGCTCCAGATAACCATCCACGTCTTCGCCTACGTCGGCGTCATGGTCATAGGCTCGATCCTGTTCGCCCGGTTCTGGATAGATACCACGAACATGGGCCCCGAGGCGGTCGCCTCGCAGATCGAGTCGAGCGGGATGCAGATACCTGGGTTCAGACGCGACCCGCGGGTGCTCAAGAGGGTGCTTGAGAGGTACATTCCTGTGGTCACCGTGATCTCCGGCGCCACCGTGGGAGCGTTAGCTGCGATCGCTGATCTGATAGGAACCGTGGGCAGCGCCTCGGGAACGGGCGTGCTGCTCGCCGTGGGAATCTTGATTCAGCTGTACGACGCTATCGGCAGGGAACAGATGATGGAGATGCACCCTGTGCTGAGAGGATTCTTCGGAGGGGGGTAGCTGAATGGCTAGCGCTCCAGCAGGTGGGAGGCCCGCGAGACCGGACTTCGGCAACCAGCTCATCACGCTGATGGCGTTCCTGTTCATGATGTACATCATGATCACGCCCTCGCTCAGGGCCGGCCTGGGGAAGTTGGTCGGGATCCCGCTCGCGCCGCTCATCGGCTTCGACGGGCAGTACGCGATGCTTACGCTTCTCTTCGCGGGGCTGCTGACCAGCATATTCACAATCAGTGTCCGCCACCTGTTCGTGGATTGGGTCGGCCAGGCCCGCACCCAGCGCATCACATCGGCGTTCCAGAAGGAGATGCGGGAGGCCCGGCTGAGCAACAACACGTACAAGCTCAAGAAGCTCCAGGAGCTCCAGCCGCAGATCCTTTCGCAGTCGATGAAGTCGTCGCAGACGCAGCTGAAGCTCATGCCGGTCACGATGATGGTTGTGATCCCGATATTCGCGTGGCTCGCGACCTTCATCTATGCGGACATGCCGTCGACGGCCTTTGCGGTGCCGTGGGCGCTCAACACGGACCTAGTCAACTCGAACATATTCCCGAACTGGATCATCCTCTACTCGCTCTTGACACTGCCGTTCGGCCAGGTCTTCACGAGGGCCCTGAAGTACTTCAGCTTCAGGTCGCGCCTGAGGAAGCTGGAGACGGAGGGCACGGAAGAATCGGCCCAAGAGAAAGAGGGGGATGAAGCGGCCTCATGAGGATTTCTATATCCGGACCGCCCGGGAGTGGGAAGACCACCATTTGCGTCCTCGTCGCGAAGAAGCTGGACTGCGAGTACGTCCTCGTCGGCCAGATCTTCAGGCAGCTGGCCTCCGAGAGGAAGGTGGACCTCGAGACTTTCGGAAGGCTCGCGGAAGAGGACGAGACGATCGACAAGGAGCTGGACAAACGTATGCTCGCGATTGCGAAGGCCAACGACCACATCATTCTCGAGGGACGGCTCACAGGTGCCATTCTTAAATGGAACAAGGTCCCGGTCTTCGCAGTCTACATGGACGCGGACGAGCAGGTCCGGGCGCAGAGGATAGCGCAGAGGGAGGGGGTCCCCGTGGAGGGCGTCCTGAGGCACCTGCGGATCCGGCAGAGGTCCGAGAGGAAGAGGTACCTCGCGTTCTACGGCATCGACCCGGCTGACCGTTCACTGTATGACCTCTGGATGGACTCGTCCGAGGCCTCTGCGGAGAAGATCGCAGATATCATCGTCGAGAAGGCACGCAAGGCGGATGTGCGAGATGCTGATCAAATCGAAGCGACCGATTAGCTCGGGCATGGGGAAACGCCCGGAGGACAGGACCGTCGATGAGCTCCTGAGCAACGGCGTCGTCGTACTCGACAAGCCGTCGGGTCCAACCTCGCACCAGGTGACGAGCTGGGTCGCGGGCATGCTCGGGGCGGAGAAGGCCGCACACGGTGGGACCCTGGATCCGCGCGTGACGGGCGTGTTGCCCGTCGGAGTCGGCGTTGCGGTGCGCGCGATGGATGTGCTGCATTACGGGACCAAAGCCTACGTCGGAGCAATGAAGCTGCACGGGAATGTCGACCGTAAGCGGCTCGACGACATCTTCGCGGAC
>Ga0153915_10005760_pt1 | contig 11549 bp, 8 predicted proteins | sample Opewatmetagenome_2_FD_107003 | JGI IMG/M metagenome (GOLD analysis project Ga0153915, IMG submission 107003) | Freshwater wetland microbial communities from Ohio, USA - Open water 3 Core 3 Depth 3 metaG | ecosystem: Environmental > Aquatic > Freshwater > Wetlands | place: USA: Ohio, Lake Erie...
AGAACGTCCGCGCATTCATGCTGTGCAGCTCCTCGACCGCACCATACTGCGCCATCGCGTCGCGCAGCGCGTGACAGCGCGCCTCGGCCGATGCTGCGAAGCCTTCGACGCGGAGTGCGGTGACCGGTGCGCGGGCGCCGGCGACATAGCCGACGCGCGACATCGCCGCGGCGCGCTGCGGCAGGTACGCCGCCGCGCTCACCTCGTGCGCTCCGCCGAGCGCGGCGCCCATCGCTTCGATTGCGCGCGCGTCGTCGAGCCCGAAGACGAGGACGGTCCGCACCTTCTCCGGCGCCGGCAGCACCTTCATGGTGGTCTCGGTCAGCGCCGCGAGCGTGCCGTAGGAGCCCGCCAGCAGCTTGCACAGATCGTAGCCGGTGACGTTCTTCACCACGCGGCCGCCGGCCTTGAATATCTCCGCCCGGCCGCTCACCGCGCGCAGGCCCAGGAAATGGTCGCGCGCGGCACCCGCCTTCACCCGCCGCGGGCCGGACAGGTTGCACGCGATCACGCCGCCGATGGTCTGCGCGCCGGGCGCAGTGCCCAGCAGCGCCGCGTAATCCGGCGGCTCGAACGCGAGCATCTGGCCGTGCTGGGTGAGCCGCGCCTCGACCTCGCTGAGCGGGGTTCCTGGCAGCGCGCGCAAGATGAGCTCGTCCGGCTCGTACAGCGGAATGCCGGAAAGCGCTGTCATGTCGAGGACGCGCGTAGCGTGTGCGGCATGGCCGACGGCGCGCTTGGTGCCTGCACCGCGGATTTCCAGGGGCGTCTTTTCCGCGAGCGCTGACGCGATGGCATCGCGCACCTCCGCCTCGGTTGCCGGCCGCAGCGCGTTCATCAGAACCGCGGCAGGTTTGGGAACCGGATCTCCCCGCCGTGGACGTGCACGCGGCCTAGCTCGGCGCACGCGTGCAGCACCGGAAACACCTTGCCGGGATTGAGCAGCCCATCCGGGTCGAACGCGCATTTGACGCGCTGCTGCTGCGCGAGATCGGTTTCGTCGAACATCGTGGGCATGAGGTCGCGCTTTTCCACGCCCACCCCGTGCTCGCCGGTGAGCACGCCGCCGACCTCGACGCACAACGTCAGAATCTCCGCGCCGAATTTTTCCGCGGTTTCCAGCTCGCCCGGCTTGTTGGCGTCGTACAGGATCAGCGGATGCAGATTGCCGTCGCCGGCATGGAATACGTTGGCGACGCGCAGACCCCAGCGCGCCGACATCTCGGCGATGCGCTTCAGCACCTCCGGCAGCCGGTGGCGCGGAATGGTTCCGTCCATGCAGTAGTAATCGGGCGAGATGCGGCCGACCGCGGGAAACGCGGCCTTGCGCCCCGCCCAGAACGACAGCCGCTCGGCTTCCGAGGTGCTGGCGCGCTGCGTCGTGGCGCCGCAGCCCTTCGCGATGTCGCCGACGCGCGCGCACAGCGTGTCGACCTCGACCGCCGGGCCGTCCAGCTCGACGATCAGCAGCGCGCCGACATCGAGCGGATAGCCGCAGTGCGCGAACGCCTCCGCGGCGTGGATCGCGGGCGCATCCATCAGCTCGATCCCCGCCGGGATGATGCCGGCGGCGATCACGCCCGCGACGCAGGCGCCCGCCGCCTCGCTGGTCGGGAAGCCGACCAGCAGCGCGCGCGCGGTCGCGGGCTTCCTGAGGATGCGGACGGTCACCTCGGTGATGACGCCGAGCAAGCCTTCGGAGCCGTTCACCAGGCCCAGGAGATCGTACCCCGGCGCATCGAGCTGCTTGCCGCCGATGCGCACGACCTCGCCCGACATGAGGACGAGCTCCACCCCCAGCACATTGTTGGTGGTGACGCCGTATTTGAGGCAGTGCACGCCGCCGGAGTTCTCCGCGACGTTGCCGCCGATGCTGCAGGCGATCTGGCTGGACGGGTCCGGCGCGTAATAGAACCCCGCGCCCTCGACGGCCTGGGTGAGCGCGAGGTTGGTGACGCCGGGCTGCGCGACCACGCAGCGGTTGGCGTAGTCGATATCGAGGATGCGGTTGAACTTGCCGAGCCCCAGCAGCACGCCGTCGGCCAGCGGCAGCGCGCCGCCGGAGAGCGAGGTGCCGGCGCCGCGCGGCACCACCTTGATGCCGGACGCGCTGCAATATTCGAGGATCGCCGCGACCTGCGCGGTGGTTTCCGGCAGCACCGCCACCATCGGCCGGGTGCGGTAGGCGGTCAGCCCGTCGCTTTCATACGCCGCGAGCGCATCGGCCCGCTCGATCACGCCTTCGCCGGGCACGATCTCGCGCAGCCGCGCGACGATCGCCGCGCGGCGCGCAAGGACGCGCGCATCGGGCTCCGGCATCTGCATGCGCCGACAATACAGGCGCCGGCCCGGAGCGTCACGGGCCGGGGCGGCGAATACGGCCGGGCGTTAATCCGCTTCGCGGATTAACCCTGACGGGCCTTGTAGCGCGGGTTGCGCTTGTTGATCACGTAGACGCGGCCGCGCCGGCGGACGATGCGGCAGTTCTTGTCGCGCAGCTTCGCGGATTTGAGGGAATTAAGCACTTTCATGACACGGTCCGGCCGGTGAAGGCGCGGAACATAAGCGGCCCACCCTGGCCTGTCAATGAATTGGGGCCGCCTGTATAAAGGCTTCATGAGCACGACAGAATTCGAGATCGAGCGGATCCCGCTCACCGTCCGCTACCAGGAATCCACCGGGGCGCGCGAGGTTTATGGTTACCAGGGCGCGACCGGATTCGTGATCCTGGAAGGGAACCTGCTCAGGCCGCGCGGGCGGGCATCCGACACCGTCGCCGTGTTCATGCATCCGACCACCACGCTCTTGCATCTGCCCATGCCGAACGCGCTGGTGCGGGCGGGCGTGCACGTCCTCTGCTGCGACAGCCGCTATCCGCGGAACGACGCGCCGCTGATCATGGAGAAGGTGGCGATGGACCTCGGCGCCTGGATCCGCCATGCGCGCGACGTGCTGCACTACAAGAAGGTGGTGCTGTGCGGCTGGAGCGGCGGCGGTTCGCTCTCGCTGTTCTATCAGGCGGAGGCCGAGAACCCGACCATCACCACAACCCCGGCGGGCGATCCGGCCGACCTCAAGGCCGCGAATCTGCCGCCGGCAGACGGCATGATGGTGATTGCGGCGCACTGGAGCCGCGCGCACACGCTCTCCGAATGGATCGACCCGTCGGTGAAGGACGAGCTCAACCCCGACATGCGCGACGTCGAGCTCGACCTGTACGACCCGCGCAATCCGAACAAGCCGCCGTACAGCGCCGCGTATGTCGCGCGGTTCCGCGCGGCGCAGCTTGCGCGCCAGAGGAAGATCACCGGCTGGGTGAAGGAGCGGCTCGCCGACATCAAGTCCGGCAAGGCGGCCGAGAGCGAGCGCGCGTTCGTGGTGCATCGCACGATGGCCGACCCGCGCTGGCTCGATACCACGCTGGAACCCTCGGACCGGAAGCCCAACTGGTGCTTCCTCGGCGAGCCGAAGGCCGCGAACACCGCGGCGATCGGGCTTGCCCGGTTCAACACGCTGCGCGGCTGGCTGTCGCAATGGTCCGAGGATTCGCGCGCCGACGGGCCGAAATCGGCCGCGCGCATCTCGGTCCCTTACATGCTGGTCGAGAATTCGGCCGATGACGCGTGCGCGCCGTCGCACGCCGTCGCATTGTTCGAGGCGAACAAGCACCCGCAGAAGGAGAAGTTCGTCATCAAGGGCGCGACGCACTACTATCTGAACCAGCCGGACAAGCTCGCCGAAGCCGCGTCGATTTGCACCGATTGGCTGAAGCGCAAAGGGTTCCTATCGGCTTAAGGCTTGTCTGCTTGTCGCACGGGTGGGGCTTGGGCTAATAAGGCGGCACCCACACGGTCGGGCGCGTAGCTCAGCGGGAGAGCACTACGTTGACATCGTAGGGGTCACTGGTTCAATCCCAGTCGCGCCCACCATTTCCTCCATAACGAGCGTCACCCCATCAGCGGCGCGAAGAAGCAGCGGATACCGCCGGGCTTGGTGCAGCCCCAGTACTGACCGTCGGTCGACGGCATCGCCTGCGAGAACGGCACGTGGAAGCCGCGCACGATGTAGCCGTCCTTCACGTTCTGCACCTCCTGCGCCGGGATCGGACCGCAATCGATCGGTCCGCAGCACAACTCGCCGGAGCTGGCGCGATAATTGCCGTTCTGGATCCACTGCGCATCGCCGTGCGGCATTGCGGCGCCGGCGGCGGCCAACAAAAAGGCCGCACTCAAGGCGGCCATTCTTATCGCTGCGTATACGCGAACGATGCTGCTGCTGTTTTCAGCCATCGCGGGTCTCCTGTGGCACGCGCCGTAAATGAAAATGCGCACGCGACCGAGTCATCAGGATTACGCCGGCCTGCCGCAAAAGTTCCCGGCGACGGCCGGCGGTCACGCGACAAGTGCGGCGCGTGTTTGCGATGCGAGCGAAAATGGGGCGGCGCGTCGCGGGTAAAATCCGGCGAATGCGGCGCAGAGGCGCCCCGCTGTGGCACGGGTGTGGCGTGCATGAGCAACCGACCACGAAAAGGTTCTTGGCGCTCGGCGATTGCCCGGAAGCGGCCATCGCTGACTTATGGACATGCAAATTCCGTGCCAACCGACCGAAGACGACGAATTTATTCTATGAATCTTTACCGAAACTTAACGGGGCCGACGGGATTTCGGCGAATCGCCTAGCGGACTTTTTGCCCGGATTCGCGGCAATCCTGGATGAATTTGATCAGCCGCGCCGGGGTGACCGGCAGTTCGTCGATCACCACGCCGAACGGCTCGAGCGCGTCCTCGATCGCCGAGACGATCGCCGCGGCGGCCGGAATCGTGCCGCCCTCGCCCGCGCCTTTGACGCCGAGCGGGTTGAGCGGCGACGGCGATTCCATGTGATGGATATCGAAGCGCGGCATCTCCGGCGCCGCCGGCAGCAGATACTCGGCGAAGTTGGTGGTCACCGGCTGGCCGGTCTCGTCGTATCCCATCCATTCAAAAAGCGTGCCGCCGATGCCATGCACGGCGCCGCCGACCACCTGGCCATCGACGATCATCGGATTGATCAGCCGGCCGCTGTCGTGCACCACCACGTACGACAGAATCCGGATTGCACCGGTCTCGACGTCGACCTCCACGGTCGCGACATGCGTGCCGTTGCAATAGACCAGCGTCGGCGGCTGCCAGTTGACCAGCGACTCGAGCCCTGGCTCGAGCCCGCCCGGCAGCGAGAACCCGGGCATGCCGGCGACCGCCTTCGCCACATCGGATAAAGCAACCGATAGATCCGCGCCCTTCACCCGCACGCGGCCGGCGCTGAGTTCGAGGTCTTCGGGCGCCGCTTCCAGGAGATGGCCGGCGACTTGGAGCGCCTTGTCGCGCACCGTGCGTGCGGCGATGTGGACCGAATTGCCGGCGGTGACCGCCTGGCGGCTCGCGAACGCGCCGAGGCCGAGCGGAACGGTTGCGCTATCGCCCGCCACCACCGTGATGTCTTCCGGGTGCACGCCGAGCTGGGCGGCGCAGATCTGGGCGAGCGCGGTCTTGAGCCCCTGCCCCTGCGCCGTGGCGCCGGTGAAGATGCTCACCCGCCCGGACGGGCCGATCCGGACCAGTGCCGATTCGAACGGCCCGCGGCCGGTGCCCTCGACATAGTTCGCGACTCCGATGCCGATCCTGCGGCCGCCTTCGGCGGCGCGCGCCTTCTCCGCCGCAAACCGCGCGTATCCCGACGCCTCCAGCGCACGGGCCTGGCACGCGGGATAGTCGCCCGAGTCGTATGTCATCGCAGCGCCATCGCGGGTCTTGATCGGCACGGTGTACGGCATGCGGTCCGCGGGAATCAGATTGCGGCGCCGGATCTCGGTGCGTTCGAGCGCGAGCTTCCGCGCCAATGCGTCCATGATGCGTTCCATCACGAACGTGCCTTGCGGCCGGCCCGCGCCGCGCACCGGCGTGGCCGATACCTTGTTGGTGGCGATCAGCGCGATCTCGAGCCGATATGCCGGCAGAACATAGGGGCCGATCAGGTTGGTCGCCGAGTTGTACGGCAGGTTCACGCCGTACGGCGAATATGCGCCGTGGTCGTGCACCAACGCGCCGCGAATGGCGAGCAGCCGGCCATCGCCGTCCGCCGCGGCTTCGACGTCCCAGTATTGGTCACGCTCCTGCGTGGTGGCGATAAAATGCTCGCGCCGGTCCTCGATCCATTTCACGGGACGGCCGAGGATCTTCGCGGCGATCGGGATCACCGCGTCCTCCGGATAGCAGACGAATTTCGGTCCGAAGCCGCCGCCCACGTCGGGCGCGACCACGCGGACCTTGTCCTCGTCCGCCTGCAACAGCGCGACCAGAATGCTTTGCATGCGATGTGCCATCTGCGTGCCCGCCCAGACGGTGAGGCGGTCCTCGATCGCATCGAACTGGGCAACCACGCCGCGGCACTCGAGCGCGTGGCCGCAGCCCCGGTGCTGCTTCAGCGACAGCTTGACGGTGTGCGCCGCCTTGGCGAACGCGGCATCGACATCGCCATACGTCACCGTCATCGCGCCGACGACGTTATCGGGCGCGCCGGCATGCGCGCGTGGCGCATCCGGCCGCGCCGCGTCGCGGGCATCGACGGCTGCCGGCAGCGGCTCGTAGTCGACCGCGACCAGTTGCGCCGCATCCTCGGCGATATAGCGGTTCTCCGCGATCACGACGGCGACCGGCTCGCCGACGTGGCAGACCTCGTCCTCGGCGAGGATCCAGGGGTCGAGGACCTGGCGGATCGCAGCACTCGGCTGCGCGACCGGAAGACGCAATGTCGCGACGTGCGGCCGGAGATCGGCAAGCGTGAGCACGCGATGCACGCCCGGCACGGCAAGCGCCGCGGCCGCATCGAGACCGTGAATTCGCGCGTGCGCGTGCGGGCTGCGCACGAACGCGGCATGCAGGAGATCGGGCAGCTGGATATCGTCGACGAACCGGCCGCGACCGCGCAGGAGCGCTGGATCCTCGATTCGCTTTACACGGGCCCCGAACATCCGCCGATATCGCCGGAAGATGTGCCGGCTGGCAAGGAGTGTCAGCCGGTCGCCGTGAAACGCTTGCCGGTTGCCGAGTGTTCGGTCTCTTTGACGTCGGACTGGGCAGTCTCGACCTGCTTCAGCGCATACAGGTAATCGGGGTCGAGCTTCCAGCGGCTCAGCACCTTGCGCGCGGTGTCCCCGTTGATCCGATCGTACAGCGACACCGTGCCCGCAAGCTCGCTCGACTCAACAAGCTTGTCGCCCGGTCGCGCCTGGCGCGAGAGCAAGAACAAGGAAACGAAATCCGACTTTTCGACGTCGAGCGCCTTGCACGCGATGGCGAGGCCCTCGCCTCCCGGCTCCAGAATGAAACGTCGAATGAGCACGGGGCGAAGACCGGAATACGCACAGAACATGGCGACGAATAGGTCCACCTCGCCGCGGCGGAGCGTTTGGACCAGGATCTGCGGCGTGATCGAGCCATTGGCCAACAGCTTTTCCGCGACCGCCGAGGCCTGTTCAACCGGAAGCGGGCTGTTTTGCGGCTCGTTGAGGATCTGCTTGATCGTATGTTCGATTTTGACGTCGAGGTCGGCGGGGTCGAGGTGAAAGTTGTCGACGATATGCTTGCGCAGCGCCGCGGACACCCACCAGTACATGCGCCGCGCGAGCCTCGGATCGAGATCCTGGCGGTTGAGAAGCGGCGCCTGGTATTCGGCGACGTCTTTCGACTCCTCGACCAGCCGATCGAGCGTGGCTGCCGCGATTTCAGCGCCGGGATTCTCGATCACCCGCAAGATCACATCCCGCTCGCGCTTTTCAATCAACGCGTCGCAGACTTGAGGCGAAAGCCTTTCGCGCATGGCAATGGCAAGCCTGTGGCCCGCCGTCCGTTGGTGAACGATCTCGACAAGGTCCAGATCATGCAGCGCCTTCGACTGCGTCAAGATCGGCTGCGCGACATAGATCTCGTCGTTCGCCAGCATTTTGATGAGTGCGCCCGGCGCGCCGGAGTCTCCCGCGAGCTTGTCGGCGAGCGCCTTGCGAACGGACATCTCCACTTCGTGGATCAGCCGCTGCAGGATCTCGGTCATAAGGTCGCGTTCACCGGCAGGCAGCGTCGAAACGCCCTTGTCGAACAGGCCGCTCAGAATTTCGACCAGGCGATTGCGGGATGCGGTCGACCGGTCGCGCGCGAGCGCAAGCAGTTCGTCGACATCCGGTTGGTTTCGATGCGCTTTGGCCGTCATGATAACTGCCTGGGGACGCGCCTACACTTTGACCGCGGCCACAGTGGCGCGTACCCCATTAACGTACGGTTAAGGGAGGCCTCAGCGCTTGCCGTTAACCGTGGATTTCTGCGGCGGAACATCCGCCGGAGCGACTTTTTGGATTGCTTCCACGTACGCTGGATTGAGCCGCCAGCGCCGCACCACGACCTTCGCGGCGTCGGGACGGACCCGGTCATAGAAAGCGATCACGCGCGACAGCTCGGACGGATCGACCAGCTTTTCGCCTGGGCGTGCGGAGCGCGACAGAAGGAAGATCGAGGCAAAATCGCCTTTGTCGATTTCGGCCGCACGGCATGCGATCGCAAGACTCTCTCCGCCTGGCTCGAAGATGAAACGGCGGACGAGATCCGCCGGGATATCTACGATCTCGGCGAACAACGCCTCGAACAAGGCGACTTCGCCCTTGCGCAGGCTCTTCACCAGCAGCTTCGAGTCGATTGCTTTCGCGGCCTTCAGGCGGCGCGCGAGCTCGGAGGCCTTTCGCGTGTGGGAATCGCTGTCGATCGCCGTTTCCACCGTGCGCGTGATCGCCTCGTCGAGCGCCGTCTCATCGAGCGGGAACCGCTCGAGGATATGCGCGCGCAAAGCGGCCGAAACCCACCAGTACATCCGCGTCGCCAGCTCGCCGGGAAGATCCGGTCGGCTCAAGAGCGGGTTCTGGTAGCGGTCGGTGCGCTTCGATTCCTCGACCAGGTATTCCATGGTGGCGCGCGAGATGCGCGCGTCGCGGTTTTCAAGGAGTTTTTCGATCACATCGACATTGCCGGTGTCGACCAGCGCCGCGGAGACGGTCTCGGAGACGGTCTTGCGCATCGCAATAACGAGCTGGTGCTCCAGCGTGCGATGGTGGATGACCTCGATCAGTTCTTCGTCCTGCAGCACGTCGCTGCGTTCGAGGACCGGGCGCGCAACGTCGATTTCGTCGTTTGCGAGGGTTGTGATGAGTTCGCGCGGTGTCGTCGGCTCGTCGGCCAGCCGCTCGGCAAGCTTCTTGCGAATCGATATCTCGACGTCATGAACGAGATGCCGAAGGATATCGACCATCAGCGACCGTTCGCGATCGCTCAGCACCGCGTGGCCGTCGAAAAACAGGTCGGAGACGACCTCGGCAACGCGACTTCGCGCGCTCGCCGATTTGTTGTGTGTGAGCGCTAGAAGTTCGTTGACTTGAATCATCGTGTTGCGGTCGACCAAGCGTCAGCACGCCCGAAAAATTACCCTGCGATCCTCGAATGTCGGAAATGCGCCTTAAATTAACGTTAAACATGCCGGCGTGATCGCGCCGTATTAACGCCGGTTTAACGGGGAATGCGCGATGAATGGCCGATGCAAGTCCGCCCGGTGCAGATTCGTCCCGATGCCATGATCAGCGAGGCCCGCCCGACGGCGCGGCCCGATACGACGCGTCCTCTCCAGAGGATGAGGCCACAAGCGCAAGATGCCGCGCGACCGCAACCGGCGGCTCCCACGCCGGCGCAACCGGCGCGCATCGTGCCGCGGGGATCGTTCGTCAACATCCGCGTGTGAACTTGCCGCTGGCGGGCTTTAGGCGGCGAGACCCAGCAGGCTTTTCGCGAACGCCTCGGCCTCGAACGGGCGAAGGTCGTCGGCGCTCTCGCCGACGCCGATCGCGTGTACCGGCAAGCCGAACCTTTCCGCGAGCGCAACCACCACCCCGCCGCGCGCGGTGCCGTCGAGCTTGGTCACGATCAGCCCTGTGACATCGGTCATGCTGCGGAAAATCTCGACTTGTGCATGCGCGTTCTGGCCGGTCGTCGCGTCGAGCACCAGGAGGCAAGAATGCGGCGCGGCCGGATCGACCTTCTTGAGCACGCGGATGATTTTCTGCAGCTCCGCCATGAGATCGGCGCGGTTGTGCAGCCGGCCTGCAGTATCGACGATCAGCACATCGGCGCCGGACGCCTTCGCCTGGGTCAGCGCATCGAACGCGAGGCCCGCGGCGTCGGCGCCGGTGGGCCGCGCGATCACCGAACATCCGGTACGCTCGCCCCAGATCTGAAGCTGCGATACGCCGGCCGCGCGGAACGTATCGCCCGCCGCGAGCATCACGGCCAGCCCCTCATCGTGCCAGTGCTTGGCGAGTTTGCCGATCGTCGTGGTCTTCCCCGATCCGTTGACGCCGACGATGAGCACGACGTGCGGTTTGGCGTCGCGCCGGATCGTCAGCGGATGTGCGACCGGCTTCAGGATCGCTGCGATGTCGTTCGCCAGCTTCTCGCGCGCCTTCTGCTCGGCCGTGTCGCCCTCGAAGCGCGCCTGGCGCAACCCGTCGGCGAGCCTGGCCGCGGCGGCTGGTCCGAGATCGGCGCCGATCAGCGCCTCCTCGATCTCGGCGAGCGCCGCCTCATCGAGCTTCCGCGCGCGCAACGCGTGCGCGATCCCCTCGGTGAGGCGCGAGGATGTCCGGCCGAGACCGGCTTTCAGGCGCGCAAGCCAGCCCCGCTTTTCCGCGACGTCGTTCACTGTATCCGTGTTTCCAGGCGGTCGCCGGCGCGTCCAGTGACGATGGCGGCGACGATCGCGCCTGGCGTCGCATCGCGGTCCAGCACCGCGGTCACATAGTGCTCGGTGCGGCCGGTCCGCGAGGTCTCGACCAGGACAGGGGTTTCCTGGCCGACGGCGGCATCGAGAAAATCGCGCAGCCGCGCCGCGCCCTTCGCGCGCAGTTCCGCCGCACGCTTACGACGCACCGGTCCGGCGACCTGGGGCATGGCGGCGGCCGGGGTGCCCGGCCGCGGCGAGTACGGGAACACGTGCAGGAACGTGAGCCCGCAATCATCGACATGCTGCAGCGTGTTCGCGAACATCGCGTCGGTCTCGGTCGGAAAGCCGGCGATCAGATCGGCGCCGAACGCCGTGCCGGGCCGCGCGCGCCGTAGGCGATCGCAAATCGCAACGGCCTGAGGCGGCGCATGGCGGCGCTTCATGCGCTTCAGGATCATCACATCGCCGGCCTGCAGGCTGAGATGCACATGCGGCATCAGCCGCGGCTCGTCGCCAATGAGCGCGATCAGCTCGTCATCGATCTCGGCGGGATCGAGCGAGGAAAGCCTGAGGCGCTTGAGATCCGGCACCAGCGCAAGCAATCGGCGCACCGCGTTGCCGAGCGAAGGCTTGCCGGGAAGGTCGAACCCGTAGGACGTTAGATCGACGCCGGAGAGGACGATTTCGTTGAAACCGTTGGCGATCAGCCCGCGCACGCGCTCCACCACCGCGCCGAGCGGCACCGAGCGCGACGGGCC
>Ga0153915_10005761_pt1 | contig 11549 bp, 11 predicted proteins | sample Opewatmetagenome_2_FD_107003 | JGI IMG/M metagenome (GOLD analysis project Ga0153915, IMG submission 107003) | Freshwater wetland microbial communities from Ohio, USA - Open water 3 Core 3 Depth 3 metaG | ecosystem: Environmental > Aquatic > Freshwater > Wetlands | place: USA: Ohio, Lake Erie...
CAAGGCCGGCCTCGCCGCCTGATCGGCGCGATAGGCGCCAATCCGAAATCCAGTGGCACTTGGGTACTTGGGAGCTTGGGCGCCTAAGCGCCTAAGCGCCTAAGCACCTAAGCACCTAAGCACCTAAGCACCTAAGTACCTCGTATCGGCTAACGCAAAGCCATGGCTCGCCCCACCTCACCCCGGCCCTCTCCGCCCCGCGGGGCGGAGAGGGATTGGATCGCATTGCGATCCAATCCGCATAGCGGGAGGGTGAGGTGGGGGTTTCGACGTCGCGGCGGCGGCGGCCGCATCACTTCGGTTTGGTGGCTTCCTTGAGGAACGCGATCAGGTTGGCGCGATCGTTGGGCTTGGAGATCCCGGCGAACACCATCTTGGTGCCCCTGACCACCTTGGCCGGCGCGGTGAGGTATTCGTCGAGCGCTTTTTCGTCCCACGTAATGCCGAAGTTCTTCATCGCGGTGGAATAGGAGAAGCCCGCAACGGTGCCGGCCTTGCGCCCGAACAGGCCCGAGAGGGTGGGGCCGATCTTGGTCTCGCCGGGCTTGAGCGAGTGGCACGCTTCGCACTTCCTGAACTGCTCGCGCCCCTTGGCGACGTCGCCGTCGGCGGCGGCCGATCCCGCCTGTAGCGCCAAACCTGCCAACACGGCAGCGATCAAAAGTCTAGTCATGTAGCGGCTCCTTCCGCGACGCTTTATATAAGGAAGTATCCGAAGGAGTCTCCCATGACCGAAGCGTTTATTTGCGATGCGATTCGCACGCCGATCGGGCGCCATGCCGGCGCGCTGGCGGCGGTCCGCGCCGACGACTTGGCCGCGATTCCGATCAAGGCGCTGATGCAGCGGAACGCAAGCGCGGACTGGTCGGCGGTCGATGACGTGTACTACGGCAACGCGAACCAGGCGGGCGAGGACAACCGCAACGTCGCGCGCATGGCGGGCCTGTTGGCCGGCCTCCCCGTCGAGGTGGGCGGCGTCACCGTGAACCGCCTGTGCGGCTCCGGCATGGACGCGGTGGCGCAGGGTGCGCGGGCGATCAAGACCGGCGAGGCGCGCTTCATCATCGGCGGCGGGGTCGAGAGCATGACCCGCGCGCCGTTCGTGCTGGCGAAGTCGGCCGAGCCGTTCCAGCGCGCAGCCGAGATCTACGACACGTCGATCGGCTGGCGTTTCGTCAACCCGAAGATGAAGAAGCAGTACGGCGCCGACGCGATGGGCGAGACGGCGGAGAACCTCGCGTCCGAGCGTCAGATCCGGCGCGAGGATCAGGACGCGTTCGCGGCGCGCAGCCAGGCCCGCGCGGTTGCCGCGCAGGACTCCGGCCGGCTCGCGATCGAGATCGTTCCGGTCAGCGTGCCGCAGCGCCGCGGCGATCCCAGGATCGTCGACAAGGACGAGCATCCGCGGAAGGATTCGACGCTCGAAACGCTCGCCAAGCTGAAGCCGGCATTCCGCGAGAACGGCACGGTCACCGCGGGGAATTCCTCCGGCGTGAACGACGGCGCCTGCGCGCTGATCCTCGCGGACGAGGACGCGATCGGGCGCCACGGGCTGAAAGCCCGTGCGCGCGTGGTGGCCGCGGCGACCGCGGGCGTGCCGCCGCGCATCATGGGGATCGGCCCGGTGCCGGCGACCCGCAAGGTGCTGACCAAGGCCGGGCTCACGCTCGACGACATGGACGTGATCGAGCTGAACGAGGCGTTCGCGGCGCAGGCGCTCGCGGTGACGCGCGATCTGGGCCTCCCCGACGACGCCGAGCATGTGAATCCGAACGGCGGCGCGATCGCGCTCGGCCATCCGCTGGGCGCCTCGGGCGCGCGGCTGATCACCACCGCGATGGTCGAGCTCGAGCGGCGCAAGGCGCGCTACGCGCTGTGCACAATGTGCATCGGCGTGGGCCAGGGCATCGCGATGGTGATCGAGCGCGTGTAGCGTCAATGGCGGAGTTCCCGTCGCACCTCGCAGCGGCGCTCGACCGCGTGGTCAGCGCGGAAGACGTCGTCACCGCCGCGCCCGCGGCGGCGCTGTGGGCGACGTTCGGCCGCGCCGGGACACCGCCGGGCGCCGGCGAAGCGTTGCCGCCGCTGTGGCACGGGCTCTATTGCACGGCGAAGCTCGCGCCGGATCGCCTCGCCGCGGACGGTCTGGCGAAGGACGAAACGCTGCTGCCCGCGGTGCCGGAGCTGCCGCAGCGTCTGTTCGCGGGAGCCCGGTTCACGTTTCATCGGCCGCTCCGGATCGGCGAAGCGGTGCGGAAGGACTCCCGCATCGCGCGGTTCGAGGCGAAGGAGGGTCGCAGCGGGCGGCTTCTGTTCGCCCATGTCGAGCATCGGGTAAGCGGTCCGGCCGGGCTCTGCATCGTGGAGGAAAACGATATCGTCTACCGCGGCGCGGCCGGCGGCACCGGTGGCGGTGCGGCCGCGGGCACTGTCGCGACAACCGAGCCGTCCGAGGCGGCATGGCGCGCCACGATCGATCCCGATCCGGTGCTGCTGTTCCGCCATTCGGCGGTCACGTTCAACAGCCACCGCGTGCATTACGACCGGCGCTATGTGGAGCAGCACGGCATGCCGGGGCTGCTGGTTCAGGGCATGCTGATCGCCCGGCTGATGCTGGAGCTGGTCAACCGCGAGCAGCCCGATGCGCGGGTGGCGCGGTTCTCGTTCCGCTCCGGCCGGCCGCTCTACGATACCGCGCCGTTCACGCTCGCCGGTCAGCCCGCGGCCGATGGCGGCGCCGCGCAGCTCTGGGCGATCGATGCGAAGGGCGGCGCCGCGATGACGGCCGAGGTCGGGTTCGGCTAATAGCGCTTGTTGGGGTCGACGACCGGAAGCTTCGGCGCGACCGCCGGCGCCGCCATGACCGACTCCTGCGAATCGAGCGCGAACGTCTTGTTGGTCGCTTCCCATTGCCGCGCCTTGAGCCGCGCCTCCAACGCCGTCGGACGATCCACCGCCGCGCCCATCGCGTTAAGCTGCGTCTTGGCTTCCGCGACGCCGACATCGGCCGCGATGAGCAGCCACTTTATGCCTTCGATGAAGTCCTGCTCGATGCCGTCGCCCAGCACCAGCGCGTTGCCGAGATCGACCTGCGCGTAGGGCAGCCCGGCTTCGGCCGACGCCTTGAATAATTCGGTGGCCTTTTTCTGGTTGCGTTCGATGCCGAGCCCGGCGCTGTACATCTTGCCGAGCAGATATTGCGCCACCGGGTCGCCCTTCGCCGCCGCCGGCTTCAGCTCCTTCAGCGCGGCGGGGAAGTCGGCCTGCCGGTACGCATCGGCGCCGGCCTCGACGCCGGCGCGCGCCGCCGGCGCGGCGAGCAATAGAAGCGCCGCCATGGCGGCCATCGTCGCTGTCAGTCTCATGTCGAACTCCGCGCGCCAGCACCAGGACGCCACAATATGTCGCCGCGGCCATCGTCGTTGGCGATTCGCGCCATGACGAACAGAAGGTCCGACAGCCGGTTCAGATAGGATAACGCATGCGGGTTCACCGGCGTATCGGCGTTGAGCGCCACGGCGGCACGCTCGGCGCGGCGCACTACCGTGCAGGCGAAATGCAGCCGCGCGGCGAGTTCGCCGCCGCCGCGCAGGACGAAGGAATTCAGCGGCTGCAGCCGCTCGCTCAAACGGTCGATCGCCTGCTCCAGCGCCGCGACCTGGGCCGGCTGGATGCGCAGCCGGCCGTCGCCCGCGTCGGCGCCCGGCAGCGAGATATCGGCGCCGAGATCGAACATGTCGTTCTGCACGCGGGAGAGGAGCCGGCGCAGATCGCCTTCGGCTGCGCCGGACGCGATGCCGATCGCCGCGTTCGCCTCATCAATCTCGCCTTGCGCGACGATCCGGAGCGAATCCTTGGGCGTGCGCGTGCCGTCGCCCAGCGAGGTTTCGCCGGCATCGCCGCCGCGCGTATAGATCTTGTCCAGCTTGACCATTGGTGGATTGCGTCACGTGCGACGCGATCCTATAGTCTGCGCGACGGTTCCCGAAAGGGATTCAAACGGGAACGCGGTACGAATCGGCGGACACTACGCCGGTTCAAAGCCGCGGCTGCCCCCGCAACTGTAAGCGGCTAGTCCGCGCCCCACGGCTTTCAGGCCGTTTCGCCACTGGGAAACCGGGAAGGCGGGGCAAGGACGGCGATCCGCGAGCCAGGAGACCTGCCGTCGCCAACGTCACCCAACCGATGGGCGGGGTGCCCTGTCGGGACGGACTTTCCGTTGCGGTGACGGCGTGTGCCGTAACCACAAGAGGTCCGTCATGGCTCGTTTCCGTTCCTTGTCCGCATTTTCGTTCGTTGCTGCGCTTGCCGCGGTTCATACCGCTGCGGCGCAGGTCACGCTGCCCGATACCATCGTCACCGCCACCCGCCTCGAAACCCCGATCGAGGATGTCGCCAGCTCCGTCACCGTGATCACGGCGGAGGAGATCGAGCGCCGCCAGGCGCGCACGGTGTCCGACGTCCTGGCCGACGTGCCGGGCCTACGGCTCGCGCAGCTCGGCCCGGTCGGGCAACAGACATCGGTGTTCACCCGTGGCGCGAATTCCAACCAGACGCTGGTGTTGATCGACGGCCAGGAGGCAGCGGACCCCAGCATCTCCAACGGCGCGTTCGATTTCGCCCATCTCACGGTGACCAACGTGGACCGGATCGAGATCGTGCGCGGCCCGGCGTCCACGCTCTACGGCTCGAACGCGATCGGCGGCGTGATCAACATCATCACCAAGAAGGGCGCCGCCACGCCGGAAGGCAACGCGTGGCTCGAAGCCGGCGGCTACGGCACGTTCAATCAGGGGGCGGGATTTTCCGGCGCGATCGGCAAATTCAACGGATCGGGATCGGTCTCGCATCTGCGCACCGACGGCCAGGACATCACGCCAAGCCGGCTGCGCCGCGGCTCGCCGTCGATCCTGCAGCAGCCGCTTTCGGCCGAGCGGGACGGCTATGACAACGTCACCACCGCGCTCAAGCTCGGCGTCGATCCGGTGGAGAATTTCGGCCTCACGCTGACCGGCCGCTTCACGCGCGCCAAGGCCGATCTCGATCTCGCCTCGAACCTGCCGGATTTCAGCACGCAGCTGTTCGAGGATCCGAACGCCAATACCCTCACCACGCAGTATTTCACCCGTCTCGAAGGCAAGGGCAGCTTCTTCGATGCGTTCTGGGAGCCGAAGCTCGGCCTCTCCTACTCCCGGCAGGAACGGGTTTTCTCCAACCCGCCCGATCAGATCGATCTCAACCGGCAATCCTCCTTCGACCAGGGCGTTCGCAGGAAGATCGACCTGCAGAACGACCTGCATGTGTTCGAGGGCAACACGCTGACGCTCGGCGGCGAGGACCAGCAGGAGAGCATGCACGAAACCACGTTCTCCGATTTCCAAGGATTCGTCGTCAACGGCACAACCAACGCCGAGGCGACGACACGGGCGGGCTACGTGCAGGATCAGTTCAAGCTGTTCGAGCGGTTCACCGGAACGGTGGGCGGGCGCATCGACGATCACAGCCGGTTCGGCCAGCACGAGACCGGCCGCGTCACCGGCGCGTATCGTCATCTCGAAACCGACACCAAGCTTTCGGCGAGCTACGGCACCGGCTTCCGGGCGCCGGCGCTCTACGAGCTGTTCGGCTTCACCGCCAACAATTTCGGCGGCACGTTTACCGGCAATCCGACGCTGAAACCGGAAACCTCGAAGAGCTGGGACGCCGGATTCGAGCAGACCCTGTTCAAGAAGCGCGTGACCTTCGGCTCGACCTATTTCCACAACGATATCGCGAACCTGGTCGTGTGCGGGCTCACCACCTGCAACAACGTGAACAACGCCGAAACCTTCGGCGCGGAAACCTTCGTCCGGTTCGACGTCACCAAGGATTTGAACGTGAACACGAGCTATACCTACACGCGCGCCTTCGATGCGATGACGGGCGAGGATCTGCTGCGCCGGCCCAAGAACAAGGCGGATACGCGCGTGACATGGTTTCCGTTCAGCGGCGGCGAACTCACGGTGGGTGTGAGCTACACCGGATCGCAACGCGACGTGACGGTCGATGGCGGCAACAACTATCCCGGCGGCTACACGCTGGTGAACCTGGCCGGCGCATACCGCCCGATGGAGCATGTGAAGCTCTACATGCGGCTCGATAACATGTTCGACCGCCGGTACGAGGTCGCGGACGGCTTCCGCGGCCCCGGCGTCAGCGGCTTCGCCGGCATAGCGACGGAGTTCTGATGCGATTGGCGGCAGTCCTAGCGGTGGCGTTGGCGGTTTCGAGCGCCGCCGCCGCGCCGCCGCCGCGCGTCGCCTCGCTGCATCTGTGCGCGGACCAGCTGGTCCTCGCGCTTGCCGACCGCGACCAGATCGCGTCGGTGACGTTTCTCGCCGCGGAGCCGGCGGCATCGCCCATGGCGGACGCCGCGCGCGGCGTGCCGGTGAATCACGGCAAGGCGGAGGAGATCCTCGCGCTGCATCCCGATCTGGTGCTGGCCGGGCCGTTCAGCGCTCGCGCCACGGTCGGCATGCTGCGCGGACTTAGGCTCCGCGTCGTCGATCTGCCCTACACCACGAATTTCGATGCGATACGCGCACAGATCGGCGAGGTCGCCGCGCTGCTCGGCCATTCCGAGCGCGGTGCGCGGCTGATCGCGGAGATGGATGCGCGCCTCGCCGCGCTCGCGCCGCCGCCTGGTCCCAGGCCGACCGCGGTCCTGTTTCAGCCCGGCGGTTTCACGGCGCGGCCCGGAAGCCTCGAAGACGCGGCGATCGCCGCCGCCGGCTTCGACAATCTCGCCGCCGTGCGCGGCCTTTGGCCGCACACCGACCGTGCAGGCTCCGGCCGCATCGCGCTCGAGACCCTGGTCGCGTCTGCGCCCGACGTTCTCATTCTCGGTGGCGACGCGGATCACCTGCCGGCCGAGCAAATTCGGCTGCTCGCGCACCCGGCACTCCGCGACATGCCGTCGAAGGTGATCCGCATTCCGGCGCGCCTCTGGAATTGCGGCGGCTGGTTCACCGCCGACGCGGTCGCCATGCTGGCCGCGGCGCGACCGGTGGCGGATCTGCGATGACCGCCGCGGCGACGCACGGCAAAGCCGGCGCGCCGTCCGACGCACGGCTGTATGCGGTGCTCGGGCTGCTGCTCGTCGTGCTGGCGGTCGCGTCGCTGGTCATCGGCGATGTCGCGCTGTCGCCGGCCGCGCTGTTCGTGCCGCCGGGCTCGATCATCCTCGAGGAGATCCGGCTGCCGCGTCTGCTGCTGGGGATCTTGATGGGCGGGTCGCTGGGACTCTCCGGCGCCGCGCTGCAGGGCCTGCTGCGCAACCCGCTCGCGGAGCCGGGCGTCATCGGCATCTCCGCATCCGCCGGGCTCGGCGCCGTGATCGTGTTCTATTTCGGGCTCGCCTCGGTGATTCCGCTGGTGCTGCCGTTCGCCGGATTCGCCGGCGGCGCGGCCGCGGTCGCGCTGCTCTACGCGCTCGCCGGGCGCGGCGCATCCTCGGTGACGTTGATCCTTGCCGGGATCGCCATCTCCAGCTTCGCCAGTTCGCTCACCGCGGTCGCGCTCAACCTCGCGCCCAGCCCGTACGCGGCGCTCGAGATCGCGTTCTGGCTGCTCGGCTCGCTCGCCGATCGCAGCATGGCGGATGTCGCGCTGATCGTCGCGCCGGTGTTGCTGGGCTGGGTTCTGCTGGGCTCCACGGGCCGCGCGCTCGATGCGCTGACGCTGGGCGATGCCACGGCGCAGAGCCTCGGCGTCAATCTCGGCGGTTTGCGGCTCCGCATCATTTTCGGCACGGCGCTTGCGGTCGGCGCCTCGGTTGCGGTGGCCGGGTCGATCGCGTTCGTCGGGCTGGTGGTGCCGCATCTCCTTCGTCCGTTCGTCGGGCACGAGCCGGGCCGGCTGCTGTGGCCGAGCGCGCTGGGCGGCGCCGCGCTGCTGCTCGCGTCCGATATCGCGGCGCGCCTGATCCCGACGGCGACCGAGCTTCGCCCCGGCGTGATCACCGCGCTGATCGGCGCGCCGTTCTTTTTCGCGCTGGTGCTTGCGCAGCGCCGGGTGCAGCCGTGACGCTGCTCGCGGCCGACAGCATCGCCGTCACGCTCGGCCGCCGCCGCGTGGTCGACGGCGTGTCGCTCGAACTCACTGCGGGCAGGCTCGTGGGGCTGCTCGGCCCCAACGCCGCCGGCAAATCGACGCTGATCCGCGCGCTGTGCGGCCTTGCGCCGCTCGCCGCTGGCAGCGTGACGCTCGACGGCAGGCCGCTCGCCGATTGGCCGCGCGATCTGCGCGCGCGGCGCATCGCGTATCTCGAGCAGGGCGCGCATTGCGCCTGGCCGATCGCGGCGGCGCGGCTGGTCGCGCTCGGCCGGCTGCCGCATCTCGGCGCCTGGCAGCGTCCGGCGGTTGAGGATGCGCGCGCGATCGCCGCGGCGCTCGCGGACTGCGACGTTGCGCATCTCGCCGAGCGGCCGGCGACCGAGCTGTCCGGCGGCGAGGAGGCGCGGGTGCTGCTGGCGCGCGCGCTCGCGGCCGATCCGGCCGTCATCCTTGCCGACGAGCCGGTCGCCCAGCTCGATCCGGCGCATCAGCTCCAAGTGATGGAGACGCTGAAGCGCCGCACGGCGGTCGGCACAGCGGTCCTCACCGTGCTGCACGAGCTGACTCTCGCGGCGCAGTTCTGCGACCGGTTGATCGTGATGGATCGCGGCCGGATCGTCGCCGATGGCGCGCCGCGCGACGTGCTGACCGATGCGCTGCTGCACGATGTGTACGGCGTGCGCGCGGCGATCGGCGAGCGCGACGGCGCGCTCTACGTGCTGCCGCAAACCCGCATCTGACGCCCGAATAGGCAAGCAGTGCCGGTATCGCGGGCATTGCACGTCTTGTGGGCAGTCCTGGTGCGGCCTAGAGTCCACGCGTTCGGCCCGCCTCGAACAGGGAGAGAAAAATGAAATTGATCCGGCTCGTCGCGCTCGTCGCGGCGCTCGTGCTCGTCGTGGCGACCGATGCGGCGGCGCAGATGACCAAGGTGCGCTATGCCGAGGTCGTGCGCAGCATCTTCTATTTGCCGAAATACGTCGCGCTGCAGAAGGGCTTCTTCAAGGACGAGAAGCTCGACATCGACATGTCGACCGCGGTCGGCGGCGACCGCGGCACCGCGATGCTGCTGTCCGGACAGGTCGATATCGCGCTGCAGGGGCCGGAGGTGCTGGTCTACGTGCAGAACGGGGAATCGCCCGACAAGCTGCAGATGTTCTCGGCGATCACCGCGACAGATGGGCTGTTCCTGATGTCGCGCAAGAAGATCGACAACTTCACCTGGGACATGCTCAAGGGCAAGAAGGTCATGGGCTGGCGGCCGGGCTCGACGCCCGAGCTGTTCCTCGAGCACGTGCTCAGGAAGCACGGCATCGATCCGACCAAGGACATCGAGCTGATGACCAACATCGCGATCCCGGCGCGCATGGGCGCATGGCAGGCGAACCAGGCCGACTACGCGATCTTCACCGAGCCGGATCCCGCGGCGCTGGAAGCGAATGGCGGCGCTTTCATGATCGCGTCGGACGGGAAGGAGAGCGGGCCCGCCGACTACACCGGCTTCATGGCGCTAAAAAGCTACATCCAGAAGAATCCCGACGTGATCCAGCGCTTCACCAACGCCGTGTATCGCGCGCAGCTCTGGGCCAAGACCGCGGACCCGCTGGAGGCGGCGAAGCTCGTGGGCGGCTACTTCCCCGGCGTGGCGCCGGAGATTCTCGCCGCGTCGATCAAGCGCTATCGCGACCTCGAAATCTTCAAGTACGACCCGGTCACCGCGCCGTCGGCGTTCGACCATTTCCAGGACATCATGGTCGAGGGCGGCGTGCTGAAGCCGGACAAGAAGGTCGCCTACGACAGCGTCATCGTCACCACGTTCGCCGAGAAAGCGAAGCAGACGATCAAGTAGAGCCGTGAGCCCGCCCGCCGTCGAGCTGCGCAACGTCTCGCTCCGCTATTTCACCGAGGAGAGCGAGACCGAGGCGCTGCGCGACGTCTCGTTCAGCATCGGCGCGGGGGAGTTCGTCGGCATCGTCGGCCAGTCCGGTTGTGGCAAATCCACGTTGCTCTCGCTGATCGCCGGCATCCTCGAGCCGACCGCGGGCGAGGTGCTGGTCGAAGGCCAGCCGGTGACCGGCCCGTCGCGGAAATGCGGCTACATGCTGCAGCAGGACTATCTGTTCGAGTGGCGCACCGTGCTCGACAACGTGATGCTCGGGCCGGAGATCCAGGGGCTCGACCGCGCCGCGGCGCGCGAACGCGGGCGCGAGCTGCTGCGCGGCTACGGCCTCGGCGAGTTCATGGATCGCTACCCGCATCAGCTGTCCGGCGGCATGCGCCAGCGCGCGGCGCTCGCCCGCACGCTGTGCACCGAGCCGGACATTCTTCTGCTCGACGAGCCGTTTTCCGCGCTCGATTTCCAGACCCGGCTCGCGCTCGCCAACGAGGTGTGGCGCATCCTGAAGCGGGAGCAGAAGACCGTCATCCTGGTCACCCACGACATCTCGGAGGCGGTCAGCATGGCCGACCGGGTCATCGTGATGAGCCGCCGGCCCGGCCGCATCAAGGTCGAGCACGAGATCCGCTACGGCAGGAACGGCGGGCGTCCCAACCCGTTCGATGCGCGCAACGAGCCGGAGTTCACCGGCTACTTCAACCGGATCTGGAACGAGCTGGAAATCCATGTCGGCGGTTGAACGCGAAGCGATGGGAGCGGCCGTCATGGCGGGCGGCGGCCAGGAGGCGAGCCCGCTCTATCGCGCGTGGCTGCGCCGCGTCCGGCTCAATCGGCGGCTCATCGTCGGCACCCAGCTTTTGCTGCTGCTCGCGTTCCTGCTCGCGTGGGAGGTGTTCCCGCGGCTGCATTGGCTGAACCCGATGCTGACCAGCTACCCGTCCGCGATCGGTCCCACCTTTGTTGCGCTGGTCGGGTCGGCGGGGAACGAGGGCAACATCCTCTACCACTCCTGGCTCACGCTGATGCGCTCGGTCATCGGTTTCACGCTCGCGATGGGGCTCGGCATCGCGATCGCGGTGGTGCTGTGGTGGTCGACGTTCCTGTACCGCGTGCTCGACCCGTTCCTGGTGGTCGCGAACGCGCTGCCGAAAATCGCGCTGGTGCCGATCTTCTATATCTGGCTGGGTGCGATCAGCTCGATCTACGGCATGGCGGTCGCCATCGCGGTGTTCATCACGATCCTGATGGTGTTCAACGGCTTCAAGGAGATCGACCAGAACAAGGTCAAGCTGGTGCGCACGTTCGGCGCGTCGCGGCTGCAGATTCTGCGCAAGGTCATCCTGCCCGGCAGCGTGCCGACGATGATCGCGGCGCTGAAGGTGAATGTCGGGCTTGCGCTGGTCGGGGTGATCGTCGGCGAGTTCCAATCCGCCAAGGCCGGGCTCGGGTTTCTGATCCAGTACGGCAGCCAGATCTACCAGATGAACATGGTGATGACGTCGATCGTGATCCTCGCCATCATCTCCACGGTGATGTATGCGTTGATCGCTTGGCTAGA
>Ga0153915_10005762_pt1 | contig 11547 bp, 9 predicted proteins | sample Opewatmetagenome_2_FD_107003 | JGI IMG/M metagenome (GOLD analysis project Ga0153915, IMG submission 107003) | Freshwater wetland microbial communities from Ohio, USA - Open water 3 Core 3 Depth 3 metaG | ecosystem: Environmental > Aquatic > Freshwater > Wetlands | place: USA: Ohio, Lake Erie...
CGCTGGGGCATTTTTAACTGCATATCCATCCACCAGGGTATATATCGAAATGACCAGAGCAATTGAAAGTGCTATCGCGACCCCCCTGAATTGAGGTTTTGTGGCGTGATGGGTAAACAAACCAGTGGCACCAATGGTTGCCAGGCCAAACACAACCAGAAGGATCCCGATTAACCCACCAGTGGTGGGTATCTCACCTAGAAATAGTGCCGTCCAAATCGCAACCAGGGCAGGCGCTGCACCACGTGCCATTGGATAAATAAGTGAAAAATCATGGTCGTTATATGCGTAGGTTAGAATACCGAAATAAATGGCTTCAAGGACGGTGCTGACCAATACCAAAAACCACACGGAACGCGGAGGCAGGCCGGTGAACAGGATTGCGATTAGCGATATAAGACTGCCGATGATAACCTGCCAGCTCATGGCGAGATATTTTTCCGGTGATTGTTTTAAGAGCAAATTCCACAGGGCATGGAGAGCCGCGGAAGTTAACAGTAAGAGTAGGGCGATAATGGGCATGGTGAATATAAATGTAACATAAACCATCTCGGCTTGCTAGTCTGAGGTGCTCATGTCTTTTCAGTTTATTTAGGTAATTTCAGCCATTTGAATTTGAAGGGGATAATTCATAGCTGCCAGATACATGGATTAGTTGTTACTGTAATATTTATTACAGTAATTCTTATGACAAAGAACTCCATCGTTATTATTGACACGAGTTACATCCTTTGATATATTGTTGTTATAAAGCTTAAGAAAACTCATCCCTATCAGGTTGTTTTTTAATAATCGATATTTATCGGTGCCAATGATTATCAATAGACAACCTTAGAAACCTTTATTGGGGGTGACATCTTTGAATCATGACTGGTATAGCTAAGAATCTCATTCGGATTGCTATCTTTGATAACCATGCCCTGGTGAGAGCTGGATTTCGCGTTTTAATTGAGAGTCAGCCTGGAATGGAAGTTGTCGGTGAAGCAGGGAATCTCACCGATGCATTAGCTGTTATGTCAATGGGTAAGGCTGAAATCATCTTGGTGGATGTTAATCTGCCATCTGAATCAATTACAGATATCATTCCAAGCTTAGTCAAAGCAAACGAGAAAGCGCGCTTGATCCTTGTAACTGGTTCAAGTAATCCCCAGATCCACCAGCAAGCTGTAGAGGAAGGCGTAATGGGGGTAGTGTATAAGACCCAACCGCCGGAGATATTATTTAAAGCCATTGAGAAGGTTCATGTGGGAGAAGTCTGGCTCGAACGGTCGATGATTGCTAATGTACTCTCTCGCCTGTCGCGCAATCATCAGCCGATCAGAATTAGCTCAGAGACGGAGAGCATCACTCAGCTGAGTGAGCGTGAGAAGCAAATTATCCGGTTGATCGGTGAGGGTTTCAAGAATAAAAGGATATCTACACAGTTGTGTATAAGTGAGACTACTGTACGACATCACTTGACTTCGATCTATGGCAAGCTGGGCGTTTCCGACCGGCTGGAATTACTGGTTTTTGCGCATCGTTATGGTCTTGTAAAATCACCAAATTCATAAAAGTTCCACGTAGACTAACAATCGATAAATAAACAAATCTGAGGTGCCACATATTTTTGGTGGTGATACATGGGTGCCCATTCCTGGTGGCACATTTGTGCCTCTGAAGTGGGCGAAATGTGGCATTGTTAATCCTGAATTAATAGGAGTATTAATATACTTATGATTGGCTAATTCTACGATGCGAAATTAATAAATTTCTTATATATTAAATGTGTTCGTATGAAGGATTATTAAAAAGACAATCAGGATAACGATCAGGATTGGGTGCTAGAGCGAAAAATGTATACTACTCAAGATAGACGAATCAAACCAAGGATCAGCTGTGATTACCCTGCTATCGTTATGGGTTACGATGATCAGGGGAAAAAATATATAGATAATGCCACTCTAGCCAATCTGAGCGCAAGCGGGCTATATATGTGGGCGAATCGATATATCGAAAATGGTTCCAAACTAAATGTAACAGTTCAGCTGTGTAATGCCTTGTTGAATGATGAAGAAACACCCCAATTAGCTACAAATGGAATTGTTGTGCGAACAGAGCCGCAAACAAATGGAACTTGTGGCGTTGCGGTGAAATTTAATCATTATCGCTTTAAATAGATTTCCTGGTGCTTTATATCATTTAACCGTCTGATAAGTAAACAATGGAGAATATCAACAGTCTTCAATAGAGATCAGGGGAAGGGCAGATTGGGTATTACACCAGTCTGCGGTTCGACCCTTACTACAAAATAATCGCTAATGCAGCCACAGTAATAGGCGTGGAATGCACCGGGAAAGGGAAAGGCACCGACTGTTAGTTACACATACCTAGTTCAACCGATATAGAACCATATGTCGGTATGGCGGAGCGTGAGTTTTTTCTTTTATGGGATCTGTCAGGAGAAACACGAAATGAGCGCAGGGGATCATATCATAAATATTCGGTTGCCGAAACAAATGTCGAGGTCAACCCAAATAAAGGTTTGGCTCGGTGATCTATTTAAACGGTTGTTTGATATCGTCGTTTCCCTGATTGTGCTGGTACTTTTCTTACCATTCTATTTATTAATCGCGATCAACATCAAACGGACCTCACCAGGACCAATCCTCTACAAAGGCCAGCGCATCGGTCGTAAGGGAAGACCTTTTATTATCTTTAAATTTAGAACGATGGAAGAAACTCCACAAAGTTATGCTGGTCCGAAGGTGACGGCTCATGATGACGATCGAATTACTCCCCTCGGTCACTGGTTGAGAGACACTAAACTGAACGAATTCCCTCAATTCTGGAATGTGTTAAAAGGTGACATGAGCCTTGTAGGACCCCGTCCAGAAGATCCAGCATTTGCCAAGACATGGACAAAAGTGATATGGAACGAGGTTTTATCGGTACGTCCTGGGATTACGAGTCCTGCATCTGTTCAATACCACGACGAAGAAAAGTTATTATCGAATTGTAATGTTGAGCAGAAATATTTGATGGAGTTAAGCCCTGATAAAGTGAGGTTAGACCAGCTGTATGTACGTAACCGCTCATTTTTGCTCGACTTAGATACCATACTCTGGACCTTTTTGATGCTTCTACCCAGAGTTGGGTCATACAAACTACCCGAAGAGCTTCTATTTGTTGGTGTTTTTTCGCGCATAATCCGAAGATTCCTGAATTGGTTTACGATTGATTTAATCACTACTTTTCTCGCTTTTAGTTTGACGGGGTTGATATTCCGTGCCAGCGCCCCATTGAATGTGGGCCGTGTGAACGCAGTCATAACGGCTTTTGCCTATGCTATTCTATTCAGTGGGATGGGGGTTATTTTTGGAACGAACCGTATTCGATGGTCAAAGGCTGATCCTAAAGATCTTTTTGACCTTGTTCCATCATGGATATTGGCTACGACAATCGCCTTCCTTGCCAATCTGTTCCTAGATTTCTTCACTGCGGATTATATTCTAATTGCTTCCGTTTTCTCCCTCTTTGGTTTTGTGACTATCCGCTCACGCAAATTGATAATCACTCACTTTTTGGAGCGTTCCGTTATATTCCAGAAGAAAAACCAGTTGATGCGAGAGCAGGTGTTGATTATTGGCTTAGGTGCATCTGCCCAACATACCGCCTGGTTGTTCGAGCATCTTACGAATTCAAGACTATTCCACATCGTCGGTTTTGTCGACAGTGATATAACAAAGCAGGGAATGCGGTTTTTTGGTTCGAATGTCATTGGAAAATGGGAAGATATCCCAAATCTGGTTAAAAAATATGATGTGGGTTTGATAATTCTGGCTGATTATCGCGTAGATTCAAAAGGGTATCGGCAAATTAAAAAGATATGCTCGGATACCAGCGCCAGATTTGTCGTCATGCCCGATTTACTGGCTTCGGTTAATCACTTGATAAAACGAAATGCCAAGAATTCCAAGATTAACAATGTTAATGGTAATAAAACGGATTCCAAGTGCATCGATTGCCTGGCACAATATATGTCTTCGGTAAAGCAATCAGGGAGTTAGTTATAGTGAAAGCAGTTGTTCTTGCAGGTGGTAAAGGCGCACGATTAGCGCCATATACCCGGATTATTCCGAAACCGATGATGCCTATTGGCGATAAAGCTATCCTGGAAGTTATGCTACACCAGATGCGTAGAGCTGGAATCCATGAGGTTATCCTAACTGTTGGACATTTAGCTGGTTTGATGCGTGCTTTTTTCCAGGATGGATCTCAACTTGGATTAAATATTTGTTACAGTTTAGAGGATCATCCGCTGGGAACGGCTGGCCCTCTTGGTTTAATCGATGGTTTGGATGAGACGTTTATGGTTTGTAATGGAGATGTACTAACTACACTCGACATGCGGGATTTAATGGATTTCCACAAGCAAAATATGGGAGTAGCGACGATAGCTTCGCATATGCGCCAAGTACACATCGATTTGGGAGTGATCCAGACAAATGGCGATCACTCTATTGTCGGTTACCAGGAAAAACCTATCATCGATTATCTAGTCAGCATGGGCATATATATATTTGAACCTGAAGTTCTCAAATATATTCCCAGGGGACAATACCTTGATTTCCCCGATTTGATAAAAATTCTAGTTGCTGATAATAAAAAAGTGATGGCTTACCCATTCGATGGTTATTGGGAAGACTTGGGTCGTCCTGATGACTATGAACAGGCCAATGCAGATTTCGAACAGATGCGTTCACAATTTTTACCTGAGGAATAGCAGTGAACTGGCGAGTACCCTTAGCTGACCTGGATTACGGTCAGGAAGAAGAAGCAGCGGTCTTGAAAGTGCTGCATAGTAAGTGGTTAACCATGGGTGCAATCACTCAGGAATTTGAAGATAAATTCCGCCAGGCTGTTGGGGTGAGGTACGCAATTGCGGTTTCGAATGCCACTGAAGCTCTGCACCTTGCCTGCTTAGCTCTCGGGATCGGTCCAGGAGATGAAGTTATCACTCCCTCTTTATCCTTTGTAGCTACCTCGAATGCGGTCTTGTACACGGGTGCGGATGTACGCTTTGCGGACGTTATTGGCCCGGATGATCTGACGATTGACCCGGAAGATATCGCACACCGGGTCACTCCACAAACAAAAGCCATTATCGTCATGCATTATGGTGGATATCCTTGCCGGATGAAGGAAATCCTGGCAATTGCAGAGAAATACGGGATATCTGTGATCGAGGACGCCGCCCATGCTCCGGGCGCATCGTTGGACGGGAAGGCATTGGGATCCTGGAGTACCATCGGGTGTTTTAGTTTCTTCTCCAATAAGAACCTATCGACCGGCGAAGGTGGTATGCTGGTAACAGACCGTGATGATGTGGCGGAGAAGGTCCGCTTGCTTCGCTCACATGGCATGACTACCCTTACTTATGATCGACACCACGGTCATGCATACAGTTATGATGTGGTCGATCTGGGTTATAACTATCGCATCGATGAAGTACGTTCAGTCCTTGGGCTTGAGCAACTTAAAAAATTGGTGGTTAATAATGGGCGTAGAAAAGCCTGGACTGAGAGATATTGGCAGGCATTAGCGAATAGTGGCGTTGGTCTACCGTTCAAGGATAAAAAAGGAGTACCTTCGTATCATATCTTTCCAATCCTGCTCCCGAATAGTATCGACCGAAAAATATTTATGGATAGTTTACGCGCAGAAGGCATTCAAACCAGCATTCACTATCCACCTATACACAGGTTTACGTATTACCGATCACGCTATGGTAATATATCCCTGCCCCGGACCGAAGATATCTCGGAACACGAGGTTACGCTACCGCTTTACCCGGGAATGACCGAGCAGAAAGTTGATCTTGTTACAGAAATTGTTATCAAGTCTGAAAAGTTACTTTATGATATCAATAAAGGATAATTTACGACTGTTATTGATGAAAGAAAAGCATCTAATGGAGTTAAAATGCAGAGCATAATTCCCGATGACCAATCAACAGAATCGATTGATTTGGTGAAATATCTTGTTCTTTTGTGGCATTGGGCATGGGTGATCGTTTTGGTTATTTTGATTACCGGCAGCGGGGCTTATTTCATTAGCAAATTGATCCATCCCGTTTATGAAGCAAAAACGACTATCTTGGTCGACATGGCATCATCAAGTGCGTCAAGCGATTATGGATTCGTATTATTAAACTCTCAAGTAACCCAAACTTATTCTCAGATGATAACCAAATCGCCTGTTCTGAGTGAGGTTGCTAGTCGTTTAGGTCTGGCAAAGGTGGACCCAAAAACCATTACTGCCAAACCTGTAGCAAACACTCAGCTGATAAACATCTCTGCCGAGTCGACCGACCCAAAACTCGCCGCTGATATTGCTAATAATCTGGTTTTTGTCTTTGCTGAACAAGTGCAATCTTTACAATCAGAACGATATTCTGCCTCTGAAATGAGCCTGCAAGCACAGATGACAGATATAGAAAATAAAATCAAGGGCGCGAACGATCAATTGACGACCACAACTGATCTGGCAGAAAAAGATCGCCTTGAAACCATGATTGCGAACTACAGCCAGACCTACGCGGGCTTACTGCAGAGCTACGAAGAAGTGCGCCTGGCCGAAGCCCAAACACGCTCCAGTATCGTGCAAGTTGAACCAGCTGCTTTGCCTATAAAACCTGTCCGACCAATACTGTTAATAAATATATCGGTGGCTGCATTGGTCGGTGCAATCCTGGCGGGTGGATTGATCATCGGTGTCGATATGCTAAATGATACTGTCAAGACACCCGAAGAAATATCTAGTAAGTTGGGCTTGCCTGTATTGGGTGTAATCTCACATTATAAAAATAATGGGACACCGATTACTGAAGCTCAACCATTATCACCGATATCAGAAGCATTTCGTACATTGCGGACCAATGTGCAATATTCAGGGGCGAGTATGGATATGCCAATCCATTCGATCATGGTCACAAGTGCTATGCCAGGTGAGGGGAAAACGTCGGTGCTTGTAAATCTTGGTGTAGTTCTGGCCCAGAAAGGCTTGCGAGTCTTGCTGATCGATGCTGACTTACGTCGAGCTGCACTTCATAATCGGCTTGATCTAGAAAATTATTATGGCTTAAGCCAGATCTTTGTTCAGCCTGAGCTTGGGATGGATGGGTCATTACAATCGACCCGCATCAAAGGATTATCGGTGATAACTTCGGGGGACTCACCCCCAAATCCCTCCGAACTACTTGGTTCGCAATTAATGGGTTCGATCCTGGAAGAGCTAGAAACTCAATTCGATATTATATTGATTGATACCCCCCCTGCTCTGGCAGTCACCGATGCCGCAGCGATGTTACCTTATGTTGATGGAGTATTGTTGGTTATTAAACCAGGCACCACTACCATGGCTCCACTTCACCGTCTTGTCGATCAATTTCATCAATTGGATGGCCACCTGCTTGGAGCGGTGTTGAACGATATCAATTTACGTAGCTCTTCGTACGGTTATTATTATAAACATTATAAATACTATAACCATTATAACGATAAGGATGGTTCAAAACGGATCAAAAAAAATCGTTCCAATCATTCGGATCAGAAGTCGGTGATTAAAACCACAGCATATCAAATGCACGGGATTGCCGGCTGACTGTTAATGCTATTTAGGAATTCGTAGAGGAATATTACGGGTAAAGAAAAAATTCATTTGCACCCATGTCGGGTGGTGCCTCTCGTTCGCTACCAAAGTAGTCTACATTCACAACTGATAATGACAATGCTTTATCAATCGCCGGTGATAATGCTGTAATTTTGTACCATTCAGGGGTGTATGGATTTCCGAGGCGTGCGAATTGCGGGTCCCCGATAACATCCCCCGGACCAGAGGCTGCAAATGGAGGCGTTTTTGACCATAAGTTGTTGGAATAGGTCACACCAGCTTGCGGGTGGGTCATGATTACCGGCAAGTCGCCATCCTGCTTTATGAGATTGTTTTGAAAACGAACGTTTACATGATCTCCTGAATCGATGATAACTCCCCCCCTGTAATCGTTTATGCTACCGATGGCATTGATAAAGGAATTGTTGGCAATTAGAACATTATACATGCCACCACCCTGCGACCCTTGCCACCACCAAAAGTTACCTTGATTACCAACAGAAATATTATTAATAATGGTAATATTGGCGTTTGGGGGATCGTAGGTCTCATCACCGATCATGATACCACCATGATCACTGTAAGGAAAAACATAACTATTTGGATCTGTGTAGACAAAATTACGCTGAACGAGTAGATTGGTTGACGAGGTTAGATATAGATTTGCCGCGTAATTGTCGTGGATGATATTGTCTTCAATTATGATTTGATCCGCTGACGAAGAAGATACTCCCTCCCCCCAATTTTCCCATACCGTATTACGGCGAATTGTCGCATGAGATACACCATTCCGCGTCGCAGATAAACCTGCATCCCAAGGTTGATATTGTCCATATTCATTTGCCAATGAATTTCGCCAAACACGACAATTTTCTACTAAGGAGTATCGCCCTTCGGTAATGGTTATACCAGTTGCCATGCTGTGGTGGACAAACATATCTGTAACAACATCAAAATCGCCCTGTACCCTGATACCTTCATAAGCCGAATTTCGTATCTCTATTCCCGTAGTATAGAGATAATCGCCTATGATTCTCAACAGGCTCCCCCCTATCTCAGGTCGAATGTTATCACCATCGATAACGGGGGTTTCACCTGGATAAGCTAAAAATTTTATTGGTGCTGATTCAGTACCAGACGTGTATATGTATACACGTTCGTGATAAATTCCCCCACGAATGTAAATAATATCACCAGGACTAACTGTGTTAGCAGCTTTACTTATTGTCTTCCATGGCCGAAGGAGTGAGCCTGGATTATTGTCATTACCTTCTGGGGAAACATAATGAGCAGGATCTGCCCGTTCAGTAAGTGGTAGATAGAAATAATATTGTGTGGGTGAAACATCTTCGGTATTGGATTGTGGATTAGTTTGAGCGAGTACAGGATCTTTGGCACTTAATATAATTGTTATAACTATAGTCAGAATCACTACACTCTTAATTACCTGACCTGGTGTTATTCTTGGCATAGTCTGAGTATTAATTTTTGATGATTTCTTCATTTATTACCTTACAATGATGTTAATCATCTTTGCTCAGCTAGTCGTTTTATTAAAAAACTCTGGTAGCCATTCTACCAGAGACTTCGACACCTATGATAAGCTGAGGTAGTTAGGCAATCATGCGGCGAATAGTCGTTTAGATCCGTAACTTTGCGTCACTGTCTTTCAACAGTTTTGCCGTTTCTATGCTTTCCCATATTATATACTGATTTGTAATATAAAGGAACTATCGAAAATGAAAGGTTTCTTAATGTTTATCCGTGTCAAAATGATGGGTATTTTCGCAAATATTATATCGAAGCTATTTAAATATAATACTATCAGTTTAACGTGCAGCTAAATGAATTCTTAGAATCATTGCAGTTTAATGCGATTATAACTTAAAAATTAGATTAATTACAATCCTGAATATGCAGTTTATTGCGTATTAATTTTACCAAGTATGTGTAGATCGAGCTCATCTAGATTAATTAGGTAACCAAAAATGGGATTGAGAGAACAAGCTGCTAAGGGGGTAGTTTGGTCCGCGGCACAAACCTGGGGTGCTCGAGCTATTTCATTTCTAATAACACTAGTTTTAGCTCGTTTTGTATTGCCTGACGATTTTGGGCTGATCGCATTTGCGACTGTCTTCATTGCCTTCGCTCAAATTTTCCTAGATCAAGGTTTCGGCGATGCGATCGTACAATGCCAACAACTTGAGCGCGAACATCTTGACACCGCTTTTTGGATTAATTTATTCACTGGTAGCCTATTAACCATCGTTGGTATTCTAGTATCTCGTCCAATAGAACAATTATTTAACAAACCTCAGTTAGCACTAGTATTGGTTTTTTTATCCCTGAATTTCCTAATTGGATCACTAAGCAGTGTCCAACAGGCTATTTTAAAGCGGCAATTAGCATTCAAGAGTCTAGCGATACGCTCGCTAATCGCCTCTTTAGTGAGCGGTGCGCTAGCAATAATTATGGCCGTGCGCGGTTTTGGTGTATGGAGTTTAGTGGCTAAGATGCTTGTTAACAGCCTGGTGAGTGTAATCGTTCTATGGCATGTCAGCGATTGGAGGCCAAGTTTCAACTTCTCGAAGAAGCACCTTAAAGAGTTATATAGGTTTGGTGTTAATATATTGGGCAGTAACTTTGTGGAGTTCTTCAGCCGGAACGCTGATAATTTTTTGATCGGTTTCTTTTTAGGAACTACCATTTTAGGTTACTACACCCTTGCATACAATTTACTTATTACGATGATAGCGCTATTAATCGATGTGCCCGTTATTGTCATATTCCCAACATTCTCACGTCTTCAAGATGAACTGACAAAAATGAGGCAGGCGTTTTATGAGGTGACGCAGCTACAAAGCGTTGTTGCCTTTCCGATCTTTATTGGCATGTTAGCTCTTGCACCTGAGGCGATAATTTTTCTCTATGGCCAAAATTGGGCTCCTAGTATTCCGGTAACCCAAGTATTGATGTTAATTGGAATATTATTATCCGCAGCATATTTCTACGGCAACGTGCTCAATGCAGCTGGCAAACCATCATTGCGCTTTGCTATCTTGGCACTCACCTCTGTCCTAAATGTAATCGGTTTTGCGATTGCAGTTCGATGGGGAATTGTTGCCGTCGCAATCTCATATGTCATAAGTGGATACATAAGCCTGCCTGTTTATTTCTTGATTATTAAACGACTAATAAATGTTAATTTTCGTGCCCACCTGCAGCAGTATATTCCCGCACTGTGCAGCTCATTAGCAATGTGCGCTATTATTTTTGGTTTGAAGCTCGCGTTACCGGATGAAATGGAACTCACATTACGGATTGTTGTTTTATTGCCGGCTGGAATTTTGACATATCTAGTTACTCTGTATTTAATTCGACCTTCACTGTCTCATCAAGCATTAAATCTCATAAAACTGGTTTTGCCAGGGTTGAAGGCTCGAACACCCGGAAGTTGAATAATCCAGGATCTTTCCAACTCGTGGCCTTCTACTGGATGTGGTTTCAATGATCCAAAAGCGTTTGGCAATCTATCTCCCGACACTGATCGGTGGTGGTGCTGAAAGGGTCATGCTTAATCTTGCGATTGGGTTCGTCAATCGAGGATATCAGGTGGATTTCGTTTTGGCTCAGTGCGAAGGTGCGTTCGTATCCCAGCTTCCCGATTCCTTAAATCTGGTGGAATTAAATCCAATTCATGTAAAGAAGGGACGCACAATAATGAGTTTGGCATCTCTCATCCGCTATATTCGACGCGAGCGTCCAGCAGCCTTATTATCCGGGCTGCATGCGAATATCGTCGCTATCTGGGCAAGACGATTAGCTGGTGTGCCGACACGATTGATTATCAGCGATCATAGCGCTACATTATTTAAATATGAGATCCTTTCTTCA
>Ga0153915_10005763_pt1 | contig 11546 bp, 6 predicted proteins | sample Opewatmetagenome_2_FD_107003 | JGI IMG/M metagenome (GOLD analysis project Ga0153915, IMG submission 107003) | Freshwater wetland microbial communities from Ohio, USA - Open water 3 Core 3 Depth 3 metaG | ecosystem: Environmental > Aquatic > Freshwater > Wetlands | place: USA: Ohio, Lake Erie...
GCCCGCGTTCGTCAAGATCAATCCGAACGGCCAGGTGCCGGTGCTCGTGCACGACGGCGCGATCATCACGGAATCGACGGTCATCAACGAGTATCTCGACGACGTGTTCCCGACGCCGCCGCTGCGCCCGAAGAATCCCGTGGAGCGCGCGCGCATGCGCATCTGGAGCAAGCTCATCGACGAGTATTTCTGCCCGGCGCTCAGCATGTGGGGCTGGCACCTGATGGTGCGCAAGGTCGCGCAGGGCATTGCGAAGGACAAGCTCGAGGAGGTCCTCGGCCGGATTCCGCTCAAGGAACAGCGCGACAAGTGGGCGACGGTCGCGGGCCAGTCGTTCACCGAGGCCGAGCTCGCGGACTCAAAGCGCAAGATATGCGTGTCGCTCGAGCGCATGGAGAAAATTCTCGCGGCCTCGCCCTGGCTGGCGGGGCCCACGTACTCGCTCGCGGACGTCAACAGCTATTCCATAGTCGCTGGCGTCCCGCGGCTCTTCAACGACATCATGAACGAACGCTCGACCCCGCGGTCTTGCGAGTGGCTGAAGCGCATGAACGAGCGGCCGGCGGTCAAAGCCGCGCTCGCCATGCCGAACAAAGTGCCGGAAGTGCTGCGCACCTTCGGTTAAGTGCAAGGCGGTTTCACTGTCGGTGGAGTCTTGTATCCTTCTGGGTCGAGCCTGGCCTACGTGGCCCGGCGGCATAGTAGGCGTTGAAACCGACCGAATTTCACACGTGAACTAGGAGTTCCCCGTGAACGCATCATTGGCACCGGCGGCCATCGCGCCGCAACTCGCTCCTTCGGCGTCTGTCGCGCAGTTTCTCAAGAAAAAGCCGCGGCTCCTGATCGGCGGCGAATGGGTCGAGCCCAAGGCTTCGGAGCGCGTCGCGGTCTACGATCCCGCGACGGGCAAGGAGATCGCATCGGTCGCGGATGCCGGCGCAAGCGATGTCGATCGCGCCGTTGCGGCGGCGCGCCAGGCGCTCGAGAAGGGGCCCTGGGCGGACATGCTGCCCGCGCAGCGCGAAGCGCTGCTGTGGAAACTCGGCGACCTCATCGATCAGAACGCCGCGGAGCTCGCCGAGCTCGAGAGCGTCAACAACGGCAAGACGCGCTTCATGGCGAGCATCATCGACATCCCGGGCACGCGCGACTACTTCCGCTACATGGCCGGGTGGGCCACCAAGATCGAAGGCACGACGTTCCAGAGCTCGATCTTCGCGGGACCCGGGCCGAAGTTTCACACGTACACGCAGCGCGAGCCGGTCGGCGTCGTCGCGCAGATCGTGCCGTGGAATTTCCCGCTCGCCATGGCGGCCTGGAAGCTGGGCCCCGCGCTTGCGGCGGGCTGCACCTGCATTCTGAAGCCCGCGGAGCAGACGCCGCTCACGGCGTTGCGGCTCGGTGAGCTCATCATCGAGGCAGGTTTCCCTCCCGGCGTCGTCAACATTCTCACCGGCCTCGGCGAGACCACGGGCGCTGCGCTCGTGGCGCATCCGGGCGTCGACAAGATCGCGTTCACCGGCTCGACGGTCACGGGCAAGATCATCAACAAGTCCGCGACCGACACGCTGAAGCGCGTGTCGCTCGAGCTTGGCGGAAAGTCACCCATGATCGTGTTTCCCGACGTCGATATCGGGGCGGCGGTCGGCGGCGCGGCGCAGGCGATCTTCTTCAACGCAGGCCAGGTGTGCACGGCGGGCTCGCGCCTGTTCGTTCACAGCAAGATCTTCGACAAGGTCGTCGACGGCATCAGCGGCGCGGCGGCGGCCATCAAGCTCGGCCCCGGCCTCGATCCGAAGACCGAGATGGGGCCGCTCGTCTCGCGTGAGCAGCAGGAGCGCGTGCTCGACTACATCGCTTCGGGCAAGAAGCAGGGCGCTTCCATCACGGTCGGCGGCGAAGCGGCAGGTGCCGGCGGCTATTACGTGAAGCCCACGGTCCTCGTGAACGTGAAGCCCGACATGCGCTGCGTGCGCGAGGAAATCTTCGGACCCGTGCTCGTCGCGCAGCGGTTCGATGACCTCGATCAAGTGGCTGCGGCTGCGAACGACACGCCGTACGGGCTCGGCGCGAGCGTCTGGTCGAACGACCTGCGCACCGTTCACCGCCTGGTGCCGAAGATCAAGGCCGGCACCGTCTGGGTGAACTGTCACAACATGATCGACCCCTCGATGCCGTTCGGCGGCTTCAAGCAGTCGGGCATCGGCCGCGAGCATGGCCGGGGCGCCATCGAGATGTACACGGAGGTCAAGTCGGTCTGCATTGCCATTTGACGAGGTGAAGCTGTGTCGCTGAAGTGCTGGTCGATCTCGGCTCTGATCGTGCTCGCCGCCGCTTGCGGCGGCGAGCCTCCCAAACCCGCAACCCCTCCTGCTGCGGCTGTCGATGAGGCCCGCCTGACGGCGGCCGACACCGACAGCGGCAACTGGCTGAGCTACGGGCGCACGTACGATGAGCAGCGCTTCAGTCCGCTGAAGCAGATCGATGCGGCGAACGTCGCACAGCTCGGGCTCGCCTGGCACTACGACCTCGACGCGGTGCATCGAGCCCAGGAATCGACGCCGCTCGTGATCGACGGCGTGATGTACGTGACGAGCGCGTGGAGCAAGGTCTTCGCGCTCGATGCGCGCACGGGCAAGGAGATCTGGCGCTTCGATCCGAAGGTGCCCGGCGAGTGGGGCGTGCACGCTTGCTGCGACGTCGTCAACCGCGGCGTCGCGGCCTGGAAAGGCAAGCTCTATCTCGGCACGCTCGACGGGCGGCTGATCGCGCTCGATGCGGCAACCGGTAAGCCGGCCTGGGAGGTCCAGACAACGGACAAGAACCAGCCGTATACGATCACAGCGGCGCCGCGCGTCATCAAGGGCAAGGTCATCATCGGCAACGGCGGCGCGGAGATGGGCGTTCGGGGCTATATATCCGCCTACGACGCCGATACGGGAAAGCTCGTCTGGCGCTTCTACACGGTGCCCGGCGACCCGTCGAAGCCCTTCGAAACGGCGCAGCTCGAAAAGGCCGCCAAGACCTGGCACGGTGAATGGTGGAAGCATGGCGGCGGCGGAACCGTGTGGGATTCGGTCGCCTACGACCCGAAGCTCGACTATCTCTACATCGGCACCGGTAATGGGTCGCCGTGGAATCAGTCGATCCGCAGCCCCGGTGGCGGCGACAACCTGTACCTTTCCTCGATCATGGCGCTCAAGGCCGAGACCGGCGAGTACGTCTGGCACTACCAGACGACGCCCGGAGAAACCTGGGATTTCACCGCCACCCAGCACCTGATTCTCGCGGACATCACGATTGACGGTAAGCCGCGCCAGGTCATCATGCAGGCGCCGAAGAACGGCTTCTTCTACGTCCTCGATCGCGTCTCCGGCGAGCTGATTTCGGCGAAGAACTTCGCCACCGTGAACTGGGCGACCGGCATCGACATGAAGACCGGCCGGCCCATCGAGAATCCGAGCTCACGGTACGGCTCCACGGGCAAGCTTTGGTATTCACTTCCGGGCCCGGGCGGCGCTCACAACTGGCAGCCGATGGCCTACAGCCCGATCACCGGGCTCGTGTACCTGCCGGTGACCGACATCGGCTTCCCGTACGTACCGGACACGAAATACGCGCCGAAGAACCAGGCGTTCAACGTCGGAATCGACTTCGCCGCGGGAAGCCTGCCCGAAGATCAGACGGCGCTCGCGCAGATCAAGGCGTCGATGAAGGGCCACCTCGCCGCCTGGAATCCGGCGACGCAGAAGGAGGTCTGGCGCGCGGAGTATCCCTTGCCCTGGAATGGCGGCGTGCTGGCGACCGCTGGCAACCTTGTCTTCCACGGCACCGGAATGGGAGCGTTCTCGGCTTATCAGGCGGACACGGGCGCCAAGCTCTGGTCCGTTGAGACCCATACGGGAATTCTCGCCCCGGCGATGACCTACAGCATCGATGGCGAGCAATACGTAGCGGTCGAGGTCGGCTGGGGCGGCGCCTTCGGCCTCGCGGCCGGCGAGCTTGCACGGGATACGCACGCCAAGGCCAACGTACCCCGCGTCCTCGCGTTCAAATTGAACGGCAAGGACACGATGCCACCCGCTGAGCCGATGCCGGCACGGCCATTACAGACGGCTCCGGACGTACCAAAACCGGAAGCGGTCGCTCAAGGCAAGATCCGCTATGCGCGATCCTGCGGCACTTGTCACGGCGACAGCGCCGTGAGTGGCGGCGTGATTACGGATCTTCGCTACTCGCCGGCGCTCGCGGACGCCAAGGTGTGGCAGTCGATCGTGCACGACGGCGCATTCAAGGATCGGGGCATGGCGCCCTTTGCGAGCGACTTGAGCTCCGAAGACATCGAGCTCATTCGTGGCTATGTGATCTACCGGGCGCACCAGCAGGCGGCGCTCGAGCAGCGCGCGCAGCAAAAATAACGGCGGGTGCCAGGTCCGATCGGCGGGCGTTGCGAAAAAGCAAATCCCGTGCACTGCGATCCCAAGCGATCCTTATTCCATTTTGGCTGAGTCCCACGCTCAGTACTTCGGCCAGCTATGCGTAATAGCCGAGCTTGCACTTTGCGGCCAGCGGCCTACAGTCGCCGCAGGCGAGGGCTGTTGTTGCGAGAGTGCACCAGCAGAAGAGTTTCGAAGGCTTGAGCGTTTTGTCAGACAACGGTTCCTAACAAACCTGGGGGGAACTAAATGGATACGTCATCGTGGAAATGGCTTGAGTCCACGCGCCGGGGTCTTGCAATCGCGGGATGGGTCGGCGTGGGCAGCGGCGCTTGTGCGCTTGCGCTGCTTGCAGGTATGAGTCCGGCGCTTGCTGCCGAGGAGCAAGCAACCGCGGGTGTGCTCGAGGAAGTTGTCGTCACGGCGCGCTACCGCGAAGAGAAGCTGCAGGAGACGCCGATCGCGATCACGGCGATCACGTCGCAGGACATGGAGCAGCGCGACTTCAAGTCGACATCCGACATTGCGTACACGGTGCCCAACGCGAGCTTCCGGCCGGCGCAAGCGGCGTACGGCAACACGATGACCGCGTATATCCGCGGTATCGGCCAGTACGATTTCAACTTTGCATTCGAGCCGGGCGTCGGGGTCTACGTGGATGATGTCTACTACCCGACGGTCATGTCGTCGCAGTTCGACCTCATGGACCTCGAACGTGTCGAAGTGCTGCGCGGGCCACAGGGAACGCTGTTCGGCCGCGGATCGATCGGCGGGGCCATCCGCTACGTATCGAGGAAGCCAAAGGGCGACAACACCGGCTTCATCGAGGGCAGTTTCGGCGATTTCCACCGCATCGATTTGCGCGGGAGCTATGACTTCGCCTTGGTGCCCGACAAATTGTTTGCACGTATTACCGGCGTTTCGAAGCAGCAGCAGGGCTATCAGGACCTCATCGATTTCGCCTGTGCGTTTCCGGCCCTGGCCGGTACGCTGCCCGCCTCGACGCGCAATCGAGGTCAGGGCTGCAAGGTGGGAACGCTCGGCGGCACGGACGTGACCGGTGCGCGCGCTCAGTTTCGATTGGTTGCGAGCGACAGCCTCGAATTCGGTCTTTCCCTCGACTACCAGAAAGACAACTCGGAGTCGCGTGCGGACACGATGATTCGAATCGTTCCGCCAGCGACGGTCTGCCCGCCGGCGCCAGCCGCATGCCCGGGGTCGACGCTCTGGAACCAGGCGATGATCAACACGTACGGCGTCCCGTACGACACGCGATTCCAATCGAGCGATCCTGGCGTCAGCTATGCGACGTTCTCCGATCCCTACGTGGGGCTCGCGTTTCCGCCGCAGACGGCCCTGACACAGCAGGGCCTGTCAGGCACGGCGGACTGGAAGTTCACTGACACTGTTGGCGCCAAGCTCATTCTTGCCTGGCGCAAGTGGGACAGTCAGTTCTCGACCGACCAGGACGGCTCGCCGCTCGGCTATGGCACCGTGAACGGCATTCAGCACTTCCAGTACCGGACGGCTGAATTGCAGGTTTCCGGAACCGCAATGGAGAAGTTCGATTGGACGGTGGGGGCATTCTTCTACAGCGCCAACAGCGTCAGTGCCCAATCGGTCGGTCTGCCCGTATTCATGGGACCGCGCCTCAATCTGTACATCACCGACCCAACCGGCGTCACGGCCGGTCTGCCCAACTCGCTGCTGGTCAATGGATTCGACAAGGGCCACTACGAGAACAAGTCAGGCTTCGTCCATGGTGTCTATCACCTGACCGACTCGATGCGCCTGAATCTCGGCGCGCGCTATTCGGATGACAAGAAGCACGACGACTTTGACAATACGATCTTCGCGACGCCGGTGGATTCCAATCAAACGCGCTTCGACTGGCTGGCCGGTATCGACTTTCAGGTGACCGAGGGTGTGCTGACGTACCTGACGGCCTCCACTGGATATCGGCCGCCCGCCTACAATCCTCGTCCGTTCCAGCAGACGCAGTTCGTTGCGGTCAAGGGCGAGAACATGACTGCGTACGAGCTCGGACTGAAGAGCGATCTGTTCGATCGCAAGATGCGCCTGAATGTCGCCGCCTTCTACAGCGACTACAAACAGCGCATCGTGCCGGCGGGAGGCCTCGAGTGCCTCAAGAACCCGGCGACTGGCGCCTGCATCCTGGACGGTGCGGGCAATCCCGTCGCCATGATTCCCCTGACGAACTACGTCAATTCGCCGGGCAAGATCAAGGGCGGTGAACTTGAACTCGAGTTCCGGCCGATAGAAGGGCTGCTGTTCCAGGGATCCGTGGGTTACACGAAATTCACGGCCAGCGGCGCGACTGCGGGTATCACGGCGAATGACGAGCCGATTTTCGTACCCGAGTGGAACGCCTCGGCGTCCCTGCAGTACGGCTTCAATCTGGCGGGTGGCGGAACCATCACCCCGCGCTACGATGCGTACCTGCAGACGGAGATCTGCAGTCAGGTTACTACTCTCACGTCGTGCTCGGCGGGCTACACGCTGCACAATGCACGCATCGAATATGCCACGACAGATCGCACGTGGACTGCGGCCCTTGGCGTGTCGAACCTCACGGACAAATCGTATATTTTGAATATCTTTGATCTGACCGCGTTCGGCGAAGCGACGATCGAGGGTCAGCCAGGTGCGCCGCGCGAGTGGTTCGTCACGATGCGCCGTAACTTCAAGTAACTGTTCTGCTCATCACCTGAAGGCGCGCCCGGCAACGGGCGCGCCTTTTTCCTTGTCTCAAGCCCGGCTGCGGACCCTCGCGAACACCAGGGTCTGGCAGACGATCCTGCATGACAGGGCGGCCCAGGATCGGGACATGGCGAAAGGTGCGTGCGGCGGCGCGTCAAGAGCGCATTCGTTGCGAAAAAGAGAAACTTGCGCATTGCACTGTCGTTCGATCTTTCGTTCCGTTCTAGTCGAGTCCGGCGGCTAGTATTTCGGCCAGATATGCGCGATATGGGAATTCGCGCTTGGCGGCGGGCAAGGGTGTGCGCACGCCAAGGATGATCGGTTGTTGCATAGTTGCATCAGCGGAGCGTCCTGTTTCAGGCAACGGTTCTTTCGAGAAACCTGGGGGGGAATTAAATGGATACGTCATCGTGGAAATGGCTTGAAGCCACGCGCCGGTCTTTCGCGTGCACGCGAGCCGTCGCGCTGGGTGGCAGCGCGCTAGCGGGCGCGCTGCTCGCAAGCTCGAGCCCGGCACTTGCGGCCGAAGAGCAGGCAACCTCGGGTGTGCTCGAGGAGGTCGTCGTCACGGCACAGTACCGCGAGGAGAAGTTGCAGGAGACACCGATCGCCATCACCGCGATCACCTCTCAAGACATCCAGGAACGATCATTCACTCAGTCATATGAAATCGGCTACACGGTGCCGAACGCCTCGTTCCGGCCCGCGCAGGCCGCGTTCGGCAACACCCTGACCGCGTTTATTCGCGGTGTCGGCCAGAACGACTTCGACCAGGCATTCGAGCCCGGCGTCGGCATCTACGTGGACGACGTATATCAGCCCTTCACGCTCGGGACCCAGATGGATCTCCTCGACATGGATCGCGTGGAAGTCCTGCGCGGCCCGCAGGGCACGTTGTTCGGTCGCGGCTCCATTGGCGGCGTGATGCGCATGGTCAGCAAGCAGCCTACGGGCAGCAACACCGGGTTCATCGACCTCACAACCGGCTCCTTCAATCGAGTCGATGTGCGTGCCGGATATGACTTCTCGCTGGCCGAGAACGTGTTCGCCCGTGTCACGGGTGTGTCCAAGCAAAGCACGGGCTACCAGAAGGTGTTTGATTTCGCGTGTGCGTATCCCGCTCTCGCTGGAGACCTGCCAGTCAGAGATCCCAGCAGAGGACGGAAATGCCAGACCGGCACCCAAGGCGGGATCAGCACCACCGGCGTGCGTGGGCAATTGCGCTGGGTCATCAACGACAATGTCGATCTCAATCTCGCCGCGGACTACGAGAGCGATAATTCGGAGGCCAAGGCGGACACCCTCATCGACATCGTGTATCCGCAGGACCTGGCGGGAAACACGATTCCCACATCGAGCTACATGCTGTGGAACACCGAGTACGCAGCCCACGTACCGACGGCCGCGGAGCCTTGGGGTTTTGGCGTCCCGTACGACAGCAGGTTCATCCCGAGCAACATGTACACGAGCTTTGCGACGTATAACGATCCGCAAAGCGGGCTGACGTTCAACCCCAGATCGGGACTCGAGAAGGAGTCATACTCGGCCAAGCTGAGCTGGAAACTGTCGGACACGATGTCCCTGACGGCGATCGGGGCGTATTCCAACTTGACCGCGCAGCTGTCGACGGATGCGGACGCGTCACCGATGAATCTTCAGGTCGCCGCGGGCCAGCAGGATTTCCGCTGGAGCACGGGGGAAGTCCGGTTGAACGGGCGGGCCTTCGATCGCACCGACTGGACCGTGGGCGCGTTCTACTACAGCGGCAATGCGGCGAACCGCCAGGCCGTCAGTTTCCCGCCGATCCTGTGGGGAATCTTCAGGAATGTCGTCGGCTTGCCGCCAGCTGTCGCCGTTTCGATCACCGAAGCATCTCCCAACGTCTCGGTCAACGCGCAGAACATCGCCGACGCCGAGTCGTATGCCGGCTTCCTGCATACGGTCACCGACCTGACGGATAGGCTGAGCATGACGCTGGGTGCGCGCTATTCGGACGACAAGAAGGATGTTGCCTTCGACAATACGTTTGTCGTGACGCCGATCCATATCAAAGCCAATCATTTCGACTGGAGAGCGGGCCTCGACTTCAAGGTCACGAGCGACGTCATGGCCTACGTTTCGGCCGCCACGGGCTATCGTCCTCCGGCCTACAACCCCCGTCCCTTCACTCCCGCACAGGCCGTGGCGGTGGGCGGTGAGGAGATGACGGCGTACGAGCTCGGCCTCAAAGCCGATATGTTCGACAGGAAACTGCGCGCGAACGTCGCCGTGTTCTACAGCGACTACAACAAGCGCATCGTGCCAATCGGCGGGACCGAGTGCATACCGCCATTCGTCACGGCCGGTACTCCGGGAGCGATTATTGACTCGAACGGCAATATTTGTCTGGCGACGACGTCGCTGACGTCCTACCAGCAGTTGAAGGGCGCCAAGATCAAGGGCGCGGAACTGGAGCTCGCGTGGCGCCCGGTTCCTGAATTCCTGTTCAACGGTTCCTTTGGCTACACGGACTGGAGTTCGCCCGACATCGACAATTGCGACTTCAACCAGGACGGTCTGCCGGACCCGGGCATCACCTGCACCGACCGGCCGACCTACGTTCCGAAGACCAACTGGAGCGCCGCTGCGTCGTATGAAATCGCACTCGGCAGCGGAGCGAAGCTGACACCCCGCGTCGACGTGTACGGGCAGAGCGAGATCTGCTCGAGCATCACTTCGAGACTGGCCTGCACGGATGCCTACGAGCTGGTCAACGTGCGGCTCGAGTGGACCAGCGTGAAGGGCGATTGGACGGCAGCCGCGGGCGGCACCAACGTCACCAGCAAGAAATACTTCCTGAACATCTTCGACCTCACGCCGTTCGGACAGAACACGGTCGAGGGACAACCGGGACGGCCCGCGGAGTGGTACTTCGAAGTCAACCGCAAGTTCTGATCGTTGACGAGAGTTGACGGAAGCGCGCCCAGAAATGGGCGCGCTTTTTTTTCAGCTCCACTCGCGCGCTCGAGCATAGCTGCGAGCGTAGGGTTTCAGGCCCCACCAGGTTACGGCGATTGCAATCGGCCCGACGATGGCCGCGGCCGTCGTCAGCGAGTAGCGGATCGCCGCGTCGTCGCGGAACACGATCACGGTGAAGAACGCGACGAACAGGGGCCCGAGGAAATAGCCGACGACGTTGAAGACGAACTGATACATCGCGCGGATCAGGCCGCGCATTTCATTCGGTGTCACGACCTGCAGCGCCGCGTTGGCCGGCGCGATGCCGAGTGACGCGAAGAACGTGTTGGCCCCGACGAGTACGAGTGACCAGGCCGCGGTCGGCATCAGCGGGAAGAGGACCGAAGTCGGCAGCACCAGGATCGTGGCGACGAGCAGCACGCGGATGTTGGCGTCGTCATAGCCGCGCCGGGCGTACCGCTCGGCGATCCAGCCTCCGGCGATGAGGCCGAGAATGCTCGTCACGAAGGCGATGACGCCCAATGCGTACGCCGTCTTCGGAATCGCCCAGTGGTACGTGCGCACGAAGAACGACGGCATCCACAGTCCGCTGCCGAAGCCGAGCAGCGTCTTGATGGCCATGCCGACGAACATCGGAACGTAGGTCGCGCGCTCCTTGTTGAGGAAGCTCAATATCTGCGGGATCGGCATCGGCTTGATGCTCGAGCCGGCGTTGCCGCCGGCGCGACTGATGAATCCCCGGCGCGGAGGCTCGTGCACCGTTGCCATCAGGGCCGCCACGATGAGCCCCGGCAGGCCGACGGCGATGAAGACGGCCTGCCAGGGACGTACCACGCCGATGACGGGCAGCACGATCTCGGGAAAACGGTCGATGCTCTGGATCACCGCTCCGCCAACGAGCGACGACAGCGCCAGCCCGGAAGTGAATCCAAGGCTGATGATGGCCATGGCCCGGGGAAGCTTCTCGGGTGGAAACGAATCCGTGATGATCGAATAGGTCGCCGGCGCAAACGCCGATTCGCCCGCGCCGATTCCGACTCGCGCCCAGAAGAGCTGCTGGTAGCTCTGCGCCATGCCGCAGAAGCAGGTCATGACGCTCCAGAACGCCATGCCGATGCCGATGATGAGGCGGCGGCTCTTCGCGTCCGCGAGACGGGAAATCGGAATGCCGAGAAAGGCATAGGCTGAGACGAATGCGCCGCCGATCAGGAGACTCGCGTCGATGTCGTTGACGTGCAGGTCACGCTTGATCGGCTCGATCAGGAGTGAAATGACGCCGCGATCGACGGTCGCCACGAGCAGGCCGACCGTGAGCGCTATCAGGCCATACCAGGCGCGAGCCGGACTCGGCCAGGGTGCGCTGCTGCTCGATGAATCTGTCATGGTCCCCCGCCAGAGGCGAGTGCAGATCGTGCGATGATCCTAGCCGCA
>Ga0153915_10005764_pt1 | contig 11545 bp, 8 predicted proteins | sample Opewatmetagenome_2_FD_107003 | JGI IMG/M metagenome (GOLD analysis project Ga0153915, IMG submission 107003) | Freshwater wetland microbial communities from Ohio, USA - Open water 3 Core 3 Depth 3 metaG | ecosystem: Environmental > Aquatic > Freshwater > Wetlands | place: USA: Ohio, Lake Erie...
AAATGACTGAATATGAATAATCTCCGGTGCAACCGGAGGTAAGCGGTCTCTCCAGATGTTAAGCCATGAAGGGCCTTAACAGGGATATTAAAAACAACAACAGCAGAAGTAGTATTAGAATCTGAAAACTTAATCCGGGATTAATAAGTTGCAAAGGGGATTTAACATATCCCACATAATAAAGTATCAGGACATATATTGTAAATCAATAAATATTATATCCATAACAATAAATATATTACCTGTAACAATATGATATTTATAACATTGAACGTCAAAGCATTAAAATAAAAGATGTGTATAAAGGGTAGTTAAGTCTAAAAGGAAGGGCATATCAATTTAACTGCAGGGAGGGGTTACAAAACTTCAAAAACTTTAATTCCAGACTTTTAAGACAGCACCTCTGACAATAAAGTCTCAATAAAGCACAAAACAGTATCTTTGGACAACTAAATTCATGGCAATGAGTAAGATCCTCTGGAAACCCGGAACGATGATATATCCGTTACCCGCTGTAATGGTAAGCTGCGGCAATTCTCCGCAGGAATATAACATAATGACTATCGCGTGGACCGGAACGATTTGCACTGACCCTCCCATGTGCTATATTTCAGTCAGACCTTCGCGCCATTCTTACGGGATAATCAGAAAAAACGGAGAATATGTGATAAACCTCACAACCAGGACTCTTGCCTATGCAACAGACTGGTGCGGTGTGAAATCAGGATCTGAGTATGACAAGTTTAAGGAAATGAACCTCACTCCGGTGAAAGGTGGAAAGGTAAATGCCCCGCTTATAAAGGAATCGCCCGTAAATATAGAGTGCATTGTAAAGGAAATAAAAGAGCTTGGGACTCACCACATGTTCATTTCAGAAGTCGTTGCTGTAAATGCAGATCAGAATCTGTTTGATGAAAATACCGGCATTTTCAGGCTCCATGATGCCAATCCCATCTGTTATTCACACGGCAAATATTTTGAAACCGGCAGGTTCATTGGCAAATTCGGATTCTCTGTAGAGAAAGAACGGAGTAAATCAAAGAAAAAGTAATCGCCCCTGGATTAAAGGGCCCCGATATTAATATTTTACAGATATTAGATTTCACCTGTTGATAATTTAGTATTGTTTGAAGAGAATACCTGTTAATGAAATTAGTTTTTCCGTTTGCATTTCTTTAGTTTAGCAAGGAATTATTCATCAACAGGCAAGCCTGATCAATCTATGATTTATAATGAGTGAGAAGATAATAGAAACTCTGATGCAGTTGTTTGCTTTGATTGCAAAACCTCAGCGGGATGATGCCGAGAGGAGAAGCGTAGTCGAGGCATTCCTAAGTCATCTTCTTAATCAGGAACTGGTAAAGAAATATCTTGCCTCCTACAGCCTGGCTTATGAGGAGGCACAGTTAAAGCTTGAAACAAGAAGTCCTGAAAGACGGGAAGGCGCAATTGCAATCAGGATTACTAAACTCTGCAATGATATTAATGAAGAAGCTCAGCTCGATCAGGAACAAAGAATTGTTGTCGTTATTAAGGCTCTTGAGTTTTGCAAGTCGGGAGGAGAAGAGGTAACTCCGCTGGAACTGGGATTTATTTACACCCTTGCTGAGGGCTTGAATATTTCAAAGGAAGAATACGATATCCTTAAGAAATTTGTTCTGAATCCATTCACAGAAATTCCCTCCAGTCCGAATCTGCTTATCATAACAGGGAATAAACCTTGGGAAAATACCGAAGTAAAATATGCTTACAGGGAAATGCTTAAAGGGCAAATATGGGTACTTTATATACCTTCGGTAAGCAGATACTTCCTGAGGTTTATGCGTTCCGGTGAACTGTCAATGAACGGTCAGTTGCTGGAAGAGAATAAAATATATCCCATAGGGCAGGGCTCTTCAATAAAGGGTTATAACATATCCCCTATTTACTACTGGGATATTACAATGCAGTTTCTTAAGGAAGAGTTCCGGTCATCAAGGGTTGTATATGAGGTAAATAACCTGGAGTACAGGTTTAAGAATGGTGATGTAGGCATCCATCATATGTCATTTAAGGGGGAATCGGGTCGCATGATCGGAATCATGGGGGCAAGCGGCGCAGGAAAATCAACGCTTCTCAGTGTGCTTAACGGAATTAATCCTCCCTTCGACGGTGAGGTTCTCATAAACGGCATCAGTATCCATAAAGAACCGGAAAAAATAAAAGGACTAATTGGATATGTATCCCAGGACGATCATCTGATTGAGGATCTTACAGTGTTTAACAACCTTTTTTATAATGCCAAGCTTTGCTTCGGAAACCTGACTGAGGAAGAGATCATTCAAAGAGTGGATAATCTCTTAAAGAACCTCGGGCTGTATGAGATCCGGAATATGAGAGTCGGATCGCCCTTAAATAAGAAAATCAGCGGTGGTCAGCGAAAAAGGCTGAATATATCCCTTGAACTTATCAGGGAACCAGCCATTCTTTTTCTTGATGAACCCACTTCAGGACTATCATCAAGGGATTCGGAAAATATCCTCGACCTGCTGAAAGAACTGGCAAGAAAAGGGAAGTTGTTATTTATAGTAATCCATCAGCCATCCTCGGACATCTTCAAAATGTTCGATCGACTGATATTTCTCGATACAGGAGGATATTTAATCTATAATGGTAATCCTGTTGAATCGATTGAATATTTTAAGAAGAAGATCGGACAACCCAATTACAGTGATAGCGAATGCTACGCCTGCGGGAATGTTAATCCGGAACAGATCTTCAATATTGTAGAAACCAGGGTTATCACCGAAAATGGCGTGTCAACAGAAACAAGAAGAATTTCGCCATCGGAATGGCGGAACCTTTATGAATCTGAAAGGAAGGAAGAGAAGATTGAAAAAGGTGATAACCTTCCTGAAATCAGTTTCAGGGCACCCCGAAAACTTAAACAATTCGTCATTTTTGCCAAGCGGGATGTTCTGTCAAAAATCGCAGATATCCAATATCTTGCAACAGCGCTCTTCGAGGCGCCTGTACTGGCCTTTTTTCTTTCTTACCTGATAAGGTATTTTGATGAGAGTGCTAAAAATCCGGAATATCATCTAATCGATAACAGCAACCTTCCGGTTTACCTGTTCATGTCAGTAATAATCGCACTTTTTATGGGATTGACATTAAGCGCCGAAGAGATCTTCAAGGACAGGAAAGTTTTAAAGAGGGAAGCTTTTCTTAACTTAAGCTGGAATAGCTACCTTATGTCAAAAGTGGCTGTTCAGTTTGGAATTTCCGCACTTCAGGCGTTCACATTTGTCATTATTGGCAACGCGATCACAGGTATCAAAGGCATGACATTTGAATACTGGCTTGTTCTTTTTTCGTGCTGGGCTTCTGCAAATGTTCTGGGCCTTGTAATTTCGGATAGTTTTAAGGCGGTGGTCACAATTTATATTCTGATCCCGTTCCTTGTGATCCCTCAGATTCTCCTGAGCGGGGTTCTGGTAAAATTCGAAAAGCTTAATCCCAATATTTCATCACCGGTGACTATTCCTTTTTATGGCGAGTTGGTTACAGCGCGATGGGGTTATGAAGCGTTGGCTGTCAAGCAATTCATTGACAATAAATATGAAAAGGAGTTCTACGTGTTTGATAAAACAATGAGCAATGCCCGGTTCATAAAAGATTACTGGGCTTCCAAGCTGAAAGGGAACCTGGATAAAATTTTGCTTGATCTGAAGAAGGGAATCAGGGATGAAGATTTCAATGATAATCTTTTGCTTGTCTCGAATGAAATAAGGAAAGAGATGAAAGTTCTTCCGGGAATAAGGTTTAAATTTCCTGACTTGCTTACAACTGACAGCATAACTCCCGACGTTGTTTTATCCGCACAAAATTATGTGGAAACTGTACGAAAGTATTATGTAGGAATATATAACGAAGCCAATGCAAAGCAGGATGACCTTGTTATTCAGATGGAATCAAAGGATAAAACCGGTTTTCAGGAATTAAGGAATGATTACTTCAATACATCACTGGAAGAGTTTGTGGTTTTAAAGAATGAGAATCAGAAAACAATAGATTACCGTGGTGAACTCATACAAAAACTTGATCCGATTTATATGGATCCAAAGTACAAGTTCATCAAAGCTCATTTTTATTCGCCGACAAAACAGGTTTTCAATCAAAAGGTTGATACATATATTGTCAATGTGATAGTAATATGGGCGATGACATGCGTTCTTTATCTGATACTCTACTTCAGAGTTCTTAAGAAGGTTCTCAGTTCGGGAGAAAAACTCATTGGGAAAAGGCCGAAAAGCTCAGACAGAGATTTAATATTGTAAGAGGTAATTTTAGCAGACCTGGATTACCCAATACAAAAAAGAGGCTATCTAAGACACCCTCTTTTTTAGTAAAATGAATAACAGGCCGGTTTCGGAATAGATTGAAGCAAGAAGAATATCTACTCCACTATCTCGATCATTTTAAAAGGCACCCTGATTATCGATTCATAATCTTCACCAGCTTCCAGCATATCCTCATCGTCCTCCTCATAATACCAGTTAACCTCAACGTCATTTTTTGCCTTGTGAATTGCTTCCAGTTTCTTAAATACATCCAGAATGCACTTTGATGAACTCGTATTGAAATACTCGAGCCTGATATTTACAACAGTTTTGTTAAGAGGAGATTCCTTATAAATTTCAAGCCAGTCGACCAACGGTTTATAAAATTCAACAGAATTCTCAGGAATTGAACGTCCCTTGATTTCGAACACACCTTCTTTTGCATCGAATTTAATTGTTGGTGTTTTCGGTGTTCCCTCAATAATGATCGGTTCCATATTAGTCGGTTTTAGTTTGTTTTAATTGGTTTCGCCCACCAGGATGTTAAGATAAAAAAATGAGCATTTTTTATCATACTCTTTAAAAGTATATTCAAGTTTATTACCTGTTTTTCTTGCAATGTCAACAAGTCCCAAACCACCGCCTCCTTTTGAAGAGATTCTCTGATGGTTAAGAATGAATTTGTAAAGTTCAGTTATCTCCTCATGGCTGGCACGGTTGATCCTCTTAATCTTCTCCTCAAGTTTATCAACATTATCGGAACGTATGAAATTCCCTGTAATTATCTTATAACCTCCATCGACCTTATTTATTGCCAGTATTCCATACTTTTCAGAAGTTTGATCTTCAAAATCATCTGGAACTTTGTCAACGTGGTGATACAGGTTTTGAAGGCTTTCAACAAGTACATTATATACTTTTTTCCTAAGTTTCGATTGCTCGTTTCCGGCAGCGAGTTTTTCCTCTACTGTATCAAGAACCCTGTTGATCAGATCCGAATCAATATTACCCTTATAAAAAAGGATATTATTACCATTGGCCAGTTCCGAAAAGTAATGTTCTACATTAAAGCTCATCTAAGCTTCATCTTTAGATAGGTAATAGATATCTGCCAGCAAATATATAAAAATTCTAAGCATATGTTTTTGCCCGTTTTAAATAATACATTAACATTTTGATCAAACCTGCATTTAATGGTGATTAATGCAAGTTTTACAGCCAGCCTGGCTTTCTATTTCTTTTTTGAACCAGGATACATTTTATACTTTACGAGGAGGCATTCCAGCGATCCGTTAAAGAGAATCCTCTTTTCAGATGGTTTAAGTCCGACATGCTTTAAGGCTTCCCTGTCTGATGTAATTATCAAGGCTTCATACCCGGGAAAACTATGCTTAAGCGCTGAGCCTATCATCCCGTAAAAATCTTCAATCTCCGGAGTTTTGATCCTCTGGCCATATGGCGGATTCATTAAGATAAAACCATTATCTTCAGGTGGCTTAAGTTCCCGGAAATCCTGTCTGCTGACTGAAATTAGATTTGACAGACCAGCTAATCCGATGTTTGCCTGAGCCTGTGTTACTGCTTTTTCAGAAATGTCACTCCCAAGAATTTTTACTCCGGGGGCTACAACATTTGACTCACTCTCCATCCTGATCCTCTCAAAGAGGTCTTTATCATAGTCCTTCCAGCGCTGAAATCCAAAAAACTGTCTGTACCTTCCTGGTGGAATTCCTAAAGCAAAGATAGCGGCTTCAATTGGGATCGTTCCCGATCCGCACATAGGGTCCAGTAGCAGAGATGTCTTATTCCATCCTGAAAGGGAGATAATACCTGCTGCCAGGACTTCATTTAAAGGAGCCGCACCCTGCTCCTTCCTGTAACCCCTTTTGTATAACGGGATTACCGAAGAATCGATTGAGATGGTAACAAGTTCATTACTGATATGAAGGTTGAAAACAATGCCAGGGTCTTTGCTGTCGACAGAGGGACGTCTTGCTGTTTTATTCCTGAACCAGTCGGCAATAGCATCTTTCAGAACCAGTCCTGCATATCCTGAATGGGTGAATAGAGGAGAGTTAATTACAGGGACAATTGAGAAGGTCGTTTCAGGGTCCAGGAAATTATTCCACTCAATTTTCAGTCCATTTTTGTAGATATCCCGTGCTGCCCTGATCCTGAATTCCGCAATGATCATCAGTACCGATAAAGCCGTCCTCAGGCAATAGTTCGCCTTGTATAATATCCCTTTATCACCGCTGAAAGAGACAGCACGGTTAAGATCCGTTATATCCGAAGCTCCCAGAGTATTTAGTTCTCCTGCAAGGACATTTTCGAGCCCATAAAGAGTTTTAGCTATATATTTCATCCCTGAGAAGCTGCCATTGAGATGAAACTATTTGAAGCCCAGTATTTTGTTGTAAGCTGTTTTGTCTGAAATTATTTTAAGGGCGTTTTCGATTACAATATCATTTTCATTTACTATACGGAAATACTCATTGGTTTGCCAGATATTGGCTGCAATAAGCCCTTTCAAAACTTTGAATATATCATCCCGGGATATTTTAAATTGAGAATCATCATATTTTATACCCGATTCATCTGCCTTTTTTATAAAGGCATTTATATCATCCTGGGAAAAATTAAATCTGTTTTTGTAGTCATCAAATAACCTGTACTGTGAGGTAAGAAATTTCCGGTTTTTGTCAGAGTATTCCAGAGAAAAGGAATTAAGGACTCCTTTTCTCAGAACGCTTCTGTAATAATCGGTGTAGGTTGAAGTATCGGCCGGAACAAAAAGATCTGGCATTATTCCTCCTCCCCCATAAACAATTCGCTTGTTTAATAGGGTCCTGTATTTAAGCGAATCAGGAAAATGAATACTGTCAGCGGTCATAAGTTCTCCATCTGTATACCTTCTGTTGAAATTCTGAAGATACTTATCATATCCTTCATTATAAGGGCTTTGGATTAACCTGCCGGTAGGAGTATAATAACGTGCTATAGTAAGTCGTATCATGGATCCGTCGGGCAGATAAAAACCATTCTGAACAAGGCCCTTGCCAAATGTTCTTCGTCCTACAATTATTCCCCTGTCCCAATCCTGGACAGCACCTGCAAGGATTTCACTTGCGGAAGCAGATCCTTCATCGGTCAGTATTGCCAATCTTGCGGTTGAAAGGACACCTGATCCGGTTGAAGCATATTCCTGTTTAGGAGTTTTTCTGCCATTCAGAAATACCAGCAGCTTTTTATCTGAGAAAAACTTATCGGCTATATCGGTTGCTGCAACCATAAAACCACCTCCGTTTCCGCGTAGGTCAATTATTATATTCTTCAAACCATTTTTCTGCAACGAATCCAAAGCATCACTGAATTCCTTATTGGTTGTAGCTGCAAATTTGTTAAGTTTTAAATAACCGGTTTCCTTGTTAAGCATATAGGCTGCGTCGAGACTATTTATGGGAATTTTATCCCTGATAATTGTGAAATCAAGAACCCTGGATTCACCTTTTCTGAATACGTTCAGGTTAACCTTGGTTCCCTTCATTCCCATAAGTCTTTTACGCACACCGGTAGTTGAAATGCCAATTCCGGTAACTTTTTCCCCGTCAATTGTAATTATTCTGTCACCTGCATGAATTCCAACCTTTTCGGAGGGCCCGCCTGGTATCGGTTCTATAACAATAATAGTATCGCGAAGCAGATTGAACTGTACCCCTATTCCTTCAAAATTGCCGTTGAGAGGTTCATTCATCTCCTTCACATCTTTTGCAGATATATAGACAGAATGAGGATCGAGACTTTTAAGGATTTCTACTATCGCTTTCTCGGTCAGTTTATTAATATCCGTGCTGTCTACATAATACGCATCGATAAGGCTAAAGGTTCTGCCAATCTTAAAAGTATTTTCATTCAGTTCCTGCGATGTAACTGCCTGATTAAGAATACTTAATGCTATTAACAATAAAATCGTTCCTTTTTTTCTTAATCCCATAATAACTATTTTGTTTTTCTCTATGAATCACTCAAAAACCTTGCTTGCCCCCAACCCCCTAAAGGGGGCTAAATTAAGTCCCCTTTAGGGGATTTAGGGGCAAACCATACAGAGAACATAGAGATTTTAAAAATATTATATTTTATATCTACAATTCAAACAACTTAACTGATTAAAAGTTCCTGTTTTCATATTTTATTCCCATTCTATAGTAGAGGGAGGTTTTGAACTGATGTCATAAACAACCCTGTTTATACCCTTTACTTTATTTATTATTTCATTTGAAACCAATCCAAGGAAGTCGTAAGGAAGATGCGACCAGTCGGCAGTCATTCCGTCAGTTGAAACGACCGCGCGGAGAACTACAGCATTTTCATAAGTTCTTTCATCACCCATGACACCCACAGATTGCACTGGAAGAAGAATTACACCTGCCTGCCAGACAGTATCATACAAGCCATGCTTTTTAAGGAGGTTTATAAAGATATTGTCGGCTTCTTTGAGAATGCCAAGGTTTTCCCTGGTCATTTTCCCAAGCAATCTGATTGCAAGTCCCGGACCAGGGAACGGATGTCTGTTGAGAACTGCATCTGGTAATCCAAGGGCCTTACCTACCTTTCTTACTTCATCTTTGAAAAGGAGACGCAATGGTTCAATAATCTTCAGATGTACTTTTTCGGGAAGACCGCCGACATTGTGATGCGATTTTATCGTCGCAGACGGACCATTCACTGAAACAGACTCAATTACATCAGGGTAAATAGTTCCCTGAGCGAGCCATTTAATATCTTTTATTTTGTGAGCTTCTTCATCAAAGACCTCTATAAAAACTTTTCCGATTATTTTTCTTTTCTTTTCAGGATCAATGACTCCTTCCAGCCTGTCAAGAAACCTGTCTTCTGCCCTGACACCAATCATGTTAAATCCAAATTCTTTATATGATTCCAGAACTGTGTCAAATTCATTTTTCCGGAGAAGCCCGTTATCGATAAAAATGCAAAACAAATTCTGCCCTATTGCTTTATGAAGAAGTGATGCTGCAACCGTTGAATCAACACCTCCGGAAATGCCAAGAATTACTTTTTCATTACCAAGCTGCTTTTTCAGACTCACGATTGTTGATTCAATAAAAGAATCGGGGGTCCATGCCTGAGAACAGCCACATATATCCACAACAAAGTTTTTTAGCAAATAAATCCCATCGGTCGTATGATATACTTCAGGATGAAACTGGATCCCCCAGGTTTTTTCATTTCTGATTTTATAGGCACCTGCCTCAACATCGGAAGTTGAACCTGTTATTTCATAATTTTCGGGGATCCGGTTAATAGTATCCCCATGCGACATCCAAACTTGTGTTCCGGATCTAATATTTTTAAAAAGAGGATCATTGCTGTTTATATAAACAAGTTTTGCTCTCCCGTATTCCCTGCTATTTGAAGGGAGTACTTCACCTCCATACTTTTGCACAAGAAGCTGGGCGCCAAAGCAAACTCCCAGTAAGGGAGTATTGCCTTTTATTGCTGAAAGGTCAGGATTTGGTGCAAATTTATCCCGTACTGAAAACGGACTGCCAGATAATATCACACCTTTAACGCCTCGGTCAGGAGCGGGAAAATGATTCCATGGAAATATTTCGCAGTAAACATTAAGCTCGCGTATCCTTCTGGCTATAAGCTGAGTGTATTGAGATCCGAAATCAAGTATTAATATTTTTTCCTGCACGTGATTATTATTCTGTCGCCTCAAACGAGAATATTTTTAACAGTTGCAAATATAGCTAATCTTTGGTAAACCCCTAAATCCCCCTGACGCTCCAGACGCTACGGTCAGGATCTTTGATTCGGTCAGGGCAGGCCTAAAGCGGACTTTATGAAAAGCAGGCACATTTTACTCCCCCTTTAAATGTCAGCTACCTTTTATATACATCTTCTTTGCTATTAAATTAGTTTATTGGATCGGTATTTATTAATTCTGCACCCTCATGATAGTTTGCGGGAATATTGACCAGACACGGCCTGCTGGAGGGATCGTTAAGCCCGAAAGCCCTGCCAGGGGCTTAACAAAGCAGTCATGAAAATGACTGAATGTGAATAACCTCCGGTGCAACCGGAGGTATGCAGTCTCTCCGGATATCAAGCCCTGAAGGGCCTTAATAAAGTTGCATTTTAGGTTCAGAATTTGTACATTGCTCTTGTCTCGCTGTATTATTAACTTAATCTCTCGACAATGTCAAGTTATCGTCAATTGCTGTATCATATCGTATTCAGGACTAAAAACAGCATGCCTTCAATAAAACCGGAGCATGCTGACCAGCTCTTCTCTTACATTACAGGAATAATTAAAAACAAGAACAGTCACCTGTATCGAATAAATGGTACTGAAAATCATTTACACATCCTGACAGATCTTCACCCTTCATATGCACTTTCAGATTTCATGAGGGAGTTAAAAGTATCAACCTCAATGTGGATGAAAGAAAGCGGACTCTTCCCGTGCTTTGAAGGATGGGCTGATGGATATGGATCTTTCACATGTTCATATATGGATCTGGGAGATCTTTTAGACTATATCAGGAACCAACCGGAGCATCATAAAAAGAAAAGTTTTGATGAGGAGTACAGAAGCCTGATAATTCAATCGGGGATAAAGATAGATGAAAGGTATTTCCCCTAAACTGCATATTCAGCTCTTTCAGAGCTGAATATCATGGGGGGATCACCCGCCTCCGGTTTCACCGGAGGTTATTCACATCGCACCACTAACCGTGGTGCCTTTGTTAAATCCTTTCAGGATTCCGGATTATGTAGCCAGTCCTGGATTCATGTTACAACGGGGATTTAACTGATACGATATAACAAAGTAATAAGAAACGTATTGTAACTCATCAAGTATTATATGCAACTCAATAAAGATATTATCGTGTCGCATATAATATTTATCGTAATACAATAAGCAAATTCATGGTTTACCCTCTCTGCAAGCAATGACCTGTCGTTCCAGCTTAATCCCGTAAAACGGAATGAGGAAGGAATATCCCTCTTACGTTCAATTCGCCTTAATAGAAAAATATGTGTATAAAAGTAAAGAGGTCAGGGATCAGGCGGCAAAAGAAAACTTTTTCAGGCTTTTTCAATATTGCCGATGTCATATGTTGTGCCATCAATCGCCGGAATTGTTGCCGGGAATATTGCTTTTGTTTCATTGACAAGCACTGAAATATCTTTGT
>Ga0153915_10005765_pt1 | contig 11545 bp, 9 predicted proteins | sample Opewatmetagenome_2_FD_107003 | JGI IMG/M metagenome (GOLD analysis project Ga0153915, IMG submission 107003) | Freshwater wetland microbial communities from Ohio, USA - Open water 3 Core 3 Depth 3 metaG | ecosystem: Environmental > Aquatic > Freshwater > Wetlands | place: USA: Ohio, Lake Erie...
GTGGGGAAAGACAGCGACAAAATACAGCATCCACTCCATCCGCAAACCCCTTCTGAGCGCCCTGTACGGCATCTACTGGGGCCGCGGGAAGATCAACCTTGATGCCACGCTCAAAGAGTTGAACATCGATGACATCCCTCCTTCACTCACAGAGGAAGAAAAAATGGCCACCGTGAGTGACCTTCTCAAGTCCCGTTCAGGCGTTTACCACGAAGCGGCAGCGGAATCGCAGGACATGGTCGAGGCGCGGCCCAAGCGGGGAAGCCATCCTCGTGATAGCTTTTTCTATTACAACAACTGGGATTTTAACGTCCTGGGCACCATTTTCGAAAAAGTGACCGGGGCCAAAATATTCGAGGCGTTTAAAAAAGAGATCGCTGACCCGATTGGGATGGAAGATTTCAGTCTGGACGATTGCCGGTACTCTTATGAAGAAAGCAAATCGAAACACCCCGCCTATAACTTCAGGATGAGCGCGAGAGATATGGCCCGCTTCGGCCTCCTGTACCTGAGAAAAGGCAACTGGAACGGCCGCCAGATTATTCCCCAGGAATGGGTCGAGAAAAGCACAACGGCCTATTCGGTGATCAATGAGGAGATGGGTTTAGGCTACGGTTACCTGTGGAATGTCGTCAGGCCGGGAGCCGGCTTCTCGAATATGCTGTTTGACGGCAAGGGCGGATTCTACCATACCGGTGTCGGCATCCACACCCTGTCCGTCTTGCCCGAGCACAAGCTCGTGTATGTCTACCGCTATGATACCGATGGGGAGTTCAAAGACCCGGGAGAAGCGACAATCCAGCTTGTCTCAATGATCCTGAAGGCCCGGCTGCCGAAATAACCAAAACAGAGCAAACAGGAGAGTGTGCTGATCGGATCTATCCGCCGATCGTTCCAGCTTCATCTTCCTTAAAAGCGCCTTGAACCTTGGCTCCGAACGCAGGCTGTCTAACAAGGGCCAAACTTTGAGAAAGGCCATACCGCTTTCTTTTTCTTCATAGGCCTTTTCCAGGTTCTCCATTGTCCTGTTCTTATCGCCGACACCGACCCACACCACGGCCCTAAATATGGGTCCGACATAGCGATCCTCCGGTAGTCCGTCCAGCTGCTCGAGGATTTTCAAACCTTCGTCCTTCAGGCCGGCGAATCCATAGGCCGAGCCTAATACGGCCAGCCCGATGACGGATCCCCCGGAGAGTTCGACGAATCTCTTGATCGTGGAGATCGCCTCGCCCCAATTTCCTTTTGCCAATAAACTCATCGGCAGCCACAAATAAGTGAGCGAAAAATCAGGATCCGCAGCAATGACCCGACGGGACTCTTCGATCGATTCGTCGAAACGCCGCGAATAGTAAAGAGCCCAGCCGAGATGGGTGGGAGGGGCCGGCTCAAGAGGCTCCAACTCCTTCTCAGAATGGCATTTCGGGCACTCGAGACTCACTTTTGTCCCTTTTTCGTTTTACTCCAAGCCCACTTTCTTCAGCAGTTCCTGGAACCTTGGGTCGGAACGAATAACGTCATAAGGAGGGAGCACTTTGATCCAGGTTAAGAAATAGGAACGTTCATCATAGGCCTTTTCCAGCCATTTCCAGGCTTCTTCGTTCTCGCCGAGAGCAATATATACTGCTGCAATTTGAGTCTCAGAAGGTTGTGGTTTTTTTAATAGCTCGGCTAACAGTCGGCGCGCCTCCGCTTGCCTGTTCATCAACGCATAACAAGCAGCAATAAAGTGTTGATCGCCCGATTTTTGAGCCGCACTCAAGGCTTCTTCGTACATCCCCTTGCCGGCATAATTCATATAGAGGTAGGCGTGGGCCGCTCTAAAGTCAGGATCCATCTCCAGGGTCTTTTTGCATTGATCAATTCCCTTGTCATAATCACGGGCAAGGCAAAAAAACAATCCTCCAACCGCATTGATCATGAGGGATAATGGATCGAGCTCTTGAGCCCGCTTTATCTCTTTTAACCCCTCATCAAACCGTCCCAAAAATGTTAAAAACTCGCCATACCACTGATGAGCGGTCGCATAGCTCGGGCTGAGTTCGATGGCTTTCTTATATTCTTTCTCAGCTTCCTTCCAATCCCAATCAAAACCGTACTTGACGGAAGCCAATGAGTTGTGGGCTTCTCCCAGGGAATCGTCTATTTCCAGGGCTCTCATCGCAGCTTCCTTTGCTTTTGGGAAGCCTTCTTTTGCCGGGAGAACTGCCCATTCGACCAAGGTGATATAAGAGTCGGCAATTCCGACATAAGCCAGAGCATAGGAGGGATCTTTTTCTATCGCCTGTTCAAAGTACTCAATAGATTTTCTCATCCCCTCTGCGGTCCTCTTATCCCAGTAGAAGCGCCCTTTAAGATAGGCTTGATAGGCCTCGGAGTTTGCCGTATAGCTTTTAAGGAAAGGCGCTTCTTTTTCTCCCAGCAGTGTAATCTTCAGAGCTTTGACAATCTCCCGGGCGATTTCGTCTTGGACAGCGAAAACATCCTCCATTTGACGGTCATACTGATTGGACCAGACCTGGGAGCCATCATCCACGCTGATGATCTTCGGTGTTATCCGGAGCCGATTCCCAATGACCTGGACGCTGGCCTCCAGCAGATTGTCCACGCCGAGCTGCCGGCCGATTTCGCGGATGCCGAGGTTTTTCCCTTTAAACGAAAACGAGGAAGCCCGGGCCGGAATCCAGAGGTCCTTAATGTTGCTTAATGAATTGATGAGTGTTTCGGCGATCCCGTTACACAAGTACTCCTGGTCCTTGGTCGGGCTTAAATCTTCAAAAGGGAGCACGGCGATGGAATGCTTAGCTAACTTGGCCGGAGTGGCCTTTTCTTGAGGAATAAATCGCCAGATTATCATCACTGCCGCAATGACCAGCGCAGCTATGAAAAGACCGGGGATGAGGAGCTTCTTCGGGCTGAATTTGACCGTTATCTCTTTTGAGGTGAGCGCTTTGGGTTTAGGAACGACCACCTCTGTCGTAGGGATGCGCTTTTCGATCTTTTCCAGCTCGGAGCGAAGTTCGGCCGCCGTCTGATACCTCCGGGCCTTGTCCTTTTCCAGGCATTTCAATATGAGGCCGCTCAGGTCCGCGGGGATATTGGGGTTAATCTCTTTAGGGCTCTTCGGGATCTCTCCCTTGTGTTTCATGGCGATGCTGAGCGCCGTATCTCCCTCAAACGGCACTTTGCCGGTCGCCATTTCGTAAAGTATGATTCCCAATGAATAAATATCAGACCTGTGGTCGACCTCTTTCGCTTCCGCCTGCTCCGGGGACATGTATTCCGGCGTTCCGATCATCACGCTCGGACCCGTTATCCCTCTCTCTCTGATCGATCTGGCTATGCCAAAGTCCATGATTTTAGCATTCCCGCCCTTGTCGATCATGATGTTCTGCGGCTTGAGATCCCGATGAACGACCCCCAAGCTGTGAGCTTCGGCCAAGCCGTCGCAGACCTGCTTTCCGATGCTCAGCACAGTCCCCACTGTGAGGCCCGTGGACATCCGGATCATGCTCTTCAGGTCTTCTCCATGGACATATTCCATGGTGATGAAATACGTTCCCTCTGATTTGCCCAAGTCATACATCCGGCAGACGTTCCGGTGGCTGATTTTGCGGGCGTACCTAAGCTCATTGGAGAATCGTTCAATCGTCTCTGTGTCGGAGGCAATCTCAGGCTTCAGCAGCTTCAAGGCCACTTTTTCCTTAATATCTGTGTCGAAGACCTTGTAGACTCTACCCATTCCCCCTTTGCCCAGCTCTTCGATGACCTGGTAGCGGCCCGCAAAGGTGGCGCCGGTGGTCAGATCACGAATAGGAGCTTGAAGGGTCTGCGTTGGCAACTTCGGGGACACGATACCGAATTCCTGAGAATTCGGTTCATGTCCCCGGATGAGCTGAGTCCCGCATTCCCCGCAGAATTTCAGGGTGTCGGGGTTCTCAAGGTGGCATTTCGGGCACGTGACGGCCACGGCCGGCTCCTCCTTCCGACGTTGTCTAAAGCATATCAATGATCGGGAATAGAGTCAATCAAAGGGTCAGGGCAGATCCCATTGTTGGGCTTGCAGAGTTGGTTGGGAGATATATCGTTAGACGCCCCCAGACTTGATCGCTTGACAAACTGATATTTGCCAGGTATCTTCATTGTAGATACATGGAGAAAGGGATGATTTCACGAATTGGAAAATGGGGCAACAGCTTGGCGGTACGGATCCCAAAAGCGTTCGCCGATGAGATGGAGCTGATCGAAAACGCGTCCATCCTTATGATGCTGAAAGACGGCTCACTCATAATTGTTCCCGACAGAGAGCCGAAAAGGAGGCTCGAAGAGCTCCTCGCCGGAGTGACGGAGGAGAATATCCACGGGGAGTGGGAAACCGGCGGCCCGAAAGGAAAGGAACCATGGTGACGCAGGACGGATATATCCCGGGGCGCGGCGATGCCGTCTGGATCACGCTGTTTCCTCAAACCGGCCATGAGCAGTCCGGGCGGCGTCTCGCCGTGGTTATTTCTCCGGAAGCTTATAACGCTAAAGTCGGCCTGGCGCTGTTCTGCCCGGTAACAAGCCAAGTCAAAGGCTATCCCTGGGAAGTCCGCATTCCCGACGGCCTGGCTATCTCCGGCGTTGTCCTCGCCGATCAGGTCAAAAGCCTGGATTGGAGGTCGCGCTCGTCCGTTAAGATCTGTGCCCTTCCCCAACCTGCTGTCTTCGAGATCCTGGATAAGCTCGGAACCCTGCTGCGCGATTGATCATAACCAAGGGCGTGTACCTTATTTGGGATATCGGACCCTCAAGCTAAATCAAAGCCAAGCTGATGAAGAACAGTGAATCCCCTAATCAGCTGCGTTCCGCAATCCGCACAGAAATGGGAAGTCCCTGGATTATCGAGCTCACACTTGGGGCATTTCATAACCCGCCGTTCCCCTCAAGTTATGGAAGGAGAATATCAACTTTGGCCCGGGGAGTCAAATCCTATGAGAGTCGACTTTGGTTGACCTAGAAAATCCAATAATCTCCCGTTTTTAAATAGCGGTTGACGTTACGGCCGCTGAATTTGCCAGTCGCCCCTTGAAACGAATCTCTCTGTTCGTGGCACGTCTCTGGCAATGGGGTCAGTCGAGGGCAGGTCAGATGAAAACGAAAAACACGGGCTTCAGCTTGATAGAGTTTCTCATCTCCTCATCGCTCATCCTTTTCCTGATCGCCGGGACGGCCCAGCTTCTGGGTCTGTCCGTCGCCGCCAAAAGAAACGCTGAATTCCATTTCCGGGCCGCCCGCATGGCCTCCTCGAGGCTGGAGCATTTCAAGTCCCTCCCCCATGACAGCGGAGAGCTCAAAGCAGGGATCCATGAGGAAGACATCGAAGACCCGGCTTTCCCGGAGCGATACAAGCTTTCCTGGCGGGTCGAGGACTCAGGCGAAAGTTTGAAGAAGGTCGTCCTCGAATTCTTTGCGCCGAATAAGCCCCGGAAAAGGGCGGTCTTCTGTCTTCTCCTCTGCCGGGAGCTGGAGTTCTGACCGATGAGAGAAAGGGGCTTCTCACTTCTCGAGCTCCTTCTCGTCCTAAGTCTATCTCTCCTCGTGTTCCTGGCCGCCTTCGAGTTTTTCGGGATCACCCGGAGCTTTTTTTCTAAGCTTAAAGAAGCCGAGGAGGGCAGCCTGGCCATCCAGGCGGCTCTCGGCAAGCTCCGGATAGACCTCCTCCGGGCAGGATTCGGGCTGGAGCACGCGATTGGGGCCGGCGTTGCCGAGGGCATCACTGCCACGAACTCACTCGTGCTGCTCAGCCTCGAGGAAGGGTACTCTCTGGCCGCGAACTGTACTGCCGGAGAGAATCGAGTCACGCTGGAAAAAGCGTCAGGGATCGGCCCCGGCCGCGCCGTCTGCCTAGCCGACGAGGTGAAGGCGGAGCGCCGCAGCGTCGCCGCACTCGAAGGTCGCACGGTCGTTCTTTCTGAGCCGCTTGAAAATTCGTACACAGCGGAAGACGCCCGGCTTCTCCTCCTCGAAGAGGTCTCTTATTTCCTCGACGAAGAGAGAGCTGTCTTTCGGCGGAAGGTCAACGCCAGCCCGGCCCAGCCGCTTCTCGACAACGCCGGAATGTTTGAATTTGTCTACCTGAAGGAAGACAACCTGGTCAGTGTTAAGCTGGTCGATAAACAAAATATGGAGAGGGCGCATGGACTATCAGTTTTCCCCAAAAACCTCGGGCTCATTCTTCCTTGAGCACAAAAAAAACAAAAGGAATGGGACGGTCCTTATCGTGACCATCTTCCTCTTCCTGGCCTTCAGCACCCTTGCCCTGGGACTGATATTCATTTCCCAGGTCTATCTTCAGGTCGGCGGTTACGAGAAGAACTCCTCCCGGCTGGACTATTGCTCAGAGAACGCGATCAAAGAGGCCTTCCATCATCTCGCGGCGGCTGTCGGGAGCGCGCCCTCTCCTGCTGTCATATCCGAGGAGAGATACCTGGAGCTACGAGACGACGTCCGTGGTGTCGGGAATCGCCTCATGGAGGAAGCCGCGGGCATCCACTTTCCTGTCGAGATCCGGACCCAGGAAGAAAGCCTGCTCTGGCAGAGCCGGATGGATTGCCGGCTGGAGAAGGCCGCGGAAAGCGACGGCTTTTTCCTGGCTGTCTACGAGCTGCCCATACAGGCAGAGGGGCGGCTCAGGAGCCTGCCATTCCGGCGCCCCGCGTCACTGGAGGTAAGAGCTCATATCCTGGCCGGCCATATCCCTCTCTCGGCGCTTCCCTTTATGCTCAACAAAGCACTTGACCCGGAAGAGCGCCGCGAATTCGTCGAGGAGAACGACATCACCTTTGTGCCTTCCTCAAGGGAGATCCTTCCTTCCCAGGTGAGCTTTGCCGGCGAACCGCTTATCCCGGAGAGCTCGGCTCCCCTGCTCGAAAAGGCACTCGATATCGAGATCTTCCGGCCGCAGGACATAACGGCTGCCAAGCTCCGCACAATACTCGGTCTGGAAGAATCCCAGGAGCCTGTCCCCGAAGGCGTCTATCTCATCAGGACCGACCTTGGGCTGGGCGGGGTTTATGTCGAGGGGGATATCCAGGAAATGGTCGCCGCGATCGAAGGGAACTACCAGGTCATCTCATTCCGCTCGGGGGAAAACGTGTGGGTATTGAGATATAGCCCCTCGGAGAGCAAAACGTCATTCCTATCTCCTCAGGGCGAGGAGACGTTTGACTTTGTTCCCTTGGGCCTGATCATCATCAGCGGAGAAGTCTTGTCTTTAGGCGGCGGGATTGTCGAGGCGGGGGGACAAGTCCGCCTTGTCACGGACCGGGAGGTCCCTTCCATCCTTCCGGGAGCCAAGCTCACCCTGGTGGCCTCCGGGAAAATCACCATTACCTCGCATCTCGTCCAGCAGGGACTCAGCTGGCAGGAAGGTATCCCATATGTGAAAGGTAAGCAGTCCCAGTTGGTTATCTTCTCAACCGGCCGGGACCTCTGGACAGAAGCAGCCATCGAGGGCGGACTCGTTATCTCCGCCGGCGCCCCTCAAGACCTCAAGGTCCAGGCCGCATTGACGGCAGGAGGCGAAGGTCTCAAGGTCGAAGGCCTGGACAAGACATTGCGGATTCTGGGAAGTATCCAAACAACGGCTTATTCATCCTCGGGAAACCAGTTGAGCTTAACGCCATGGACCCCGAGGCCGGGTACAGAGGAATCGGCTATCGGGCCCCAGACAGCACAGCCGGTCCTTTTCATCGCCCGGGTCGCCGCTTCCCAGTGGAAGGAATACTGAATGGACAAGGGATATTCGCTCCTCGAAACGGTCATCGTGCTGGCCCTGGTCTCTCTGGTTATTTACGGAGCTTCGAACGCCTTCCTGGGCCGCGCCCCGAGGCATCAGCTAAGTAAGGCGGCCTGGGAGATCCAGACGCGGTTGAACTATGCCCGCCACAAGGCCATATTTGAGGGCCATCCTTTCCGGGTCACGTTCAGACCGACCGGATATTTGGTCGAAGAATACGACATCGTCATCAATGCATGGAGGCCGGAGGTGAGCGGATCTTGCGAGGGTGTGGCCATCGAAGCCAACAACAGCCCAACCTTCCATCCCGCAGGTACCGTATCCAATATGGCGACAATCACGATATCCAATGCGGCGGGAAGCTTCCAAATAACGCTGGCTATTTCGGGGAGGATCAGGGTGGTTAGGCTGTGACAGGAAGTTCCCGGCTATAGGCCTGTCGGTTCTTTGATCCTGCGCAGGACGTCGTCGAGGTCCGAGGCGGCGTAGATATGGTCCTTTGCGCCCCAGAGGATGACGGCCGACTCCAAGGCCTCTTTTTTTAGTTGAGGTGAGAAAAGGACGACCGGAATATCTTTCGTCGCCGCCGACCCCCTGAGTTTCTCAAAAACCACCGCCACGTGCTTCTCGGGGAGCGACACATCCAGGAAGATCGCGTCAGGCTTGTCGCCGGAGATGCGCTCCAGCGCGCTTTTGGCGCCGGCAAATGTATCGACGTGATAGCCCTGCCGGACCAGTCTCATCTCGAGCATGGTCGCCAGCCGCGAGGCTCCGGCGACCAGCATGATCCTGGCAACTCTTTTTTCCGGCTTCCCCACGATCCTCTCCACGCTGTCCAGCAGGACCTTGGGGTCGTAAGGTTTCTTGATATAGCCGACGATGCCCGCCCGGTAGCATTCCTGGACGAACTTCGGCGAGCTCATGATGGTCAGGGCCATGATCGGGATGTCCGTGGTCGCCGGGTCTTCTTTCAGCTTGATGGTGGCCTCTAAGCCGTGCATCCCGGGCATGATCATGTCCATCAGGATCAGGTCCGGCCTCGCTTCGCGGGCCAGCTTGATCCCTTCCGTGCCGTTCTTGGCGTTGATGACAACGTGCCCCTGCGGCTCGAGATTCTTCCTGATCAGCTCGATCTGGATCGCATCGTCTTCAATGAGCAGTATTTTAGCCATCTCTCATCTCGCCCTGGCGCCTCATATTATTCTGCAATTTGTAAATTTCTTCAAGCCAAAAGTTTATCGGGCACCCCTCCCCATCCTTCGGGATTATATTTTTGTTCAGCCGTGCTGTCAAAAGAAAAAAACACGGTTTGAAAACCCGGTCCGATTCAGATATAAAAAGCCCATAACAGTTCTTCAGGAGGAACAGATTGAATAGAAGGCTGCTGGCATTATCACTGGCCGTTGCGATCGTCGCTGTTTTCACCTCCGGGCAGGCCCCGTACAAGCTTCCGCCCAAGGAAGTCATCGACATCCTTGATGCCCCGCCCTTCCCGCGCGCCGTTTTAAGCCCCAGGAGCGATCTGATGGTCCTGGCCGATTATCAAGCCATGCCGCACATCTCCGACCTGGCTCAGCCCCTGCTTCGGCTCGCCGGAATGCGCATAACGCCCCGGACGAATAGCCGTCAGCTGCTGACATACTACACGGCGCTCTCGCTCGTCTCCCTCAAGGACGGGAAAACCCGCAAAGTCGCCCTTCCCGAAGCCGTCAAGATGGGTTTCCCGCAGTGGTCCCCTGACGGCCGGTGGATCGCCTTTGCCCGATATAAGGACGACGGGGCTGAACTTTGGGTGGTCAACGCTGTATCGTCTGAAGCCAAGGCGCTGACTGCAGCCATCCTGAACTCCGTGTTGGGAACCGGATTCGCTTGGCTGCCGGACAGCCGGCATCTTATCGTCAACACGATCGTCGAAGGCCGAGGGGATCTTCCCCAGGCGCCGGCGGTCCCGGTCGGCCCGGTGATCGAGGAAACCTATGGAAAGGTCTCCAAGGTCGCAACCTACCAGGACCTCCTCAAGTCCCCCTATGACGATTCCCTCTTCGAGTTTTACGCAACCTCCCAGCTCGTCGAAGTCGACGCGGTTGAAGGAGCCACCCGCAAGATCGGCCAGCCGGGCATTTACGTCACCGCCGACCCATCACCCAGCGGCAGTTATCTCCTCGTGCACCGGATCAAGAAACCGCTCTCTCACAGCGTCCCATGGTTCGACTTTGCCCACACGCTGGAGATATGGGACAGGGACGGAGGGCTCATCAAGGTCATGGCCGAACTCCCCGCCGCCGAAGAGGTTCCACTTAACGGCGTCCCCACCGGCCCACGCTCCACGGAATGGCAGCCCCTCAAGCCAGCGACGCTGGTCTGGGTCGAAGCGCTCGACGGCGGTGACCCGGAAAAGGAGGTTCCTTTCAGAGATCGGATGCTGACTCTTTGGGCACCGTTCAGCTCAGACCCGCAAGAAGTGCAGAAGATCCAGTACCGTTATTCAGGCGTCGACTGGCTGGCCGGTCCCGGAACCGCCCTGGTTTCCGAGTATGACTGGAAAAGGAGATGGCAGACGACCACCCTGGTCAATATCGAGAACGCCCAGGTGACGCCCCGGAAGATCTTCGACTTGAGCAGCCAGGACGACTACGCCGACCCGGGCAATGTCGTTAGGACAACGACTTTGTCCGGGGAGCAAGTCGCCCTCCAGGACAAAGACTGGGTCTATCTCCGCGGAACAGGCGCCTCCCCACAAGGCAACCGCCCATTCCTGGACAAGATGAGTCTCAAGACCCTGGAGAAAAAACGGCTCTTCGCCTGCGCCGAAGGAAGGTATGAGGCCTTCGTTGCCTTCCCGGGTGAATCACGCGACAGGATCCTGATCAGCTCGGAGTCGCCGAACGAGCCGCCGAATTATTATCTTTCCGATATGAAAAGTAAGAAAAAAACAGCCCTCACCGACTTCCAGGACCCCGCTCCTCAGCTCACCGGGCTGAAAAAGGAACTGATCAAATACAAGAGGGCGGACGGCGTTGAGCTGTCGGGAACGCTCTACCTTCCTCCCGGGTACACGCCCGGCGAGCGGCTGCCGGTCGTCGTCTGGGCCTATCCCTTGGAGTACAGTGACTCCCGGACCGCGGGGCAGGTCAGAGACTCTCCGTTCCGGTTCACCTTTCTGCGCGGATCCTCGCAGCTCTTCTTCGTCACCCAGGGATACGCCGTCCTGGACGGGGCGCAGATGCCCGTCATCGGCGATCCCAAAACGATGAACGATACATACGTCGCCCAGATCGTCTCCAATGCTCAGGCGGCCATCGACACCCTGGACAAGATGGGTGTCGGCGACCCCAAGAGAGTCGGTGTCGGGGGGCACAGCTATGGCGCCTTCATGACCGCCAACCTTCTGGCCCACTGCGACCTCTTCGCCGCCGGCATCGCCCGGAGCGGGGCCTACAACCGCACCCTGACGCCCTTCGGATTCCAGGCTGAGCGCCGGACCCTCTGGGAAGCCCGGGATACCTATATCAACATGTCGCCCTTTATGCACGCCGATAAGATCAACGAACCTCTACTCCTCATCCACGGTGAAGCCGACAACAACTCGGGGACGTTCCCTGTCCAGTCCGAACGCTTTTTCGCCGCCCTCAAGGGATTTGGGGGCACCGCCCGGCTGGTCATGCTGCCCTATGAGAGTCACGGCTACAGCGCCCGCGAAAGCATCCTGGATGTCCTCGCTGAGATGTTCGAGTGGTTCGACAAATACGTTAAGAACAAGAAATA
>Ga0153915_10005766_pt1 | contig 11544 bp, 17 predicted proteins | sample Opewatmetagenome_2_FD_107003 | JGI IMG/M metagenome (GOLD analysis project Ga0153915, IMG submission 107003) | Freshwater wetland microbial communities from Ohio, USA - Open water 3 Core 3 Depth 3 metaG | ecosystem: Environmental > Aquatic > Freshwater > Wetlands | place: USA: Ohio, Lake Erie...
AGTTCGATGCCCTTGCTGATCCCGATTTCCTGCAGCCCCTGCTCGCCCACGACTGGCAGCAGGGCCTCGACCACCGATATGATTTGGTACAACTGGGTGCGTCCCATGTCGAGCGATTTGATGTACGCGCCGAAGCTGTGATGCCCCCAGACAATCCAGAACCGCTCGTTGCGCACGCGCAGCAGGACGTTACCCAGCCGCACGAAGTTGGCCGCCAAACTAGTCTCGGCCGCCTGGATGTCTCGCTGCAGAGCCTCGATTTCCGATTGGGCCGCGGCAGCCGCCTGTTCGTCCGGTTTCTGAACAATCTCGACTTCAGTGCTGGGATCCGGATCGATCATTCGTCCTCCACTTAATTAGATGCCGCCATACCCAATTCGGCTTGCACTGGCGGTGCATCGTAGCAAATTTGTTCGAAGCTCGCGAGGCTGCCAAAGAACATCAGTTCGGCGTAGGCATTGCCAGTTCCCTGTGACCGACCCTTCTGCAAGTGGATCTCCGTCTTGGGTTCGTAGGGCTCCCGCGGCGGGTTCGCCGGATCGAAGTGCTTCACCAGATCGCGGTGTATGGCGATTACGGCGTGTGCGTCGTCACCGAACGATGCGGCGCCCTTGGCGTCCGTAATGTGGACCCGCTTTCCACGGTTCTGGCTGATGGCCTTGCGGGGTTGGCCGATCACAATCATCTTCGCCCGGTATCGGGCAGCCAACTGGAGGATCCGCTTCATCGCGTTGTCCTGGGCTTTGACCGGATCAGCCACGTTGCGAACGATGATATGCAGGTGGTCGATGATCACGAGCGTTGGGCCCAGCCGGCGCATCGCCGCCTCGATCAGGTCCAGCACCTCGTCGGCCGTCCGGAGGTCCAGATTCCGGCCGATGTAGAATCGCGCCTGTCCCAGCATCTGAGCGGCCAGTGCATAGTCTTCCTGGGTCAGCAGGTTGCGGTCCTTCTTCAGAACATGGGCAGCCACCAGATTGCCGTACTCCTCGGGTGCCAGTTCTTCGGAATAGTTCAGGATGATCTCACCACGTCTCGCTTCATGCACCGCTATGTTCATGGCAAACGTGGTTTTCCCCATGCCCGTGTTCGTGGCAAACAGGCTCAGCACACTACCAGGGAGCAGGTTGACCATCTGATCGACCGACTTCCAGGGAAAGTGCAGGCGATCCGGGTGGTCGGCCATATTGGTCCGCTGAGAATTGACCATCGCTTCCTGCAAGCTGGTCACGTTCGGCATGGGTGTGCCGCGAGCCTCGCGGATCAGACGCTCCACGGTCTCACGAAAGCCTGCAGGATCTTTCAGAAATAGGTCATTGGCATCCTTGCAGCCATCGGGCCACTTCAGCAGGTACGTATTGTCCTGAAGCTCGGCCCAGAGCTTGCCCATCGCGGCCTCACCTGCCGGATCGCTGTCGCCGGCCAGGATGATCGTGCCCGCCGCCTTCAACTGGTCCCGCATCTCGGGCGTCAGCTTGGTGCTGGCGTTCGGGAGCGAGACGGCCCGGAAGCCCGCCTGTTCCAGCACCGCAGCGTCGAACTTCCCTTCCGTGACCAGGATTACGTCGAACGGGTCCAGCCCATCAGCACCCATCAGGGCGGTGTTCATACCCGGCTGGCGCCTGAAGTCCTTCTCCACAATCGATCGGTATTCAATGCTGACAACCTTGCCTCCTACGATACAGGGGATGGCAATCCACCCCTTGTCGGCAATGCGGGAATCCTGCCCGGCGATCTTCCCCAGGTCCTGGCGGAACCCGAAGTGCAGGCGCTGTGCAGTCTCGAACGTGATGCCACGTTTGGTCAGCAGCCATTCCCGGGCGGCCGGGCTCTTGAGCAGCGCGGTTTCCAGTTTGGCGTACTGTTCCAACGAGTACACGATCTTCTCGGCGGTCTGCCCGCCGAATTCCCGGAATGTGGTCTCGACCTGCTGCCGGTTGTTTTCCCAGGACGATCCGATCTCGTCCTCGACCTTGCGCATGGCCGCGGCAAATGCGATGTGATCAAACCGCTCAACGAACTGCACGACATTCCCTACCCCACAACCGCCGCTCTGGCACTTCCACATCCACATGCCATCTTTTTCAAAGACCTGGAAGGACGGGCGGGTGTCCTCATGGAACGGGCAGTTAGCCTCGTAGTCCTTTCCCAGCCGGCGGAACTGCAGCCGCGATGTGTAGCACCGGAGGGTGGCGGGCTCGTGTTTGATCTGTTCGATCCGGTCTTCGGCCATTATTCTTTTCCTGCCATCACTCCCAGAAACACCCATATCGCGGTGCCAAGAACTATACCAACCCCAACGGCCGGCGCGATGCGCATCCATTGGGCGGCCACCAAACCGCATCCAGTTCCTGCGATTACTGCGAGTACAAAAGCCCCCCGGTAAGCATCATCAAGGGATGTATCTCTCATAGTTCCTCCTCCGCCAGTTCGTTCTCCGCAGCCTCTGCGTGCTTTAGCGCACTAATCTCCGCATCGGCTGCGTCTTTTAGCTTTTTCTGCTGTACGGTTACAAGTTTTTCCTGCTGTGCGGCCTCAAGTTTATTGCGTCGGTCGAGCCGGATTAGCTGGCCGGCGACCTCCAGAAACCGTTTGGCCGCCAGCTTGATTGAGAACGGATCGCCCTCGATCTGGCCGTAGTATGTCCGGAAAGCGGACAGGACTTCACCGGCCTCGTACTGGGCCAGCAATTTCCCCAGCAGGCGGGCCTGGGCGGCATCGAAGACCACCGCCCCCTGGCTGACCCCCACCAGATCGTCCACAAGGGCATCCACGGCCGGATTGTGCGCGGCTGTGATGGCTCCGCTCAGGAGTCCGGTTGCCACTTTCAGGAAAGCCGTAACGGGCTTGCCGTTGAACGTCTCCCCGCGCTGCGCGTCCGCCCATTCCTCGAACGCCTGGACGACCGCCGCGTCCCCGAAGGCGGCAGCCAGCGTCTTGATCTCGGCCATCGTGTCTTCCCACTGCTCAGCCTTAACTCCTAGAATCTGCAGGCTTAATACGGGGATCTGTTTGGTCGCACGCATTGGTTCCTCCGACAGTTGTTCAAAAGTGCTGGTATCTTTATCCACAGATTCGGTGGGTTTTAGCGGAATTTCCGGACTATTCTCATCCGACTGATCTTGACGCCGAGCCCTGACCGACGCCCGTCCGCCCAGGCGCCCGCGCTCGGACATCGCCCGGCGGTCGTTCTTGATCTTATCCATGTCGAGCGATATCCTCTTGTTAGCCAGCACGGGCCGCGGCTGGTCATATTCATCGGTGGCCTCGGTCTTGCGGAAGAACTGCAGGACGGGCCCCTTGTTGGCCGCCCATTCTTCCGGGCTTTCGCAGCCGGCCAGCCACCAGAGTTCATTGTCATCGTCGGGCAGGTATGGCCGCCACGGGCCGGCAAAGGCTTTGGCGAGCAGCCGGCGATAGAATAGTTCCTGGTGGGGGGTCAGCCGGCGTACCCGGTCGTCGCCCATGAACTCGTCTTCGCACCACGGCTGATAGATCGGCTTGTGTGTGTTACGTGCCATCTAATCGTCTTTTTCTTTCTTGGGTGGCCGGAAGCCCACGGGCTTGCCTTTCTTGGTCTCTAGGATCCAGGCAATCTTTTCGAATTCCCAAGTGCTGTGGCCTAGAAGTTGGTAGTCATTACATCGGCTGACCTGCCCCCAAATAGGTAACAGGGATCCCGCGTTTGTGCAGATTTTGTGATCTCCGTGGGTATCCGTGTAGATGTGAGCATGACTACATGATCGGCACATATCGATGGAGCCGTCATCCGTCTTGCCGCCTTTGATCGAGAATTGCATTTAGAAGGCTCTCCGTACCCACTCCAAGATAAGGCGGCCCCACAGGCGCAGCCCGCTGGCCGCTCCGATTGCCACAACCGCGCTCTCAACGCAGAGGACGCACATCAGATCTCTCCTAACCAATCTTCGGTCTCCACTTGATTAGATGCTGGCGCCGCGGGTTTCGGACCTCCGGCCGGTCGGATTAACGTCGTGTCGATCAGTTTTTCGTCACCCAGGCAGACCCCGAGCATCGGACAGTTCTTGCAGTCATCGTTTGGCCACCGTATCCCGGCGCCGTCCTGGGGCCAACTATTCTTCAGGTTCGCCGCATGAATATCCGCGATCTGCTGCCCGATGATCTCGCCGGCGTCGTGCTGCGCCTCCGGGCTGACGGTCGTGCGCACAAAGGAGATCCGCTGTTTGGTGACGGATTCAAATAAAACGGTAATGCTGTTTTTTTCAAATTCGGTTTTCTTCTGCGCCAGTTCTTTGCCCCGCAGTCCGTCCGCTTCTTTTTCAAACCTTTCGTATTCGTTCGGGGAAAGTAAAACCACAGCCGTATCCGATGTGCTGAGTACCCGTGCTGGTATACCGCTGCCCGTCCCAATCGGAGAGCCTTTGAGGTCCAACAGAACCGAAACTTCATCCCCCTTCCGATAGCTACCCGGTTTGAATTTCTGCATCCACAGGAATGCCACGTCCGGAATGCTCGACACCCAGGCGTACGAGCGAAGCTGGGGGTCCAACTGCAGGATGCCCGGCTGGTCATCCAGTGCGGCGGCCGAGGTCTTGATGTCGATGATTATAGGGCGCCGAAATTCAAAATTTTGGGTGCGTTCTCTCGGAGCGAATTCCGCCAGCAAGTCCACGTAGGCTACAAATTCCAAGCCAGCCAACGCGGTTCCGGGGAAGACCTCCTTGCGGAGCGACCGCTGAAAAGCCGTCTTTGGATCGGGAATGGTGTAGCCGAACGACGGCCATTTGACTTCGTAGAGGGCCAGCATCTCAGCGCCCGCTTGATAGAGGTCCGCCCAGTCACCTTCCTTGGCCGAGTACGTCAGGTCCGCGCCTTTCTGCAGCAGCCACAGCCGCTTAAACTCGTCCACCCCCAGGCCGGGTTTGCAACCGTTGATGTGCAGGTATTGCACAGCGGCCTCTACCGCGTTGCCCCACTCCATCGAAGCCCGGTGCTCGCGCTCCTTCCAGCCGTTCAGTTTTTCAAGCTGATACCGGCGCCGGCAGCCGCGGAAGGTCTGACCGGCAGAATAGGAGTGGCGCGTGACAGGATATCCGCCTTTGAAGCTGTGGTAAAGTACGTTGCTCATCTTGACTCCCTGTAATGGAACGGCATGTTCGTGGTGTGTAGTTTGCCTTCTTCGTCTCGGAAGGAAAGAACTCCAAGAGTGTGGTACGTGCTAACCTCCGTGCAGCCGTCGTAGCGGGTCGGACCACCAGAACATTCTTGGATCCAGACAATATATTTTTTCATCTTTTCCTTCCTCTCGGGTTCTCCGCGATCTCAGCCGTCGATCTCGGCCGGGCTCGCCAGAGCCAGATCAGTCGTCTCAACCACGTTCTCATCTATAGCCTCCGTCCATCGAGCAAATTCCTGTCGCCACCATCTTAAGTAAAAGCAGGACAGCAGTTCGTTGACCTCATTCTGAGCCAGCTTCCGGGCTTTCGTCCGGACGGCCGGTCTCACGACCTCCACGTACCCCCATGACCGATTGCGCTGATGGACCGCCAGGATGCCCGAGCCGGCCGGCAAATTTTCCGGCGCCCGGGCGACCAGATCGGCCGGCACGGCGTAGAAGAAGCGGCTGACTGTCGGGCGTACGATTTCCCCCGATCCGGCGGGGGTGTACACGCCGTTGACGTAGTGCCCGCGGGCTCGCCACTTGTCCTTCGCCAAGTCCGCTCGCCAATCGCTGGCGCTGATCTTGATCTCGATCTCCGTTAGGTAGCCCGCCTTCGTAATGACCACCAGATCGGCGATCCCGCCATCCACAGCCAACTGCGGGATGATCCGGTTGGCCATCCAATTGAAATGTGTGGCCAACGGGCGGACTAGATCCTCGGACTTCATACCCAGCCTTTTGGCCCTGGCGGCCGGTCTTCAAACACCCACTCGGCAAACCGCCGGCCCAGCGTGAAGGCCGCGCCGAACAGGGCGCCCAGGCAAATCGCAGCCAGACAGAGTTTGGCGAAGGTCATAGTTGTCCGCTTTCCGGATTAGTATCGAGCGTCAATCAAGTAGGCGTCCCGGTATCGGCCGAGCGCGGCCGGCACTAGCCATCGCAGATTGGGGATCACGTTGGCCGGCAGGTCCTGCGGGTGAAAGAATTCGATCCGCTCGTCCGTCGTGGTCCGGCAGTGTTTCATCCGGTCATCAAAGGCGACATACGTCCGGCAATCCCATAGATGGCCGGTCAGCGTGCCCAACAACATCCACGAGTATATTTCTATACCGGTTTCTTCGCGAAACTCCCGCACCATCGCGTCGATCGGATCTTCTTCTGCCTCGATTGCCCCGCCCACGCCGTTGAATCGGCCGCGCTGCCAGTCCGGACGCGCCTTCTCGATCAAGACTAGTTGATCGAGAGCGAGGTCGAAGGCAAAGCCCAGTACGTAGTGTTTCACTGTGAGTCTCCTGGTCTCATAAATGCCCGATATTGGCCCATCGTTGGATGAGCACCGGGCAGATAGCGGTGATAGGGGATCCCTGTGTCGTAGTTGCAAACATATTGCGTCTGGATCTGGTCGTACTTCCGAATGGGGGTCGCGATGACGACCGCCGTTTGGCCGCCGTCAAAGACCGCGGCTTGCCAATCGATCCCGCGACGTAAAAACTGGCCATTCCAAGTGATGGCCAGACCCTCCAGTCGGCATCCGCCGTACAGCCAAAAGACGGCGGGATCTGCGTGGTAATACCCAAGCCAGTTGGCCAGCCGATGGGCCCGCTCTGCCGCCCATGCTTTAAGTTGGTTGATCACGCGGTCTCCATTTCCTCGATAAACGGCGCCAGGAACTGACTGGGCGGGCCCGAGTAGCTGATGACCAATCGCTTGGCCGCCCGGCTACAACCGACAAAGAAGATCCGCTTTTCTTCCTCAAGTTCTCCCTTGACGTGCGGCAGCACGCCCTCCTGGCAGTTGACCATGAATACGGTCTGCCATTCCAGGCCCTTTGCCGAGTGGATGGTACCCAGCGCCACACCTTTCTTCATCCGGCTAGCCGCCTGGACCTTGCGCACGTGATCCAGCAATTCGGGCAGGGTCTGGAACCTGTTCGCAATCCGTACAAGCTCGTTCAGGTTCTGCACCGGGTCGTTGTCCAGACTCTCTTCCTCCTCTGCATAATACTGCACGGCCCGCAGGTCTGTCAAGATCCCCTGTACGGCCGTCTGCGCGGGCGCTCCGCGGTATCGGGCAAGCTGATGGATATATGTATGGAACTGGTTGATCGCCCTTAGCTGCTGTTCCCCTCCAGCCACGTAGCGAGGAAGAATGGAAAGCAGTAACGCTTTATCATCCCTCCCCTCTGCCCGTAGTTGCTGTAGTTTTGCCCATTCCAGAACATCTTTTTTCTTAATGAATTTTGATGGGTGAAACGGGGCCCGCAGAGCCGCGGTGACAGCCGCATCGGTCGGATAGACCGCGCATTGGATGTACGCCAGACAGTTGCGAATCTCGGGCTGTGAGAAATATCCAGACTTCCCGAGCAGATGATAACGGATTCCGGACTCGCTCAGCTTCTCTTCGAAGATCCGGAGCGAACGGTTTGTCCGGGCAAGGATCGCGGCGTTTACGTCATGGGCGATGTTGGGCGGCCCTCCGATGTCGAACAACAGCGAGCCCGGAACACCCTGCATTTGGCGAATTTGCTTGGCAACTCCTGCAGCTTCATCAGATTCGTTGGGCCAGCAATCAATGTGCGGTTCTTCGCCATCCTCTGCCGGACTGGTGTAGGGATCAGGCGGCGCGTGCGGCGCAATCTTGTAGTTGAAGGCCGTCAGGCACTTGGTCGCCCTGTAGTTGGTATTCAGGTAAAGGAGTTTTCCATTTGGGAAATAGTCGGTAAAATTTAGTAAAACATCGCTGGAGGCCCCGCGCCAGTTATAAATCGACTGATTGGCGTCACCTACCGCGAATACGTTTCCGTGCTTTTCGGATAACAGTTGTACTAGCTTCGTCTGAACTTCGTCCGTATCCTGAAATTCGTCTACCATCACGAACCGATACTGATAGCGGGCTCGTGCTTCGAGATCGCGGGTCAGTAGGTCCACTACCTCTAACTGGAGGCTGTCGAAATCCATCAGACCGGCCTCGCGCAGCTTCGTTTCGAATTCCTTGTAGGCCAGCGCCAGTTGCTGAGACTCCGCCGTATCGTCCGCTTTACGGACAGCCTCGGTGCCGCGGATTCCTTGTCGCTTCTGGTTCGAGATCCAAAGTTGGAGCGTCCGAAAATCCAGTTGATGCCGCCGGCAGACTTCGCCCAAGAACTTGGCCGCCTGACCCGGAGTGGCGAGCGGGAAATGCTGCAGGGGATAGCCAAACTTATCCGCCTCTTCGGTCACGACGGCCAAGCAGAAGGCGTGAAAGGTCAGAAATCCGCTGGGCTTGCCGCCTGCCAGATCCAAGTCACCGACACGACTTCGCATTTCGGCCGCGGCAGACCGGGTGAACGTCAGCGACAGGACCTGTTCGGCCGACACGGTTTTGCGCAGCCGGATGTACCGCGCCACCAGCACGCTGGTCTTTCCGGCGCCCGGACCTGCGACAATTGCCCAGGCCCCCTCGCCGGCGTTGACAGCTACCTGCTGCTCGGCATTGAGGGCGATCGGTTTGGGGCTAGTCTTTGACATAGACGATCAGGCGGTCTTCGCCGCGATCGATTCTCCAGATGTTCAGGAGTTCTTGTGTTTGGACGTGCCCGGACTACGCTCGATAACCGTCACGTCTTGCATTCGCAGGGTTTCCGACAACTTGTAGAAGTCTTCTTTCAGCTTCTTGAACGTCTGATAGAGCAGATTATCGACAGACAGGGCCGTGCGCAACCGCTCCTCGTCGGTCGGGATGCGATTGAACCATGCTTCAGCCACGGCATCGAATGATTGTCGGCAATCGTGGCAGATTTCCTTGGCTACGCCGGTCCAGAAAACAGCGGCTACGCTCTTAGAATCAGATATTTCATGTTTGCAGCGGTCACAAAATTGTTTGGTCATTTCCACTCCGCGTAGTAAGAACTACGGCGCTCGTCGCCGGGCTCGATCTCGTTCACGATGCGAATGGCCGTCCCGTCGTTGCGGTTGATCTCTGATACTCGCGTACGAAAGGCCGTGCCGAACATCCGGTGTAGGTCGTCCGTACGGAAGCGCGTCCCCATGTTCTGGACAAAGAACTCGGTGATCTGCTCGCGCTTGGTCTTGCGTTGTAGGGATTCCATGGTGCCCTCTAAAAAGGAATTTCATCTGAGTCGTCTGGTTCTGCCTGTCGAGACTTCGGCGCCGGCTTGGCTGTCCGGTTTCCGGACGACTCGGGCTTCGGGTCCAAGAACTCCAGGCTGTTGATCACGACCTCGGTGACGGTGCGTTTCTGCTCTTGCTTGTCTGTGTAGTCCCGGGCCTGCAGGCGCCCGGTCACGGCGATTCGGCTGCCCTTGTGCAGGTGCTCGCCGATCACGTCGGCCAGCTTCTCCCAAGCTACGAGCCGGAACCAATCGGTTTTCTTCTTGTCTCCGAACCCGCTCTCGACCGCCAGGGACAGACTGGCGACCGACTTGCCGCTCTGTGTACTCTTGATTTCCGGGTCCTGGCCCAGCCGGCCAGTCAGTACCACACTGTTGATGCTCATTCTTCCCTCCTTGTCGTCTTTAATGCTTGCCAAACTCCGCCGACGTATTCCCAAACCACGCCTTGTTCATCCAGCGCGTATAGGAACATCAGATCTCCGGCTGCTGCCGCTATCTGAACGAACTTAGGCTCCTTCTTTTTTCGCACGCTTTCGCTCCTTTTTGGTCGTCCAGTAGGTCACACTGGCGATCCCGCCCCTGACCGTAACCGACCGGGCGAGCACGAACTTGACAGGCGGCTTACCGCGTGGCTCGTCCAATTCCACGTAGACAAACCGCCGGCCGACCCCACGGACGGTCCCGAAATCCCAGTCAACTTGTATGCGCTCGCCTTTGGTCATGTCAATGCCGGTTTATAGGCAGGGCTTCCCGGCGACCCCGTTCTACGCCTTTCCGATAATATCCGTCAGAGCCGTTCCCCCCTGCCGATCCAGTTCTTCCAGCCGGGCGAGCGCGGCTTCCCACTGCTCCCGCTTCATCTTCTGCGTGCTCTCGGCGCCCACGAACTTCAGCATCCAGGTCTTCCGCGGGTCGGCGCCCAGCTTGTTGATGTAGACGCCCAACTTCTCCCGTATCTGCCGGCGATATTCATCGGTCGCTGGCTCGTCCGCTTTATGGACTGGTCCGTTACTAACGGACGACGTTTCTTGAGCAGGCTGTTCGACCGGTGGGTCGGCTTCGACAGGGTTTTCGACCGTGCCGGCCTGTTTTTCGACCGGCTGTTCTAAGTTAGGCGGTCGAAGTGAAACAGGAGCATCTTTCTTCGGCCTGCCCCGGCCGCGTTTCTCACCCGGCCGTGGTTCGTCCGTCGGCTGGGCCGGCGTGTGGTCAACCGGAGGAGGGGCCACCGGCGTAGGAGGAGTCGCCGGTGGCTGTGCAGCGGACGAACCGGAGAAGAAATCGGTAACGGGCTTGCCGCTTTTTAGGGCGTCATAGATCTTCCGGAGGTCGGACTTCCCGTCTTCCGTGATGTCTGCCAAACTGTAGCCCAGTTTCTTTTCCAGCATCGTGATTGTGACCCCGAACTGGCGGAAGGATTCGGCGATAGTCGCACCCACTGGAGCCGCTTGAGTCGCTTTGCCTGTTGCGGTATTCCCGTCGTCGTCGTCTTGAGCAATTCCAGCGATGGCGGCCAGTGCATAGCGTCGAGCGTAAGTGATTGCCCCGCCAATGGCTTGGGCTCCATCATCCTTAGCTACGATAGTCAGCCGGCCGGAAATCCACTCGCCGCTAGCATGGGCAAGTACGGTCGTCAGGCTGACAGCCGAACCAACCGCCCCCGGAAGCTGAATCACGGACAGGCCGTTCTTTGTCAGGGGCTCTCGACAGGCATCCCATACGGCTGCCAGATCCGCATACTTGGACTTGAAGAACGGATTATCGCTGGTCTTGGCGGCGCTGCGGATCTCGCTCTGTGCCTTCGCTAGTGCCGCGGCCAGTGCCGCGATTGATTCGCTCTTTTCGATCGTGCTGTTCGTAATCACCGGGCTTGCTTGTTCGTCCATTTGTCCTCCACTATATTAGATGCTCGCAATTTGAAAAAGATCCTTGCCGGCTTCGGATTGCTCCGATTCAGGACCCAGGCTGCCGGCGAGCCTCGTGATGGTGCGGTTTAGGCAGCCATCGGTAACGCCATAGGTTCAGCGTTTGTGGTTTTGTGCTGTTAAGGTAGTCACCTGCCTATCGCCTCCAGCGGCCTCAACATTGCCTGTCGAATCCAATTCGGGCCCACCGGAGGGCGCTCCGATAAACTTCCCTCACTATCTGGCCTACCTAACCGACCCGATATCAGATCGATAGCGTTAGGGGCGGATTGGGTCTCGGGAAATTCCGATAGAACGCCCTTGGGTGGACCCGCGGGGAGTCGAACCCCGGTCCAGCCAATGAGCAACCGCCTTCATCGGCAATCTTG
>Ga0153915_10005767_pt1 | contig 11543 bp, 10 predicted proteins | sample Opewatmetagenome_2_FD_107003 | JGI IMG/M metagenome (GOLD analysis project Ga0153915, IMG submission 107003) | Freshwater wetland microbial communities from Ohio, USA - Open water 3 Core 3 Depth 3 metaG | ecosystem: Environmental > Aquatic > Freshwater > Wetlands | place: USA: Ohio, Lake Erie...
CCTCGCCGGAGCGTGGGATGATCGGCGAGAACCACTGGTGCCCGCTCGTCGGATTCGGGTTGTTCTCGTTGCGCGCACCCATCGCGAAGATGGCGAGATTCGGAATGCCGAACTCCACTTTGTGCGCTTTCTCTTTCTGCTCCGCAGTGAGCGGCAGCTTGATGAGATCGCCGTCCACGAATCGGGCACCCGGGATCCTGGCAAATCTTTCCTTCGCGAATTCCCACTGCGCGAGCAGCGCCTTCGCGGGCCCGTAGAACTTGATCGTGCAGCTCCAGTACGCCTTGCCCTTGCGCGCGGCGTACTCCTCCATGCCTTTCGGGTCGCCCGCGACCGCCTTCGCGATCAGCCCGGCGAGCTCCGCGCCCGGCGGGGGCGCATCGTTCGCCGCGGGCATGTCCATCGCAGGGCTCACGAGATCCGACATGCCATTGCAGACGCGGCTGCTTTCCAGGTAGTTGAGCGTGTCGATGAGCGGAATGAGGTCGTTGTGCTTCGGCACCAGAACCGTGCCGGTGAGGTACGCATCCGGCTCGGGCATGAGCCAGAAGCCGATCTTGGTGACGATGCCGAAGTTCGACTGCGAGAAAATGCCGTCGATCCACGGACCGAAGCCCGTCTTGTATTGCTGCCACGTCTGCGCGCCGGGCATTGCGCCCATGCCGGTGCGCAGAATCTCGCCATCCGCCAGCACCACTTCCATGCCGCAGTGGGCGTCGAAGTGATTGCGGAACTGGTGCGTGGTGTAGCCCCCGCCGCGATCGAGCGCGTTGCCCATGGGGCTGCCCCAGCCCGGGTCCGGCACATCGATCCACACCTTGAGGCCCTTCTCCTGGATGTGGCGATACAGGTCGAAGTAGCTGACGCCGGGCTCGACGAGCGCGAACGCGTTGCGCTCGCTCACTTCGAGAACGCGATTCATGCGCTTGAGGTCCAGCACCACGGTGCCGGTGGCGTTAGGCGCGGAGCCGCCATAGCCGAGGTTGCGGCCGGTGGAGATGGGATACAGCGGAATCTTGTAGCGGTTGGCGATTCGCGCGATCGCCTGCACCTGCTCCACCGAATCCGGCGCGAGGGCGGCGGCGGGCACACGCTCCTCGCTCTCGCCCCAGAACGGCGAATAGGCGTCTCGATACAGATCCACGTCCGCGTCGCTCGTGAAGACCCAGTCCTTGCCGATGGCGGCTTCGAACTCGCGCAGCGAGGCGGCGAAGTCGCTTGCGCTGACTCCCGGAGGTGCTGTTCTCATGGGTTTTGCCGAACCTTCAACGCGCTTCGCGCCAAACCGCGAATACCGTTCATATTGTTTTAGAGGAGGGTTCTTTCAGGCACGGGGTGCGATGACCCAGGAGTACAGCGGTTCGTGTCCGTCGTATTTCTGCTCGGCACGATGCGTCACGCGCATCCCCACATCCCAGGCGAGGCGCTCGAGGCAGAACAGCGCGCCGTGTGCCGTGAGCCCTGCGATGGCGGCAGGGCCCTTCTGCCAGCGCGGATGCAGATCGTGGTACCAGATCTGAGTGATGTCGCCGTCGAAGCCGTGCGCCGGCTGGCCGCGCCATTGCGCGTCGCGCCCAAAGGATCGGGACGCCGCGAATCGCGTATCGAACAGCACTTTGTAGAGCGATGGGTGCTCCAGTGCCTTGGCGTGCGCGGTCTGGGGTTGTGCCCACGCCACCGCCGCAACGAGCGGCAACGATGTGGCAGCGATTCCCCTCTGCAGGATCTCTCGTCGACTGATCATGCGTGCCCCCTCGATCGCAGCGTTGTGAGACCGCCGCACGCCGCAGTCTCAAGTTGACGTCAGAACGCGTCAAGGAAGGCGGGCGCCATGACCAAGCCTCGGTGGCCACGCGCCGACGTCAGCCGCGTCGAACCGGCGCGCGGGTCGCGCCGCACGGTCTCGCGGGTCGTGCCGGGAACAAATCGTGCGCTGGCCGGCTTTCTAAGTATGGTTGGGGGTCATACGTTCGCGCCGAGCGGAAATGCAGCACGGTTCACTCGAGGCGGATGGCCTACTCTGCCTCAATTCCGCCCCTGTTCTAGCCCCGCGAAACGGAGACACAGTCCGAGTGCAATGGATGACGAGAACCTGGTGGCTGGCAGTGCTTGCATGCGGTTCGGGCTTTGCCTGCGCCCAGGGAGCGACGCCGGACGCCGCCGCGCGACCAATTGCCGCTGCGGGCGACGAGACCACTGCCACAACGCAAGCGGATGACGCCGTGCCGCCGCGCCCGGCGCCCGCACCTGCGGAGCAGGGATCGGCCGAGCAAACGGTGCCCAAGCACGTGTCGGAGCCCATGGGCACCAACACGCACACCGATTCTCGCGAGTCCGGCGAGCTCGACGATGAATGGCTCGACCGAACCCAGAAGAAAGTGCACGACATGGTGTCGCACTCAGCGATGGGCATCGACCGCCTGTTCGGCTCACAGCGGGAGGAAGCCGCCTACGGCGTCGCTTCTGGCAGCATTTCGCCCGCGCTGCTGTGGGATGAGTTTCATGGATTTCAGCCCAAGATCCGCTTTCGCGCGGAGCTGCCGCTTCCCAGTCTCGACGAGCGCTTCAGGGCGTTCATAGGCAAGGTGGATCGCGGAGAGTACGTGTCTGAAAGCACGCAGTCCTCCGGCGCCTTTCAGCGCCAGTACGGGCCGGCTACCGAAGAACAGACGTTGGCCGGCGTCGTCTACCGCACGCCTTCGAAGCAGGGCAGCCGCTTCGATGCCGGCGCCGGCGTACGCGTGCAATTCCCGCTGGATCCCTACCTGAAGGGTGCATACGTCTACGAGCGCGGCACGTCCGAAACCGGAATCATGAGTTTTCGGGAAACCGTGTTCTGGCAGAACAGCCAGCACGCCGGCTTCACGAGTCGCGTCGATCTCGAACGCATCCTGGCCGAGCGCTGGCTGCTTCGGTGGACGACCTCGGCGACGATCTCGGAGAGATCCAAAGGCGTGTTCGGTTACTCGGCGGTCACGGGAATGCTCGGTTTGCCGGGCCGGCGCGCCGTGGCGGTCGAAGTGGGCTTCGATGGCGAGGCCGACGCGCCGGTGCCCGTGCATGAATTTGGCATCAAGAGCGCGTACCGGCAGAGCGTGTTTCGAGATTGGCTCATCCTCGAATTGCGCTCGAGTCTCACGTGGCCGAAGGACGAGCCTGAGCAGCCTCGCAAACCGAGCTGGGGTGTGGGCGTGGGCTTCGAGATGTTCTTCGGAACCGAAGAATTCCTGGCGCGGCCAGTCACGTTCTGAAGGGGCGCCGGCCGGGCCCCGTGTGCTCGCGCGAGGGCCCCGGCCGTTGCTGGTTTTTGTGACCGCCTCCGCATGCTGCAGATGGGGGAATTCATCGCTTTGTGACCCGAATCACACGCTCCGAACAACTCGCTGGAAGTCCCGCAATCCTCGCGTAGCGTGCGCGTTTGCCGCTTGTTTGAGGAGTAACGCGGATGAACCAGTCGGGTTTGTTTTGCAGAGGGTTGATCGTGGCGGTGGCCGCCGCGGTCGTTTCGGGCTGTACTACGACCAACGCATACACGGGCGAGCAGCAGGTCAGCAAGACCGCCAAGGGCGCAGGCATCGGCGCGCTGGCCGGCGCGGCTGTGGGCGCACTCACCGGTGATAACTCGAAAGAGCGTCGCAAGCGTGCGTTGATCGGCGCGGGCGTCGGCGCACTCGCCGGTGGCGCTGCGGGTCAGTACATGGATCGGCAGGAAGCCAAGCTCCGCGCGCAGTTGCAGGGCACCGGCGTGTCCGTCACACGCTCGGGCGAGAACATCGTTCTGAACATGCCCGGCAATGTCACGTTCGCCACCGGCAGCGCAGATCTCAACGCGAGCTTCTTCGGCGTGCTCGATTCCGTAGCACTCGTGCTCAAGGAATACGACAAGACGATCATCGACGTGTCGGGCCACACGGACAGCGTGGGCTCCGATCAGACGAACCAGGCGCTCTCCGAGCGTCGCGCCAGCACAGTGGGCGAATACCTTCGCGTCAAAGGCGTGCAGGACCAGCGCATCGCGACTGCCGGCTATGGCAAGGCACATCCGATTGCCACCAACGACACGCCCGATGGCCGCCAGCAGAATCGCCGCGTGGAGTTGACGCTGACGCCGATTACTTGAGTCACGGGCTGCGTCCGGGGTCTCACGGGGTTCGCCAAGGCGCGAACCCCGTTCGGACAGCGGCGCGCTGCACGCCGATTCAACAGGGTTTTGCCACCGCCTCCCGCCCGCCGTAGCATGCACGCCCCCACCCTGCAGGAGCGGACCATGATCACCGTGAACGTGCTCTACCCGAACAAAGACGGCGCGAAGTTCGACATGAACTATTACCTCACCTCGCACATTCCGATGGTGAAGCGGGTTTTGGGCAGCGCACTGAAGGGCGTGGTGGTGGAGCAGGGACTGGGCGGCGGCGCACCGGGGTCGAAGGCGGAATACTCAACCTTGTGCCATCTGCGGTTCGATTCGGTGGAGGCGTTCCAGACCGCGTTTGGTCCGCACGCCGGGGACATCGCCAAAGACGTCTCGAATTATTCGAGCGTGCAGCCGGTCATCCAGATCAGCGACATCAAGGTCGGCTGATTCGCACGCCGGGCGGCGCGCTGCTCGCCGCATGCGAGGCGAGGCGCGCCACGCGCGGTCCGATGGTTCTATTTGCGCCGGGCCTCGATGGACTGGCGCTCCTTCACGAAGCGGACCATCGCGGCCTGCCGTTTCGCGACGCCTTCGGGATCCGAGCCCGGCGGCGGAAAGCATGCGAGCACCGATTCGAAGTGATCTGCGAGACGCTGGCGCATTTCCGGATACGGAATCACGTAGAGCTGGTTGCGATTCATCGCTTCGATGAGATGCCTCGCGAGCTCTACCGGATCCATGCCGGAGGAGTGAATGTGGCGGAACGCATCGACGACGCTCTTATCGAGGTGGTAGCCGCTGTTCTGCAGATGCTCGGGCCGCGTGCTGTTCGCTTCGGCGATGTTGGTGTTCACGTTTCCGGGGCACAGCACGGAAACACCGATGTCGTACTGATCGAGCGACTGCCGCAGCGCCTGTGACAAACCCACCACCGCGAATTTCGACGCCGCGTAGATGCCGCCGGGTCCGCTCGCGATGAGGCCGGACATCGACGCCGTGTTGACGATGTAGCCGCCGCGCCCGTGCGCAATCATGCGCGGCACGAACGTCTGGACGCCGTTCACCACGCCGCCGAAATTCACGCCCATGATCCAGTCGTAGTCTTCGTACGTCGACTTCTCGAGCGGACCGAACATCGACACGCCAGCAGTGTTGAACAGCAGTTGTACGGGACCTGCGACACGCTCGGTCTCATCGGCGGCGCGTTCGAAGGCAGCGCGATCCGTCACGTCGAGCTGAATGCCGTGCGCGGCGATGCCGCTGTCGCGCAACGCGGCGAGCGCGGTATCGAGATGGTCCGCACGAATATCGGCGAGCACGATCTTTGCGCCGACCCTGGCGAAGGCCCTGGCCTGTCCGAGACCGACGCCGCTGCCGCCGCCGGTGATGAACGCAACCTTCCCAGCAAAGTCCTGCATCGCCCGCTCCTCGCCTGTCTTCAAGTCTTCTCAAGGTCCAGCGGACCTTCGCGAGCGGCCGATTATCGTCCGCCGCGGAGCTTGCGAACGTCCGCGGCAGTCTTGCGGCCACGACGCGGCCAGCGGTGCACGTGGCTGTCACGGAAACTGAACGCTATGCTGCGCGCGACATCCACGGCATGGACGTCTTGCACGAGGCCCTCATGAGTCTTACGACTTTCACCGTTCCTTTTTTGCGGTCCCCGCTCCATCTGCCACGCAATTGCGCGGCCACGACGCTTCTGCTCTGTGCCGCCGCGGTGTGCGCCACGTCGACGGCGCACGCTGCCCGGGCGTACGTATCGAACGAGGACGAGCATACCGTTACCGTTATCGATACAGACCGAAACACGGTCGTCGCGACGATCGCGGTCGGCAAGCGGCCACGTGGCCTCCAGCTGAGTCACGACCAGAAGCGGCTCTACGTGGCGCTCAGCGGGTTGCCGAAGTGCCCGCCGACCGTTCCAGATGAAGAGTGCGAGAAGCTCGGCCGCGATCTGAAGGCGGACGGTGTTGCAGCCGTCGACACGAAAACACTGAAAGTCATGCAGGTGTTCAGCGCCGGCTCCGACCCCGAGCAGTTCGATCTCGGGGCCGATGGCCGGCTGTTCGTCGCGAACGAAGATTCCGCGACGGCCACCGTCATCGATGTGAAGTCGGGCAAGGTCATCGCGCGCGTGCCGGTGGGGAAGGAGCCTGAAGGCGTCCGCATATCGCCGGATGGCGCATGGGTGCTGGTGACGAACGAGTCGGACAACTCGATCTCGATCCTCGATTCGCACACTCTCAAGGTGATGCGCAGCGTCGCCGTCGGCAAGCGGCCGCGCGACATCGCTTTCACACCGGATGGCAAGACCGCGTACGTCTCCGGCGAATTCGACAGCTCGCTCTATCGCATTCGCGTGCCGGAAGGCGCGCCGGTCGAGCGCGTGGTGCAGCTGCGTCCCGAAGCGCGGCCGATGTCCGTGCGTCTCGATGGGAAGCGCAAACGTCTGTACGTGAGTACAGGTCGCGGCGGCACGGTCGCCGTGATCGACATTGCGGGCACACCCAAGCTGCTGCAGGAAGTCAAAGTCGGCGCGCGGCCGTGGGGCATGGCCTTGTCTGCCGATGGCACGCGGCTCTACACCGCGAATGGGCCGTCCAACGATGTGAGTGTGATCGACACCGCGACCTTGACCGTGATCAGCAGGATTCCGGTGGGGCGCTCCCCCTGGGGCGTGGCCGTTTCGCGCTGACGCGCGAACGGTTCGCTCGCATCAGCGCGTGGGAGCGGCGCCTGTGGAGAGATTGCAGGCCCGGTAGGCGTCGCTCTCCACCTTGCGAAACAGCTTGGCCTTTTCCTTGGCTTCGTCCGAGTCGCGAAAGATTCCGCTGTTTTCGCCGGGCAGCGTTGCGTATTTCGCGAACGTCGATGCTTCGACGAAATCGTCGTAGCTCATCGCATCCGCGATACGATCGACGACGCATGCGCATTGATAAACCGTGCCCGGTTTGCCTCCGGCGCGACTCAGACATTCCTGGACGTACTCGACACGCGCAATAGTTGGATAATCATGCGCGGGCGTTTCGGCACGCAGCGGCGCAGCCATCAGCAGAGCCCAGAGCGCTGCGCCAAGAGCGGGACAAACTGTGTCATTTCTGACGCGATATTTCGTCGTCATTCGCACACCCCTGCATTCATCGCAAACATCCTACGCTCGCGCTCCGCACTGCTTCAAATCGTGTTGCGTGTCACATCTAAGCGGGTGTACACATACGCGTCGATTTACGCGCAGACCGCGTCTGGATTCGTGTGCTGCGCGGCCGAGGGGGTTCTCGCTTCTGACTACTCGTCTTCTGAAGAGGAGCAGGGAGGCGGTCGCGTATTTCCAGAGAAACACAAAGCCCGGAGGAGATATGAGATACGAGTATCGTTCCTTATTGGTCAGCGTTGCGGCGCTGGCAGCGACGGCAGCATCCGTCTCTGCATATGCCGATGCTGATCTAGATCAGAAGATGAGTGATTCGTCGAACTGGGCCTCGCAGGCCGGAGACAACGCGAATCACCGTTGGAGTGATCTGAATCAAATCAACGCAGGCAATGTCGGCAAGCTCCAGGTCGCATGGACGCTTTCCACCGGCGTGCTTCGCGGCCACGAAGGTTCACCGCTCGTCATCGGTGACACGATGTACGTGCACACGCCGTTTCCGAACAACGTGTACGCGGTGAACCTGAAAGATCAGACGTACAAATGGAAGTACGAGCCGAAGCAGGACGTGAACGTCGTACCCGTCATGTGCTGCGACACCGTCAATCGCGGTCTCGCGTATGGCGATGGCAAGATCTTCCTGCAACAGGCCGACACCACCCTCGTCGCGCTCGACGCGAAGACGGGCAAGGTCATCTGGAGCGTGAAGAACGGCGATCCGAAAATCGGCGAGACGAACACGAATGCGCCGCACGTCTTCAAGGACAAGGTGCTCACGGGCATCTCCGGTGGCGAATTCGGTGTGCGCGGCCGCGTAATTGCCTACGACATCAAGACAGGCAAGCAGCTCTGGAAGGCGTACAGCAGCGGCACGGATGCGGAGATCATGTTCGACCCCGCAAAGACGATGACCTGGACGAACGGCAAGATGGCGCCGGTCGGCAAGGATTCATCGCTCAAGACCTGGCAGGGTGAGCAGTACAAGCTCGGTGGCGGCACGACGTGGGGCTGGTATTCCTACGATCCGAAGTTGAACCTCCTCTACTACGGTAGCGGCAACCCGGGCACGTGGAATCCGGCGCAGCGTCCTGGCGACAACAAGTGGTCCATGACCATCTTCGCTCGCGATCTCGACTCGGGGCAGGCGAAGTGGGTGTACCAGATGACGCCGCACGACGAGTGGGACTTCGATGGCATCAACGAAGTACCGCTGATCGATGTGAGCATCAAGGGCAAGAAAGTGCCCGCGCTCGTTCACTTCGACCGCAACGGCATCGGCTACACGCTGAATCGTGAAACCGGTGAGCTGCTCGTCGCGCAGAAGTACGACCCGCAGGTGAACTGGACGACAGGCGTGGACATGAAGACCGGGCGTCCGACGGTGGACAAGCGGTACTCCCCGGGCACCACGGGTCCGGACGTGAACGTGAAGGACATCTGCCCGGCCGCGCTCGGTTCGAAGGATCAGCAGCCGTCCAGCTATGACCGCAAGTCTGGCTACATGATGGTTCCCACGAACCACGTCTGCATGACCTATGAGCCGTTCCAGGTCGAGTACACGGCCGGTCAGCCGTACGTCGGCGCTACGCTCACGATGTTCCCCACGCCGAACAGTCACGGCGGCATGGGTAACTTCATTGCGTGGGATCCGGCGGTCGGCAAGATCGTCTGGTCGAAGCCGGAGCGCTTCTCGGTGTGGTCCGGCGCGCTCACCACGGCCGGCGACATCGTGTTCTACGGCACGCTCGAAGGCTATCTGAAGGCGGTCAGCACGAAGGACGGCAAGGAACTGTGGAAGTTCAAGACGCCCTCCGGAATCATCGGCAACGTGTTCACGTATTCGTACGGCGGTAAGCAGTACGTAGGCGTGTACTCGGGTATCGGCGGCTGGGCCGGCATCGGCATGGCCGCAGGTCTCACTGAATCCACGGCCGGCCTCGGCGCCGTCGGTGGATACAAGGACCTCGCCAAGTTCACGACGTTGGGTGGATCGCTGTTCGTGTTCTCGCTGCCTGATTGATGGCGGCGGGGCTCCGACGGCAATGCGCTGAACGGGCGTACGCGACCGCCTTGACAGTGTTGCGGTGTGCCGCTCTACGGAGCGGCACACCGCGGCCTCCCCTGGAATGAATGCTTGAGCCGTGCTAAATCCTGCACGAGGCTCAAATCTCTCAACCGAGAACCCGCGGAAGATGAAACATCCCATATACCGCACTCTAATTTTGTCCGCGCTTCTGGTTAGCGCCGTGTCGATGGCGTGCTGCCAGAAGCCCGAGGCAACAGCGCCGGCGACGGCTTCAACAAAGCCGGCCACGCCAGCAGCAAAGCCGGCAGCAGCGGTCCCAGCAGTGCCACCGGCAGCGCCAGCGGCGGCGCCGGCAGCGCCGGCAGCGCCAGGACCGGCGGCGGGCACGGTTGCCGATGCTGCAACGGTCGCGGAATTGTCCAAGCCGTCCGGTGGCCCGAGCGGGGGTCTCTACACGGTGAAGGACGGCAACAAGGTCGATGCGAAGACCCTGCAAGGATGGAAAACGTGGCGCGCACTTGCATGCGAGCGCTGCCACGGTGCCGAACAGGAAGGGCTCGTAGGCCCACCGCTCGTGGTGTCGCTGCACAACCTCACCAAGGAGCAGTTTCGCACCACCATCACCAACGGCCGCGCGGAAAAGGGCATGCCGCCCTTCAGCGCGAGCAAGATGGTGATGGACAATTGGGAAGGTCTTTACGCTTATCTGAAAGGCCGTGCCGATGGCCAGATCAAGCCGGGTCACCTTTTCGCGATGGATGGCAAGTAGAGTGACGGTGCCGTTCGCGGCCCGCCTCTGCATACCGTTGCTTTCGATGGGTGCGCTCGCGGCTCATGCGCAAGGCGCTCCTGCGCCCGCGGCAGCGACGGCGGGCGCGGTATTGAAAGTGTGCGCGGACCCGGACAGTCTGCCGCAGTCGGACAAGGACGGCGGCGGCTACGAGAACAAGCTCGCCGAAGCGCTGGCGCACGATCTGGGCCGGCGCGTGGAGTACACGTTCTTCCCGCAGCGCATGGGCTTCGTGCGCAACACACTGCGCGCCAAGATCGAGAATTCCTCGGAGTTCAAGTGCGACGTCATCATGGGCGTGCCGAAAGGCTACGATCTCACGGCGACCACGCAGCCGTACATGCACTCCACGTACGCGCTCGTCATTCCCGCGCGCGATGAATACAAGAAGCTCGCAAGCGCCGAAGAGCTGTTGAAGCTGCCGGAGGCGAAGCTTCACGCGCTGCGCATCGGCATCTTTGCCCAGACGCCCGCAACCGACTGGTTGCTGAAGAACGGGCTCATCGGCCAGGCGCGCATCTATGCCGCGCAAAGCGGCGACCCGAGCGAGCATCCGGCGAACATCATCGAGCGTGATCTCGCGGCCGGAAACATCGATCTCGCCATCGTCTGGGGTCCGGTCGCAGGCTTTCTGACGGACCGCCACAATGGCGGGGAGCCCTGGCTGGCCGTGCCCTTCAAGCCGGACCCGACCATCCGATTCGACTACGAGATCTCGATGGGCGTGCGGTTCGGCGAGAAGGAATGGAAAGACGCCCTGGACGGCTGGATCGCCGCTCACAGCGAGGACATCAAGCGCATTCTCGTGAGCTACCGCGTCCCGCTGCTCGACACCTCCACCACCTCCGCAAGCGCCCAGAAGCCCGTCAACGCCCGGTAACGGCGCGCATTTCGGCTTCGCCCGCCGATGCAGGTATAGTCCCCGCGCGATGCCGCAGGGGAAGTGCCCCGGCAGGGACACTTGAATGAACCAGACATCCGCAGCGGCTTCCGGCACGCCCGTGCCGCTTGCAAGCCATGCAACTTCCGCACTGTCGCCCGTGCAGGACACGCGCCGGCGCATCGTCGCCATTTTCGGCGGCTCCATCGGCAACCTGGTCGAGTGGTACGACTGGTACGTCTACGCCACGTTTTCGCTGTACTTCGCGAAAGCCTTCTTTCCCTCCGGCGACCAGACCGCGCAGCTCCTCAACACGGCGGCGGTGTTTGCGGCCGGATTCCTGATTCGACCGATCGGCAGCTGGGCCCTCGGGCGCTATGCGGATCGCTACGGGCGTAAGTCCTCGCTCCAGTTCTCCATCATGCTGATGTGCGCGGGCTCGCTCATCATTGCGGTGACGCCCACGTACGCCACCATCGGCAACTTTGCGGCCTTCTGGCTCGTGTTCGCGCGAATTCTCCAGGGATTCAGCCTCGGCGGTGAATACGGCACGAGCGCCACGTA
>Ga0153915_10005768_pt1 | contig 11543 bp, 12 predicted proteins | sample Opewatmetagenome_2_FD_107003 | JGI IMG/M metagenome (GOLD analysis project Ga0153915, IMG submission 107003) | Freshwater wetland microbial communities from Ohio, USA - Open water 3 Core 3 Depth 3 metaG | ecosystem: Environmental > Aquatic > Freshwater > Wetlands | place: USA: Ohio, Lake Erie...
ACTTGTGGATCGACATCGGCGCCGCGACCAAGGCGGAGGCGGCCGAGCGGGTGCGGGTCGGCGACGCCGGGGTGCTGATCGCGCCGCTGCTCGAGCTGCCGCACGGGCGGCTGGTTTCGCGCAGCATCGACAACCGCATCGGCGCATACGTGGTCCTCGAAGCGTTGCGGCGGCTCGCGCAGCAGCTGCCGGCCGCCTGCGCGGTGGCAGTGGGGACGACCCAAGAGGAAATCGCCAGCTCCGGCGGCGGCGCGCGGACCAGCGCGTTCGGCGTGGAGCCGGACGCCGCCATCGTCGTGGACGTGACCCACGCGACCGACTACCCGGGGGTCGAGAAGAAGGAAGTCGGCGACTTCAAACTGGGCGGCGGGCCCGTCCTGGCGCGCGGCTCGGCCGTGAGCCCGGCGGTTTTCGAGCAGCTCGTCGCCGCCGCCGAGGCCGAGCAGATTCCCTTCGGCATCGAGGCGGCGCCACGCGGGACCTCCACGGACGCGGACGCCATCTACACGTCCCGCCGCGGCATCGCGACGGGTCTCGTCTCGGTCGCCTGCCGTTACATGCACAGCCCCAACGAGATGGTGTCGTTGGACGACCTCGACCGCGCTGCTGCGCTCCTGGCGGCGTGGGTGCGGCGGCTCGAACCCGGCACTACGTTCCTTCCCTTCTAGCGCACCCCGGAGCCCCCATGACGCAACCGTTCAAGCCCTACGTGCCCGTGAACACCGACATGGCGGAGTTCACGGTCCGCGCGCTGATCATCGGCCTCGTAATGTGCGTCATCCTCGGCGCGGCGAACGCCTACCTCGGCCTCAAGGCCGGCATGACCATCGCGGCGACCTACCCGGCCGCCGTCATCGGCATGGCCGTGCTGCGGGTGGCGAGAGGCTCCATTCTGGAGGAGAACTTCGCGCGCACGGTCGGCTCCATCGGCGAGTCGGTCGCGGCCGGCGCGATCTTCACCATCCCTGCCTTCTACATCGCGGGGATCTGGAAGGATTTCGCGACCCAGGGCCATTACTTCCAGTCCACCGCGATCATGGTCGCCGGCGGCGTGCTGGGCATCATGTTCGTCGCCCTGCTCCGCCGGGTGATGGTCGAGGACGTGGAGCTGCCCTTTCCCGAGTCGGTCGCCGCGTCGGAGATCCACAAGGCTGGTCGCACGGGCGGCACGGGCGCCAAGTTTCTGTTCGGCGCCATGGGGATCGGCGCGCTCATCCAGGGTTTGGCGCAGATCAACCTCTTCGCGGGCACGTGGCAGAAGTTCATCGCGTTCTCGAGGACGACGATCGGCCTGCGCTCCAGCGGCAGCGCCACGGGCCAGAGCGGGATGCTCCTGAGCTCGCCCAGCATCAGCCCCGCCTTCATCGGCGTCGGCTACATCATCGGGCCCAAGCTGGCCTCGCTCAACTTCAGCGGCGGGCTCCTCGCGTGGGGGCTGCTGGTCCCGATCCTGAGCTACTTCATCGCGCCGACGGTTTTCACGGCCGGCGGCCCCGCGCCCACGACGGACAACTGGATCGCGCTGGCCAACAACGTGTGGTTCACCATTGTCCGGCCGATTGCGATCGGCGGCATGCTGACGAGCGCGGCGTGGACGCTGTTCCGGATGCGGAAGAGTCTGATCGCGGGCATCAAGCGCTCCGTCGGCGACGTCAAGAAGGCGGCCGCCGGCGCGCCCGTCGGCGACCGGACCGAGCGCGACCTGCCCTTCAACTGGGTCATGATCGGCGTGCTGGCCACCGGAGTGGTGACTTTCTTCATCTACAATTTCTTCACGCAGAACGCGGTGGGCGCCGCCTTGGTGGCGACGATCGTGATGATCGTCGCCGGCTTCTTTTTCGCGGCGGTTTCCGGCTACCTGGTCGGGATCATCGGCTCGAGCAACAACCCGATCAGCGGCCTCACGCTCTCGACCCTGGTCGTGGCGGCCCTGTTGATGGTTGCGCTCGGGATGAAGGGCCAGGCGGGGGTCGCGGCGGTGCTCGGCGTCGCGGCCGTGGTGTGCGTTTCGGCCGCCGTGGCGGGCGAGATGCTGCAAGACCTCAAGGTCGGCCATATCCTTGGCGGCACGCCGTGGAAGATGCAGGTCGGCGACCTCATTGGCGTCGCGCTGGCGGCAGGAGTGATGTTCCTCCCGCTGGTCGTGTTGCACGGCGGCGACATCAGGGCCGGGCAGATGGCGGTGCCGCCCTTCCAGGGGGGCTTCGGCGGCCCCAACCTCCCTGCCCCGCAGGCCAGTTTGATGGCCCTCCTCTCCCAGGGGATCGTGGGGGGCCAGATGGCCTGGCCGCTCATCATTGTGGGCGTGATGCTGGGCCTCGGGATGATTCTGATGCAGGTGCCCAGCCCGATGCTGGTCTGCGTCGGGATGTACATCAACCTCGGCACGACGTTCGCAATCTTCCTCGGCGGCGTCATCCGCGCCCTCGTGAACTCGCTCGGCCGGAGGCGGCAGCACAACGCCGCGCAGAAGGCGAGGGTCGAGAACACCGGCATCCTGATCGCCGCCGGGCTGATCGCGGGTGAGGCGCTGATCGGCCTGCTGTTCGCCGCGCTCGCGTTCGGGAACGTCAACTACGGCGCCGCCCTCACATCGGCGTTCTCATTCCTCCCGCTGGGGTTCTGGTTCGCGCTGCTGGTGCTCCTGCTCATCGCCTGGCTGCTGACCCAGATTCCCTTGCGCAACGCCGGCGGGCCCGATGAGCCGGCGCCGCCCAGCGCCGTGATGTAGGGGGCGACGCGACCGGGCACGCCAACCTGTTCGACTTGAAGCCGGTCCGGAACTTCGACTGGCAGACCGCGGAGGGCGACCGCGCGGTCGTGCTGGTGCCGAAGTTCCGGAGCCGGCTGCTCGCCCGGTGGATGTCGCGCCTGGGCCGGCCCAACTTCCGCGTGCAGCTCGACGCGGACGGCAGTTTCGTGTGGTCCCTGTGTGACGGCGGGACCACTGTCCTTCAGATCGCGGAGCGACTGCACGCCCGGACGGGCGGTGACGGCGCGATGCTCCGCGACCGCGTCGCCCGGTTCGTGGAGAAGCTGGCCCACGACGGCCTGGTGACGCTCGACCATTCAGGAGAAACGTCATGAGCAACGCCATAGAGGGACTGAAGCCCGAGCTGGTCTGGAAGTACTTTGCCGAGATCGCGCAAATCCCGCGGTGCTCGAAGCACGAAGAGCGGATGACCAAGTACATCCTCGACACCGCGAAGAAGCTCGGCCTGCCCGCCAGGGCCGACAAGCTGGGCAATGTCGTCGTGAAGAAGCCCGCCTCGTCCGGCAAGGAGCGGGTGAAGAGCGTCGCCCTCCAGGGTCACCTCGACATGGTCTGCGAGAAGAACAAGGACAAGGTGCACGACTTCTCGAAGGACCCGATCGAGCTGGTGCGCAAGGGCAACTTCATGATGGCGAACGGGACGACCCTGGGCGCCGACAACGGCATCGCCGTCGCCACCAACCTCGCGATCATGGAGGACCGGTCGCTGGTCCACGGGCCGCTCGAGTTCCTCTTCACCATAGACGAGGAGACGGGGCTCACCGGGGCCGGTGGCCTTGCGCCCGACTTCCTCTCGAGCCGCACCCTCATGAACCTCGATTCGGAGGAGGAAGGGGCGCTGTACGTCGGGTGCTCGGGCGGGCGGGACACGATCGGCACCTGGAAGACCGCTTTCGACGCCGCACCCGCGGGCTCGGTCGCCGGCGCGCTCAAGGTCACGGGCCTCAAGGGAGGCCACTCCGGTCTCGAGATCGACAAGGGGCGCGGGAACGCGGTGAAGATCATGAACCGCGTGGTCCAGGCGCTGGCGCCGTTGGGGGCGCGGCTGGCCTCGATCGAGGGCGGGGACAAGCATAACGCCATCCCGCGCGAGACCGAGGCGACCGTCTACCTCCCGGCCAAGAAGTGGGACGAGGCGGCGGCCGCGGTGAAGAAGCTCGAAGCGACGATCAAGGCCGAGTACAAGACGGTGGAGCCGGGGCTGGCGATCACGGTGACGGCGCTCAAGGGGAAGAAGGGAAAGGTCCTCAAGAGGCCGCTCCAGCAGAAGCTGACCCGCGCCATCTCGGCCCTTCCGCACGGCGTGCTCCAGATGAGCGCCGACATTCCGGGCCTGGTCGAGACCTCCACCAACGTCGCCGCGGTCCACACGACCCCGAAGACGATCAGCCTGGTGACCAGCCAGCGCAGCTCCGTAGCCTCCGAGCTGGCGGAAGCCTGCGACACCGTCCGCTCCGTCCTCGAGCTGGGTGGGGCGACGGCCGCCACGTCCGACGGGTACCCGGGGTGGAAGCCGAACCTGCAGTCGCCGATCCTCAGGACGGCGAAGGCGACCTACCAGTCGCTGTACGGCAAGGAGCCGCACGTGAAGGCGATCCACGCGGGGCTCGAGTGCGGGATCATCGGCGAGAAGATCCCCGGGATGGATATGGTGTCCTTCGGCCCGACCCTTGACGGCGTCCACTCGCCCGACGAGAAGATCCACATCGACACCGTCGAGAAGTTCTGGAATTTCCTGATGGGTATCCTCAAGGCGGTGAACTGAGAAGCGCCGGGAAATCGCGGCATGGTTGCGAGACGGCCAGCGAACAGGTGAGTTGCCCGACGCCGAGCGACGAGCGGCTGTGACAGGGGAGGCGGGAGTCGCGAGACCTCCCGCCTCTCATCGCTGCCGCCTCGTTACCGCCAACAGCTCAGCGTCTCGCGACTACTCTGCACTCTCTCTCCACTTGGTTCCCCGCAAGGCCGCTGCAACTTCTGCGGTGCGTATCGGCGCTCCCGGCAAGCGCAGGGCTTGACCGATCTCCACCGTCACCGGCGGCGTGAGCTCGAGCGCCGCCAGCGCGCCCCGGTCGTAGAGCAACTCGCGCGCGCTCCGGTCGGCCGCGACGCGCCCCTCCCGCAGCACCACCACTCGCTCCACCAGCTCCGCCACGAAGGCGAGGTCGTGCGAGACGACCAGCACGGTCACGCCCGCCGCGGCGCGGCGGCGCAGCGCCCCAATCACGCGCTCCCGCTGCTGCCGGTCCAGCCCTGCGGTCGGCTCGTCCAGCACCAGCACGGCGGGCTCCATCACGAGCACGCCGGCGAGGGCCACCAGCTTGCGCACCGGCGGCGGCACGTCGTACGGGTGCACCGCCGCGACCGGCATCAGGCCCAGCTCGTCGAGGACCGGCACGACCGATGCCGCCGCCCGGCCCAGCTGACGCGGGCCGAACGCCACGTCCTCCCGCACCGAGCGGGCGAACAGCTGCTGGTCCGCGTGCTGGAACACGTAGCCCACGCGCCCGGCCATCTCGTCAGGCCGCTTCCGCGCGACATCCCAGTCGCCGACCGTCACGCGGCCGACGGCGGGACGAAGCAGCGCGACCAGCAGCCGGGTCAGCGTCGTCTTTCCCGCCCCGTTCGGCCCGAGCAGCGCCACCGTCTCGCCAGCCCGGATCGTCAGGGTGACGCCGCGCAGCGCCTCGAGATCGCCGTACGCGTAGCGTACGCTCTCCACCCGGACGTCGCCGCCGCTCATCGCCCTACCCGCCGTAGCAGCGACGGCACGTCCGGCGGATACGGCGGCGGGCAGCCGGCCGCTCGCGCAATCGCCGCGACTCCCGTTCCCTCGAGCAGGTGTGTCGGGCCGTCGGCCACGACGCGGCCCCCGGCGAGCACGACCGCGCGCGTCGCCACGCTCGCCGCGCGCTCGAGGTCCGGGGTCGCGACGAGGATCGCCATCCCGCCGACGGCCAGCGCGGGCAGCAGCGCGTACAGCGCGTCCGCGCCCGCCGGGTCCAGCTCGGCCGCCGGGTCGTCCAGCGCAAGCAGGTCCGGCTCCATCGCCAGCACGGAAGCCACGACCACGCGCTGCAGCTCCCCGCCGGAAAGGTGCGCGGGGTCCCGCGTGGCGAGGTGCGTGATGCCGAGCCGCTCCATCGCGCGCCCCGCCGAGGCCAGCACCGGCTCGCGCGCCAGGCCCAGAGAGGCGGGGCCGAACGCCACCTCGTCGCCCACCGTCGAGCAGAGCCCCGTCAACTGCGTCCACGGCCTCGAAAACACGATCCCGCAGCGCCCCGCCAGGCGGCGCGTGCCGGTGAGCGTGCCGCCCACCAGCCGAGGCGCGAAACCCGTCGCGACCAGCAGCAGGGTCGAGGTCCCGGCGCCCGCGTCACCCGCCAGCGCCACGATCTCTCCCGCCGCCACGCCGAGCGAGACGCCGCAGAGCGCCTCCCGGGCCGCGCCGGGATAGCGGAACGTCACGCCCTCGAGCGTCACCACGGCCGTCACCCGCGCATCCTCCAGAACTTCCACCCGTACGCCGCGACCACGGCGACCAGCAGCGCCCCGCGCAGCAGACGCTGCGGCCAGGAATCGGGGGGCGCTTCGAGCGCCGTGCGCCGCGCGGCGCCGCCCGCGCCGCGCGCGTCAAGCGCCAGTACCTGCTCATCCACCTCGGCCAGGGCGCCCAGAATCAGCGGCAGGGCCAGCGGCCCCAGCGCTCTGAGACGCGCCACCGGGGAGCCGCCGATCCGGAGGCCGCGGCACTGCTGCGCTTCGAGGATCTGCCGGGCCCGCTCGCGCATCCGCGGCAGGACCGTCAGGGTCGATGCCAGAAGGAAGGTGCGCCCGAACGGCACCCCGCTCGCGGTCATCGCCTCCACCAGCCGGTGCGGCGACGTGGTGCCGAGGGCCGTCAGGAAGCCGAGCACGATCGCCGTGATGCGCCCGCCCAGCACCAGCGCGCGCGCCATGCCGGGAGCCGAGAGCGACATGATACCCAGCGCGATCCGGGGCTCCGTGCCGAGCACGCCATAGAGCACGAACAGCAGTGCCCAGATGGGCAGCGAGAGCAGCAGCGCCGTGCGCGCGCTCGACTGCAGGACCTCGCGCCCTCCGGACGCGGCGAGCACGGCGGCGACCGCCACCAGCAGCCACATCTCGAGCGGCCGCGTCAGCGCGAACGCGATCAGCAGCACGCCGCCCGCCAGCGCCAGGGTCGTGTAGGGATGCGCCCGATGCAGTGGCGACCGGCCCGCGAGGTAGCCGATCATCGCGTCAGGGCCGGGAACCGGGCCGCGAGGGTCTGCGGCAGCGAGCGCAGCACCGCGCTCACCAGCGCGCAGGCGATCGCCTTGTCGAGCAGGTCGGTGGCGTAGCTCGCCGAGGCGACGGCCACGCCGAGCGGCGCGCCGAGCGCTCGCAGCACTGTGGTCACCATGGTGACGCCACCCGCGGTCACGCCGCCGAAAACGAAATAGGAGATCGGTGCGGAGCAGGAGGCGGCGACGAGGCCGAGCCCCAGGCCCGCGGGCACCGCGGTGGCCAGGCGCCGGAACAGGCCGAGGCGCGCCGCCGCCCACGCGTACAGCGCGATTACGATCTGGACCACCGCGAACGGCAGCCAGGAGAAGTTGCCGGAGATCACCGCGCTCAGGATCTGGGAGACGAGCCCGGCCGCGATCGCCGCGCGCGGGCCGACCAAGCAGGCGACCAGGATGGTGCCGACGGAGTCGAGGTAGATGGGCAGGAGCAGCGCCGCCACGACCTGCCCGATGACCAGATTCACCGCCACGCCCAGGCGGATCAGGACCAAATCGCGGAGCGTCACGCCGCCCGTCCTAGCGGCAGCCGGAGTTCTCGAGGCGGAGCCGTCCGCCGGTCAGCGCTTGCCGAGAGCGGGCAGGTACCGTTCCGCCAGCACCGTCACATGATGGCGCTCGTGGCCCGCGACGATGTACTCCAGTGCGCGAACCGAATACGGCCGGTTCTTCGCCGTCCCCTTCCGCTCCAGCTCCTCCGCGTCGAGCGCCGCGAAAAAGGGGAGCGTCGACGCGCGGACCGCCCGCAGCTCGGCGATCAGATCCGCGAGGCGGCGGGACGTGAACTTCGAGCGCCGCACGTACTCGTTCTCGTCGAACGCCGGCAAATCCGCCGGCTCGCCGCGCGCGAAGCACAGCGCCCGGTACACCATGATGCGCTCCGTGTCGACAATGTGGCCGATCACCTCCTTGACACTCCACTTCCCGTCCGCGTAGCGGAACTCGGCGTCGCGGTCGTTCAGCGACCCCACCAGCCTGGCGGTGTCGTCCACCTGGCGCCTGAGCAGGTCCACCACGTCCCCATCCGGCACCAGGTCCACGTACTGCGCGTAGTAGGGCGCGTACTCGCCCGGCGACGGCCGCCCGATCGTGTCTGATGCCATCACTTCCTCCCCGAGATCCCTGACCATGCAGACGGATGTGGACGCACACAACTCGCGGTACTCGGTCGTGCCCTGGATCGCGGCCGGCGCGCGGTCGCGTGGGATCGCGCGGTAGCCCAGCCGAGAAAAGAAGCCCTCGGCCGTCGTCGTGAGCAGATACAGCTGCGCAATCCCGAGGCTCCAAGCGCGGCGCTCGAGCGAGCGCGTCAGCTCGATGCCGAGACCGCGGCCCCGCTCGGCCGGAGCGACGGCGAGCGAACGGAGCAGGCCGCAGCGGCCGAGCGCCTCGAGGCCCACGACCCCGACCAGGGAGGCACCGCGTCGCGCCACCAGGAAGTGGACGAGCAGCGGCGCGACGACATCCCGCCTCGGAAGGCCGGACTCGCGCAGCAGCTGCTTCACGGCGGCGAGGTCGGCCGGCCGGGCGAACGTGATCGGAATGTCCATGTGCACTCAGGCGCCCGTCGGCACGGAGAAGCGCTCTCGGACGTCGTCCCCGACCCGCTTCGGTTTGCCGGTCCCTGGGTCGATCGGGCACCACAGCGTGCGGGCCCGGGCGAGCAGCTTGCGATCCCGCGCCCGCAAGATCTCCGTGTGGCGCTCGAACGCGTACCGCGTCGCCGTCCCCACCCAGGTCCGCGCGATGATCCCGTCCTCGAGCCGCGCCGGGTGCTTGTAGTCGATCTCGTGGCGCAGCACCACCCAGAGCACCTCTGCCTGCTGTGCGGCAGTGGCCGCGGCCCGCCAGTGCGCGACCGCCACATCCTGGACCCAGCGCAAATAGACCACGTTGTTGACGTGCCCCAGGCCGTCGATGTCCGCTGGCTGCACCTGGATCGGCAGTTCGAAGCTCTCGACGCTCACCGGGGGGTCGCATCGGGGTCCGCGGCGGGCAGCCCGCGGGCGAGCCTGTCGAGCCGATTGGCGACCACGCGGTTCAGGAAGTCCTGGCCGCTTGCCAGGGAATCCACTGGCGAAGTCCTCGTTCATGCACGGTACCCCCGGATGCAGCGTGGCGCGGGACTGCCCGACACCGCCACCACTTTACGGGCGGGCTGAGCGCGTCGTTTCACGGGACTCGGCGACTGGGGGCGACCCTTGGAGAATGCTCCGACGCGCTCGAACTCACAACCCGAGGCGTCCCTTTCTGGCCGGCCGGCGCCCCGACTACCTTCCCACCCCATGAACCCCACACCGTCCCACGCCCTGGCCGCGGGCCTGCTCCTGGTCTCGGCCGCTCTGCCCGCACAGAATCCGCCGGTCGTCACGCGGACGCGCACGGAGCAGATCCAGAACGACATCCGCTACCTGGCCTCCGACGCCCTCGCCGGACGGCTCGCGGGCTCGCCCGGCAACGACTCCGCGGCCGCCTACCTCGCACGCCGCCTCCGCCGGCTAGGCTTGACGCCCGGCGGAGACAGCAGCTCGTTCCTCCAGCACTGGACCGTGGGCTCCACGGTCGCCACCCGCGAGGCCGCGGATGCCGGGCGCCGGACCGAAAACGTGGTGGCGGTGCTGCGCGGCCGCGACCGGCGCCTCGCCGGCGAGGTCATCGTGATCGGCGCGCACTTCGATCACCTCGGCACCGGGCCGTTCGGCTCGGCGTCGACCGGCGACTCGGCGCACCTGATCCACCACGGGGCCGACGACAACGCCTCCGGCACTGCCGCCGTGCTCGAGATCGCGCGGCTGCTGGCTACCACGCGCCCTCGCCCCGTGCGCACCGTGGTCTTCGTGCTCTTCAGCGGGGAGGAGGAGGGGGCGCTGGGCTCGGCGTACTACGCCGATCACCCTGACATGCCGATGGACTCCACCCTCGCCATGATCAACCTCGACATGGTCGGCCGGATGCGGAACAGCCGGCTCCTGGTGCTCGGCGTGCGATCGGCGGCGGAATGGCAGGCGCTCCTCGATTCCGTCAACACGCCCTATCACCTCGACCTCAAGGGCTCAGGTGACGGCTGGGGGCCGTCCGACCAGTCATCCTTCTTCGCGAAGAAGCGGCCGGTGCTGCATTTCTTCACCGACCTGCACGAGGACTATCATCGCCCGGCCGACACCTGGGACAAGATCAACGCCGCGGGCGTCGCCACGGTGGCCGAATTCGCCGCCGACCTGACGCGGCGGCTTGCCGCCCGCAGTACGCCGCTGACCTTCGTGGACGCGGCGCCCCCCGCCATGGTCGCGGGCACGGGCGAGCGCGCCTACCTCGGCTCCATTCCCGACATGACCAGCGAGCCGGGTGGGGTGCTCCTTTCCGGCGTCAGAGCGGGCAGCCCCGCGGACTCCGCCGGCATCCGCGCCGGAGATGTGATCATCTCCATCGGGGCCGACACGGTCGCCAACCTCAACGACATGCAGAACGCCCTCGTCAAGCACCATGCTGGCGACAAGGTGGACATCCGGGTGCGCCGCGGGGACCAGGTGCTCACCCTCCACGTGACGCTGGGCCGGAGGACCTAGGCGGTTCCCACCGGCGAGCCCGGAGCGACCATGAGCGGAGCGCGCGCCGAGCGCACGGGTCAGGTGGCCGGCGCGGGCGTGGCGCTGTTCGCCCGCTGGGCCGGCGACGGCGGGCCGACGATCGTCGTCCTCCACGGAGGTCCGGGCGCATCGCACGACTACTTGCGGCCGCAATTCGACGCGCTGGCGCGCGGCCGCACGCTGCTCTACTACGACCAGCGGGGCGGCGGCCGGTCGGACGTGGCGCGCGACGTGCCGCTGGGCTGGCGCGAGCACGTGGCCGATCTCGCTGCCATAGTGACGTCGGCGGCCGCGCCGCCCGCGACGCTGCTCGGCTTCTCGTGGGGCGGCCTCCTGGCGCTGCTGTTCGCGCTCGAGCATGCGGAGCTGGTGGGGCAGCTCGCCCTGGTCGCGCCCGCGGGCACCCACGCGGAGATCCGCGAGCGTTTCGAGCAGAATTTCGCCGAGCGCCAGGCGGCGCCCGCGATCATCGAGGCGCGCGCCGCTCTCTCCCGCTCGGGACTGCGCGAGCGCGACCCGGAGGCGTTCTGGCGCCGGGCCTTCGAGCTGTCGGTGGCCGGCTACTTCAAGGAAGCGTCGCGCGCCGCCACCTTGACCCCGTTCCGCGTCTCCGCCCGGGCTCAGCGCGCCGTGTGGGAGAGCCTCGCGGGCATGGACCTCAGGGCGAGACTCCCCGCCATCACGGCGGAGACGCTGGTGCTCCACGGGCGCCACGACCCCGTCCCGCTGGAGTCATCCGAGCGGCTCGTGGCGCTGATGCCGCGGGCGCGCCTCGTGGTCTTCGAGGACTCCGGCCACGCGCTGTACGCGGAAGAGACCGCGCGCTTCGTCGAAGTCCTGGACGCGTTCCTCCCGCGGGCCCGGTGAGCGGCGCGC
>Ga0153915_10005769_pt1 | contig 11542 bp, 10 predicted proteins | sample Opewatmetagenome_2_FD_107003 | JGI IMG/M metagenome (GOLD analysis project Ga0153915, IMG submission 107003) | Freshwater wetland microbial communities from Ohio, USA - Open water 3 Core 3 Depth 3 metaG | ecosystem: Environmental > Aquatic > Freshwater > Wetlands | place: USA: Ohio, Lake Erie...
GCGCAGGGGATCGGTCCCCGCCTCGCGAAGGACGCCTGGGCGGGGAAACTCGACGGCAAAGTCGTTGACCTCGTCACGCCGATCGAAGCGGACGCCTCGCTCGAGATCATCACGGCGAAATCTCCGGACGCGGTCCCGATCTACCGGCACTCGACGGCGCACCTGACGGCCCAGGCGGTCAAACGCCTCTTCCCCGACGTCCAGATCGGGATCGGTCCTCCCATCGAGAACGGCTACTACTACGACTTCCTGCCGGCCCGCCCGTTTACGCCGGAGGACCTCCAGGCGATCGAGGCGGAGATGCGCAAGATCATCGCGGAGGACCACCCGATCGTCCGCGAGGAGATGCCGACTTCCGACGCGATCGCGATCTTCCAGGAGCAGCGCGACCCCTTGAAAGTCGAGATCGCCCGTGGCCTGGGGGACGAGCGCGTCTCCTGCTACCGCCAGGGAGAGTTCCTCGACCTCTGCCGGGGCCCGCACGTGGCCTCGACCGGCAGGCTCGGAGTCTTCAAGCTCACGCACACGGCGGGCGCCTACTGGAAAGGGGACGAGAGGAACCCGATGCTCCAGCGCATCTACGGGGCCTCGTTCCTGACGCAGAAGGAACTCGACGATCACCTGAGGCGGATGGAGGAGGCGCGGGCCCGCGACCACCGCAAGCTCGGCAAGGAGCTCGACCTCTTCTCCTTCCACCCATGGGCGCCGGCGTCCCCCTTCTTCCATCCGAAGGGCACGGTTCTCTACAACTGCCTCTTCGAGTACCTGCGGTCCGAGTACGCCCGCCGCGGTTACGAGGAGGTCGTGACTCCTCAGATCTTCGACGCGGAGCTCTTCAAGCTCTCGGGGCATTACGCCAATTACCACGAGAACATGTACTGGACGGTGATCGACGAGCGGGAGTTCGGTGTCAAGCCGATGAACTGTCCGGGCCACTTCCTGCTCTACAAGACGCGCCTCTGGTCCTATCGGGATCTGCCGGTGCGGTACGCCGACTTCGGCCGCCTGCACCGCTACGAGCTCTCGGGCGTGACGGCGGGGCTGACGCGCGTGCGCACGTTCTCGCAGGACGACGCCCACATCTTCACCCCCTTCGAGAAGGTGGAGGACGAGATCTTCCGGTTCCTCGATTTCGCGGACGCGGTGTACGGCGCTTTCGGGTTCACCGACGTCGAGATCTCTCTCGGCCTGCGCCCCGAAAAGCGCATCGGCGCCGACGCGCTGTGGGATCGCGGAGAGACCGCGCTCGCCGCGGCGCTCGCGAAAGCGAATCGCGCGCACGTCGTCACGCCCGGCGACGGCGCGTTCTACGGCCCCAAAATCGACTTCCGCGTGAAGGACGCCCTGGGCCGGCCCTGGCAGCTCGGCACGATCCAGATTGACTTCGAGCATGCCGAGAGCTTCGACTTGACCTACGTCGGCGAGAACGGGCAGCCCCACCGGACGGTCGTCATGCACCGCGCGATCCTGGGGTCGTTCGAGCGCTTCCTCGGGATCCTCATCGAGCACACGGCGGGCAACTTCCCGTTCTGGATCGCTCCGGTCCAGGCGGTGGTGCTGCCGGTTTCGGAGCGCTTCAACGGCGCCGCGGCGGCGGCCGCGTCGAGGCTCAAGGAGGCCGGCCTGCGCGTCGAGACCGACGACCGGAACGAGAAGCTCGGCGCTCGCATCCGGAAGGCGGAGATGCAGAAAATCCCCGCCATGCTCGTCGTCGGGGAGAAGGAAGCGGCCGCCGGCACGGTGTCGGTGCGGCTGCGCCACGGCGGCGACGTCGGAACGCTCCCGGTGGAGGAGTTTCTCGCGCTCGCCCGGGCGGCGATCGCGGATAGGAGGAAGGAAGTGACCGCGGAGGTGAAGAATCGATAAGAAGAGCATCCGAGTCAACGAACAGATCCGGTGGAAAGAGGTCCGCCTGATCGGAGAAGAAGGAGAGGCGCTCGGGATCGTGGCGATGGCCGACGCGCTGCAGAAAGCGAAGGAGGCGAACCTCGACCTGGTCGAGATCGCCCCGACGGCCAAACCTCCGGTCTGCCGGATCATGAACTTCGGGAAGTTCATCTACCAGCAGAAGAAGAAACAGCAGGATTCGAAGAAGAAACAGAAGACGACGCAGGTCAAAGAAGTGAAATTCCGGCCCAATATCGACGACCACGACTACGACTTCAAGATCAAGCACATCCTGAAGTTTCTGGCGCACGGCGACAAGGTCAAGGCGACCGTGCAGTTCCGGGGCCGTGAGATGGCGCGCCGTGAGAACGGCCAGAAGGTGCTCGACCGGCTCCTGGCCGATCTGACCGGTCACGCCGTGGCGGAATCGCGCTCGGAGATGCTGGGCAACCGGCTCTATCAGATCCTCGCGCCCGTCAAGCACCACGAGAAAGCCGTCAAAGCGGGAGCGTGAAGGAGAAGACGATGCCGAAACTGAAAACGCACAGGGGCGCCGCGAAGCGGTTCCGTAAGACCGCCTCGGGCAAGTTCAAGCGCGCCAAGGCTTACAAGAGCCACATCCTGACCAAGAAGGCGCCGGGAAGGAAGCGCGGCCTGGCCAGGGCGACCGTCGCCTCATCGGCGGATGTGAAGGGCATCCGGGAGATGCTGCCCTACGCCTAGGGCGGGAGACGGAAAACGGGAAACGGAAAACGAATAGAGAACGACTAACGAGGACAGCCGAGAAACGGAAGGGATCGTTTCCCGTTTACCGTTTCACGTTTCACGGCTCCGGGAGGTCACACCATGCCACGCGTCAAGAGGGGACCCAAGAGAAAGAACCGGCGCGCCAAGACCCTGGCGCTCGCCAAGGGCTACTACGGCACCAAGTCCAAGTCGTACCGGATGGCCAAGCTCCAGGTGGAGAAGTCGCTCGTGTACGCGTACCGGGACCGCAAGGTCAAGAAGCGCGATTTCCGCGGCCTCTGGATCGTCCGGATCAACGCCGCCGCCCGCGAGAACGAGATCTCCTACAGCCGTCTCATGGACGGGCTGAAGAAGGCGGGTAACGAGATCAACCGCAAGATGCTCGCGGACCTGGCCGTGTCCGATCCGCCCGCCTTCACGCACCTGGTCAGCGTCGCCAAGGCGGCCCTCGCCGGTGCCTGAGGAGCCGGAAGACGGGAAACGGAAAACGGGAAACGTGACAGACGAGGAGGGCGCCGGGTCTCCGAGTCCCGAGTCGCGAGTCTCGAGTCCCGGCTCCGACGATCCGGCCAGCCGGGTCCTCGAGCAGTTCCGCGCCGAGACGGCGGGGGGCGTCTCCTCGCGTTCCGACTTCGAGAGGCTCAAGGGGAGGTACCTCGGCCGGGAGAAGGGGCTGGTGCCCGGTCTCTTCGCCGGCATTCGGGACCTGCCCCGGGAGGAGCGCGGAACCTTCGGAGCGCGCGCCAACGCCGCGAAGCGGGAGATCGAGGAGACCGTCGCGCGCCTCTCCGACGAGCTCGAGCGGCGGGAGGTCCTGGCCCGGCAGCAGGCGCAGGCCGTGGACGTCACGCTGCCCGGCCGGCGGGTCCGGAAGGGGGGGCTCCATCCCGTCACGATCGTGCGGCGGCGCATGGAACAGATCTTCCTGCGCATGGGCTATTCGATCGCCGACGGGCCCGAGCTCGAGAACGAGCTCTACAACTTCGACCTTCTGAATTTCCCTCCCGAGCATCCGGCGCGCGACGCGCAGGACAGCTTCTTCGTGGACCGGAAGGCGCGGTCGCCGCTGCTCCTGCGGACGCACACTTCTCCGGTCCAGATCCGGGAGTTGAAGAAGCGGGGCGCGCCGCTGCGCGTCATCTCCCCGGGGCGCGTGTACCGCAAGGAGAGCGTGGACGCCACGCACGCCGCCGTCTTCCACCAGATCGAGGGGCTCGTCGTCGAGCGCGGAATCTCGATGGCGGACCTGAAGGGCACGATCGAGGAGTTCTACGCCGCGCTCTTCGGCCCGGGAACGAAGGTGCGCTTCATCCCGACCTTCTTCCCGTTCGTCGAGCCCGGCGCCGACGTCGCCGCGACCTGCATCTTCTGCAGGGGGAGCGGGTGCGCCAAGTGCAAGCAGTCGGGATGGATCGAGCTCGCCGGCTCCGGCGAAGTCCATCCCAACGTGTTGAAGGCGTGCGGCGTGGACCCGGAGGAGTACACCGGCTTCGCGTTCGGAATGGGCCTAGACCGCGTCGCGCTGCTGCTCTACGAGTTCCCCGACCTGCGGCTCCTGCTCGAAGGCGACGAGCGGTTCCTCTCGCAGTTCGCGCGAGAAGCATGAAGTTGACTGTCGGCGCAGGCGGTCGCTCTGCGACCGGCGCCGAGAGAGTTCAAGACCGGAGCCCTTTATGAAGTTCTCCCTGGAATGGGTCGCCGATTTCGTGGATGTCGCCGCCGCGGGCGGCGCGGCGGGAGTCCGCTCGCTTCTCGACCGCGCGGGCTTTCCCGTCGAGTCCGTCGAGGGCGAGGGAGACTCCGCGGTCTTCGACGTCGAGATCACGCCCAACCGGCCCGACGCGATGAGCCACCGCGGGCTCGCTCGCGAGATCGCCGCCATGGCGGGACAGCCGATGAAACGCCCTCCGGCGAGGGAGCCGGCCGCTTCGGGCCCGGCGGCCGGGGAGCTGACCTCCGTCACGATCGAGGTGCCGCGTCTCTGCCGCCGCTTCGGCGCCCGCGTCGTCGCCGGCGTGTCCGGCGCGCCGGCGGCGGATAGGGTCCGCGCCCGCCTCGCCGCCATCGACGCGAACCCGATCAGCGCCGCCGTGGACGCGACGAACTACGTCCTCTGGGAGATCGGCCAGCCGCTCCACGCGTTCGACCTCGACCGGCTGGCAGGCCGGCGCATCGTGGTCCGCAAGGCGCGCCGCGGCGAGAAGCTCGTGACCCTGGACGGCGTCGAGCGGGCGCTCGAGCCCTCCGACATCGTCGTCGCGGACGCCGAGCGCGCGGTCTCGCTCGCCGGAATCATGGGAGGCCTCGACACCGCCGTGACGGCCGCGACGAAGAACGTGCTCCTGGAGGCCGCGTGGTGGGACCCCCCGTCCATCCGCCGCACTTCGCGCCGCCTCGGGTTGCACACGGACGCGTCCCATCGCTTCGAGCGGGGAGCCGATCCCGAGGCGATTCCCGAGGCGCTCGAAAGGGCCGCGGAGATCTTGACCGAGTCGGCGGGAGGCGCCCTCGCTCCGGGCTGGATCGACGCGCGCGGCGCCGCGTGGAGGATCCGGAAGGTCGCTCTGCGCCTCTCGCGCCTGCGTCTGGTGTCGGGGGTCGAGAGCCTGGACCTCGATTTCGCCGCCGGCGCGCTCGCGCGGCTCGAATTCGCCGTCGGCCGGCGGAGCAGGCATCGAGTCGCCGTGTCGGTCCCCTCCTGGCGTCCGGACGTCTCTCAGGAGGACGACCTCGTCGAGGAGGTCCTCCGGATCTACGGCTATGACCGCATCCCCTCGAGTCTGCCGCCGGCGAGGCGCGCGGGCAGCCACCTGGAGCCCCTGCGGGTGGTCGAGGAGAGGCTCTCCGACGCCGCCGTCGCGGCGGGTTTCTACGAGAACATGAGCGCTCCCTTCGTGGACCGCCGCACCGACGAAGGGCCCTATCGTGCCTGGCTCGAAGCGGCCGGCAGCTCGGGCAAGCCCCTCGCGCTCGCGAACCCCCTCGACGCCGCGCGGCGCGACCTGCGCGCGACTCTCCTGCCGGGGCTCCTCGACGCCGCCGCGCGCAACGTCCGTCACGGCCAGCGCGACGTCGCTCTCTTCGAGGCCGGCCGCGTCTTCGACCGCGCGGGCGACCCGGAGGAACCGGCATCCTTCGAATCGCGGCGCTTCGCCTTCGCGCTCGCGGGAGAGGTACGGGCCCACTGGTCCGCTTCGGGCTCCCGCGGCCAGGCCGACTTCTTCGACGCGAAGGGGACGGCGGAGCGGCTTCTTGCCCCCTGGATCGATCCCGCCGAGCTCGTCTGGAAGCCTTTTTCCTGCGAAGCGTTCGGAACCGGCGCCGCCGCGCTCGTCCAATCCGCCGTGGGCGAGACGCTCGGAGTCGTGGGCCTCGTGTCCCGCGCGGAGCGGGAGAAGCGTAAGCTGGACGAAGACATCTTCGCCGGGGAGCTGCGCGTCGAGGCGATCCCGGCCGCGCGCGCGGCGCGCTTCGAGGGTTACTCCGCGTTCCCTCCCATCGCGGCCGACCTCTCCTTCGCGCAGGAGAGGAAAACGAGCTGGGAGGAGGTCGAGCGAGTCGTCGCCGCCGTGAAACTCGCCGATCTGGAGTCCGTCCGCGTCGTGGACCGATACGAGGGTCCGGGCGTCCCGCAAGGGCAGGTCAAGACGACCATTCGCCTGGTGTTCCGGGCGCCGGACCGCACGCTCGAGCAGGACGCGGTCAATCGCGAAGTGCGGCGGCTGGGCGACGAGCTGAAGTCCCGACTTGGGGTAACCTTCGGATAGCGTTCCGTTTGTGTCATCCTGAGCGAAGCGAAGGATCTGCCCCGGCCACATCGACAAGGGCAGATTCTTCGGGCCTGCGGCCGCGCCGTCGCCTTAGCGGCTCAGGCGCGTCGGCGACCTCAGAATGAACATGCGGTAGGGAGGACCGATGGACAACGTCAAGATCTTCGACACGCTGGAACGAAAAATCGAAAAGCTCCTCTCCCGGTTGTCCCAGCTTGAATCCGAGAACGCGAAATTGAAGTCCGACCTGGCGACCGCCCGGAAGGCCGAGAAGGACGCCTCCGAGTCGAAGGGCGCCGTCGAGCGGCTCGAGAAGGACCAGGAAGCCGTCCGAGAACGGCTGGAGAAGCTGATCGCCTCCCTGGAAGCCGCCGAAAAAGGCTGAACCGAGTTCGAGGGCCTCTCCCGCCCTCGCCAGCGTCCGCGGGAAGAAGCTCGGGAGATCCTCCAAAGTCCCCGAGGACTTTCGGTCCGGATGAGACGCATCCACAGAGCACCGTGTTATCGGTTCACGATCGGCCAGTGAGTCCACCGGGGAGTTCGCACCGCGGCGGTCCAACCCGCGAAGCCGTCGGGTCGTGCGCTCCCCTTTTGGCCGTATCGGCGGCCGGACGACGTTCAGATCGTCAGGTCCGAGGCGGTCGAATCTGGAGCCGTGAGGGCCTGAAAGGTTAGCGTGACGGGTCCTAACCCGATGATGTCGCCGTCGTGGAGTTCCACGGGAGGCCCGATCCGGCGACCGCCGAGAAAGGTTCCGTTGCGGCTTTGAAGATCCTCGAGGGCTGCTCTGCCACCGCGGATCGAGATTCGCGCGTGCCGCCGGGAGACGGAACGGTGCTCGATATGGACGTCCGCCGCGGGGTCTCGCCCGAGGATGTTCTCCCCCTCGGAAAGAGCGAACCGTCGGTTGCCGCGACAGAGCCGGACGGCCAAGAGGCCTTGTTCCTTCCCCCTGTCGGCCTCCTCGATCAGTTCGCCGCAGAAGGCGTAACCGAATCCATGCACCGTCCGCAGGAGTGCCGGTTTCCGCGCCCTGTCCCCCAGCGCGGCGCGGATCTCGGCCACGATGTTGGTCAAGCTCGATTCGGATAGGAAAGCCTGACCCCATACCTCAGCCTGGATCTCATCCTTCGAGATGGCCTTCGGCGCCTTTCGGAGTAGCAGGCCCAGCAAGGTGTAGCCCTTCGGGGAAAGGTGGACGGTCCGACCCTCCCGGAAAAGCTCGCGAGTTTCTGAATCGAAAAGGCAATCTCCAAAACGCTTTCGCATCGTGCACGGGAAAAAGGTTGGGAAATCCTTCGAAGATCGTGACGACTTTCGGTCCGGTTTGAGACCACCCTATTCTAGGTTCGGCGGCTGTTCGAAGCAAAGAACTGACGTCCGGCGGACTCGAAAAGGAGGCAGCGATGCGAAGCAAAGGATGTTCAAGGTGGACGTGGGTCATGCTTTTCGGAATCTGGGCATTCGCCTGTGCTACGTTGTCCGCTCAATCTTCCGGCGGTGCCGATCCCGTGCCCTGGGGACCAGAGACGCCTCGATTCAACCTGGAGATCATCCTGCGGGGCGACGGCTTCGGGCTCGTCCGGTTCCGGCAGCCCAACGACGACGTCCTCGTCGTCGATCTCGACGTCTGGGTGCGCGACCTCGCGCCGAACACAAGCTACCTTCTCCAACGGGCGGTGGACACGAACCTCGACGGCAGCTGCACGAGCACGGCCTGGCTGACCCTCGGCAAGGGGAGCGTGCCGCAGTCGATCACGACGGATGCGACCGGCACGGGCCGGGAAGATCTGTTTCGCAGCTTGGCGGCCTTCCCCGTCGGGACCCGGTTCGACATCCACTTCCGGGTCATCGAGGAGGCGACCGGGGCGGTCGCGCTGACGAGTCAGTGTTACCAGTTCACGATCAGCCAGTGATTCCCGCCGCAAGCTGGGCGGCCTGACTTCCGCTTGAAGCTGTCCGGCCGCGGCGGCGCGCCTCGATCGCGTCCGCCGCGGCCGAGACGATTCGCAGTCGCGGTCAGCCCGGCAGTCCGACCTTTCGGACTAGGGCCTGGAAACGGGGATCGGAGCGGATGTCGTCCCAACGGGGATCGCGCTTGAGCCACACAAGCCAATGGGAGCGCTCCTTGTATGCGGCGTCGAGCGCCTGGAACGTTTCCTCGCGCTCCCCCAGGGCCACGCGCACGATTCCGACGGCATAGCTCGAGGGATAGCGCCCCGTCCGCCCAAGATCCGCGAACTCGCCGAGAATTCCCTCCGCCTCCCTGCGCTTGCCTTCCTTCGCGTAGAGAAAGCCGAGAACCGCCATCGCCGGAGTCCACGTGCGCAGTTGCCCGATCTTCTGCAGAGCCGCCTCGGCTTCCGCGTAGCGCCCCTGGGACGCGTAGATGCGCCCGAGCCAGAAGAAGGCCGGCGGGAACTTCGGGTTCATCTCGAGGGCAGTCCGCACGGCCTTGAGCGCTTCGTCGACCTTTCCGTAGTAGTAGAGCATGTACGCCTGATCGGTGTTAATCGGCACCGACAGGGGATCGAGCTTCTTCGCGGTCGCGATCTCCCGCTCCGTGTCCGCCTGCGGCCGTTCCATCGCAGTCAGGAGGTACGCGTACCACTGATGGGCGGTGGCGTAGCTCGGATTGAGCTCAATCGCGCGCCGGAACTCCCTCTCGGCCGCGGCGAAGTCCCAGTCGTAGTACATCAGAGCAAAGCCGAGGGAGGCATGGGCCTCGGCGAGGTCGGGATCAAGCTCAAGCGCCTTCTGCGCCGCGGCCCGGGCGCGAGGGAAGGATTCCTCGGGGGCGACGTAGGAGCCGTAGCCGAGCTGTCCGTAGCAGTCCGCCATTCCGGCGTACGCCGGCGCCCAGGTCGGATCCGCGTCGATGGACTCCTGGAAGAGCCGGATGCCCTCGCGCAGGTCCGGCTCCGTTCGCTTGTTCCAGGAATGGCGCCCCCGGACATAGGCCTCGAAGGCGGCGGGAGGAAGGGTTCGGGTCGCCGCGGAGGCGAGAGCCGTCTTTGCCTCGGGCGTGAGAAACAGTCCGACCTGTCCTGCGATCGCCCGCGCGATGTCACTCTGCAAGACGAGGATGTTCTGAAGTTGCCGCTCGTAGGTCTCGGCCCAGATGTGCCGATCGCTCCCCCCCTCGATTAGCTGCGCCGTAACCTTGACCCGCTGACCCTCCCGGACGATCGAACCCTCGATGAGGGCGTCCACGCCGAGTTCGCGAGCGATCTCGGGGACCTTCTTCTTCGTTCCCTTGTAGCCCATGACCGAAGTCCGGGAAGTCACGCTCCAGTTGCCCAGCCTGGCCAGCCGAGTGATCAGCTCCTCGGTCATCCCGTCGGCGAAGTAGTCCTGCTGGGAATCGCCGGAGAGATTGGCGAGCGGCAGCACAGCCAGGGACCGGATTTTCGCCGCGCCTCCGGGAAAGAGGCTGCGGCGGATCCCTCCGAAGAGGAGCGCCATCGCGATGACCGCAGAGGCGACGAGAAACAAGGCGGTAAACCGGATCCCCCGCCGGCGGGGAGCCGTCGGCACCTTGGTGGAGGGCTCCCGGAACGAAATCGCAGACCCGCCAGGGATCTCTCGGAGTGCGAATGCCAGGTCCCTGGCCGACTGGAATCGCTGCTCGGGATTCTTTTCGAGGCATCGCATCACGACGGAGCCGGCGCCCGGGGGAATCTCTCTCCCGTAATCGGAAGGCTCCTTCGGGTGGTCGCGGAGGATCGCCGCGAGGGTCTCCGGACTCGTCTTCTCGCGGAACGCCCGGCGGCCGGTCAGCATCTCGTAGAGGATGCAGCCGAGCGAGAAGATGTCACTCCTCGCGTCGGCCTGCTCGCCGCGCACCTGCTCGGGCGACATGTAGCCGACGGTGCCCAGCACTGTCCCCGGCTCCGTCTCGGGCAGGGCCGCCGCCGTGGGCGACTGTGTGCCGGCGTCCCCCGGCAGGAGCGAATCGGCGCGAGCCAGTCCGAAGTCGAGGATCTTGACGATGCCGTCACGCGTCAGGAAGATATTGGCGGGCTTCAAGTCGCGGTGCACGATCCCCCGCGAGTGCGCCGAGGCGAGCCCGTCGGAAACCGCCGCGCCGATCTCCAGGGCCTTCTTCCACGTCAGTTCCTCGCGGGCAAGCTTCCGATCGAGCGATTCGCCTTCGAGAAGCTCCGTGACCGCATAGACGACTCCGTCCGCCCGCCCGAAATCGTGGATCGCGAGAATATTGGGGTGGGAGAGCGCCGCGACCGCCCGCGCCTCGTGTTCGAAGCGCGCAAGGGCATTCGCGTTGTCGGCGAGGCGTTCCGGCAGGATCTTGATCGCCACGTCCCGGCCAAGCCGCGTATCTCGCGCGCGGAAAACCTCGCCCATTCCTCCCGCGCCCAGAGGAGAAAGGATCTCGTAGGGACCCAGGCGGTTTCCCGCTTCGAGTCTCATGTCTTGGATCTCCGGCAGATTCTAAACCGTTGACTCCCTGAGAGGACAGAGGCTACACTTCCGCTCCGAAAGGAGCCTGAAACTGCCTTCGGAGAAGCGGGGCAGCGTGACTCAGGTGGAGATTTTCGGCCAGACGTACAACGTCCGCGCCGAAGGCGACAGCTCCTATGTTCACGACCTCGCTCGCTTCGTTGACTCGCGGATGAAAGAAGTCGCCGAGAGGACGGCAACGGTGGATACGACAAAAATTGCCATCCTCGCGGCCCTGAACATATCGGATGACCTTCATCAAAAGGAGAGACAGCGAAAGGACAATCCGTCCGACGCCGTTGCGCGGGCGGAGCGTCTGATTCGGAAACTGGACGACGCCCTGGGTGCCTGAAGGAGCGGCGTCGGCGATCCCGATTCGTCGGGAGTACACGATATAAACGAGTGGTTGGTTTGAGATCCCGGAAAATAATGATCGTAAGCCCTCGGCGGGAGAGAGACTTCCGCATCCTCGTGTAGCCGTCCGCTCACCTTCGGTCCCCCGGGCATTGGGGAGCCGAGATGAACACAAACCTCGCGATCGCGATCGCGGCGGGCTTTCTTCTGGCCGCCGCGATATCGGCCATCGCCTACGTCTTCCTCAGCAAGAAGATCGAGGCCGAGCGCAAGGACGTTCGCGCCGAGGCCGACCGCGTCTTAGCCGAGGCCAACCGCGCCGC
>Ga0153915_10005770_pt1 | contig 11542 bp, 12 predicted proteins | sample Opewatmetagenome_2_FD_107003 | JGI IMG/M metagenome (GOLD analysis project Ga0153915, IMG submission 107003) | Freshwater wetland microbial communities from Ohio, USA - Open water 3 Core 3 Depth 3 metaG | ecosystem: Environmental > Aquatic > Freshwater > Wetlands | place: USA: Ohio, Lake Erie...
TACAGTCTGACACAGTCCCCCTTGCAACTGGGGCTAGTCAGTGCGGTCCGGGGTGTGCCACTACTGGCTTTTGGGGTCGTCGCCGGGGTAGCTGCTGACCGCTACGGCCGCAAGGCCCAGCTCATCATCGCCCAGCTTGTCAATGCCGTCCTCAACGTCATCCTGGCCACGCTCATTCTGACCGGGCGGATCGAGCCGTGGCACGTCTACGTCTCCGGCTTCCTGGCCGGCACCGTGCAGGCCTTCCAGCAGCCTGCCCGCCAGGTCCTTATCGGCGACCTTGTCGGTGACAAGCACCTGCTGAATGCGGTCTCGCTGAACTCGGCGGCGCTCAACGTGAGCCGCAGCGTCGGCCCGATGATCTGCGGCTTCATCATCGCCGCCTCCCACGGCATCGAGGACATCTCGTACTACGTCCAGGCAGGCCTGTACCTGGTGGCTACCGTGTGGACGATTCAGATCAAGGTACCCGAGTCATCCCAGGCAAAGAGCCGGGCCGAGCTGGCCGGGCAATCGGTGTTCAGCAGCGCCCGCGAGGGCCTGGCCTATATCGTGTCCCACCCGCTCATCCTGTCGCTGATGGTCCTCGGCCTGGCGCCGATCTTCCTGGGCATGCCCTACACCGGCATGATGCCGATCTTCGCCAAAGACGTCCTGCACGGCGACGAGCGTACGCAGGGATTCCTCATGGCGAGCGTGGGCGTCGGGGCGGTGGTGGGAGCGCTGACGATCGCCTCGCTCGGCCGGCGGCAAGGCAGCGGCAGACTGATGGTGCTCGGGGCGGCTGCTTTCGGCCTCTCGCTGGTCTTCTTCGCGCAATCACCCGTGCTGGGGATGGCGCTGGCCTTCACCTTCCTGGCGGGGATGTCCAACAGCGCCTACACCTCGCAGAACCAGACCGTCCTGCAAACGCTGACGCCCCGCGAGCTCCGGGGGCGGGTGCTGGGAATCTATTTGCTGAACCGGGGACTGATGCCCTTCGGCAGCCTGCTGGCGGGGGCGCTGGCGCAGTGGCTGGGCGGCCCGTGGGCAGTCACACTGATGGGCGGCTCGTGCCTGATCCTGGCAGTGGGCGTAGCGGTGTTCTCGCCGCAGCTCTGGGGCCTGAAGGCGGTCTCCGCGGCCGAAACCGGTCCGGCCAGGCGCGCGGCCGGCTAGGCAAAGACCAACGTATCCGCCAGCACTGCTCCGAACAGCAGCACCAGATAGACGATCGAGTAGCCGTAAAGCCGCCGGGCGGCCCCCGGGCGGTCCCGCCAGAGCCGCCCCGCCAGGTACACGAAGTGCAGGCCGGCCCCACCGGCAACGGCCCAGTAGAGGACGCCCAGCCCGCCGGCCGGGGCCAGCGCCAGGCTGGCACCGACGAGCGCCACGGACGCCGCCAGCGTAGCCTTCACGGCAACTCCGGTGCGCGGCACGGCAACGCCGGCGCCGTCATACTCGCCGCGCCGGCTCAACGCCAGCGCCCATACGTGCGGCATCGTCCACAGCGCGATCACCGCCGAAAGCAGGAAGGGCGTCAGCGTCAGGCCGCCGGTCACCGCCACCCAGCCGACGAGCGGTGGAAAGGCGCCGACCGCGCAGCCGATCACGGCGCTCCAGGCCGTCCGCCGCTTCAACCAGAGCGTGTAGACGAGCACGTAGTACACGAGCGCCAAGGCAGCCAGCCCGGCGGCATACGGACTCACCAGCCGGTCCAGAATGAGCAGCCCGGCGATAGCGAGGGCGACGCCAAAAGCGAGCGCCCGCCCCGCCTCCAGGCGCCCTGCGGGCAGCGCCCGCCGGCGTGTGCGGGCCATCAGCGCGTCCAGGTCCCGGTCCAGGTAGCAGTTGAGGACGTTCGATCCGCCGGCGACCAGCCCGCCGCCCACCAGCGTGAAGAGAAGCCTCATCGGGTAGGGAGTCCCGCCGGCGGCCAGGAACATCGCCGCGGCGGCCGTCACCAGGTGCGCCGCCACCGAGCCCGGCTTGGCCAGCCCGAGGTAATCGCGCACTGCGGCCGCTTTGACCTGACTCGCCGTCGCCATGCTAGCTCACCAGGTAGAGCGTCGGGAAGATGAACACCCAGACGACGTCCACGAAGTGCCAGTACTTGATGATCGCCTCGGCGCCCCAGTGGTTTTCCGGCGTGAAGCGGCCCCGCTGCCCCGGCAGTATCAGCACGATCAGCGCCAGGATGCCGGTAAGCACGTGGAAAGCGTGGAAGCCGGTCAGCGTAAAGAAGATCGTGCCGAAGCCGTGCGACGGCGGGAAGAACCGGAAGCCTTCCGACCACTCGAGTCCGACGCCGGCAATGAAAAGCGTCCCCAGAATGATGGTGTAGAGGATATTGCGGCGGAAGAGCGCCTGGGCGCCGTGGGCCACCGCGGATTCGGCGCGGTAGGCGGTGAGGCTGCTCAGGATGAGGATGAAGGAGATCACGAAGCCGAGCGGCTGGTTGAGGTCCGCCGGGCGGCTTACTCCCTGGAGGTAGTACCGCGTCGTCAGCAGGGCGCCAAAGAGGAAGCTCTCGGACAGGAAGAACAGCCAGATGCCGAGCCGGTTGATCGCCAGGCGGTTGGGCGCTTCGCTCGCTTGGCTAGCCATCGTCGCGGTCCTTCGTTTTGCCCAGATCATTAATATGCATGAAGTAGTACAGGATCGGGACCGCTCCGGCGAAGGCCAGCACAAGCAGGTAAGGCCAGCCGCCGGTCTTCACTCTCGTCCCGACAAAGTACTCGATGACTTTGATGACGGCCAGCGCCCCGAAGACGCCGAAGCCGATCATGAGCTTTCGCCGCAGACCGTTTGTCTTCACGCTGCCTCCCCCGGTCCTCGCCCCGGCGCAACCGTGTAGTCTTCCCCGGGCACGCCGTAGACGTCCGGCTGACCGATGACCTGCGGGATCTTGGCGAAGTTGTGCTCCGGCGGCGGTGAAGATGTCTGCCACTCGAGGGTGCGGGCTCCCCACGGGTTGCTGCCGGCCACCTCGCCGTGCTTCAGGCTGCGTACGATATTCACCACCATGATCGCCACGCCGCCGAACACAAGCAGACCGCCGACCGCCGTGATAATGTGCAGCGGCTGCATGCCCAGCCCGAGGGCGTAGTCAGCGACGCGCCGGCGCATGCCGAGCAGTCCCAGCCCGAGCAGCGGGATAACGAGCAGCCCCACCCCAAGCGTCATCGCCAGCCACTGCCGCCGCCCCAGGCGGTCGGAGAGCATCCGTCCGGTCACCTTCGGGTACCAGAAGTAGACCGCGGCCATCGCCGGCAGCAGGAAGCCGCCGAACAACGTCGCATGGAAATGGCCGACAACGAAGTAGGTATCGTGCAGGTAGAGGTCGGTTGGCACCACCCCGAGCGGGATGCCGGTAAGCCCGCCGATCAGAAAAACCAGAATGGCGGAAAGGACGAACAGAAGAGGCGTCGTGATGCGAATGCGCCCCATCCACATCGTCGCCGCCCAGGCAAAGACCTTGACGCCGGTGGGTATCGCCACCAGCAATGTAGTAACCATGAACGGGACGCGCATTGCCGCCGGAATACCCGCGGCGAACATGTGATGGGCGAAAACGAACACCCCGCCGATGGCGATTCCCGGGCTGGAGATGGCCACGCCCCGGTAGCCGAACAGCGGTTTGTTGGAGAACAGGGGCACCAGGTCGCTGATGATGCCGAGGCCGGGCAGCACGAAGATATACACTGCCGGGTGCGAATAGAACCAGAAGAGGTACTGGTAGAGCAGCGGCTGCCCGCCGCCCTCCGGCCGGAAGAAGGACAAGCCGAACTGCTTCTCCAGGAGCACCAGCAGGAAGGCCACCGCGATGAACTGGGTGAACAGCAGGCTCAGGCCGGTCGTCGCCAGGCTTGACCAGACGAACACCGGCATCCGAAACAGGGTCATCCCCGGCGCCCGCATCTTGATGATGGTGGCCAGGATATTGACTGCTGTCAGTATCGAGGACAGGCCCGCCAGGAAGACGCCGATCAGGATCAGGTTCATGCCGACCTTCTGGAAAGTCGAACTGAGCGGGGGGTAGACAGTCCAGCCGGTGTCAAAGCCGCCGGCTGCCAGGCTGAAAACGGCCAGCAGCCCGGCCGCCGGCACCAGCCAGAAAGTGAACGCATTGAGATGCGGAAAGGCGACGTCCCGGGCCCCGATCATGAGCGGGATCAGGTAGTTCATCAGACCGCCGAACGCCGGCACCGCCACGATGAACAGCATGACGATGCCATGGTCACTGATGACGGACTCGTAGGTCCCATTGGCCAGGAAGGCCGGGTACAGCTTGGTCAGGTCCAGCCGGCCCATCACCTGGAGCGCCACCGCGAACGGCAGGAAGGTCATTGCCGTGACGAAGTACTGCACGCCAATAACCTTGTGGTTGGTATCGACGCTGAAATAGCGGCGCCAGGCCGGTCCGGGCGGCGGCCCTTCTTCCGGCGGGCGCTGTCCGATCATCCAGCGCGCCCAGTAGTTGAACACGCCGGCGCCGATGAGATAGGCGAAGACGCCCACGAAGATGGCGATCGTGAATACCGGCCCCTCGCTCCACGGCGTCATCCCCATCGCCCAGCGGCCGAGCACGGTCAGCCCCACACCGGCGGCCGTTCCGGCGAGCCCTGCCAGCACTCCGCGCACGATGCCGAGTGAGAGTATTGTCTTCACTACTGCACCACCAGGGTGCCGGTCATCGTCGTGGGATGGACATCGCAGCGAAAGAGATAGCGGCCCGGCTGGACCGGCGCGGTGAACGTGTAAGTAGTCTTCGCCGGGCCGGTGATGATCTGGCCGACGAATATCGGCGTGGTGGCGAACTGGTCTATGTAGGCGGCGAAGTTATGCGGCACTGACTGGTCCTGGTTGTCAAAGTTGACCGTGATCATCTTGCCCGCCGGCACCGTAATCACGCTCAGGTCAAAGGCGATGTTCCTGGCGACCAGGTTGATGGTGGTGGACGGCGCCGGCACTGTGCTCGGCGCCGTTGGCGTGGGAGTGGGCTTCGGCTGCTGGCTCGCCCAGCTCTCGAAATCAGCCGCGGAGACGACGTGCACCGGGGCCACCATTAGCGTGTGGCCATACCCGCAGAGCTGCGAGCACTCGACGAGGTAGTCCCCGGTCTTCGTCGGCGTGATGTAAAGCTCGGTCGTCATCCCCGGCACGGCGTCCTGTTTCGGCCCCAGCTCCTGCACCCAGAACGAGTGCACCACGTCCAGCGATTGGATTTCGAAGTGGACGCGCCGGTCCACTTGCAGTTCCAGTGTGGCCGAGGCGATGTTGCCATACTGCGGATAGGTGAAGCGCCAGCCGAACCGGAAGGCGGAGACGTTCACCTGAAGCTCGGTCTGCGGGGCCGCCTGTCCCATCCTGGCCAGCACCGCGCCGCCGACTGCGCTCAGGCCGATCACAATCGCCAGCGGCACCAGCGTCCAGGTCATCTCGAGGGCCGGGTTGCCGCGGGCAGGAGGGGCGGCATCGGCGCGTGGCCGGCGGAAGAAGATTAGCGAGTAGCTGTACACCGTGACGATAATGGCGAAGAAGACCGACCCGATGGCGAACATGACCCGGAGGAACGTGTCAATCTCGCCGCGCTCACGGCTGGCCGGCAAGGGGATGATGTTGGTGCGGAAGAAGAAGTAGAAAAGGACGGCGGAGAGCACCGCCGCCACGATTCCCATCGCGATCAGGTGGCCCCGGCCGCTACGTCTCACGCGCGGCTCCCTCAGTGGTCATGCCCCGTCTTTCTGTCCTTCTTGAGAAGGACGCCACGCTGCTGCGGGAAGGCTCTGTCAATGAATTGTAACCAGTCGCGCGGCGAGAGTGTGGGGACAAGCGCTGAGCCGCCAGCAGCGACGCGTGCGACGACGCGATCACGGGCTGACCTCCGGAGACACCTCATCCTGCTGCGTTGAGCGATCGCCCCGCAACGGCCAGGAGCGGCCAGCGAGGACGCGGGCGGCGAAGCCTATCGCCGCCGTCTGACAAGCTGCCAGACGAGCACCGCCAGCACCAGCACGCCGGTCGCCAGGTTCAGGTAGGCTACCGGGTAGAACACCGTGCCCCGAACGACGAAAAGGTGCGTGCTCTGAAGAGTGTCCCCGTATGCCCGCAGGATGAAGAAGTTGCCGATGAGCAGCACGCCGGCCGCCCAGAAGACCCACTGCAACCGCTGATTCCTCCCCGAGAACACTGCTCCAATTGTAGCATGGTACTTGCCGGTCGGCGGCCCGCCCGCAGTATAATGGAGAGTCTTTGGGACAAGGCGATGACGATCGGCATGCTCGGACCCTACCGCGTCCTTGACCTCGCCGACGAGAAGGGCCTGCTCTGCGGCAAGGTCCTCGGCGACCTTGGCGCCGATGTGATCAAGGTGGAACGCCCGGGCGGCGACGCTGCCCGCAACCTCGGCCCCTTCTATCATGACGAGCCTCACCCCGAGAAGAGCCTGTTCTGGCTCGCCTACAACACCTCCAAGCGCGGCATCACGCTCAACATCGAGACTGCGGACGGCCGGGAGATCTTCCGGCGCCTCGCCAGCAAAGCCGATTTCGTTATTGAGACATTCCCGCCGGGTCACCTGGACCGGCTCGGGTTGGGCTACTCCGCCCTCGCCAAACTGAACCCGCGGCTGATCATGGTCTCGATCACCGCCTTCGGGCAAACGGGCCCGTACAAGGACTACCAGACCGCCGACCTCGTGGCCTGGGCGATGGGCGGCGAGATGGAGCTGATGGGCGAGCCGGACCGGCCCCCCTTCCGCATCAGCCACCACTCGCAGGCGTACCTCCATGCCGGCACGGACGGGGCAATGGGCGCCCTCGCCGCCCTCAGCCAGCGCTGGGCTACCGGAGAGGGACAGCACGTAGACGTGTCTGTCCTCGAGTCGGTCGCTCAGTGCACCGAAAACGGCCCGTTCATCTGGGACATCTGGCAGGAGCTGCGCAAGCGGGGCGAGGATGCCCGCGGCGGCAACCACCGGGCGACCCGCATCTGGCCGTGCAAGTACGGCTACGTGTCCTGGTCCCACGGCGGCGGCCGCTCCCGGCTGGCGCCGAGCCTGCCGCTGGTGAAGTGGATGGAGGAGGAAGGCTTTGCGGACGACTTCATAAGAACGTTCGACTGGATGCGGCCGAACTTCAACGAGACCACCCAGGAGGAGATGGACCGCATCGAGGCGCCGACGGCCCGGTTCTTCCTGGCCCACACCAAGGCCGAGCTCCTCAAGGGCGCCATCGAGCGCCAGGTGATGCTCTATCCGGTGGCCACCGCGCCCGACCTGCTCGCCAACGCCCAGCTCAGCGCGCGCCAGTTTTGGGAGGAGATCGACCACCCGGAGCTGGAGACCCGCCTGAAGTACCCCGGCGCCTTCGCCGTCTCTTCCGAGGCGCCGCCCCGCATCCGGCGCCGCGCCCCGCTCGTCGGCGAGCATAACCTTGAGGTCTACGAGGGTGAAATCGGCATTCGGCGCCGTGATCTGCTGGCGTTGATGCAAGCCGGGGTGATCTAGGCGCCGGACCGGCCCGAGCGACAAGGACAAGGAGGCACCCAGAAATGGGAGGAACTGGTGAGCGGAAGTTCGTATTTGTGGACAAACCCGCCCGCGAGGTTGCCGCCAAGTTGGCGGACGTGATCAAGGGGCACACCACACCTACCCTGACATACATATCCAGCCTGCTCATGCCCGGCACCAACAGCTACATGGAGTTCGGCTGGATATGGGAGATGCCCACGCCGAACCCTCACATCCTCGAGCACGTTCATGAGTACGACGAGTACCTGGTCCACATCGGCTCCGACCCCGCCGATCCAGAGGACCTTGGCGCCGAGATCGAGTTCCACATTGATGGCCAGACGCTGCTGATCAGCAAGACTTCGGCACTCTACATCCCCGGCGGAGTAAAGCACGGACCGGTGATCTGGAGACGCGTGGACAGGCCGCACATCCAGATGGCGATATTTCCGGCCCAGGGAGACATGCGGAAGACCGGCGTGGGCGGCTACTCCGTGTAGCTGCCACCCGAACTCCCTACTGCTGACTTCTCACTCGTGACGTCCGGCTTATTGTCACCACGGCAGCTCGGTCCCATCCCACCGAAGGAAGCGGCCGGTGTCCGCCATGGTGAACCGGTCGATGATCTGGCGCATCCCCCGCACGCTCGTCTCCGGTGCCATGCCCGGCCCCATCCGGGTCTTCACGCCGCCCGGGTGCAGGATGAGCACGCCAATACCCAGCGGCCGCAGTTGGTGAGACAGCGCCTGCATCGCCGCGTTCAGCGCCGCCTTGCTGCTGCGGTAGTAGTAGCTGTCCGGGCTCTGGATATCGGCGATCGAGCCCATGTGGCTGCTGATGGCCACGATGAGACGCTTGCGGCTGGCGGCGATGTTATCGACAAGCGCCTCGGCCACCCGCATCCCGCCGAAGGTGTTCACGTCGATCGTCTGCGCCCACTCCTGGTAGCGGAAGCAGCCGAACTCGGGCCGCCCCTTTTCCAGGTACACGCCGGCATTGCTCAGCAGCACATCGATCGGCTGTCCGGCCACCTCGTGAACGATCGCCCGAACGTCCTCGGTGCGCGTCACGTCCAGCCGGTGGATGCTCAGGCCGGCGTGCTTCTCGGCCAGCCGGTGCAGGTCAGCGGCCTCGGCGGGGTGCCGGCACGTGGCGTACACCCGCCAGCCTTCAACGGCGTACTGCCGCGCCCACTCCAGCCCCAACCCGCGATTGCTGCCGGTTATCAGTACGCTCGGCATGTCAGCCCCTCCCAGACCTCGCTACCCAAGTATAGTTGCGCACGTGCCATGCGCGGACTGGGCGGGCCGGGCGGCGCGTCGTATAATCTAGTTCGAGGGCACCTGGCAGGGGTGTCCCCGGGCCGCTTGCGGCATCGCCGTCCGAGGAGGGTCGCCATGATGAAGGTACTGATCAAACGTCGAGTCCGGGCGGAGAACTACCAGAGCCTGATGGGCCTGCTGCTCGACCTGCGCGCGGCCGCCATCCGCCAACCGGGCTACGTGATGGGCGAGACCGTCGTCAGAGGCGAGGACCCGATGGAGGTGCTGGCCATCGGGACCTGGCTCACCGAGGACCACTGGCGGGCGTGGTCGACCTCTCAGCAGCGCCACGAGCTGGAAGCGATGGTCACTCCCTTGCTCGTCGGCGAGGCCGAGGTCAGCGTCTACAACGTCCCTCAGGACGCCGCGTCCGAAGAGGACTGAACAGTCGCTCTCCGAACGGCGTCCTGAGGAGTCACCAAGGGATCCCGGCGACGAGGAGCAACGCCTAGAGCCGCGGCTCTTCGATGCCCTTCGGCTTCTCAATCTTTTCGGGATGGGCCAGCTTCTTGCCCAGCTCGCGGCACTCGGCGAGCGCTTCCTCAGACGGCTTGCGCGTGGCCAGGACCGCCTCCGCGGCGCGGGCCATCTTCATGCCGTCGCAGATGCGCTCGACCGTCTCCACCGCCTGGGCGCCGCCGCCGCCCTTGCTGCCGAAGGTCGCATAGGGCTTTCCGCCCACCTTGTCGCGCACCGTGGCCCAAACGCGATCAAAGAAGTCTTTGACCATCCCGGCCATGTAGCCGAAGTAGCTGGGCGTGCCGATGGCCACGATGTCGCAGGCCAGCAGGTCACCCGCGTTGGCATCGACGGCCCTCTTGAGGGTGACCGTAGCGCCGGCCGCCTTGGCCGCTTCCGCCACAGTCTTGGCCATCTCCTCGGTATTCCCGCTCTGAGAATGATAAACGATGAGAACCTTCGCCATCTCGCCAAGCCTCCTTTTGCTGTCAGCCGTATTATACAGAGATACGTCAAAAGGCAAAAGTCAGAAGTGAGAAGTGGGGTCTCAGGGGGCTTCGGACGCCGCCCTCACCCCCTTGATCCCCCTCCCCCGCGTGACGGCGGGGGAGGCGGAGAATGAGTCAGAGAGGGGGCGGCGCCCCCTCTCCTAGTACTTTGCCCCCGCGTTGGGGTGGCGCGCTTCCCGACAGGGGCCCGAGGCCCCTTCCTAAGCGCCGTACTCGACGGTGCACGCCCTCTTGACAAGGGACCGACGCCCGCTGGCGCCAGCCCACCCGCGCGCACCGTCATTCCGGGCTTGACCCGGAATCCAGGGGAGGCGCGGCCTGCCTTCCCACGAAGGTCCGACGACCCTTCGCTCACCGCGCGAGCGAAATCCCTCACGCTCTCCTGCCGATTCCTTCGCCACGCGGCATCCCGCATGTCCCGACTCCTTCGTCGTGCGGGATGCCGTACGAACGGGGCGAGTCGGCAAGGAACGAATCGGGACTTTGCCAAAGGGAGACGACATCTCGCCCGCCTTGCCTGCCAACGGACCGCTTTTCGTCCCCCTTTGAAAAAGGGGGACTGAGGGGGATTTTCGTCCCTGGGGCCGAGCCGCCGGCCCCGGTTGTCTGAGACCCGGTGCCCGAGTTGTCTACGCCACCGGCGATGGGGTCCCTCACATGCCGGAGAAGGTGCGTACCGGAGATGTGCGTGGGCCGTCTCCGCCACCAGCCTTGCCTGCGCGGACTGGCCTCCCCCTTCCTGTTTGTCAAAGGGGAAGGGGGACTGAGGGGGGATAGGAATGGACTCCGCCAGTTGGCCAGTGGACATTGATTCAGATTGCTACGTCCCGCTGCGTCCGGAGCTTGCGATGACGACCGGAGCCGGGAAAAGGCCCGAGCGTTGGGCGATGTCAGAGCCCGAGTGGTATAATGCGGCAGGAAGGTGCTGAGATGGACGAAAAGAGCAGCGTGGTCTATCAGAGCCGGCCGGAGCTGAGGCGCCCCTACATCGTGTGCGGCGTCAACGGCTGGGTGAACGGCGGCGAGGTCTCCGTGGGCGGCGTCAACTACCTCATCCGCCATTTCAAGGCCAAGAAGTTCGCCGAGATGCCGACGGCGCGCTTTCACGTCTACCAGGTGCCCGGCGTGGAAAGCCTCCGCCCCACCTTCCGCACCCAGGACGGCATCATCGTTGAGAGCCAGCTCCCGCGGGACGAGTTTTACTTTGCCCTCAACCCGGCCGCTGAGCATGACCTCATCCTCTTCCTGGGCACCGAGCCCAACCTCGACTGGGAAGAGTACGCCGATGCCGTCGTGAGCGTCGGCCGCGACTTCGGCGCCGTCCGCCTTTACGCCTTCGGCGGCGTGCTGGACCGCTCCCCCTACACCCGCGAGCCGCGCATCTCCTGCGTTTGCACCGACCAGACGGTCAAGAACGAGATCAAGAGCTACAACGTGAGCTTCAACAGCCGCGAAGGGCCGGCCACCTTCAACCAGATGCTGGTCTACGCCGCCAAAAAGCACGGCCTGGAGGCGGCCACCTTTACCGTGCGGGTACCTTACTACCCGGAGTTCAACGTAGCCGTGGACTACAGCCCCAAATCGATCAAAGCGGTCATGGCAAGGCTGAGCCAGTTGATGCACCTCGAGCTGCGCTTCGAGGAGCTCAACAAAGGCATCCGCGAGCTGGAAGGCAAACTGGACTTCGTCCGCCGGCAGAACCCGCAGTTCAACACCTTCATGGAGGAGATGGAGAAGGAGTACGTCGAGATGCCCTATCA
>Ga0153915_10005771_pt1 | contig 11541 bp, 11 predicted proteins | sample Opewatmetagenome_2_FD_107003 | JGI IMG/M metagenome (GOLD analysis project Ga0153915, IMG submission 107003) | Freshwater wetland microbial communities from Ohio, USA - Open water 3 Core 3 Depth 3 metaG | ecosystem: Environmental > Aquatic > Freshwater > Wetlands | place: USA: Ohio, Lake Erie...
GCGCGCATGGCGAACCTGGTGGTCCGATCGAGCCGGCAGGTGACCCCGGCCGAGCTGAAGCGCATGCTGCTCGACGAGGCCAGGCGCCAGGGCAAACCCTACGCGATCGTCATCCGCGACATCGCCGGGGGAAACACCAACACCCAGTCCTTCGGCTACCAGGCCTTCAAGGGGACGCCGCGCCTCGTCTACCGGGTCGACGTGCGCACCGGCAAGGAGGAGCTGGTGCGCGGCGTCGAGCTGGTGGGGACGCCCCTCACCAGCATCAACAAGGTGGTGGCCACGGACGGCGAGGAGCGGGTCTTCAATGGATACTGCGGCGCGGAGAGCGGGTTCGTGCCGGTGTCGACGGTGGCGCCGGCGGCGCTGATCTCCGAGATCGAGCTGCAGCGCGTCGCCAGGGCCAAGGAGCGCAGCCCCATCCTCCCGGCCCCCTGGAGCGAGGGCGCGCGGCCGTGAGCCGACCTCCCGGAGCCGGCACCACCCTCGCCGTTCCCCTGCCGCCCCTGGAGACGCTCCTGCTCCGGACCCGTGCCGAGGCGCTCGCCGCGTTCCAGGGCCTGGGCTGGCGGCCCTGGGCCAGGCCCATCGGGCTCGACGCCGAGCGCCGGAGGATCCTCAACATCGACCTCACCGAGCCCGAGGTGGCCTACTTCGGCGTCCAGGGCGACCTGGCGGCCACCGCCCACGTGGAGACCGACCACGGCGGACAGGTGACGCTGGTCGAGGTCACCGGGACCGGGCCGGTGGAGCCAGGGCACGTGGCCGCCGCCTTCCTGGGGGTCTCGGGCAAGCCGATCGTCTAAGGGGGTGCCGAGGCGCGCCAGTGGGTCTGGGGCCCCGAGGCCGGGGGCGACGCGAGAGTCGGCGGCGAGCCGGTGCGCCTCTGGGTGTGCCAGGAACGGGCCTATGGCGGGCGGCTCTGGGCCGTGGCCAGCATCGTCCGGCACGGCGGCGGATAGCGAGCCCGCTCGGGCTCCCCGGCGAGCGCCCTCATCGCCAGCCGTGCCAGACGAGGTAGTGCCGGAACTCTCGCTCGAACTCGTCGGCGCCGATGCCGATGGCTTCCTTGAAGGCCGCGGCGAAGGATCGGCCCTGTCCCATGCGGTCGAGGATGCGACGGATGCGCTCCTCTCCGTAGCGATCGAGGAGGAACCGGAAGGCCCAGTGGGCGGCGCCGTACACCACCTCCGACTCCTCCTGGTAGAGCCGCTCCGGTTCGATCATCGGATCGATCCTCGCCTCGCCCCCGGGGACCTGGACGTCGCCGGCACCGGGCACCAGCCGCAGGTAGTAGTCCCTGAGCTCGTCCCGGTCGGCGCGGCGCCGGGGGCCGGCCGTGACGCTCGCCATGCCCTCACGGAACCAGGGGGGGATGCCGCGATACGGCCAGGTCCACTCGTCGGCGGCGGCCTGGTACAGGGCGCAGTGGGTGAGCTCGTGGGTGAGCAGCTGCTCGACCTCGGCGTCGCCGGCGCCCAGGAAGGCCCAGGTCCGGGGCGACTGGACGTCGATGGTGGCGTATCGGGCCCAGGCGCGCAGCCAGCCGTACCCCTCCCGGTGGATGGCCCGTTCCAGGGCGTCGTGGCTGGGGTGGATGGTGACGGTGATCGGCGAGTGGAGCCTGCTCCAGCGCGTGGCGCGGGCGGCCACCCGCGGCAGGACCGCCTTCACCTGCCCGGCGGCGGCGCCGTCGACCGCCCAGTACTGGATGCGGAAGGTCGCCCCGCCGGTCGAGACCGTCTCCAGCCGGACGCCGTCCCCGTCGCCGAGGCGCGGGGCGCATCCGGCCAGGGAGGCCGCCACGGCGCCGATGGCCACCGCTCGCATGGGTCCAGGCATATCGCGGCGGCGCGCCCTCAGGCGGGCCGGGCCGCCAGATCGGCCAGCAGCGGCGCGAGGTGCGTCAGGTCTCGCACCTCCCCGACGCGCCGGGCCGCGGGGCCGAATCCCAGTACCGGCACCGGCGAGAGGGTGTGGTTCCGGGTGGAGAGGTCCTCGACGTTGCCGTGGTCGCTCGCGATCACCAGGGAGACGCCCGGCGCGAGCCGCGACAGGAGCGCGCGCAGGAAGCGATCGAGCCTGGAGAGGGCCTCCAGGGCACCCTCCATCGACTGGGCGTGTCCCGCCTCGTCGCTCTCGAAGAACTCGAAGAGCGTCAGGTCGTGCGAGGTGGAGAGCTCGGCCAGGATCTCGGCCGCCGCCTCCGGGCTGCGCCCGGGGATGCCGGCCCCCCAGGCGTTGGCGCGGGCGCCGGTGATGTCATGGGTGAGTGCCCTCCCGGCCCGCGCGTCGGCCCAGGTGAGGAAGGGCCGGCCACCGGCCCGGAAGGCCACGGTGGTGGCCGAGGCCCTGGCCCTGCGCCTCAGGACGGCGGGGTCCACCTCCGGCTCGCCTTCGGCGGGGATGCCGAGGGCCTGCAGGTGGGCCACCGGAAAGGCGTTGGCGAAGGCGCCCCGCAGGCCCCGGGCCGCCAGCAGCTTGAAGAGGGACCGCGCCGCCAGCAGCTCGCGCAGCCGCGGGTTGGGGAAGCCGAGCAGGTGGCGCCCCAGGATCCGGGGCGCGTTCTCGCCGGTGAGGATGGTGCTCTGGCCGGTGGCCGACTGCGGCCGTCCCGGCACGCCCAGGCGCGCGTCGGCGAGGGCGGCGGCCCCGGCGTGCGGAAGTCTCGCCCCGGAGCCGTCGGCGAAGCGCGAGAGCAGGAACTCCTCCCGCGCCAGCGGGTTCACGCCGGGGTCGGGCGCGCCCGCCCCCACCCCGTCCACGAAGACGAAGACCGCGGCCACCGGGCCAATATAATCCCGGGAGCGATGCGTGCCCTTGCTCCGGCCGTCCTCCTGGCGCTGATCGCCTGTGCCCCGCGAGCCTCGCTGCCGCCCCGGCCGGCGCTTGAGGACGCGCGCCTCGGAGCCTTCCCGCCCGACGTCCGCGCCGCCATCCGCGAGCGGAGGGTCGTGCCCGGCATGAGCCCGGAGGCGGTGCGGCTGGCCTGGGGAGCGCCCACCGGGATGGCGCGGTCCACCTCGGTCGCCGCTCCCGGTCTCGCCTACGAGCGCTGGAGTTACGGCGGCGGGACCGCGGCAACCCCGGCGCGCGAGGTCTGGTTCGCCGACGGGAAGGTGGTCGACGTGACCGGGCCGACGGGACCGCCTACGGTTGGCTCACCGTGATGACCTTGGCGTCGCTGGTCCCGACCAGGGCGGCGCTGAAGATCGAGAGGTTGCCCGAGAGCTGGCTCGTCGAGGACTTGGCCACCTCGGTGAGGCCCACCACGTAGTTGACGTAGTTCGGGCTGCCGGCGGCGGCCGGACGCGGGAAGCACGGGGCGTCGAAGCGCGGCGACGCCCCCGTCTCTGCCAGGGCCGCCTTCGGCAGGTCGAAGGTCGGGGTGGTCCAGTCGCCGTCGGCGAAGACCAGATCGAGGAGGCCGGCGGCGTCCTGGGGAAGGTTGGTGCAGGTCGGACCAGCGGGCAGCGACGTGGCCGTGCCGACGTCGCCGGTCACGCTGAAGACCGAGAGGAGGGCGATGGCGTTCCCGGTCCGCTTCACCGGGAACGGCGCCGTGAAGTTCGAATCGCCCCACGTCCCGAAGTTGACGGGATAGAGGGTGTAGGTCGCGAGCTGCAGGTCGGGGGCGGTCGCCGGCGCCGTCACCCTGGCCGTGTAGGTGTCGCCGCCCACCACGGCGGTGAAGGTGTAGGTCGCGCCGGGCGAGTAGGCCCTGCCGGCGTCCGCGGTGGTCCAGACGGCCGTGTAGTTGCCGGTCGGCACGCTCGCGGGAAGCGGGATGGGCGCGGCCAGGCCGTCCCAGGTCACCGTCACCTGGGCGCCCGCGAGACCGTTCACGGTCTTGGGGGGGCTGGTGAGGCCGCCGTCGTGCTGGCCGACGAAGACGCTCGCCACCACTCCCTGCGCCGCCGCCCCCGGCGGCCTGGGAGAGACGAGCAGGGTGGCGGCCAACACCGTCCTGTTGTTGGCCCGGGTGATGACGTCGCAGCCGCTCCCGAGGGTGACCACTGCGAGCGCAGCGCCGAGAGCGCCGAGATGGATGGGGAAGCGCATCGAGATGTCCTCCATGGACTCGTTAGACACCCGTGGTCGCCGAACGGCCACCCAGGAGGGTGCGCGGCGGTGCGCCGATTCGTTCCCCATCCTACCCGGCGTTACACTGCGGCCGCCGACCCCATGCCCCGACTGCCCGATCCGCGCTTCGCCCCCGACTGCGCCATCCTGGTGGACGGCCATGCCGTCCCGGCGCGCACCGGCGAGAGCGTGGCGGTGGCGCTCCTCGCCGCCGGCCGGTCACTCGTCTCTCGCAGCGTCAAGTACCACCGCCCCCGCGGAGCGTTCTGCCTCGCCGGATCCTGCGGGAGCTGCCTCGCCCGCGTCGACGGGATGCCGAGCCAGCGCCTCTGCCGTACCGCCTGCCGCCAGGGGCTCGCGGTGGAGACGCAGCACGCCTTTCCCAGCGCGCAGCACGATTTCCTCGGGCTCGTCGACCGGATGTCGCCGCGCGGGATCGACCACCACCACCTCCTCACCCACCCCCGCCTCGCCAACCGCCTGCTGGTCGAGGTCTTCCGCCGTCTCTCGGGCCTGGGGCGGCTTCCCGACGCCGCCCTGCCCGTCTCCTCGCCTCCCGCCGAGGAGCGCTTCGACGCAGCGGTGGTGGGAGCGGGCCCGGCCGGCCTGGGCGCCGCCGAGGTGCTGGCCGCGGCGGGTCGCCGGGTGCTCCTCGCCGACCAGGAGCCGGTCCTGGGCGGCCGGCTGCGGGCGCGCCTCGGCCTTCCGGGCGACCCGTCGCTCGCCTGGCCGCGCACCGTCGCGGAGGCGGTGGGCCGGTCCGGCGGCCAGGTGGCGCTCGGCTCCGCGGCCCTCGGCATCTGGCGTGACGGTGGTGCGCCGCTCCTGGTCCTGCTGTCGGAGCGCCCCGCCCGCCTCCGGCTGGTCCGGGCCCCGCAGATCCTGCTCTGCCCGGGCGGCACGGCGCGCCCGCCCCTCTTCGCCCGCAACGACCTCCCCGGCGTCTTTTGGGGCCGTGGGCTCGCCGTGGCCGTGGCCGAGGCTGGCGTCGTCCCCGGGAAGCGCGCGCTGGTGCTGGGCACCGGCGCCGAGGCGGAGGCGCTGGCGGCGCGCCTGGCGGAGACGCGGATGGCGGCCCGGGCCGTCGCCGGCCCAGCCGTGCGGGCCCGGGGCGGCACCCGGATCGCGGGGCTGGACATGGCGGACGGGGCGAGCCTCAACTGCGACACGCTGGCGGTGGCGCCGCCGCCCGTCCCGGCCTGCGACCTGGCACGGGAGGCCGGGGCGGCCGTCGCGCTCGACGTCCGGCTGGGGGCGCACGCGGTCCGGGCCGGCTCCGACGGGAGCACCGGCGTGGCCGGGCTGCGCGCGGCGGGCGAGGTAACGGGCGCCTGCACCGCGCGGGAGGCGGCCGACGCCGGGCGACGCGCCGGGGAGGCCGCGCGTGGCTAGCGCCAAGACCATCGTCTGCGCCTGCGAGGACGTGACCCTCGAGGAGGTGCGCCGCGCCTTCGCCCTGGGCCATCGAGACCTGGAGTCGGTGAAGCGCTACACCGGCGTCGGCACCGGCCCGTGCCAGGGAAAGAGTTGCCTGGCGGCCACCGTCGCGGTGCTGGCCCGCCTCGGGGCCACGCCAGCCGAGACCGCCCCGTTCACGGCGCGGCCGCCGCTCCACCCGGTCCCTCTCGCCGCCCTGGCGGCGCTCGACCCGGGGGCCCTGGGCACCGACCCCGGCGTGCCCGCGGCTCCGGATGCGCCCGATCCGCGGCCACGCCCTTCCGGACCCCTGCCGCCACAGGCCGACGTGGTCGTGGTCGGCGGCGGGATCATGGGGCTGGCGCTCGCCTACGAGCTGTGCCGGCGAGGGAGGACCGACGTCCTGGTGCTGGAGGGCGGCTACCTCAACGCCGGCGCCTCGGGGAGGAACGGGGGGGGCGTGCGCGCCCAGTGGTCCACTCCCACCTTCATCCGCCTCGCCCGCCGCTCCCTCGAGATCTTCGACCGGTTCGCCTCGGACATGCGCATCAACGTCTGGTTCCGCCGCGGCGGCTACCTGTTCCTCGCTCCGGAGCGGCGCCAGGTGGAGGTGCTCGAGCGCAATCTGGTCCTGCACCGGCGCTTCGGCCTCCGCACCCGCCTCGTCGAGCCGCGAGAGGCCGCGGCCATCGTGCCCGAGCTCGATCCCTCGCGCTTCCTCGCCGCCTCCTGGAACCCGGACGACGGCGTGGTCTTCCCCTGGCCGTTCCTGTGGGGCTATGCCGCCGGGGCCGGGCGGCTCGGCGCCGCGGTCCGGACCTTCACCCGGGTGACGGGGTTCGAGGTGGCCGGGGGGCGCATCCGCACCGTGGTCACGGAGCACGGGCGCGTCGCCTGCGACACCGTGGTCAACGCCGCCGGCGCCTGGAGCGCGGAGGTGGCGCGGCTGGCCGGCGTGGCCCTCCCCAACCGCCCCACCCGCCACGAGATCCTGGTGACCGAGCCGCTCCGGCCCTGGCTCGGCCCGCTGGTCTCGGTCCTGGGGAACGGGCTCTACCTCTCCCAGTCGCTGCGAGGCGAGATCGTGGGAGGCATGGGCGACCCCGACGAGCCGGCCGGCGTCGTCATGGGCTCGACGCTGCGCTTCCTGGCCCGCTTCGCCCGTGCCGCCGTGGCCGTGCTCCCGCGGCTCGGCGGCGTCAAGGTGGTGCGCCAGTGGGCGGGTTGCTACGACGTCACCCCCGACAACAACCCCATTCTCGGCGCGGCGGGACCCGAGAACTTCCTGCAGCTGTCCGGCTTCGTGGGCCACGGGTTCATGATGGCCCCGGCGGTGGCCGAGCTGATGGCCGACTGGATGGTCGGCCGGGGCCGGGACGAGATCTTCGAGCGCTTCACCGCCGATCGCTTCGCGCGCGGTCGGACGGTGCGCGAGGACTTCATCATCGGGTAGAGTCGGCTCATGCCACTCGGAAAGAAGATCGCCTTCCTCGGCGCCGGCAACATGGCCGAGGCGCTGGTGAAGGGGTTGCTGCGGGCCAAGGTCGCCGAGCCGGGGGAGATCACCTGCAGCGACCGCCGCGCCGAACGCGGGCCCGAGCTGACCCGGCGCTACGGCGTGGCTTTCACCACCAGCAACGCGGCCGCCGCCCAGCAGGCGGACATCGTCGTCCTCTCGGTGAAGCCCCAGGTGATGAACAAGCTCCTCGACGAGATCTCGCCGGTCATCGACGAGAAGAAGCTCGTCATCTCCATCGCCGCCGGAGTGCCGCTCGAGGCGGTGGAGCGCAAGGTGGGCCACGGCATCCGCATCATCCGCACCATGCCCAACACCCCGGCCCTGGTGGGAGCCGGGGCCACCGCCATCGCCCGCGGCGAGCACGCCACCGACGACGACCTCCTCCAGGCCAGGGCCCTCTTCGATGCCATCGGCAGGACGGTGGTGGTGGACGAGCCGCTGCTCGACGCCGTCACCGGTCTCTCCGGCAGCGGTCCCGCCTACGTCTTCCTCGTCATCGAGGCGCTGTCCGATGCCGGCGTGAAGATGGGGCTCGATCGCCAGACGTCGCAGTCGCTGGCGGCCCAGACGGTGTTCGGCTCGGCCAAGCTCCTCATCGAGACCGGGGAGCACCCGGGCAAGCTCAAGGACCAGGTGACGAGCCCGGGCGGAACCGCCATCGCCGGCCTGCACACGCTGGAGGCCGGCGGGTTGCGCACCACCCTCATGAACGCCGTCGAGGCCGCCACCAAGCGCTCCCACGAGCTGGGGAAGCGGTTCCTGGCGCACAGCGAGGACGAGGACTGAAGGCGTGGCCAGGAGCCTGAAGTACTTCAAGGGCTCGGCCATCGTCACCGGGGCGGGCCTGGTCCTCGGCGCCGCCGTGGGCTGGTACTACCAGCGGACCCCCGCCGCCGTCGCCAGCACCGTCTTCATCGTCGCCGTGCTGGCGGTGCTCGAGACCTCGCTCTCGTTCGACAACGCGGTGGTGAACGCCACCGTGCTCCGGGACATGACGCCCGTCTGGCGCCATCGCTTCCTCACCTGGGGCATCGCCATCGCCGTGTTCGGGATGCGGCTCGTCTTCCCGCTGGTGGTGGTGAGCGCCGTGGCCAGGATCGGACCGCTCCAGGCGCTGGCCCTCGCCGCCTTCCACCCGGCCGAGTACGCCCGGATCCTCACCAGCGCCCACCGCGCCCTGGGGGCGTTCGGGGGAGCCTTCCTGGGCATGGTCTGCCTCAAGTACTTCTTCGACGCCGACAAGGACGTGCACTGGCTGGGCATCCTGGAGTCGCGCCTGGCGCTGATCGGCAAGATCGAGGCGGTCGAGCTCGCCCTGATGATGCTGGCGCTCTACGGCACCTCCCGCCTGATGCCGGGGCACGAGGCCCATCCCTTCCTGGTGGCCGGCCTCTTCGGCCTCGTCACCTTCATCGCGGTGGACGGGATCGGCTCGGCCCTGGAGGTCGGACCCGATCGGCGCCGGGACATCCACCGAGCCAGCGCCGCCAACTTCCTCTATCTGGAGGTCCTCGACGCCAGCTTCAGCTTCGACGGCGTCATCGGCGCCTTCGCCCTGACCAACAACCTCTTCGTCATCGCCATCGGCCTCGGGGTCGGGGCGATGTTCGTGCGCAGCCTCACGGTGATGCTGGTGGAGCGCGGCACCCTCGCCTCCTACCGCTACCTGGAGCACGGCGCCTTCTACGCCATCGGGGCGCTCGCCGTCCTCATGCTCCTCGGCACCGTCGTGGACGTCCCCGACGCCGTGACCGGCCTGGTGGGGGCGGCCTTCATCGGCCTCTCGCTCTGGTCCTCGGTCCGCTACAACCGGTCCCAGACGTCGGGCGCGTGACGGTCCTCGGGGCCCCCGATGCGCTACTCGGTGGTCTCGCAGGTGGCGTACCCGCACGACCGGCAGGTGAGGCAGCCGCCGCTGCGGGACATGGCGGCGCCGCACTGGGGGCAGTCCTCGCCGTTCCGGACGACTCCACTCGTCAGCACCTGCCCCTGGCGAGAACCGTCGCGGTAGACGGTGATCCCCTTGCAGCCGAGGTCGTGGGCCAGGAGGTACGCCCGCTCCACGACCTCCGCCGTCGCCTCGCGCGGAAGGTTGATGGTCTTGGAGACGCCGTTGTCGACGTGGCGCTGGAACGCGGCCTGCACGCGCACGTGGTCCTCCGGGGCCACGTCGTGGGCGGTCGCGAAGAGCCGCTGGATCTCCTCCGGAACGCCCTCGACGCCGCGGACCCGCCCCCCGGCGCGGATGGCCTCCTCGGTCCCCTCGGCCCCGGCGCGGCGCAGCATCTCCGCCAGGATGGGGTTCTCCTCGCGCAGCTCGACGTTCTCCAGGGCGTGGCGGACGTAGGCCACGGCGAAGAGCGGCTCGATGCCGGAGGAGCAGCCGGCGATGACCGAGAGCGTCCCGGTGGGAGCGATGGTGGTGACGGTGGCGTTGCGCCGCGGCGGCTCTCCCCGGAGGGCCGGCGCGCTGGAGGACCAGCCCGGGAAGGGACCGCGCTCGGCCGCCAGCTCCCGGCTCCCGGCGTGGGCCTCCTGCTGCACGAAGGCCCCGACCTCCCCGGCCAGCGCCAGAGCCTGGGGCGAGTCGTAGGGGATCGCGAGCTGCACCAGGAGATCGGCCCAGCCCATGACCCCCAGGCCGATCTTGCGGTTGCGCCGGGAGATCTCCGCGATCTGCGGGAGCGGCCAGACGTTGACGTCGAGGACGTCGTCGAGGAAGCGGACGCCGTCGCGCACGCAGCCGGCCAAGGCCCGCCAGTCCAGCCGGCCGCCGGGCGCGAAGCGCGCCAGGTTCACCGAACCCAGGGTGCAGGCCTCGAACGGCAGCAGCGGCTGCTCGCCGCAGGGGTTCACCGCCTCGATGGGGCCCAGGTCGGGCGTGGGATTGGCCCCCTCCACGTGGTCGAGGAAGACCAGGCCGGGCTCGCCCGAATCCCAGGCGGCCGCGGCAATCCGCGAGAGCAGCTCCCGGGCGTCGATCTCCCCGGCCGTGGCCCCGCTCCGCGGATGGCGCAGCGGAAACCGATCGCCGCGCCGGACCGCCTGCACGAAGGCGTCGGTGACCGACACCGAGATGTTGAAGTTGTTGAGGCCGGGGCCGCGCTTGGCGTCGACGAACTCGAGGATGTCCGGGTGGTCGACCCGCAGCACCGCCATGTTGGCGCCGCGGCGCACGCCCCCCTGCTTGATGGTCTCGGTGGCGGCGTCGTAGACGCGGATGAACGAGACGGGGCCGCTGGCGACCCCGTGGGTGGTGCGCACCAGATCGCCCTTGGGGCGCAGGCGCGAGAAGGAGAACCCCGTGCCCCCGCCCGACTGGTGGATCAGCGCCGCCCACTTGAGCGCGTCGAAGATGGAGGCCAGGTCGTCGTCCACCGGCAGGACGAAGCAGGCCGCCAGCTGGCCGTGGTTCCGGCCGGCGTTCATGAGGGTCGGCGAGTTGGGGAGGAACTCGAGCGCCGCCATGCGCCGCTCGAAGCGCTCGGACCATCTCGCCCGCTCGCCCGCCGGCTCGATGCCCGCCACCGCGCCGGCCACGCGACGGAAGAGCTGCTCGGGGGTCTCCATCAGCGCGCCGCGATCGTCGCGGAGCAGGTAGCGGCGCTGCAGGACCGCCCGGGCGTTGTCGGTGAGCGCGACCATGGGACGCCTACTGTAGCGCCCGGATCCCCCTGGTGCGAGATCCGGCCGGGGCGTCGCCGCCGGGCTTGTCCGCCATCGGACCGTGAGCTATTGGGGTTCCATGCTCCGCCTTATCGCCGCCCTTCTCCTCGTGGCCGGCTGCGTGCCCCGCGCCACCATCCCCGACGCCGACCGCGCCCGCGCGACGCAGGAGCTCACCGGGCAGCGCCGCTTCCTGCGCGTGGCCGCCTACGTCGCCCCCTTCTACGGCGACGCCGAGAAGGCGCTGCTCTCCGATCAGCCTCTCGGAGAGCTCGATCTCCTGGAGAACCCCGAGGGGCAGGTCATCGCGCCTCCCCCGGCCGAGAAGGTGTTGCCTCCCGGCACCCCACTGCGCATCCGCGCCATCGAGTTCCCCACCGGAATGCTCATCGCCAGCCGGGTGGTGATGAGCCCCCGCTACCATCCATGGGTGATCCTGGAGGCGCCGGGCGAGCCACGCCCGCTGGTCCTGGTCCTCTCCCAGACCCTCGGCAGCTACGACCAGGCGCTCGCCGAGGTCGACCGGATGCTCGCCGCCGACGACCCCTCCCCCGCCCTGCGGGCCCTTCCCGCGGCTCAGCGGGACGCGGTGCTGCGCAAGGGCCTGGTCGAGGGAATGGGCCCGTCCACCGTCACCATGTCCTGGGGCCGCCCGCAGAAGAAGATCGTCGACCGCCCGGCGGGAACCGAGGAGTGGATCTGGGCAGAGGGGCGGCGCAGGGCCTTCCTCCAGGACGACCGTCTGGTCCGCTGGGAGGCGCGCTGAACCGCCGGTGGCGGCGCCATCAGCGCCGGTGACCTCCCCGGTGCCCACCGCGGCGGTCGCCACCGCGCCCGCCTCGCTCGCCCCGCTCGCC
>Ga0153915_10005772_pt1 | contig 11539 bp, 12 predicted proteins | sample Opewatmetagenome_2_FD_107003 | JGI IMG/M metagenome (GOLD analysis project Ga0153915, IMG submission 107003) | Freshwater wetland microbial communities from Ohio, USA - Open water 3 Core 3 Depth 3 metaG | ecosystem: Environmental > Aquatic > Freshwater > Wetlands | place: USA: Ohio, Lake Erie...
GCCATCGGGCGCCCGACGATGTTGGACCGCCCCACGATCACCGCGTGCGCGCCGGCCGTCGCGATCCCCGACCGGACGAGGATCTGCTGCACCCCGTAGGGCGTCGCCGGACGGAACCCCGTCGGATCACCGATCGACACCTTGCCGACGTTCTCGGGATGGAACCCATCCACGTCCTTGGTGGGCAGGATGCGGTGCAGCACGCGGGTCTCGTTGATCTGCGGCGGCAGCGGCAGCTGCACCAGCATGCCGTGGATCTTCGGGTCCGCGTTCAGGCGATCGATCACCGCCAGCAGCTCGGCCTCGGCGGCCTCCTTGGACAGCCGGATCGTCTCGCTGTGCATCCCGGCCGCCTCGCACGCGCGGCCCTTCATGCGCACGTACACCTGGCTGGCGGGGTTCTCGCCGACCAGCACGACCGCCAGACCGGGCTGCACGCCCCGCGCCGCCAACGCGTCGATCTCGGGCTTGAGGTCCGCCCGCATGGCGTCGGCAATCTGCTTGCCGTCGAGGATTCTAGCGCGCAAAGTCCACCGACCTCGTTTCACGAATCACGACGACCTTGATCTGTCCGGGGTACTGCAGCTCGTTCTCGATGCGGCGCGCGACCTGGTCGCTCAGCGCGGCTGCCTTCCCGTCGTCCACCAGCTCGGGAATCACGACGATGCGGATCTCGCGGCCCGCCTGGATCGCGTAGCATTTCTCGACGCCCTGATAGCTCGTCGCGATCGCCTCGAGGTTGGTGAGGCGCTTGACGTAGGTCTCGAACGCCTCGCGCCGCGCGCCGGGCCGCGAGCCGCTCACGGCGTCGGCCGCCTGCACGATCACCGAGATCGGCGACTCGTGCGGGACGTCGTCGTGGTGCGCCGCAACCGCGTTGACGACCAAGGGGTGCTCCCCGTACTTGGTCGTCACTTCCACGCCCAGCTCGACGTGAGTCCCCTCGTGCGTGTGGGTCAGCACCTTGCCCACGTCGTGCAGCAGGGCGCCGCGCTTGGCGAGGTGCACGTCGAGCTTCAGCTCGCCGGCCATGATGCCCGCGAGCCAGGAGACTTCCTTCGAATGCTGCAGGATGTTCTGGCCGTACGACGTGCGGTACTTCATCCGGCCGATCAGCTTCACCAGCTCGGCGTGCATCCCGTGGATGCCCAGCTCATACACCGTCTGCTCGCCGACCTCGACGATCTCCTTCTCGAGCCCGTCGCGCACCTGGGTGACGACTTCCTCGATCCGGCCCGGATGGATGCGGCCGTCGGCGATCAGCTGCTCGAGCGCGCGTCGCGCGACCTCGCGCCGCACCGGATCGAAGCAGGACACCACGACCGTGTCGGGCGTGTCGTCGATGATGACGTCCACGCCGGTGGCCGTCTCGAAGGCGCGGATGTTCCGCCCCTCGCGGCCGATGATCCGCCCCTTCATTTCGTCGTTGGGCAGGGCAACCGCCGACACCGTGGTTTCCGCGGTGTGTTCGGCGGCGATGCGCTGGATCGCGAGCGCCACGATCTTCTTGGCCTCGCGCTCCGCGTTCCGCTTGGCCTCTTCCTTGATGTCCCGCACCGTGGCGGCGGCCGCGCTGCGCGCCTCGTCCTCGATCGCCCGCACCAGCTCCGCCTTTGCCTCCTGGGCGCTCATCCCGGCAAGCGCCTCCAGCCGGCTCCGCGTCTCCGCCTGGAGCCGCTTGACCGCCTCCTCCCCCTCCTCCAGCTGGCGCCCCCGCTGGACGGCCGAGCGCTCCCGCCGTTCCAGCTCTCGATCGCGCTCCTCGAGGGTGTCGAGCTTCCGGTCGAGCAGTGCGGTCCGTTCCTCCATGCGCCGCTCGTGACGCTCGAGCTCCTCGCGCCGGCTCTGGGCCTCCCGCTCCCACTGCTCGCGGGCCCGGATGATCTCTTCCTTGGCGGCCAGCACCGCCTGGGCGCGTTCCGTCTCCGCCGTCCGCCGCGCCTCCGCGAGGTGGCGCTCCGCCTGCTGCACGCCGGAGCGGCCCGCGCGGTCCGCGCGGCGCCGCTCGGACCGCCCCCCCAGATGGTAGAAAGCCGCCCCGGCGAGGACTGCAACGCCGAGCACGGCGGCAAGCCAGATGATGACCGGCGTTGAGACCATAGTGGGATCTATCTCCAGCGGCTGCTCCGCTCACGTCGCCGAGCGGGCGCCGCGTCCTGTCCTGAACGGCCGACGGACGCGCCTGTGCTACGAATGGCCTCCCAAACTACGCCCCATCACCGGACGGGGCAAACGCGCCCGTCGCCCGCGACGCCCGCTTGGCCGGCGGGAGCAGCCGGGCCAGCTCGACAGTGAGTCGCTCCAGCCGCTTGGTGATGTCCGCCTGGGCCGCGCGCGCCTGGAACAGCTCGTCGGCGATCGCGAGTGCCGCGAGAATCGCCGCCTTCTGCGACTCGACGATGGTCCCCGCGGACAGCACGTCCTTGAGGGCCTTGTTCACGTGCTCGGCCACCGCGCGGGTGTATTCCTCCGGCCGGTCGGACCGGAGCGCATACTCCTCCGATCCGATTCGGACCTTGACGAGCGTGCGGCTCGCGCTCATCGCGGCGGCCCCTCCGCGCCGACCTGCTCCTCGAGGAACTGCAGCCGCGCGTGGAGATGCTCCACCCGGTCGCGCGCCCCGGCGAGCCGCTCCTCGAGATCGGCGTTCACCTGCTCGAGCTCGAGGATCCGCTCGCGCGCGCCCACGGCGTCGTGCCCGACTCCCAGCTCCGCACGCTGGGTTTCGGCCTTGAGCGCGCGGCGACGCCATCCGGCGAGCTCCTCCGCGATGTGACCGATCGCGGCTTCGAGCTCCCCCAGCGCACGCAGCTCAGGTCTGGCGGCGTTCGACTCCAAGCTCGCTCCTCAGGGCCCTCAGGATCGCCTCCACGGCACCGTCCACCTCCGCGTCCCGCAGCGTGCGCTGGCGATCGCGGAACAGCAACCGCCACGCGACGCTTCGCCCATCCGCACCGGTCCCGCGGTACTCGTCGAATGCCCGGACCGATTCGAGCAGCGGTCCACCGGCGCGCCGGATGACGGCCACCACCCGCTCCGCCACGATCCCGGCCGGCAGGAGCAGCGCGACATCGCGCTCGGCGGCGGGTGTGGTCGGAAGCGCCGCATAGCGCGGGGCCGCCCACCGTTCGGCCGCGAGATCGAGCTCGAGCCCCCACGCCGCCCCCGCCCACGCGGGGCGATCGGCGGCAAGCGCTCCCGCCCGGCCCCGCTCCGCCCCCGTCGCGTCGCGCAGCACCCAGCCCGACTCCGCATCGGCCTCCACCACCCCACCCTCGGGCCCCGCGATCCGGGCAAGCTCCTCAAACATACCCTTCAGATCCCACAGGTCGAGGTCCGCGGCCCCGCCGGCCCGGGACCAGTGGTCCGGCTCCCGCGCCCCGGTGAGTACGACGGCCACCCGCAGGGTCTCCTCCGGCAGCCCACCCCCGCCACCCGGGCCCGGCGCCGTCGCGCGGAACACGCGCCCGATCTCGAACAGCCGCACATCCCGTTCCCGCACCGACCAGTTGTACTCGACGGAGCGGGCCAGGCCGGGCAGGAGGTCCGTCCGCAGGAACGCCTCTTCAGAGGAAAGCGGGTTGAGAATCGCCTGCGCGTGCGGGGCGGACCGTGGCCCCATCGGGACGGTGCGCGCCTCATGCACCCCCCAGCCCGTCAGGAGCCGGCGCAGCCGCGCCGCGGCCCCCTCCACCGGCGCATCGGGCACGGCCGTCGGGCGGTACGGCTGCAGCGCCACCGGGAAGGTGTCGTAGCCCCGCAGCCGCGCCACCTCCTCGATCAGGTCGACTTCGCGCGTCACGTCGGGGCGCCACCCCGGGACCTGCACCGCCAGCCGGTCCTCCTTGGGAGCCACGGTGAAGCCGAGGCTGGTGAGCAGGCGCTCGATATCGGATCGCGGGATCTCGACGCCCAGCAGGTGCGTCACGCGGGCCGGCCGCAGAAACACCGTGCGGGGCTGCTGCGGCTCCGGCCAGAGATCCAGCGCCGCTTCGGCCTCCGCCCCGCCGGCCACGGCGATGACCAGCTCGACCGCGCGACGGGCCGACTGCGCGAGCCCCAACAGATCGGTGCCGCGCTCGAAGCGGTAGGACGCATCGGTGCTCAGCTTGAGCGCCGTCCGGGCGCGCCGCACGCGGGCCGGATCGAACCAGGCGCATTCGAGCAGGATGTCGGACGTGTCGGCCGACACCTCCGAGTTCTCGCCGCCCATCACGCCGGCGACCGCCACAGGCCCTTCAGCGTCGCAGATCATCGTCATTTCGGGCGTGAGGGCGCGGCGCTCGCCGTCGAGCGTCACCAGCGTCTCGCCGGGGCGCGCGCGCCGGACCACCACGCGGTTGCCGCGCAGGGTCCGGAGATCGAACGCGTGGAGCGGCTGGTTGATCTCGTGCAGCACGTAGTTCGTGGCGTCCACGACGTTGTTGATCGGGCGCGCGCCGATCGCGAGCAGCCGCGCCCGCAGCCACTCGGGCGACGGTCCGACGCGGACACCGCGTATCACGGCCGCGATGTAGCGGGGGCAGCCCTGCGTATCCTCGACCGCCACATCCACCCCTCCCACCGTGCCGCGCGTGGTGGCGCGCCGCGGGGCCAGGGCCGCGGGCGCGCCCGGCACGGCGGTCAGGCGCACGCTCAGCCCGAGCGCCGCGGCCAGCTCGCGCGCGATGCCCCGCTGCGACAGGAGGTCGGGACGGTTGGGCGTCACGTCCACCAGCAACCGCGTATCGGCGACCGGCACCGCCTCGAGGAACGGGGTGCCCGGCGCGGCCGCGGTGTTGAGCGCCAGGATGCCCTCATGCTCCGTCCCCAGTCCCAGCTCGCGCGCCGAGCAGAGCATGCCGTTCGAGAACACGCCCCGGATCTTGCGCCGCTCGAGCTTGAAACCGCCGGGCAGCACCGCACCCACCGGCGCGAACGGGTACTTCGCCCCGGCCTGCACGTTCGGCGCCCCGCAGACGACCTCGAGCGGCGCCGCGCCGCCCGCGTCCACCAGACACACCGAGAGCCGGTCGGCGTCGGGGTGCCGGTCGACGTGCCGCACCAGCCCGATCACGATGCCGCCCAGCTCCTGATGCACCGGCTCGATGGCATCCACCGCCGCGCCGAGCAGGGTCAGCCGACGCGCCGTTTCCTCCGGCTCGAGCCGCCGGCCCAGCAGATCACCCACCCAGCTCAGCGAGGCGTACACCGGCTCACTCCACGAATTGCGCCAGAAAGCGCATGTCGTTCTGGTACAGCATCCGGATGTCCGGAATGCCGAAGCGCACGAGCGCCATCCGGCCCGGCCCCATGCCGAAGGCGTATCCCGTATAGCGCTCGGGATCGACGCCGCAGGCCTCGAACACGGCCGGGTGCACCATCCCCGCGCCCATGATCTCCATCCACCCGGTCTGCTTGCACGTGGGGCACCCGCCGCCCCCGCAGATCTGGCAGCGGACGTCGACCTCGGCGGAGGGCTCGGTGAACGGGAAGAACGACGCGCGGAACCGCACAGGGGTGTCCTTCGCGAAGAACCGGCGCACGAAGTAGTCGATCGCGGCCTTGAAGTCCACGAAGGTCACGCCTTCGTCGACCACCAGCCCCTCGATCTGGTCGAACACCGGGGCGTGCGACGGGTCGAACGGATCGCGGCGGTACGCGAGGCCCGGCACCACGACCCGGATCGGCGGCGGGTACCGTTCCATCACCCGGGCCTGCACCGGCGACGTGTGGGTGCGCAGCACCACCCCGGGCCCGAGGTAGAACGTGTCGTGCATGTCGGCCGCGGGGTGGTCCAGCGGGATGTTCAGCTTGGTGAAGTTGTAGGCTTCGGTCTCCGCCTCCGGACCCACCACGCGCGCGAACCCCAGCTCGCGGAAGATCGCGCAGACCTCGTCGACGACCCGGGTGATCGGGTGGTGCGCGCCGCGCCAGCGCGCGCGTCCCGGCATCGTGCGATCCACGGTCACCGCCCGCACGGCGGCCGCGAGCGCGGCCTGCCGGGCGGCGATCGCCTCCTCGAGCAGACGCTTGACCTGGTTGGCCTGCTGACCCGCGCCGCGGCGCTCCTCGGGCGGGAGGTCGGGGAGGGAACGCAGGATGGTCGTGAGCGCCCCGGCCTTGCGGCCGAGCAGCTCGGTCTTCAGCTGCTCGAGCTGGCGCGCGTCGGCGCCCGCGATCTCGTCGACCCGCCGCGCGATCGCCGCCAGCTGCTCAGCGAGCGAACCGTGCGCCATCAATGCGGCCCGTACGGCCGGGCTCCCCGGCCTACTTGCCCTTCTTGGCGACGGCGGCCAGCTCCCCGAACGCGGCCGGATCACTCACGGCAAGCTCGGCCAGGATCTTCCGGTTGATCACCACGCCGGCGTCCTTGAGTCCGGCCATGAACTTGCTGTACGACAGGTCGTGCTCGCGAGCCGCGGCGTTGATCCGCACGATCCACAGACTGCGGAACTCCCGCTTCTTCGTGCGGCGGTCGCGGTACGCGTACCGCATCGCCCGCTCGACGGTCTCCTTGGCGGTCTTGTACAACTTGCTGCGAGCCCCACGCGCCCCCTTGGCGGCGCGCAGGATCTTGTTGCGACGCTTGAGCCGCGCCACAGTCGTCTTCACTCGTGCCATGGTGCCTCCGCTACGCCTGGAGCAGGCGCCGGATGCGCCCCTCGTCCGCCTTCGACAACGTGGTCCCGTGCCGCAGCCGGCGCTTCCGCTTCGCATCCTTTTTCGTCAGGATGTGACTCTTGAAGGCGCGAAACCGGCGGACCTTGCCTTTGCCGGTCAGCTTGAAGCGCTTTGTGGCGGCGCGCTTGGTCTTCTTCTTTGGCATTGCCTCAGTCTCACTTTGGTGCCAGTACCATCGTCATGTTCCGGCCTTCGAGCTTCGGCTCGGATTCCACCTTCGCGACTTCCTTGACCTCCTCGAAGACGCGGAACAACACCTGCCGCCCGAGCTCGGGATGCGTGACCTGCCGCCCGCGGAACATCATGGTGAGCTTCACCTTGTTGCCCTCTTCCAGAAACTGCCGCGCGTGGCGGGTCTTGAAGTCGAAATCGTGATCGTCAATCCCCGGGCGGTACTTCACTTCCTTGATCTGAATGACGTGCTGCTTCTTCTTGGCCGCCCGAGCCGCCTTGGCCTGCTCGAACTTGAACTTGCCGTAGTCCATGATTTTCACGACGGGCGGCCGCGCCGTCGGTGCGACCTCGACCAGGTCGAGCGCCCGTTCGTTCGCGAGGCGGAACGCCTCATCGAGCGGCACGATGCCGACCTGCGAACCGTCCGCATCAACCAGCCGGACGGGACTGATGCGGATCATGCGATTGACCCGAATCCGCTGTTCCTGATTCTCGCTTGGTATTGCCAGTTCGTCCTCCTCCTAATGGGGTGGGCCACAAAAAAAACGGACTCCAGCACCCTCATGGAATCCGCACGCCCGCGATTGACTCCGGCCCGCGGGGCTACTCACGGAACCCTGAACGCACACCGACCAGCGGTGGCAGGAGGGTGAAGCGCTAACGCGCTTGCTTGCTTCAATTTGCGTGAAGCTACCCCCGCCCCACCGGAGTGTCAAGCGCCAGGAACTCGTATCCATGTTTCCCAAGCCCGACTCGACCCACCCCGGGTCCCGGCTCGTGCTCGAAGATCAGCACCCACCCGTCACGCTCCGCGCCGGCCAGGAAGCGCCGTTTCGTTTCGAGCGTAACCAGGGGGTGGAGATCATACGCCATGATCCAGGGCAGCGGCAGGTGCGCCACCGTCGGGATCAGGTCGCCGATGAAGCAGGCGGTCTCGCCGGCGCTCTCGACCACGATCGACTGGTGATGGGGGACGTGGCCCGGCGTCGGGAGCACCCGGATGCCCGGCAGCACCTCCTGCTCCCCCTCCACCAGGCGCCAGCGGCCGGCCGCCGCGATCGGCTCGAAGTTGGGAGGGAGGTAACTCGCGGCGGTCCGCTCATTGCGATGCCGCGCGAACTCCAACTCGCCTCGCTGAACGACGTACGTGGCATTCGGGAAGGCCAGCTCTACGGCCGTCTCTGCCGCTCCCGCCCCTCCTGCCGCTCCTGCAATTGCGGCACGTTCTCCACGAATCAACGTGTTCCCGCCCGCGTGGTCGAAGTGGAGATGTGTATTGATGACGTACTTTATATCATGTGCCGTAAATCCAATGCTGGCAGTAGCATCGTCCAATAGTGTCACCCCGTGCACCCCGTGGTTCTCCACAGCGTAGATGTCGAGGAACTTGTCATTCTCCTTGTTGCCAACACCGGTGTCCACAAGCACCAGCCCCGCCTCATGCTCCACCAACAGGCAACGCAATGCCAGGGGAATCCGGTTGCGCTCGTCGGGCGGGGCGCGCCGCTCCCAAAGGGGCTTGGGGACCACCCCGAACATGGCTCCCCCGTCAAGCCGCTGGGTTCCCGCGTCGAGGGCATGGCACGTCAGCGCACCAATCCGGAAGGTCTGCACCAGGCTCATATCTCCTGCACCCATCCCGGGCCGGCCGTTTTCCGCGGCTTCACAGCCGCACTGACCCGTGTCAGCTCGTCGATCGTGGTCGCTCCCAGCTCCGCCGCCCGGTCGAGCAGTTTCACCAGTATCCTGGCGGTGGCCAGGGCGTCGCCCCCGGCGCGGTGGCGGTTCTCGATCTCGATGCCGAAGTACCGGCTCACGGAGTCCAGGCCGCGATTCTTGAGCCCGGGCACCAGCCTCCGGGCCAACTTGACCGTGCAGACCCGTGGCCCGTCCAGCCTCAGGTCGCGGGCCCGCCGCACCTCGGCTTCGAGGAACCGCCAATCGAACTGCGCGTTGTGAGCCGCGAACACCCGGCCGGCAAGCGCCGTCAGCACGTCGTCTACGATCTCCCGGAACGCCGGTTGGCTCCGCACCATGGCATCGGTGATTCGCGTGAGTCGGGTGACGATCGGCGGGATCGACCGCTCAGGGTTGACGAGGCGATCGACCGCCGTCTCCACCCGCCCGCGCGGTCCGGCCAGCACGACCGCCACCTCGGTGATGCGGTCTTCTCCGCCGGCACGCGACCCGGTAGTCTCGACGTCCGCCACCGCGAAAACCAGGTCCTCGAGCGGGGTGGCCGGTCGCAGCTCCGTGGCGAGACGCCAAAGGCCGAGGTGGTCGCGCCGCACCCTGGGGTCGGCTCCCAGAAGGGCCGTGGCGAGCCGCTCGGCCACCAGGGTCGGCGCCCGCACCAACCCGAGCACGTCGCGGGCGATCGTCAGGCTCTCCGCCGGCCCCGCCTGGAGGTGCTGCAGCGCGCGATCGAGCAGCGTGCCGATCGGTCGGGCGGCAAGCCCGGGCTGCGTCACAGCGGGTCCCTCCGGAGCGGCAGCGTCATGCAGCGCGGGCCGCCGCCCCCGCGCACCAGCTCCGTGCCCTCGATCGTGATGATGGCGCGCTCCCCTTCGGCGATCGGGCGCTGCCCGGTGAGGAGCTCCACGGCCGGCACGATCGCGAATCCCGCCCTGCCAAACTCGGCGAGCGTTTCCTCGTTGCGGCTGAACGCCAGGGCGACCCCCGGCCGCAGGCACGCGAGATTGCAGCCGGACGCCCACTGCTCGCGTTCCTGCATGGTCCGGTCCGTCCCCCCGCACATCAACGGCTCCAGCACGAGGTCGACCGCCCGCAGGGCCGCGAAGAAATTCGGCATCTCGCGCAGCCCCTGATCACCCTTGCGGCGATGCAGCACCGGCAGCCGCTCCGGGCCGACGAAGTGCGGCGGGTAGACGGTGCACACCTCGCGATCCAGCTGCGTGAAGATCATGTCGAGGTGAATGGCCGTCCGCTCGCCCGGCATGACGACGACGATCACGTCGGTGATGCCGCCCCGCGCGAACACGAGGTCGCACAGGTGGTCGAGCGCTGCGGGGCTCGAGCGGTCGCTGAAGCCGAGCACCAGGGTGTCCGGCCGTACCGGATGCACGTCCCCGCCCTCGATCGTGTAGTTGGGTCGGCGCTCCTCGGAGCCGTCGTACAGGATCCCGGCGTTGGCCATGGCGGGGTGGAAGGCGAACAGCGCCTTGACGATCAGCTCTTCGCTCCACCGCGCCCCGTGCCGCATCGAGCCGATCACCACGTGCTCGCCAATCACGATTCCCACGTCGCGCGTGAAGAACAGATTCGGCACGGGTGGCAGCGCGTAGCCGACCTCGTTCAGCGCCCGGCCGATCGGCCCGCCCTCCTCGATCGCCCCCTCGATGAGCGTCGTCACCAGCTGCGCCGTCGGCAGCTCGGCGAGCTGGCGGGCCAGCGCGTCCGACGGCACCACTTCGAGCGTCCGACCGATCAGGAAGTCGAGCGCCGCGCGCTGCTCCAGCACCTCCGCGAGCAGTTGGCGCACCTCGAGCACGTCGGCGAAGCGCTGCAGCACCGCCACCATGCGTCGGTGCTCGCGCCGGGCGATCTCGACGTCGATGATGTCATCGTAGAGGTAGTCTTCGCGCGTCCCCGGCGTGACGGCCAGCAGCTCGTTGCCGGGCGTATGAACCAAGACGGCCCGCAACGGGCCGATCTCGGAGGTGACGTTGACGCGGGGCATGGGCCCAATTTAGCGATGTCTCAGCGCGTAGCTCAACGTTTCGAGCTCGAGGACCATGTTCACATGCTTCACGGTCACGTCCGCCGGAACGGCGAGCGGCACCGGCGCGAAGTTGAGAATCGCCCTGACACCGGCCGCGACCAGCCGGTCGGTGACCGGCTGGGCTCCCTCGGCCGGCACGGCGACGATCGCGATGTCGGCCGGCCGGGCGGCCAAGTCGCGGTCGAGGCGCGCGACATCGCGGATCGCGATCCCCTCCCATTCGCGGCCGATCTTGGCAGGGTCGTGATCGTACGCGGCGGAGATGTTGAAGCCGCGGCTCGCGAACTCCCGGAACTGGGCGAGCGCGCTGCCCACCTTGCCCGCCCCGACGATCACCACGACGTACTCACGCTCGAGGCCGAGGATGTCGCGCAGCCTGGAGACCAGCTCGGGCACGCGGTATCCCATGCCCCGCATGCCGAACGATCCGAAGAACGACAGGTCCTTCCGCACCTGGGGCGCGGTCGTGCCACCCCGCCGCGCGAGCGCCTGGGAGCTCACCGTTTCCACCCCCTCGTGTGCGAACTCCTCGAGCAGGCGCAGGTATAGGGAGAGGCGTCGAACGGTCGAGTCGGCGATCTTGCGCATCTGGTATTGTGAAAGAATTCACAATGTATCAGAGCGCTGGATCTCCGTCAACGAACCGAACAGGGTGACGAGGTCTACCGGAGCGACGGTCTCCGGGCGCGCGGCCGGGGGTATTCCGAGGCCTTCGAGCAGGGCAAGCGCGGCATCCCGATCGATGCCCGCCACCGCCCGCACGCTGCGGACGAGCTGCTTGCGCCGCTGCGCGAACAGCTGGGTGGTAAACGCGCGGAATGCGGTGCGGCGCGCGGGAGGCACCAGCGGCCGCGCCAGCGGCGTGAGCCGCACCACGGCGGACTCCACCTTGGGGGGTGGCAGGAACGACCCGGCCTTCACCGTGAACAGCCGCTCCGCCCGGGCCGCCGTCTGCACGCC
>Ga0153915_10005773_pt1 | contig 11536 bp, 13 predicted proteins | sample Opewatmetagenome_2_FD_107003 | JGI IMG/M metagenome (GOLD analysis project Ga0153915, IMG submission 107003) | Freshwater wetland microbial communities from Ohio, USA - Open water 3 Core 3 Depth 3 metaG | ecosystem: Environmental > Aquatic > Freshwater > Wetlands | place: USA: Ohio, Lake Erie...
GCCTTCTTCCAGAGGGCGAAGTCGCTCGGGTTCTCCTTGGCGTACTCGTCGCTCGCGACGCGCGCGCCGACCTTGATCTCCCGGGTGTCGAGCCGGGACAGCCGGCCGTAGCCGGGAAACTTGCCGATCGCGAAGTACACCGACCCATCGTCGCCCTGGTACGCCACACCCTTGGCGAGCAGCTGGTCCACGAGCTGGACCATCGCGGCGATCGCCTGGGTGGCGCGCGGATACAGATGCGCCGGCTTGATGCGGAGAAAATCCCGGTCCTCGAAGAACGCCTGCACGAACGGCTCGGTGTGCTGCACCAGCGATTTCCCCGCCGCCGCGGCCGCCTTGATCGTGCGGTCGTCCACGTCGGTGAGATTCATGATCTGGAACACGTCGTAGCCGGAGTGCTCGAGCCAGCGGCACAGCAGATCCTCGAACAGGAACGTGCGGAAGTTGCCGATGTGGGCGTAATTCCACACGGTGGGGCCGCACGTGTAGAGCGTCACGCGTGGGGCGTGCAGCGGCGTGAACGGCTCGGCCGCGCGGGTCAGGGTATTGTGCAGCGTCAGCGTCATGCCGGCGTAACGTAGAAACCCCCTCTCAGGGCGTCAACGCGGCACCGCCTCGAGCGGGTCGAATAGGGCGTCGTCCAGTCCCTTCAGCCGGACGCGTGACGCCCGGACCGCCAGCCGGTGCGCACGGCACAGCGCCAGCGCGGCCTCGGCGCTCTTGTGCCCGAGGTCGGCCTCGAGTCCGGTCGCGGTAACCCGGAAACCCGGCGGCGGATCGCCGGGTGGCACATCCATGATCACCTCGAGCACCCGGCCCCCCAGGAGGACCGTCGCGGGAGCATCGCGCACGATGCGTCCGGCCCGCAACACCAGGACACGGTCGACGAGGCGCTCGAGGCCCACCGGATCCGCTGAGGACAACAGCACGGAAGCGCCCGCCGCCGCGAGGCGTTGCAGCCGGTCGGAGAGGTCGCGCCGGTTGATGGCGTCCAGTCCGGTGAACGGGTCGTCCACCAGGAGCACGCGGCGGCCCCCAAGAGTGCCCTGGGCGAACAACAGGCGCCGCGCGGCTGCGATCGGCAGCATCGTCGCCCGCCGGCCGGCGAGGCCTTCCAGCCCGCCGAGCGCGAGCGCATCGCGGACCAGGGCGACTCGGTCCGCCCCAGCCCCATGGCACCGGGCGCAGTACTCCAGCACCTCGCGAACGGTGAGGGCCGGTGGGAAGACCGGGTCGCGCGGGGCGAACCCGACCATCCATCGCGCCGTGAGGCTGTCCGGCGACTCGCCGGCGACCCGCACGACTCCCGCATCGGGGCGCAGCAGTCCGGCGGCGATTCGGAGCAACGTCGTCTTGCCAGCTCCGGCCGCGCCGACCACGCACGCAATCTCTCCGGCGGCCAGCTCGAGGGTGGCGTCCGTGATGGCCACGACCGGCGGCCGGCCGAACGGCCGGTGAAACATCCGGCGCACACCGCGAAGCTGCAGCGGGATCGTCATCGGGTGCGTCCGGCCAACCGTCTTGCCCGCCACCGTGCCAGCATCAGTCCAATCAGTATCCAGGCGACGGCGTGTATCGCAGCGCCGGGATCGCCGCTGGCGATAGCGCGGTAGCGCCATGGCGCGGGGGCCACTTCCTGCAGCCCGGCGAGCAGCAGCCGCGTGGGTCCGGGGTGGGACGCCCCAATCAGCGATTCGGGCGGAGCGCCGCCCGCGAGCGCGAGCCAGACGAACAGCAGACCGGCGAGGACGTTGCCGCCGCTCCAGACGAGGGCCAGCGTGCAGGCCCCGACTGCTCCCGCCGTGGCCAGGCCGGCCAGCGCGGCGCCCAGGCTCGCCGGCACGGCGCCGGTGGTCCAGGCGGCGTGGGCCGCGACCGCAAGGACCACGAGCGCGGCGCCACCAGTCGCCGCGCACCATCGCCCAACGGTCACCGCGCCGGAGGTGAGCGGGTGCAGCAGCGGCAGGACGAGCGCCCGCCGATCGGGACTCGAACCCGCCAGGTAGCCGATGCAGAGAACGGCGGCCAGGGCGCCCGCGCGCAGGCTCGTGGTCAGCGGGTCCGGCGCGGTTGCCGTGCGCTCGAGCCAGAGCGACGCGACGACGACCAGCACGAGCCACAGCCCGAGTCTCGTGCGCAAGAGGCGGATCCGGAGCAGGGGCCACTCGGCCCGAATGCCGCGCAGGAAGTCCACGGCCGAAGGATGCGATGACGGCCGCGGCGGGGTGTTACCGGATGATTGCGTGCGGGATCGAACGAACGCCGCTCAGCGGCCGCGATTCCACTCGGTGGCGGCCCGCGCGATCGCATCCGCCAGGGGGGCCGGGTCGAACCGCACCGGGTCGGCGGCGGGGAGGCCGGTCTCCGCCGCGGCGGCGGTGACGGCGCGACGTGCCGCGATGTCGTCCAGATCGAACGTGTTGAGGCAGATGCCGAGCACTTTGGTGGGGAATACGGGCCGGGCGGCGTCTTCGTAGATCCGGACGAGGTCGGCGAGCGGCGGGATCTTCACCCAGGGCTGCCGCCCGTGATAGTCCCCGATGTACTCGCGCGACGGCTGGTGACAGAGGATCAGCCCGCGCGGCATCGAGCCGTGCAGCAGGCCGAGGGTGACGCCGGAGTAGCCGGGATGAATGAGGCTCCCCTGCCCCTCGACCAGCACGATGTCGGCGTCCTGGGCGGCCTTCAGGACCAGGTCTTCCGCCGCGCCGGCGACGAAATCGGCCACCACCGCATCGACCGCGGTGCCCCACCCTTCGATGAAGATCCCCGTTTGCCCCGTCGCCACGACGCGCGCCTTGCGACCCTGACGCACCAGTGCGTTTCGTACTTCGAGCATGGCGGTCATCTTGCCGACGTTGCAGTCGGAGCCGACGGCGTGCGCGACGTACGCGTCCACCTCGCCGGCGCGCCCATCGGCGATCTGGAGGTGCGCCGGCGGCTTGCGCGCGTCGAGGATCCGAACGCCGTGGCGGCGCGCCAGCCCGCCCAGCTCGGGGTCGTCCGAGATGAACGTGTGCAACCCGCTCCACACCTCGAGTTTCCGCTCGATCGCGAGCTTGAGCCAATCGCGCCATTCGTCCGGCAACCGGCCGCCGGCCGGAGCGATGCCCACGAGCACCGCGGTGGCGCCGCCGCGGAGCGAGAGTCCCTGCGCGAAATCCCCCACCACGGGGATCGCGCCGCCGAACCCGAGCACCTCCTGCGCCGTCTTCCCGGCCTGCGTGCGGTCGAGCACCGCCACGATGCGCTCGGGGAAATACCGGATACAGGAGTTCGCGGTCTTCGACGTCATGGGCCCGAACTCGCCGTCGGCCAGTATCAGGAAGCGATGATCGACGGCGGCGGTCACGGGGCGGAGGTGAGGGTGGGCGGCTGGCGCCCGCGGCTGGCGCGCAGCAACGCCGGCTGGAAGGTGGGTCCCTCCCCGTACAGCTCGCCGTGCAACAGGTGCCGGACCAGCACGAGGATCAGCGCCACGATCGGGACGGCCACGATGAGCCCGATGGGACCGAGCAGCGTGCCCATCGCGAGCACGCTGGCGATGGTGAGCGCCGGGGGAATCGCGACCGTGCGGGCCATGATCCATGGGACGATGAGGTTCGAGCCCAACAGGTGGATCACGATTCCCAGGGCCAGGACGGCGGTCACCTGCAGCCAGCTGCCGGGGCCGATGACGAACAGCGCCGGCAGCACGGTCGAGACGATGCTGCCGAAGAACGGCACCAGCGCGGCGACGCCCGCGAACAGCCCGAACGCGAGCCAGTAGGGCACACCCAGCGCCCACAACCCCACGGCCGTGAAGGCGGCGAACAGCACCATCGCCAGGATCTGCCCCGTCACCCAGGCGCGCAACGTCGCCGCCATGTCGACCACGATACGGCCGGCGAGCGCGCGTTGGCGCGGGCTCACGAGGGCGAGCAGGCCGTCGCGATACATGGTGGGACGGTGGGCGAGGTAGATCGCCATCACGAGCACGGCGGCGCTGTCGAGCAACACTCGGCCGCCGACGCGCAAATAGGGCACGATCGCCCCGCGCAGGTATTCGGTCACGTCGGCGAGCACGCCGTTGACGAGGCCGGACTGCGGATCGACGAGGGCGCTGTCGCGGAGCACGGGATACTCCTGCCCCAGGCGTTCCAGCGCCGCCTGCAGGGAGGCGAGGGTCTGCGGCAGCCCCGTGATCAACGCCCGCGTCTGCTCCACCACGGGGGGGATGAACAGTGCGCCGAGGCCGGCGACCGCGCCGGTCGTCCCGATGGAGGCCAGGGTGAGTCCCAGCCCGCGGCCGATGCCGAAGCGCCTCCCCAGGAGATCGGTGACGGAGCTCAGAAAGACGGCGATGAGGATCGCGAGAAACACGAGCAGGAGCACGGGCACCACCCGGACCGCCAGCCAGACGGCCAGGGCCCCAATGAAGAGCGCCACGAACGTGGCGCTCGACAGCTTGGACTGCGGGGTGTCGCCGCTCAGGAGTGGTGCTCGTCGTCGTCGTCGACCAGCTCGGCTTCGGCGGCGCCCTTGCCGAGCTGCCGCGTCTCGGGCGGGGAGCCGGCGCCGAGCAAGCCCATGCGCTGCTTCAGCGCGGCCAGCTGCTGGTCGGCGTCCGCCTTCTCGAGGGAGTGGAACTGCTGCATCAGCGTATCGCCGGACAGATCCTCGTTCACCTCCGCCGCGGCGATCAGCTTGCGCTCCTCATGCTCGATCTGCTCGGCCATACGCTCGAACGTCTCGAATGCGCTCTTGTCGCCGATCGACGACATCGTCTCCTGAATGCGCTTGTGCGCTTCGGCGCGCTTGGCCCGGGCGATCAGGATGTTCTTCTTGCGCTTCGCCTCTTCGATCTTGTCGTTGAGCTGGCGCAGCGAGATCTTGAGCTTCTCGGTCTCCTCGCGGTGCTTGACCCACGTCTCCTGCAGCTGGACCGCGCCCTGCACGTGCTCGTTGTAGCGCAGCAGCGCCTGTTTCGCCAGGTCGTCGCGGTTTTCGCGCACCGCCAGCTCGGCCCGCTTCTCCCATTCCTCGGCGAGTTTCTTCTCCTGCTCCGCCTGGGAGCCGAGCCGCTTCTCGTCGGCGATCGCCGAGGCGACCTGCTGCTTCGCCTTGGCCAGCTGGCTCCGCATGTCGACGATCAGCTGGTTCAGCATCTTTTCCGGATTCTCGGCGCGCGAGATCAGGTCGTTGATGTTCGACCGAAGCAGCGTCGAGATGCGGTCAAAAATCCCCATGGCTATCCTCGCAACGTGAGGCGGAGGCTACCGGCCGGTGCCCAGCTGTTGCCCACGCTTCTCCACCAGCAACCGCTCGGCGAAATCTAAGCGCTCGCCCAGCTCCGAGACCTGGGTCGAGAGCAGCCGCACCTGCTCCTCCAACGCGGCCACCCGCGGCGTGTCCGCCGAGTCGCCCTCGGCGCCAAGTCCATAGCGCCGCCGGCGCCGCAACCGAATCCCCTCGGCGATCGCTTCGCCGATGGGGGAGTGGAAGAACCAGCGCGCCAACACTACGAACGCCACCACCGCGACCACGCCCCCGATCAGCGGGACGAGCTGGGACACGAGAAAGTTCGGGTCCACGCCGGGAGGCGGCATCGGGGTCACGATGACCGGCGGAACGGGGTTCTGGAGCATTGTGGCTATGTACGCCGGCAGAGGAACCCCTGTTTCAATGGGAAACTCCCGTCACCCGGGCGGCAACCGATCGGCGGACTCTTTCCGGGCCAGGAGCCGCTCCGTAAAATCTACTCGCTCCGCCAGTTCCGCCACCTCGCGGCGCAATTCCTCCACCGCTCCCAGCAGCTCCTCCCGCTCCCCGCCGTCCTTGCCCGACGGGACCGGTCCATGCCGCAGACGCTCCGCCAAGGCCTTCCCCAAGGGGGACAGTGAGACCAACCACATGAAGAACCCGCCCACCGCTACGATCGGGATGAAGACGGCGATGACCCCGGGGTCCATGCCTACCTCCCCTCGGGGGGAGCGAGACGCGCCACATCCCGCTGCTTGGCGAGGAGCCGCTCGGCGAAATCGAGCCGCTCGGCCAAGTCGTTCACGTCCTGCCGCAAGGTCTGCAGCTCGGTGAGCACCGCCTCATCGGGCTCCGCCTTCGGCGCCGGCGGCACTTCGCCGCCGATGCGCTTCGCCAGCGCGCCGGCGATTGGTCGCAACACCCAAAAGGCGCCGCCGAAGAACATCAACGCAGCTATGGTCTCCGGACCGCTCACGGATTGCTCCCCCGGGCGATCCGCTGCGGATCCCGTTGCTGCGCCAGCAGCCGCTCGGCGAAATCGAGACGTTCGGCGAGCTCACCCACCTCCTGCCGCATCCGCTGCAGCTCCTCGGCCTGCGCCTCGCGCTGCTCGGCGAGCTCCGCGCGCAGCTCCTCGGTGTCCGCCCCGACCCCATGCTTGCCGCGGATGCGGTCCGCCACGGCTCGGCCGACCGGCGAAAACCCGAGCGCCACCGCCGTACCGCCCCCGAAGATCAGGAGAATCGCGAGAATGCCTTCGATGTCCATTGGTCAGCGCGGCTGGGCGAGGCGCTCGGCCTCGCGTTGCTTGGCCAGGAGCCGCTCCGCGAAATCGAGCCGTTCCTCCACTTCTCCCAGCCGATGCTGCAGCTCTTCCACCTGCTCCCTCAGCCCCGAATCCTCTTCGGGGCCGGGCCGGCCCGCTCGACCGGCGAGCCGGTCGGCCAGCGCCCGGCCGATCGGCCCCCGCAGCACGAAGATCGCTGCCATCGAAATGAACACCACGCTGACGGCGATCGCCTTGGAGAACTGTTCCATGTGTCCCTCGCTGCGTCCAACCTAGTGCTCAGTCCCCGGCCCGCAACACCTTGTGCAGAAACTGCCCCGTAAACGAGTCCCGAACCTGGGCGACCTGCTCGGGCGTGCCCTCCGCCACCACCGCTCCCCCGCGATCGCCCCCTTCGGGCCCGAGGTCGATTACCCAATCGGCGGTCTTCACGACGTCCAGATTGTGCTCGATCACGACCACGGTATTGCCCTTGTCCACCAGGCGGTGCAGGACCTCGAGCAGCAGACGCACGTCCTCGAAGTGCAAGCCGGTCGTCGGCTCGTCGAGGATGTACAGCGTGCGTCCCGTGTCTCGTTTGGCCAGCTCCGTCGCGAGCTTCACGCGCTGCGCCTCGCCACCAGAGAGGGTCGTGGCCGACTGGCCCAGATGGATGTACCCGAGTCCTACGTCGTTGAGCAGTTCCAGTTTCGAACGGATCCGCGGCTGCGCCTCGAAGAACTCCAGGGCGTCGGCGACCGAGAGGTCCAGGACGTCGGCGATGCTCTTTCCTTTATACCGAACCTCGAGGGTCTCCCGGTTGTAGCGCCGCCCCTTACACACCTCGCAGGGCACGTAGACATCGGGGAGAAAGTGCATCTCCACCTTCACCAGGCCGTCTCCCTGGCACGCCTCGCACCGCCCGCCCTTGACGTTGAAGGAGAACCGGCCGGGGCCGTACCCGCGGATCTTCGACTCGGGCAGGAAGGTGAACAGCTCCCGGATCGGCGTGAACAGGCCCGTGTAGGTGGCCGGATTGGAGCGCGGGGTCCGGCCGATGGGACTCTGGTCGATGTCGATCACTTTGTCGATGTGCTCGAGGCCCTCGAGCCGCTCGTGCGCCCCGGGGACGACCTTGGCCCGGTAGAAGTGGCGCGCCAGCGCGCGATACAGAATGTCGGTGACCAGCGTCGACTTCCCCGATCCCGACACACCGGTCACCGCGACGAACAGCCCCAGCGGGAACGTCACCGTGAGGTCTTTGAGGTTGTGCTGGCGCGCGCCCCGGACGTGCAGGGCCCGTTCGGGAGTCGCCACCCGGCGCCGCGACGGCACCGGGATGCGCAGCTCGCCGCGCAGGTACCGGGCCGTGAGCGAATCGCGGTGGCGCAGCACCGCATCGAGCCGGCCCACCGCGACGATTTCCCCTCCGTGGCGCCCCGCCCGCGGGCCCAGGTCGACCACCTCGTCGGCGGCACGGATCGTCTCCTCATCGTGCTCGACCACCAGCACGGTGTTGCCGAGGTCGCGCAGCTCGCGCAGCGTGTCCAGCAGACGGGCGTTGTCCCGCTGGTGCAGTCCGATCGAGGGCTCGTCGAGGATATAGAGCACGCCGACCAGGCGGCTGCCGATCTGGGTGGCGAGGCGGATCCGCTGCGCTTCGCCGCCGGAGAGCGTCACGGCCGAGCGCTCGAGCGTGAGGTAGTCGAGCCCCACGTTCTTCAGGAACCGCAGGCGGTCGACGACCTCCTTCAGAATCGGGCGGGCGATCTCGGGATCGAGTCCCCGCTTCCCGTTGCCGCGCAGCGGGAGGGACTGGAAGAACGCGAGCGCATCCACCACGGAGAGGTCCACGACCTCGCCGATGCTCTTCCCGTGCACCAGCACGGAGAGACTCTCCGGCTTGAGCCGACGGCCACCGCACGACGGACAGCGCTGCTCGACCATGAATTCCTCGAGCTGCTCGCGCACGCTGTCGGACGCCGTCTCACGGTAACGCTTCTCGACGTGCTTCAGGACGCCGGTCCAGCCCGATTCATACGACCCCTGCCAGCGCTCGCTGTGGTACTGGTAGGTGAGGGTCTTGCCGGGCGCCCCGAACAGGATCGTCTTGCGGGCGGCCGCCGGGAGATTCTTCCACGGTGTGTCGAGGTCGAACTTGAACGTCCGGGCGAGGGTGGGCAGCACGACCTTGCGCAGGTAGCCCGACGGCTCGCCCCACGGCAGGATCACGCCCTCGAGAATCGAGAGACTCGGATCGCCCAGGACCAGCTCGGCGTTCACCTCGCGGCGGGTGCCGAGCCCGGAGCACTCGGGGCAGGCGCCGAACGGCGAGTTGAACGAGAACTGTCGCGGCTCCAGCTCGGGGAGCGAGAGCCCGCATTTCGGACAGGCATAGCGTTCCGAGAACACCACAGGCTTGGGCGTCCCGTTGCCGTGGCGCACGATCTCGACCAGGCCTTCGGCCGCCTTGAGTGCCGTCTCGATGGAATCCGAGAGACGCCCACGATCGGCGGCGCGCACCGTGAGCCGGTCGACCACGACTGCGATGTCGTGATTCTGCCGGCGGTTGAGCTTGGGGACGGCCCCGAGGTCGTATACGGTGCCGTCTACGCGCACCCGGACGAAGCCCTGCTTCTTGGCCTCCTCGAACACGTCGCGGAACTCGCCCTTGCGTCCGCGAACCAGAGGGGCGAGCACCTCGATCTTGGTGCCGTCCGGCCAGCCCAGCACGTGCTCGGCGATCTGGGAGGCGGTCTGCCGCTCGATGGGCGAGCCATCGTTGGGACAGTGCGGCGTGCCGGTGCGCGCCCACAGGAGGCGGAGGTAGTCGTAGATCTCGGTGATGGTGCCGACGGTGGAGCGCGGGTTGGCCCCGGCGGTCTTCTGCTCGATCGAGATCGCGGGGGAGAGTCCCTCGATGGCATCGACATCCGGCTTTTCCATGAGGCCGAGGAACTGCCGGGCGTAGGCCGAGAGCGACTCGACGTAGCGGCGCTGGCCTTCGGCGTAGATGGTGTCGAACGCGAGCGACGACTTGCCCGAGCCCGAGAGCCCGGTGATGACCGTCAGCGTGTTGCGGGGGATCTCGACGGTGATGTTCTTGAGGTTGTGTTCGCGCGCGCCGCGGACGATCAAGGCGTCACTGGACATAGCAGTGCAGCCTACTCAGGATGTGGCGGTTCGGTCAATGCTCGGGGTTTGGCGGCCGAGATGCCTCGACGAGCGCGCGAAACCGCGGGTCGTCGCGAATACCGTCGAACCAGGGATCGCGCATGATCCTCCATTGGAACGCGCCCTGCGGCATCATCCGCTTCAAGGTCGCGATTGCGCCATCGGCGTCGCCGGCGATGGCGAAGGCGATGGACACGAAATACGTCCCCTGCGACCCGCCGGTCGTGAACGTGCCGGCGACACGGGCGAGCCGCGCCCGCGCGGAGGTCGTGTCGCCGTTGCGGAACTCGGCGGCCGCCAGGGCTGCTTCGGCTTCGATCGGATAGTCGGCCGGCGCCAGCCGCGCAGCGGTCTGGGCGTCGCTCAAGGCCCCGGCGATGTCGGAGCGGGGTCGCCAGAGTGACCGGCGCGCGTACGCCCAGGCGGCATCGGGAACGAGGGCGATCGCGCTGTCGCACAACTCGCGGGCTTCACGGTCTCGGCCGTGCAGGTGACGCGAGAATCCCAGCGTCACGAGTGTGATGGGACGCTCGGGCTCGAGTGCCAGCGCCCGCCGGTACATCGCCTCGGCCGAGGAATCGCGCCCCCCCATCAGGAGCAGATACCCGTACTGGTGGTACGCCTCGGAGTTCCGCGGATCGAGCCTAATGGCTCGCTTGCCCGGTCGGCGACAAAGAATCCCCGCCCGAGGATGCTGTCCCAGGTCAGCCCCGGATAGGTCCAGCCCCAGTCGAGGAAGAGTCCGTAGCTGTACCCGATCCGCGCCAGTGCGGCGGTGAACGAGGAGTCGAGGGCCACGGCCTGCTGGTACTGATCGATCGCGAGGCGGGCATCGGTGGGGTTGCGGCGGGCAATGAAGTAGTTGCCACGAAGGTAATGGTCGTACGCCTCCGGATTGCGGGAAGGTCGGACCGCCAGCGACCGGCGTTCGGCGGGAGCCAGTCGCCCCCCCACACCCTCGGCGATCGCCTGCGCGATCTCCGCCTCGACGCCCATGAGATCGGTCGCCGGCCGCTCATAGCTCTGACCCCAGACGCCCGTTCCTGAGACGGCTCGCGTCAGCTCCACGGTGACGCGCAGCCGGCCCCCGCCCTGCTGCACGGTGCCGCTCACGAGGTGGGCCACATTGAGCGCCCGGGCCAGCGCGGCGGGGTCCTCGATCGGCCTGCCGCGGTAGCGCTGTACTGCGGTGCGCGACTTTACCTGCAGCCGCTGGATCTCGCCAAGGCGGGTGATCAGCTCCTCGGTCAGTCCATCGGCGACGTACGCGTCGCTCGTGTCGCGAGAGAGGTTGTCGAAGTAGAGAACCGCCACGCTGTTCGGGGCCGGGGCGTGGATGGCAGCCCGGGTGCACGGTGGAGCCGAACCGTCCGGGCATTGTGCGCTCAGCGCCACGCCTCGGCCGAGGGCTGCCGCGACGGCGATCACCTGGAGGACACGATCGGCGCGGGCCATTAGTACCGCAGCTGCCGGTCCAGCTCGGCGTAGCGCGGGTCGGCCCGTAGTGGCGCCAGCTCGTCATCCGTACGCACAAGGGTTACCCAGAGCGTTCGCTCCTCGAATGCACGGCGCAACCATTCCACACCGTGGTCAATGTCCCCCAGCGCGGCGTAGGCACGCGCGAGCGCCAGCGGATTGAAGTAGCCAGGCATCCGGGCGGCGAGCATCGAATCCACCGTCGCACGCGCCGCCACCGTGTCGCCGCGAGCCAGCAGGGTACGTACGTACGTTCCAGCAGGCCAGCCGCCGTAGTACCGCCATTTCAACAGGGGCTCGGCGGCGCGCAGATCGCCCCGCGCGGCCAAGAACAATCCCTCGACCTGGTCAGCGTCGGCAGGCGGCAGGACCGCGCGA
>Ga0153915_10005774_pt1 | contig 11536 bp, 10 predicted proteins | sample Opewatmetagenome_2_FD_107003 | JGI IMG/M metagenome (GOLD analysis project Ga0153915, IMG submission 107003) | Freshwater wetland microbial communities from Ohio, USA - Open water 3 Core 3 Depth 3 metaG | ecosystem: Environmental > Aquatic > Freshwater > Wetlands | place: USA: Ohio, Lake Erie...
CCGGAGAACGTCGAGTCGGCCGTAATGGAGCTCGCCCTCCCCGAAACCCGGACTTTTGACGTGGCCATGTTGAAGGAGGAGGTCCGCGTCGGCCAGCGGATCGAAGAGTTCGTTCTGGAGTACTGGAACGGCCGCGAATGGAGCCGCTTCTCCGGCGGCACGACCGTCGGCTACAAGCGCCTGCTCCGGTTCCCGGAGGTCACTGCCGAAAAAGTCCGTCTGGTCATCCACAGATCGCGGCTCAGCCCTACGCTTTCCGACTTCGGACTCTTCAAGCTCGCCTCTTAACTTGGACGTCTTATTGACTGAGGCGAGGGGCAGTGGAGGAGAAACCCGTATGAGGAGTGAGGGGGCACGGATTCTCGACCAAAGGGAGAGAAGAGCGAACGACGAATCGAGCCCGTTTTCCGCGCAGGGAGAAAACGGGCGCGGTTTCGACACCACTACCCCGAGCCCTTTTTGACACCCGAGCGAGCCCTATGCTATATCCTGCTCGAAAACCAGTGCCCGAAAACATCCCGGAAAGGAGTCTGTCGATGAGAACACGCACAGTCCTGCTTGGGCTGCTTCTGCTGTCGCTCGCGCTCCCGGCCGCGGCGGTCCCGGTCCCGGGCCAGGAGACCGAGGCCCAGAGGGAGGCCCGGATGAAATGGTGGACGGAGGCCCGCTTCGGCCTGTTCATCCATTGGGGCCTCTATGCCCTTCCCGCCCGCCACGAGTGGGTCAAACAACACGAGGCGATCACCGAGGCGGACTACCAAAAGTACTTCGACCACTTCAACCCCGACCTCTACAACCCCAAGGAGTGGGCCCGGGCCGCCAAGGCGGCCGGGATGAAATATTTCGTTGTGACCACCAAGCACCACGAAGGCTTCTGTCTCTGGGATTCAAAGTACACGGATTACAAAGCGACCAACACGCCTTACGGCAAGGACCTCATCAAGCCGCTGGTCGAAGCCTTCCGGGCGGAAGGCCTCCGCGTCGGGTTCTACCACTCCCTCCTCGACTGGCACCATCCCGAGTATCCCGTCGACAAGTTCCACCCGATGTTCAATAACCTGGAGTTCCGGAAGACAGCCGCCAAACGGGATGTCCGCAAGTATGCCGAATACCTGCACAACCAGGTCCGCGAGCTGTTGACGGAGTACGGACCGATCGACTGCCTCTTCATGGACTTCTCGTTCCCCGGCGAGAACGGCAAGGGCCGTAACGATTGGCAGTCGGAAAAGCTGCTCAAGATGATCCGCGAACTCCAGCCCCAGATCATCGTCGACGACCGCCTCGACCTGCTCGACGTTCCGGGGGGCTGGGACTACCGGACGCCCGAGCAGTTCATGCCCCGGGAATGGTTGACGGTGAACGGCAAACGAGTCCCTTGGGAGACCTGCCAGACGTTCTCCGGCTCCTGGGGGTACCATCGTGACGAGGCGACCTGGAAGAGCGTCCGCCAGCTCGTCGCAATGCTCATCGAGGTGGTCAGCAAGGGCGGCAACCTCCTTCTCAACGTCGGCCCGACGGCCCGCGGCACATTTGACGGCCGGGCCTTGGAGAAGCTGGAGGGTATCGGAGCCTGGATGGCCGCCCACGACCGCTCGGTCTACGGCTGCACCCAGGCCCCGGACGGGTTCAAGACCCCGCCAAACTGCCTGCTGACCTACAACCCCGCAGCCAACCGGATGTACGTTCACGTCCTCGAGTGGCCGATGGGAGCGCTCTACCTGGAAGGGTTCGCGGGCCGCGTCGCCTACGCTCAGCTCCTCAACGACGCCTCCGAAGTCCAGTTCATCGACCAGAGCCGCGCGGGGGAGATCGGGTTCTTCACAGAAGAAAGGAAGGGAGAAAAGGGCAACGCCATCATCCTTCGACTGCCTGTCCTGCAGCCGGCCGTCACGGTGCCGGTCGTGGAGCTATTCCTCAAGTAGCGACAAGGAGGTAACGACATGGACGCCAAAACGCGGCTCGAACTCAAGCTTCTCAAGATCTACGCCCTGGTCTCGGTCTTCCTGTTCGGGACGCTCTTCTTCGCCGCCGCCAAGGGCCCGGCGCAAAAGCCCCGCTTCGAGGAAATCGATGTCGAGAGGATCAACATCATCGAGAAAGACGGCCGGCTGCGTCTGACCATCTCGAACAACGAGCGTTCGCCCGGGCCGGTCATCGGGGGCCTCTACATGAAGACCCGGGAGGGAAAAAGAGGCGCGGGCCTCATTTTTTTCAACGACAAGGGCGATGAGTGCGGGGGCATGACGTGGGAGAGCAGTGAAGCAAAGGACTCGGTCGAAGCCAACGCCGGCTTGATGTTCGACCAGTATAATCAGGATCAGACCGTCGGGATCACCTACTCGCAGAGGAACTCGGAACGGTCGGCCGGGCTGCGCGTTTGGGAACGTTCCTTGACGCCGCTGGCCGACTTTGCCCGGCAGGTCAACGAGATCGAGCTCATGAAGGAAGGCCCGGAGCGGAACGCGGCCATGAAGAAGCTGCGGGAGACCGCGGTGGCCCAGGGTCTGGGGGGTGCCCAGAGGGTGTTCGTAGGAAGGACCGAGAAGAATGAGGCGGTGGTCAGTCTGGCCGATGACAAGGGCCGGCCCAGGATCCTGATCTCGGTCGACGCCGCGGCGGCGACGCTGAAGTTCCTGGACGAAAACGGCAAGGTGACATACAGCCTCCCGGCCGGTGGGGCGCAGGAGAAAGACAGGTAGGGGGCGAAGTCAGCGCGCGGAAGGCGCGGTCACGGGACCGTTGGGCACGATCTTAAGCGGCGTGCCGTCGGGGACGAGCTCATAGAGCTCCCGGATGTCCGAGTTGAAGAGCCCCGCGCAGCCGTCCGTCCAGTCATAGAAATCCCGCACCTTGGAGGGGTCGGCGTCGCCAAGCCGGAGTCCGGGGCGGAGCGGTTCGTTCCGGCGGCGCTGCTCCCGCGCCACTTCGGCCGTGTGCTCCGGGAGCTGCCCGTGCAATAGCAGCCTCCCGCCGAGACCGGTGTCTTGCGGCGGGCACTCCCCTTTCTTGAGCGCTGCGGCGATCTTCTCACACTGCCGAGCGGAGATCCGGCCGGCCTGGAGACCCGCGCGGGCGTCGTTGAGGTTCGGGTAGGAGATCCAGAGGGCCAGATAGAACGCGGAGGGACGATGGGCGCAGATGAAGTACTGGCCTTCGGGCGTCCGGAAATCGCCCTGGCGCGCCTTCGGGCCTTTGGGGTTTCGTCCAAGCTGAACGCGATAGGCCTTGACCATCCCCCGGCCGACCCAGAGCTCGAGACGGCGTTGGGCCTTGTTGAGCAGCAGTCTGGCTCCCTTGAGCTTTCCATCCTTCAGCCCGAGCTTGTAGCGCGCCACGAGCTGGGCCAGCGGGTGCTCAGGCCCAAAGAGGGCCGGGTCGTAAAGAGCATAAGTCGTGCCATAAGGGCCCGGACGTTCCGCCGGATGGGGCGGAGTGGGGAGCGTCATGGAAGGGGGCCGGCGGACAGCGCAGGAGACGAGAGCCAGAAGGGCCGCGCCCGCGGCCAGGCAAAGGGCCAGCCGCCTCCCGGCAGTGAGCCTTTTCCGCAGGTCCCACTCCATATTATTTATAATATTTGCCAACCGGGCCTCACCCCAACCGGCATGGCATTGCGCCCGCCCGCGCTCCCGGGTCTCAGCAATAGGTCTTTTCCAGTTCCTCGAGCAACCGGTGGTACTCTTCGTGCTTCCCCGCACCCACGGCCTCCTCCTCCACCTTCTCGAAGCCCTCCTCCAGAGTGGTCTGGGTCTGGGGGGAAAGACGGGCGTCGGCGATGGGATAGAGGATGTTATCCTCTTTCTGGATATGCTGAGAGAGAAGGGCGGCGTAGGCCCGGGCATTCTCGGCGAACCGGAGACCGGCGGCCTTTTCTCCCGCGGCATATTTTTCGGCCGCCGCCTTCATCTTCCCGACGTACTCGCGCCCTCGGCTGTGCTCGGCGAGCATGACCCCGATCGGGCCGCCTTGGCGGGGCACACCCGTCTTTTCCATGGCCGGGAAAAGAAGATCCTCCTCCTTGGCATGATGGCACTTATCGGCGAAGCCCTGGATGAAATCAACGATCCTGATCAAGTCGCCTCCCGGGACGCTGTCACCGGCTTCGAGCTTCCGGCTGACGTTCTCGGTCACCTCCAGCATCAGGAGGATGGCCTTGTGCTCGGTCTTTAGAGTCTCGGTCGGTTTCATCATCCACCTCCTTCCATGTCGACCTTATATTCAGAGAATGCTGCCCTGAAGTCGCAAGCAAGCCCCATCTTCATCATACAGTCTAGGAAAAGGGCTGTAAATGAATCCAGGAGTGAATGATCCGACCGTCGGGCAGCTTCGGGCCGTCTATTTTTTATCAGAGGCACCGGGTTTGACGAGCGGCACGCCGGCCCGGCACAGAGGGCAGCTCTCCGGGTCGAAGGCTTCGACCTTGAGCGCGAGCAGGCTTCCGACGGGCCGCCCAGCGACGAGCACGGCCCCCGCCGTCCGGTCGACGAGGACAAATATCCCGGCCACGGCGATGCCCCTGTCTTTCAGGCAGGCGATGACTTCCTGGACCGAGCCGCCCGTGGTCAGGATGTCCTCGACGATGACGGCGGTCGTCCCGGGCACGAGGCCGGTCCAACCCGACCGGAAGGCCATTTTTCCCTCCACCCGCTGCGTGAAGGCGAAACGCTTGCCCAGCTTCAGGGCCGCCAGGAAACCGATGGCGATGGCGCCGTAAGCGGGCGAGATGACATAGTCAAAGCCATGTCCCTCGCTCCGGATCTTAGCGACGAGGAGGTCGACGATCCTGTCGAGGGCGGCCGGGTTCTCGATCAGCCTGATCTTCTCGAAGTACCATTCCGAGTGCTTTCCCGAGGTCAGCTGGAAATGACCCTGAAGCAACGCCTCGGCTTCCTTGAAAAGAGCCAGGATTTCGTTCTTGTCCGGTTGAGCCATTTCCTCCTCCTTTTCGAGTCATCGATTTCCCAGTCCAAAGACTGCCGAAGGCTGGGCCCATTATAGCAGAAAATAGGACTGTCACAGGCGCCGGATTTCGTGGTATAAATGGCCAACGGAGTAAGGAGGAAGCGAATGAAAAAGACGCTGGTTGTGCTTTTATCCTGCCTTGGGCTCGGCGGTCTTCTCTTCGGCCAGACCATCACCGTCACCAAGCCCCAGGCCGGAGAGACCCTGGACGCTGGTCACGGCTATGTGATCACCTGGACCAAGTCGGGACAGATGGACCAGAACGTCAAGATCAGGCTCCGCCAGGGCAACACACTAGTGAAGGAGATCTCAAACTCCGCGCCCAACACAGGCTCGTTCGCCTGGCAGATGCCCGGAGATATCGCCCCCGGCTCCTACACGATCCGGGTGCGGACGCTGGATAATGCCGTAATGGGGGACAGTGGGGCATTTACGATCAAAGCCGCACCCAAGATGATGGCTCCGATCACGCGGGACCGGCTCCTCCCCCTCCAATTCCCCCGCCTGGAGATCTCCAATTTCGAGCTGCAGCCGAACGCCGAGGGCTTCGTCATCACCTTCGGCTATAAGAACGCCGGGCCGGGCGCTCTGCCGCGGGCTTCGGAGATGCCGGTCAAGCCGAGCTATCGGGTGCTCATCGACAACCGGGAGCTCAACAAAGGCAGCCTCTTCATCCCCGAAAATCCGGCCCCTTCCGGCTGGGAGGTCAAGACCTTTCATGGCGGGACGATCAAGTATCCACCCGGTCCCGGCATGGATTTTACTTGGGCCGTCGGGAACATCGTCACCGTCCATATCAATGAAAATAAGGCCGGGGGCATGGCGAGCGATTCGGAATCCTACAACCTGAGGCAACTCACCCTTCGGCACAGCTATGACCTGGTCCTCATGACCCCATACCTGAACTGGACCGCCAAGACCCTAGTGGTCGATATCCGGATCGACGGCGTGATCGAGTCCGACAAAGAATTTCAATTGTTCAACATGGCCTCGGGGTGCCAGTTTGACACTGTGGTCAGGTTCAACCCCAATCAGCGGCAGTATGCCATTACCCGGCCGATGGATTGCCTGGCGTATCGCGACGCGTACACACTCGATCTGCGTCTCGTTCCCAGGCGCGTAGGGACGGGCACGGCAGACCTTAAGGACATCGACCAGAGGAATAACACGTTCACGAAAAAGTATACTCGTTAGCGCCACCGGGGACTGCGGGGCTCCACCAAAAGGGAATGATCAAGGCCGCGCCCGAGGATTTCGTTGTCGAAGAGAGGGCCGGCCTGCCCCTGCGGGAAAGCGGGGAATACCGGGTCTATCGGCTGCGCAAAAGCCACTGGAACACATCGGACCTCGTCCATCATCTGTCCCGCTTTCTCGGCGTGCCCCTCAGCCGTTTCTCTTACGGCGGGAAAAAAGACAAGCACGGGCGGACCTCCCAGTTCATCGCCGTAAGGAACAGCCGCGACCTGAGCACCCGCGGAAAGGACTTCGACTTCGAGTTTCACGGCTTCATGGACCGGCCCATGGGACCCGACCTCATCGAGGGCAACGCTTTCCGCGTGACCGTCCGGGACCTCAAGGACACCGCGCCACTCGAAGGAAACGTGGCGGAAGTCCGGGCCTCGGGCTTCCCCAACTTCTTCGATGACCAGCGCTTCCGGGGCTATGACCCGGAGCGCGGCTTCTTCGCCGAAAAAATCCTCAAGCGACACTGGAACGGCGCCCTCCAGGTCTTCCTGACGAGCCGAGAGTCCGGCGACAGCAAGTCCGAGCGCGAACGAAAGGCCGCCCTCTTCAGGAACTGGCAGGACTGGCCCCTTCTCCTGGCCATGGCAAGAGAGCCCCTGGAGAAGAGCATCTTCGGCTACTTGACCGGACATCCCCACGGCGCCGCCCTGGCTCTCCACCGGATCCCCGAAGAGGAAGTGTCGATGCAGTATGCCGCCTATCAGTCCCATCTCTGGAACGAGGTCCTCAGGCGGCTCATCCGGCGAAAGGTCGACCGCCCGGAAGAGGCCCCCGGCCGGGAGGGGGGTTATCTTTTCTGGCCTCGCCTTGACGCCGGGGTCCTCGCTTATCTCGGCACATTGGACATCCCGACCGCCGCCGCCCGGATGGATTTTTGCGACGACCTGACCCGCTCCCTGTTCGAAGACATCCTGGTCGAGAACGGACTGACCCAGGGGGCGTTCCGGACCAAGGCGCTGCGAAAGGTCTACTTCCGGTCCTTTGAGAGGAAGGCCCTGGTCATTCCGGAAGACCTTCAGACCTCGGCGGCGGAAGAAGACGACCTCCATCCCGGGATGAGGAAGTGGACCGTCTCCTTCGTTCTCCCGCGCGGTTCCTATGGGACGATGCTCATCAAACGTCTGGCCTTGAAGGCAGGCGAGGGATGAGCTAATATGTTGGCCATCTTAAAGCGAGGCCGAAGATGAACGACACCGCGCAGGACAAGCGGCCGACCGTCAGGATCCGCGAGCTCAGCCGGATCGAGGACTGCCGCCGCCTCCCCGATATCCAGGTCCTGGTCTGGGGACATGATGAAAGGGACCTGACGCCCGCCCATCAGTACCGCATCTCGACCCAGATGGGCGGAATACTGCTCGGGGCTTACAGCGGGAAAGAGCTGGTCGGGTTCGTCTATTCCTTCCCGGCCATCTTCCGGGGGAAGCTGGTCCAGCACTCTCACCATCTGGCGGTCCTCCCCGCGTTCCAGGGCTACGGCGTCGGGAAAGCCTTGAAATGGGCCCAGCGGGATTTCGCGTTGAGCAAGGGGTACAGCCGCATCACCTGGACCTTCGACCCCCTTCAAACCAAGAACGCCAACCTGAACTTCCACGCGCTCGGCGGGATCTGCCGGACGTACCTTCCCAATTTCTACGGGTTCGGCTCGGCCCTGAACCTCGGCCCGAAGGTCCCGACCGACCGCCTACTCATGGAGTGGCCGATCCGGGAAGAGGGGGTCGCGACGAGACGGAGGGCGAATCTCGAAGCCGGCGACACGACGGACCTGCCGCGGGCCCTGGAAAGAAAGACGGCCGGCCCGGACTCTTTTCCGGTGCGCCCCAGGCTGAAGCTCAAGGACAGGCGCATCCTGGCCGAGGCTCCGCTCGGGACCAGGAGCTGGCGGGAAGAAAAGAAGCTTGACCTGATTGTCGCCTGGCAAGCGGGCCTAAGGCGCGTCCTGACTCACTATTTCGACTTGGGCTACGCAATCGTCGACTTCCTCTTCGGCGATCGTTGTTTTTATGTCCTCGAGCACCGGCGATCCCGTTAACTCCCGGACCGCGCCGCTCACTCCCGGCAGCGGCAGCTTTCGGGGTACACAGCCATCTCCTGAACGACCGCTTCCTTGAAATCGTCGCCCAGCTCCCCCGCTTCCCGCAGGGACCGGAACACGGAATCCAGAAGCCGCCTGTTCTGTTTCGGGTCATAGGGGACCAGCTGCCGGAGAAGGTTCCCCGCCGCCTCCGTGGTCACCGGCAGGTCCAGGGCGTCGCCGCGGCAGGAAAACTCCAGACCCTCAAGCGGCAAAATCTTGTATCTCCGGTGCTCCCGCGTCTTGAAAAAGACCATCCGACGGGGGATGTTGTAGGCAATGCTCCATTGCGTGTCCGGCTGGGCGAGGGATTTGAGGATGACGAAGGCGTGGTCAAGCAGAGGCCGCTGGCTTAGCAGCCGGTACTCCCGCAGCGCCGCAGCGGCGCGGACGAACCGCTCATCCGACCCCGGCCCGTCGGGGACGGGCTTATCTCCGCCGAAGCTCCGATGGAGCTTGAGGAAGCCGAGGGAGGCCTCGTAAGGATCGTTGCTCAAGACGGAAACGGGTAGGCTGTCTCCGGCGTAGGAGACCGTCTTCCCCCGTCTGAACTCGACGATCCCAACGTCCCCCTTCCGGTCGGCGATCAGATAATGGAGACCCAGCAGCTGCCTGGAGACCCGCACCCGGGCGGCGCTCTTCAAAACCTCCTTCACCGTCCCGCAGGAGTCAAGATGGTACTGGATCCATTGGAGTTCGTTTAGACTGGGCCGGCCGTCCGGCTGAGGATAGTCCGCCCGGGCGCTCAGTTCCTCTATGACCAGACCTTTCTCGTTCATCCCGCCGAGGGGAAACTCCCGTCCGAACTGGTTGAAAGTCACGCTCCCGTACTTTGAGGTCCAGACGAGGGGAGTTGAAGGAGCGCCGCCAAAGGCCCGCTTGATGACGTCTCTTTTATTGACGCAAAGGAGTCCTTCCCCGACCGGCCAGTCCAGGTTCTTGGCAAGAAGGATGGCCCCTCCGCCGCGCATCACGAAGGCCGTGCCTGACGCCCCGGACCCGGCCGGAGCGGCCGCTGAAAGACAGAGAGCGAGCACAGCCGGAAGCAGATTGGGAATGGCCTGTCTCATTGATGAACCCACGATCCACGCTGCCGGGGTCTTTTTTATCAGATCCGCCGCGCCCTGTCCAACCCTTCCGCCGGAGCGAGGGGCCGGCCCGGCCCGTCTTGTCCCCGCCGCCCGACTTTCATATAATTCCTGGGGCTTCCGGCCGTCCGGGGCGCGGCCCTCGAAGGAGGTGGATGCGATGCCGACTGCTAATTTGTCCAGACCGACGCGGGTTTTGATTCTTCTGATGCTGGCCGCTCTCACCGGCCAGATGACGGCTTTCGCGCTTCAGGATGCTCTCCCGGCGGACAGCCGGAACATCCTTCCCGAGCGGGAGAGGGCCAGGGTCATGGACGACTGGCTCAAGTGGAGGCTCGACAACCTCCTGCCGGACCTGATGAGGCGGGAGGGCATCGACCTCTGGCTCGTCATCGTCAACGAATCCGACCCGGGCCCGGTCTATTTCACGCTGCTGCCGGCCACGACCCTCTATGTCGTCCGCACCTCTATCCTGATGTTCCACGACCGGGGAAAAGAGCTCGGCGTCGAGCGTCTCTCCGGCGGAAGCTCCGGCATCGGGGATTGGTACAAGGCGACCTGGCTGGACAAGAAGAACAAGACGCAATTCGAAAGCCTGGCCGAGGTCATCAAGAAAATGGACCCGAAAAAGATCGGGATCAACACGTCGCCGGTATGGTACTACGGAGACGACTTGTCGGCCGGGCTCAAGGAGAAGCTGACGGCGGCGCTCGGTCCGGAATATGCCAAGAGGCTGGTCCCGGCCGACCGGCTGTGCGTCGCCTGGCTCGAGGCGCGAAGCCCCCAGGAATTGAGCGTCTACCGTCACGTCTGCGGAATCACGCACGAGCTCATCCGCGAGTTCTTTTCGAACACGGTGATCACACCGGACGTCACCTCGGCCGCGGACGTCGAATGGTGGTTCCGGCAGCGGGTGAGGGATCTCGGACTCGACCCCTGGTTCCATCCCGACATCTCGATCCAAAGGAGCAAAACGGAGGCCGAAAAATACCGGGACGACCAGGTCATCCGGCGCGGGGACCTTCTTCACTGCGACGTGGGCCTCAAGTACCTCGGCCTCCATACGGACATGCAGTGGTCGGCCTATGTGCTCAAGCAGGGTGAAGCCGACGCTCCTCCGGGGCTCAGGAACGCTCTGGCCCGGGCCAACCGGCTGGCGGAGGTCTTCATGGCCGAGTTCAGGGAGGGCCGGACCGGGAACGAGATCGTCGAGGAGGCCATGAAAAGAGGCCAGGCTGAGGGACTGCGGCCCCTCATTTACGCCCACCCCATCGGCACCTACGGCCACGCCGCCGGCCCCCCGATGGACGCCCGCGCGCCTGAAAATGCCCCCGAAAACACCCGGATCCGGGGCGCCTACCCGCTTTATCCGAACACCGCCTACTCGATCGAGTTCAGCGCTACGACCGATGTTCCGGAATGGGGCGGCCAGGACGTCAGGATCGGGTACGAGGACGACGCGGTGTTCACAAGGGAGGGCTGCCGGTTCATCGACGGCCACCAGACCTCGCTCCTGCTGATCAGGTAAGGAGACCGAAACGGTGGAGTCCGCCTCGAGAGATAGGATCTCTTTCGTTCTTGTGGCGCCGACCGAGCCGGGAAATGTCGGCGCCGCGGCGCGGGCCCTGATGAATTTCGGCTTCCGCAGGCTCGAGCTCGTCGCCCCCGTCCCCTTCAAGACCCAGGAGGCCTGGGCGATGGCTTGCCAGGCCAGGGACGTCCTGGAGAAGGCGAAGGTCCATCGTTCTCTCCGGCCGGCGCTCGCCGACAAGGTCCTCGTGGTCGGCACGACGCGGCGGCTGGGAAGCAAGCGCGGGCTGATCTTGGACGTCCGCGAGGCGGTTGGCCGGATCGCCCGGGCGGCCCGGTCCGGCGGGGTGGCCATCCTCTTCGGGAATGAGCACAGCGGCCTGACGAATCAGGAGCTCAACGAGTGCGGGCTTGTTCTCACCATCCCGTCATCCCCCGACTTCCCCTCGCTGAACCTCGCCCAGAGCGTCATGATCGTGGCCTATGAGCTGGCGGGGGTCGGGGGCAAGAGCAGACCTCTTCCTTTGGTCGAGAACAGGGAGCTCGGGAAGCTTTTCCGGCGCCTCCCGAAGACCCTGAAGGCGCTGGCGTATACCCGGACCGGAGACAAGGATCTCCCGGAAGAGATCACCCGCCATCTCAA
>Ga0153915_10005775_pt1 | contig 11534 bp, 8 predicted proteins | sample Opewatmetagenome_2_FD_107003 | JGI IMG/M metagenome (GOLD analysis project Ga0153915, IMG submission 107003) | Freshwater wetland microbial communities from Ohio, USA - Open water 3 Core 3 Depth 3 metaG | ecosystem: Environmental > Aquatic > Freshwater > Wetlands | place: USA: Ohio, Lake Erie...
GCCCGGACACCGGTGGCCCGCTGCAGTTCGATCAGATTGGCGTCGTTCACACCGGTGAGCAGGAGGGGATCGGCGCCTTCGGTCGAGAGGCGATGCTGGATTTCGTCGGTCATTCGGGCTCCGGTTAACGAGTTCCGCGTTCCGGGTTCCGAGTTCCGCGCTTCCTGTGTCCGCAGACAACGCGGAACGGGGAACGCGGAACGCGGAACTAGTCGATCACTCTAAGGTGCAGCGCCTTCAGATCGTCTGGATGCACGATCGTCGGCGCTCCTTCGAACAGCGCCCGGGCTGCCGTGGTCTTGGGGAAGGCGATGACGTCCCGCAGCGAACCCGCCCCCGCCAGCAGCATCGTGATCCGGTCGAAGCCCAGGGCGAATCCGCCGTGTGGTGGAGCGCCGGCCGCGAGTCCGTCCAGCAGGAACCCGAACCGGCGGCGAATCTCCTCCGGCGAAATGCCCAGCAGCCGGAAGATCGTCTGCTGAACGGCAGGGTCCGTGATCCGGATGGAACCGCTCCCCAGCTCATTCCCGTTGTACACCGCGTCGTAGTGCTGCGCCCGGCAGCGCCCCGGATCGGACTCCATGTGCCCGATGTCATCCTGGTGCGGCGCGGTAAACGGATGGTGCGCGGGCACGAACGCGCCGGTCTCCGGATCGTGCTCGAAGAGCGGGAAGTCCACGATCCAGCAGAAGGCGTGGGGCGTTGACGGCCGGACGCCGGGACGTTTCACCAGCTCCATCCGGATCCCGTGCAGCACCGGGCTTGTGACCGTGTCGGCTCCGACCACGGCGACCAGCAGGTCTCCCTCGACCGCCTCCACGCCTGCCAGCCCTTCGGCGCCGAAGGCCTTCACCCCCTGCCCCTCCCACCCGGCGGCGGTGCGGCGCGCCCAGATGAGGCCCCCGGCCTTCGCCCCCTTCGCGAGCGCCGTCAGGTGGTCGAGTTCTCTCCGACTCGCGTTTCCGGCCCCGGGCGCCACAATCCCGCGAAGCCGGCCCCCGCCTGCCAGGCTGGTCCGGATGAAGTCGGCTGTGTCGGCTCTGAGCTTCGAGGTCAAGTCCTGGATCTCCAGGCCGAAGCGGAGGTCCGGCTTGTCGATTCCGAACCGCTCCATGGCCTCGCGCCAGGTGAGCCGCGGGAACGGCACCTGGGCCGTCTCGCCCCCTTCATTCCACAGCGCCTGCAGGATACGCTCGATATACCCCTGCACGTCACCGGCGGAGATGAACGAGGCCTCGATGTCGATCTGGGTAAACTCCGGCTGCCGGTCGGCCCGCAGATCCTCGTCCCGAAAGCAGCGTGCGATCTGGAAGTACCGGTCGAACCCCGCCACCATCAGCAGCTGCTTGTAGATCTGGGGCGACTGTGGCAGAGCGTAGAACTCCCCGGCGTGCACTCGGCTCGGCACCAGGTAGTCCCGCGCGCCTTCCGGGGTCGGCTTGGTGAGGATCGGAGTCTCGATCTCCAGGAAGTCGAGCTCGGAAAGCGTCTGCCGAGCGCGCTGCAGCAGGCGGTGGCGCAGCATGAGATTCCGCTGCAACTCGGGCCGGCGCAGATCGAGGATCCGGTACTTGAGCCGGAGCTCCTCGGCCGGCAGCTCCTCCCCTTCCTTCCGGGCGACGGGAATGGCAGGCGTCGCGGCCGGGCCCACCACCTCCAGCCCGGTGACCTTGACCTCCACCTCGCGCGATGCGAGCGCGCTGTCGCGGGCGGATTCGGGGCGCAACTCAACCGTTCCCTCGATCAGGATCACGGACTCCTGTCCCAGGGTGCCGGCCCGCGCGATCACCTCCCGGGGAGTCCACTGCGGGTCGAAGGAGAGTTGGACCAGCCCGTCACGATCACGCAGATCGATGAAGATGACGCCACCCAGATCACGGACCCGGTGCACCCAGCCGCCGAGTCGGACCGGGAGGCCCACGTGCTCGCGACGTAAGCTGCCGGACCGGTGAGTGCGGAGCGCGGTGGCGACGGTCATCGTTCCTCGGCTTCGACGAGCACCTGGTTGAACGCTTCGGGGGAGTCGGCCTGCATGAGCGCCTCGCGCACGCTCTCCTGCCGGACCAGCCGCGCGATGCCGGAGAGCGCTTTTACGTGCCTGCCTGCTGCGCTCTCGGGTCCGATGAGCAGGAAGAACAGCCTGACTGGCGCCCCATCCAGGGCGTTGAAGTCGATCCCCTTGGGAGAGCTGCCGCACACCAGCTGGAGGTCCGCCACCGTCGCCACCTTGGCGTGCGGAATGGCAATTCCATGCCCGATGCCGGTCGAGAGCACCTGCTCCCGCTCGAGCACCGCGCTCAGCAACGGCTCAGCCTTGATACCTGCCCGCTCGGCCAGCAACTCGGTCAGCTCCCGCAGGACGCCCGGCTTATCCTCGGCGGCCAGGGGCACCCGGATGCGGTCGGGCGTGAGCAATTCGGTAAGCAGCAGGCCGGAATCGGGCACAGTTGAGGGAATGCTAACCACCCCGATGGAGAGGGGCAACCGTTTGGGGGATGGGGAGTTAGGGCGCCAGATGGCGGGAGGGCGGGAGGGCGGGGCGACAGGAAGACCGCGGGGGGTCACGGGCTCACCCGTGATCCGAGTTTCCCGCCTTTCCGCCTTCCCGACTGATAGATTCCCCGCATGTCTCCCACAATCCTCGACCTCACACCTGAGGCGGCCGCGGAAACCCTGGGCAAGTGGGTGAAGGCCCATGGACTGCCAGCCTACCGGGCCCGTCAGTTGCTCCCCCGGCTCTGGCAGCGGCCGGTGGCGTCCTGGCGCGAGGTCACCGAGCTGCCGGCAAGCCTCCGGGAGGAGTTGGACCGCGACTGGCCCCTGGCGCGACTCGGCCAGGAAGCGGTGCAGCAATCCGCGGACGGGACCCGCAAGTACCTCTGGCGGTTGAGTGACGGCGAGCTGATCGAGTCGGTACTCATTCCGTCAGGCGCCCGCCGCACACTCTGCATCTCCTCCCAGGCCGGATGCGCGCTGGGTTGCGTCTTCTGCGCCACCGGCAGAATGGGGTTCCGCCGCAATCTCACGCCATTCGAGATCGCCGGCCAGATTCGGGAGCTGGTCCTGGCCGATCCGGGAGACAAACCCACCAACGTGGTGTTCATGGGCATGGGCGAGCCCCTGCTGAACTGGACGGCGGTGGACACCGCACTGACCATCCTCAACCGCCCCGAGGGCCTCGGCATCGGCGCGAGGCACATCACGGTGTCGACGGTGGGGATCATCGCCGGGATGGAGGCCCTGGCGGCGCGGCCGGAGCAGTTTCGTCTCGCCATCTCACTGCATGCCCCGTCATCCTCCCGCCGGCTGGCCCTGATGCCCATCGAGAAGAAGTACCACCTCGAGGACGTACTCCGGGCGGCTGCCGCTTTCCGGAAGCGCATCACCTTCGAGTACGTGCTCATCGCGGGGAAGAACGATACCGACGCCGATGCCGACGAGCTGGCGGGCCTGGCGCGCCGGATGGGGGCGCTGGTGAACCTGCTCCCGCTGCATCCGGGAGGGGCGCCTGGCCTTACCCCCACCCCGCCGCTCGCGATCCGCGACTTCGCCGACCGGCTGCGGGCCCGCGGCGTCGAGGCGGTCGTCCGGCGGAGCCGGGGGCTCGACATCAGCGCTGCGTGCGGGCAGTTGCGGGTGGAGGTGGAGGGGCGGAGACGAAGAGCCATCAGCCATTAGCCTTCAGCCATCAGCTTGTCGGAGAACAACGAGACAGGTGCTTTCAGCCACGCTCGGCGGATCTCCGGGAACCGCTGACGGCTCACGGCTGACGGCTGACGGCTTCACCCGAACGGAAACCTCCGCCCGTAGTCCCCTACATACACATGGTGCGACCGCAGCACCCTCCCGTCCCACTCATGCAGCAGGAAGCCTGGCGGCTCGAACACGAACGTCGCAGGCCCGTCGGGGGTGAGATCCAGGGGGATCTGGTGCGCGGTGCTGGGGGCGGTCAGCGCGACGGCGTGGGCCAGCCGCCCCACGATGGTCCGGTGGATATGGCCGGCGACCACGCCCACGACCTGAGGATGCCTCCCGATCACCGTGGCCAGGTCATTCCGATCGACCAGGTCCAGACGGTCCATGAATCCGATTCCCACCTCGAAGGGCGGATGGTGCACTCCGATGAGAGTCGGTCGATCGCGACCGGCCGCCAGCAGCCGGTCGAGCCATTGGAGCTGCTCGCCGCCCAGCCTGCCCTGTCCCGTCCCCGGTATGACCGAATCGAGCGCGATGACCCTGACGGGAAACTGATCGAGGACGTAGGCCAGGCAGTCGTCGGCCCGAACCTCACCGAGCCAGGCGCCCATCAGCTCCCGGCACAGACCGCGTTCGTCGTGATTCCCCGGAAGCAGGAAGGTAGGCAGCGTCAGCTGCTCCAGCGCGACCTTTGCCAGCCGATATTCGTCGGCGCCGCCCCCGTCTACGATATCGCCGGTGATGAGGACGACATCCGGCCGGGGCCGAAACCGCTCTACGGCGACGATCGCGCGTTGGAGATATGGGAGAGTCTCGACCCGGCCGCTGAGCAGGTCGCCGGGAACGCGGACGTGGGGATCAGAAAGTTGGAGGATGCGCAAGTGCAGTGGTACCTGGTGGGCCAGTGGGCTGGTGGGCTCGTGGGCTCGTGGGCCAGGACGGGAACGTAGGCGGGTCCACCCGCAATTCAACCCGGTCCATGAGGCACCTGTCACCGGACCGCGCTCGGGCTCGCCCAGCCCGCCAGGCTACTGGCCGACTAGCCCACCCGCCCACTGCCTTACCCCGTCGCCCCGAACCCGCTGGAAATGCAGTTGATCGAGAGCAGCAGACTCGCGAGGTACTGCTGGCGCTCCTGGTCACCGGCCGCAGCGCGAAACCGGCGCAAGAGATCCACCTGCTGGCGGCTCACCTGGTTGATCGTGGGCAATCGACGGTGGAGCCGGCGAAGAAACCGTGGGAACCGTTCGGCCGGCGCGCTTCCTCCGGTCACCCGCAGCACGACCTCGAGAGTCCGGCGGTACTCCTCTTCCACAAGTGAGAAGATCTCGCCCCGCAGTCGGGCGTCCGGCACCAGGTCGGCATACTGCCGGGCGATGTCCAGGTCCACGTAACAGAGCGTCTTCTCCACCTCGTCCAGCACCAGCCGGAAGAGACGGGAGTTCTGGTACATCCGCTGGATCAGCTGCTCCCCCCGCTCACCCCGCACCTGCAGAAAAGTCTCCAACCCGCTCCCCACGCCATACCAGCCGGTGATGAAGTGCCGATTCTGCGACCACGCGAAGACCCAGGGAATGGCCCGCAGGTCGGCGAGCGTCCGGGCGCCCGTCCGGCGCGCGGGCCGGGACCCGATGTTGAGCAGGGTCAGCTCTTCGAGCGGGCTCGCGGTCGTGAAATAGCTGATGAGGTCGGGCCGTTCCACGAAGCGCCGGTACGCCGCCTGGGCAGCGCCGGAGAGGGCCTCCATCCCCTCGTCGTACTCGCTGGTGGGTACCAGGGCGGCCTCGTGCTCGGAGCGCAGCGAGTGCTCGATCACCCCGGCCGCGAGGAGTTCCAGCTGATATTGCGCCGTGCCGCGGTTGGCGTACTTGAATGACACCACCTCGCCCTGTTCGGTCAGCCGCATACGGCCCCTGATCGAGGCCGCCGGTTGGGCGGCGATCGCCCGGCCGAGCGGCGCCCCGCCGCGGCTGACGGATCCGCCACGGCCGTGGAAGAACGAGATCGGGACGCCCAGTTCCTCTCCCAGCCGGGTGAGCCGCATCTGAGCCTTGGACAGCTCCCAGTTGCTGGAGAGGAATCCGCCGTCCTTGTTGGAGTCGGAGTAGCCGATCATCACTTCCTGGGTACCGCCCAGGGCACGCACGGTGCGCCGGACCACGGGAGTGCCGAGCAGTTCCCGCATGATCGCCGGGGCCCGGTGCAGGTCCTCGATGGTCTCGAACAGCGGCACGATGGGGAGAGTCGAGCTCTCGACTCCGGCCTCATCCGCGAAGAGCCCCGCCTCCTTGGCCAGCAGATAGGCGCCCAGGACGTCGGCCACCTCGCGGGTCATGCTCAGGACGAAGCTGCCGAAGGCCTCCCGGTCCAGCTCCGACCGCATCTCCAGCACCAGGCGGAACATGCCCATGGTCTCGCGCACGTCAGCCGGAAACGGGTCGAGTGGCCGGTCGCCCCGGCGCGGACGAGCCAGCTCGGCGAGGAGCCAGCTCTTCCACTCCTCGGAGGAGACCGGCGGCGGGTCTCCCTCCTGCCCCGTCGTCACGCGCCACAGCGCGCCGAGCGCCTGGGCGAGCCGGGTGGAGTTCTCCCGCAGGTCGAGCCGGACGGTGCTGAACCGGAAGGTCTCGGCCTCGCGGCGGACCGGGAGGACCAGCGAAGCGGCCAGGTTGGTGCTGCCGCCATCCCGCAGGCCCTGCTCCACGATCCGGAGATCTGCCAGCAGTTCATCCGCGGTGGCGTATCCCTCCCCCGCCGGGGGCGTCCGCCCCTGTTCCGCGTGGTGAATCGCGCCATCCAGCCGGGTCATCATACAGGCGAGGTAGTGGCGGAAGACCTCCCCCGGATTGCGCGCCACGATGGCCTGGGCGTTCGGGGTCTTGGCGAGCAGCCGATCCAGCGCCTGGCGGAATGCCGCGCCGGTGTCCAGCGCACGATCGGTGATGCTCAGGGTCTTGAGCAACTCGGAAAGGCGCTGGCGGTAGCGATACAGGCTCGCCAGCCGGTTCTCATGCAGCGTGCGGCGGGTGACGTCGTTCGTGACGAAGGGATTGCCGTCCCGGTCTCCCCCGATCCACGAGCCGAACTGGAGAAACGCCGGGATGTCGAACCGCTCGCCAGGCCAGGAGACCGCGAGGACCCGGTCGAGCTTCTGCAGCACCTCGGAGGTGGCCTCGAACAGCGTCTCGGAGAAGAAGTGGAGGCCCCAGTAGACCTCCTGCGGCACGGTGGGTTTCTCCAGCCGCAGCTCCCCGGTCATCCACAGAAGCTCGATCTCGTTCCGGAGACCATCCACGATCTGGCTACGCTCGCGGGGGGTCCACCGCGGCGACTCCAGGTCCACCAGCCGCCGGTAGATGCGGCGGTGCTTCTCGAGCACCGTCACCCGCTTGGCTTCGGTGGGATGGGCGGTGATGGTGGGCCGGACGCGGAGCTGCCGGAGCAGCGATCGTACCTCTTCGGGTCCGGCGATCCGCTCGGCGGCAATCTCGTGGAACACCTGGGCCAGCGTGCCGCGCACCTGCTCGGAACCGCGCTCCGTCTCCGTCTGCCGCCGGCGTCGCATGCCGGCGTTCTGCTCCGCGATCGAGAGCAGCTGGAACCAGATCCCCTGAGCCCGGAGACAGGCCTCCAGCCGGTCCGGCGACCAGCCCGGATCCATCTCGCCGCCCCGCAGGACGGGCTCGATCCACGGCTGCCGCACCCGGACCACTTCCAGCAGCAACCCAAAGAGGAGCTCCGCCACCTCCGTGGCGTAATGCGCGGCCTCTGCCGCCAGTGGATCGGCGGAGGCCGGAAGCGATTCCGTGGGGAACGGTGCGGCGGTCTCCGGGCTCACACGACGCGATCGCGGACCGGCTGGCCGGCGAAGAAGAGCTTCAGGTTCTCGATGGCACGCATCCCCATCGCGACTCTGGTCTCCATCGTGGCGCTGCCCAAGTGCGGCAGCAGCACCACGTTCTCCATGGCGAGCAGGTCGGGAGTGACCGCGGGCTCCTTCTCGAACACATCGAGCCCCGCGCCCGCGATGGTGCCGGCCTTGAGCGCGGCGACGAGCGCGGCCTCGTCCACCACGTCGCCCCGTGCGGTGTTGATGAGGAAGGCATGCCGCTGCATCTGGCCCAGGCGGGCGGAGTCGATCAGGTGCCTGGTCTCGGGCGTCGCCGGGCAGTGCAGCGAGACGAAGTCCGCCTCCCTGAGCACCGCCTCGATGTTGTCCCGCGGCTCGGCCCCGAGGGCCCGCGCGTCCTCGGGCCGGGGCGGGAAGGGATCGTGGAAGATCACCCGCATTCCGAAGCCGTGGTGGGCGCGGCGCGCCACGGCCCGGGCGATGCGCCCGAAGCCGATGAGGCCGAGGGTCTTGCCGCTCACCTTCGCGCCGAGCATGTGGGTGGGCCGCCAGCCGGTCCACTGCCGGTTGCGCACATGACGGTCCCCTTCCACCGCCCGGCGCGCCACCGTGAGGAGCAGGGTGACGGCGATGTCCGCGGTATCGTCGGTGAGGACATCGGGGGTGTTGGTGACGGTGAGCCCGCGGGCCCCGGCGGTGTTCACGTCGATGTTATTGAACCCCACCCCGAAGTTGGCGATGATCCGGGCCCGGAGCGGCTCCGCGCTCAATACCTCGGCCGTGACCTTGTCGGTCACTGTCGGGAGCAGGCCGTCCGCCTGGCGCAGCGCGTCCTGCAGCTCAGCGGTGGAGAGCGGAGTGTCGTCGCGATTGATGACCGCGTCGAACAGCCGGCCGGCTTCCTCTTCGCAGGCGGCGGGGATCTTCCGGGTGATGACCACGCGGGGCCGCGTGGTCACCGCGTCACCAGCCGCTTTCTGGGCGGCTTCGACGCGAGTGCCTCTGCCACGGCCTTGCCCAGCTCCGCCGGGCTCGGGGCAACGGACAGGCCCAGCGAACGCATGATCTCAGCCTTCTCCGCGGCGGTATCCCCGAACGCGGAGATGATCGCGCCGGCGTGGCCCATGCGGCGCCCCTTCGGGGCGGTGAGTCCGGCGACGTAGCCAATCACCGGCTTGGTCATGTGCTCCTTGACCCACATCGCCGCCTCGGCCTCCTGCGGTCCGCCGATCTCGCCGATCATCATCACTGCTTCGGTCTCGGGGTCCTTCTCGAACAGGCACAGGATGTCGAGGAAGCTGGACCCGTTGACCGGGTCTCCGCCGATCCCGACGCTGGTCGAGACCCCGATGCCCAGTTCCTTCATCTGCGAGGCCGCCTCGTACCCGAGCGTCCCGGAACGGGTCACCAGGCCGACAGAGCCCTGCCGGTAGATGTGACCGGGCATGATCCCCAGCATGCACTTGCCGGGGCTGATGAGCCCGGCGCAGTTGGGGCCGATGAGGGTGGTGCGGCGTTCCCTGGGGTAGCGGCGCAGGTAGCGCTTGACCACCATCATGTCCTGCGCCGGAATGCCGTCCGTGATGCAGCAGACCAGCTTGATGCCGGCGTCCGCGGCCTCCATGATCGCGTCGGCGCAGAACGCGGCTGGGACGAAGATGATGCTGGCGTCGGGGTACACCCCCTCGACGGCGTCCTTCACGGTATTGAAGACCGGCAGACCCATGTGAGTCTGCCCGCCTTTGCCGGGCGTCACCCCCCCGACCACCTTGGTCCCGTACTCCACCATCTTCTGGGAGTGGAACGTCGCCTTTTCCCCAGTGAAGCCCTGGACCAGGACCCGGGTCAGCTCGTTGATGAGAATCGCCATGAGGCTCTACCTGAGTAAGGAGTAAGGAGTGAGGAGTGAGGAGCGAGGAGTAAGGAGGAACCAACCCCGGGTTGAGTCCCTGCCTACTCCTTGCTCTTCACTCCTTACTTCTTGGACTGCTTCCACGCCGCTACTACCTTGCTCGCCGCGTCGGCCAGGCTGTCCGCCTGGATCAGGTTCAGACCCGATTCGTCCAGGATCCTGCGGCCTTCTTCCACGTTGGTGCCGGCCAGCCGGACCACCAGCGGGACCTCGACGCCCACGTCCTTGACCGCCTGCACCACGCCTCTTGCCACCCAGTCGCAGCGGTTGATGCCGGCGAAGATGTTGACCAGCATCGCCCCGACCTTCCGGTCCTGCAACACCAGCTTGAACGCCATCGCGACCCGCTCCGGCGAGGCGCCGCCACCCACGTCCAGGAAGTTGGCCGGCGCGCCCCCGGCGTGCTTGATCATGTCCATGGTGGCCATGGCCAGACCCGCCCCGTTGATGATGCAACCGATCTCCCCGTCCAGCGCCACGTAGTTGAGGCCGTGCTCCCCTGCCTGGGCCTCGCGGGGATCCTCCTCGGCGTGATCGCGGAGCTCGCTCACCGTCGGCCGCCGGAACAGGGCGTTGTCGTCGAACGCCATCTTGGCATCGAGCGCGAGCAGCTGCCCGTCCTTGGTGACCACCAGCGGGTTTATCTCCACCATCGTGGCGTCCAGGTCGCGGAAAGCCCGGTGACACCCCAGAAGAATGGTGACCATGCGGTTCACCAGCGGCGCGGCGAGGCCCATCCCGAACGCGATCTCCCGGGCCTGAAAGGACTGCATGCCGACGGCGGGCTCCATCACCTGCCGCAGGATCGTCTCGGGCTCGCGCTGGGCGAGCTCCTCGATCTCCATGCCGCCGTGCGGATGCGCCACTAGCATGATGCGCTCGGTCTTCCGGTCGAGCACAAAACCGATGTAGAGCTCGCGCTCGATCGGCACCGCGGCCTCGATGTAGAGCCGATGAACGACCTTCCCCTCGGGACCCGTCTGGTGGGTCACCAGCCGCTTGCCGAGCAGTTCGGTGGCGGCCCGCCGCACCTCGTCCTCGTTGGTGCACAGCTTGATGCCGCCGGCCTTGCCCCGCGCGCCGGAATGGATCTGTGCCTTCACGGCCCAGCGCGCGCCGCCGATCTCGGCCGCGCGGTAAACGGCCTGCTCGGCGCTGTACGCCACCCCGCCCCGAGGAACGGTGACGCCGAAATTCGCCAACAGTTCCTTGGCCTGGTACTCGTGGATGTCCATCGTCACCTCGATGTGGTGAACGGTGAAGGGTGAAGGGTGAGCGGGGAACGGTGGTCGGCTGCGTCGGACCACCGTTCACCGTTTACCGATCACCGCTTACCGCTGATCGCCCGGTCCATCTCCACCACCACGTTCGCCATCCTGGCGCTCGCGGCGTCGATCATCTTGCCGTCCAGCTGGGCCGCGCCCCTGCCCTCGCGGGCGGCCTGGTCGAGCGCCGCCAGGATCCGCTCAGCCCGCTTCACTTCGGCCTCGGGCGGCGAAAACACCTGGTTGGCCAGGTCGATCTGGCTGGGATGGATCGCCCACTTCCCTTCGATGCCCAGGGCCGCGCCGCGGCGGGCGGCCGCGAGAAAGGCCTCCGGGTCCTTGAAATCGCCGAACGGACCGTCGATCGGCCGGAGCCCGTACGCCCGACAGGCGACGATCATCCGGGTGAGCGACGCATGCCACTGGTCGCCCGGATAGTCCGGGTTGAGCCCTCCGATCGACACGGTGCGGGCCCGCATGCTGGCGGCGTAGTCCGCCACACCGAAGTGCATCGCCTCCAGCCGGCGCGAGCTCTGCGCAATGAGCTCGACATTGGCCATGCCCAGCGCCGTCTCGATCAGCACATCGATCCCGATCCGGTGCGGGATCCGCTTGGCCGTCTCGATCTGGGTAAGCAGGGCGTCGGTGAGGTACACATCGGCCGGCACCCCCACCTTGGGCACCAGCACGACGTCGAGCCGGTCACCAGCCTGCTCGACCACGTCGACCATGTCCCGGTAGTAGTAGTGCGTGTCGATCCCGTTGACCCGCACGCAGACGGTCTTGCCGTGGCCGCGCCAGTCGTACTGCC
>Ga0153915_10005776_pt1 | contig 11534 bp, 11 predicted proteins | sample Opewatmetagenome_2_FD_107003 | JGI IMG/M metagenome (GOLD analysis project Ga0153915, IMG submission 107003) | Freshwater wetland microbial communities from Ohio, USA - Open water 3 Core 3 Depth 3 metaG | ecosystem: Environmental > Aquatic > Freshwater > Wetlands | place: USA: Ohio, Lake Erie...
GCCTTCCTGCTGGCGTCGCGACCATCGCGATCCTCTCCGTCCCGGTGGTCGGCGTGATAACCAGTGCATGGATGCTGGGCGAGCGGATCGGTCCGCTCGATGTCGTCGCGCTGGGTCTCGTTATGGCGTCGCTGGTGCTCGTGCTGGTGGGGCCAGGCGTCTTGGTGCGCCTGGCCGGCCGCGCGCCCCGGACTAGTTGAGCGTCCGCGGCAATCCGGCGATCGCGTCGTCGATCAGCTTCCGCGCACGTTCGGGCGCAAGCTTTGCCGCTATCAGGTCGCGGGTCGCCGCGATGGCAATCTCGGCCGCGGCGCCGCGCACCTGCGCCATCGCCTCGGCTTCGGCCTCGGCGATCTTCTCGACCGCCTGCTGCTCGCGCCGCTTGATCGCCGCGACCAGGTCGTCGGCCGCCTGACGGCGGGTGCGCTCGGCCTCGTTGCGGGCCGCGGCAAGAATATCGTCTGCCTCACGCAGCGCTTCGCGCTGCTTCTGCTGATACGTGGCAAACAGCGCTTCGGCCTCGGCGCGCAGCTTCCCCGCCTCGTCGATATTGGATCTGATGCGCGCAGAGCGCTTATCCAGCGCACCGGCGATCGTGCGGTAACCCGGCTTCGCCGCCACGAAAATGAAGATCAGGAAGCCGATCCCGACCCAAAATTCAGGCTCCCACAGCATCAGCGGCCCTGTATCGCGCGCTGCGCGGCGGCTTCGGCCTCGGTGCGCGCCACATCCACGCCGATCAACCGCTTGACCGCGGCCTCGGCGAGCTCTGCCGCGACCGTCTTGAGGCCCCCGAGCGCCTCATCGCGCGCCCGCTGGATGCGGGCTTCGGCGGCACCGGCTTCGCGCTTCAATCGCTCGCCCAGCTCGGCGAAGCGTGCGGCCGCTTCCTTGGCGAGCGCCTCCTGCGTTTCGCGCTGCAGCGCATGCGCCTTGCTGCGCGCCTCCGCCATCGCCTTTTCGTAGGCCGCAAGCACCGCTTCGGCCTCGTTCTTCATCGCCTCGGCCCTCTGCACGTCGGCGTCGATCCGCTCCTGCCGTTCGCGCAGGATCGCGGCGACGCGCGGCAGCGCCACCCGCCACATCACGATCAGCAGGACCGTAAAGCAGACAACCAGCCAGAAAACCTGGCCGGCATAGGTGGAGTGCTGTGCGAGCTGCGGCACCGGAGCGTCAGCCTGCCAGGATCAGGAACGCGATGACCAGCGCGTACAGCGCGACGGCCTCGACCAACGCGAAGCCGATCCAGGTCATCGTGGTGACGCTGGCGGCCGCGGCCGGGTTGCGGCCGACCGCCGAAATGAAGGCCGCGAAGACGTTGCCGATCCCGATGCCGGAGCCGATGACGCCGATCGCGGCGAGGCCCATGCCGATGAGCTTTGCGGCTGCTGGTTCCATGAGTCACATGTCCTTTCTAGTGCAAATGTAACGCGTCGTTGATGTAAAGCGAGGTGAGCACGGCAAACACATAGGCCTGCAGGAAGGCGATCAGGAATTCGAGGCCGGTCAGCGCGAACACGAAGCCGAGCGGCAATATGCCGATCACCCCGAGCGCCGGCACGAATCCGGCGAACACCTTCAGCATGATGTGGCCCGCCGTCATGTTGGCGAAAAGGCGCACGCTCAACGAGATCGGCCGCGACAGGTACGAGATGGTCTCAATCAAAATCATCAGCGGTGCGATGATCCAGGAAACGCCCGGCGGGCAGAAGAACGTGAAGAAACGCAGCCCGTGCTTCACGAGCCCCAGGATGGTGACGCCGACGAACACCACCGCGGCCAGGGTGAACGTCACGATGATGTGGCTGGTGAAGGTGAAGCCGACCTCGGGGATGGGAATTAGCCCGAGCATGTTGCCGAACAGGACGAACATGAACAGGGTGAACACGAACGGGAAATAGTGCCGCCCCTGGTTGCCGACGGAATCGCGCACCAGGTTGGCGACGAATTCGTAAGACAGCTCGGCGATCGACTGCCAGCGTCCCGGCACCAGGGCGCGCTTGCGCGTCGCCAGCATCAGGAGCGCGATGGTCAGCACCAGCGCGACCGTCATCATCAACGCAGAGTTGGTGTACGAGAGATCCAGCCCGCCGATGTGAATCGGTATCAGCGGCTTGATCTCGAACTGGGCGAGGGGGCTGTGGGGTGCGTGTTCGGCGGCCACGGTTTAGGACTTTTCGTCAGGGTCTCGTTCGTCAATCACTTTCGGCGGCTTGTAACCCGCGGCGTATCCCTGTCCGGTCATCAACCGGTAGACATTGAGCAGCCCGGCTGCGAATCCCAGTATGAAAAACACCAGGAACAACCAGGGCTTGGTGCCGAGCCAGCGGTCGAGCAAGAACCCGATGCCGCCGCCCACCACCAACGCCGCCACCAGCTCGACGCCGACCCGCATGCCGAAACCGACGCCGCTCGTCGGCCGCGCCGCCGGGCGATGTTCGGTTCCGCCGCTCTCGCGCAGCCTTTTAAGCCGGTCATCGAGATCGCCGAGCGGTCCAGTTGGTCGCTCGCTCATCGGCGGGAATCCAGTGACGCGTTCGCTGCGGCGCAGCGAAAGCCGGCCGCACCATATGTGCGCGCTTACAGCGTGTCAACGCCGCGTTAGGCCGTTGCGCGCAGTCTTTCGGCGGTCTGCAGGTCGACCGAAACCAGCTGCGAGATGCCGCGCTCCGGCATGGTCACGCCGAACAGTCGATCGACCCGTGCCATGGTATGGCGGTGGTGGGTGATCAGCAGGAAGCGGGTCGAGGTCTCGCGGGCGATTTCGTTAACCAGGTCGCAGAACCGCTCCACGTTGTGGTCGTCCAACGGCGCATCCACCTCGTCCAGCACGCAGATCGGCGCCGGGTTGGTCATGAACACCGCGAACAGGAGCGAGATTGCGGTCAACGCTTGCTCGCCGCCCGACAGCAATGAAAGCGCCTGCAGCCGCTTGCCGGGCGGGCTCGCCATGATTTCGAGCCCGGCTTCCAGCGGATCGTCGGTCTCGGTGAAGGTAAGATGCGCATGTCCGCCGCCGAACAGGCGGGAGAACAGCGTGCGGAAATTCTCGTCGACCTTCTTGAACGAGTCGAGCAGGCGCTCGCGGCCTTCGCGGTTGAGCGAGGCGATGCCCTGGCGCAGCCGGTTGATCGCCGCGTTCAGGTCGTCGCGCTCGGCCTGCATGGCCGTGATGCGCGCCTCGAGCTCCTCGGCTTCCGCCTCGGCGCGGAGATTCACCGGCCCCATCGTGTCGCGCTCGCGGATCAGCCGCTCGACCCGCGCCTCGATGGTTGCGCGGTCGGGCAATTGCTCGTCGGCATCGATGCCGGCTGCAGCCAGGGCGCCTTCGGGCGCGCACTGCAGCCGCTCGGCGACCCGCTCGCCAAGCGTCGCGAGACTCTGATCGACCCGCGCCACGTCGCCTTCGCGCCGCACGCGCTCTTCGCGTTCGTCGGAAAGCCGCGCTTCGACGGTTTTCAACGTGCGGCCGGTCTCGGTCAGCCGGGTTTCGGCCTCGGCCAGCGCATCGGCTGCCTTCGACCGCTCCCGCTCGGCGACCTCGATATGGCCGAACAGCTCGCCGCGCTGGCGCGCGATCTCCTCCGGGCGGGTCGCAAGCTCCGCCTCTTCCGTCGCGGCGGCCTGGCGGCGCCCGGCGAGCTGCGCGATCTGGCGTTCGGCATCGGACGCGCGCTCGCGCCAGGCGATGAGGTCTTTCGCGATGGTTTCGAGCCGCACCCGCCGCGCCTCGGCCTCGCGCGCGAGCGCGTCGTGCCGGCTGCGTCTTTCGGCAAGAACACCGCGCCGCGCATCGAGCACCGACCGCCGCTCCGTTATGTCGCGCCGGCGGTCGGCCAGATCGACGAGATCGTCACGCTCCTTGCGAGCGGCTTCGACCGCGGCCGTCGTTTCGTTCAGTTCGGCGGTCAGCGTCTCGGCCATGTCATTGGCAGTCTGCGCCCGCGCCCGCGCCCGCGTCATGCGCTCGGTTAGCAGAGCATCGGCCTCGCGCGCCTCGCGCACGGCGAGTTCAGCGGTATGGGCGGCATCGCGTGCCGCGCGCTCGGCCGCGGCGGCATCGCGTTGCGCCGCCTGGGCGCGCGCATGAACGTCGCGCGCGGCCAATGCCGCGTTTTCCACGCCGCCCAGCTCGCTGCGCAACGCCACGAGGCGGTTTCGCTGCGCAAGCCGCGCCTCGGTCGCAGTCGCGGCGCCCGCCGCGGCGGTATAGCCGTCCCACCGCCACAGCGCGCCGTCACGAGTCACCAGCCGTTGGCCGGGAGCAAGCTGCTCGTGCAGCGCCCGCCCGGCTTGCGCATCGGAGACCACGCCGATTTGCGACAACCGGCGCGCCAATGCGGCGGGACCGCCGACGAACCGCGCGAGCGGCTCGGCGCCATCTGGCAACCGCGGCGGATTCACGAGCGGCGGCAGATTGCGCCAATGCGCCGGCGCGGCTTCGTCCGCGGGCGCGGTTAGCTCATCGCCGAGCGCCGCGGAGAGCGCCTTCTCGTAGCCGGGCTCGACCTGCAGCGCATCGATCAGCGGCGGCCACAGATCGGGATCGCCGAGCTCGACCAGTGCGGCAACCGCGGCGATTTCGGCCTTAACCGTCGATAGCGCGGCATCGGAGGCCTGCGCCGCATCGCGCGTGCTGGCCTCATCGGCCGTGCGGGCGGCCGCCTCCGTCTCGGCCTGCGCGAGCAGTGCTGTCGCGTCGTTCAGGCGCATGCGCGCCGCATCGATCGCCGTGCGCACCTCGGCTACCTGCGACTCGGCGGAGAGTTCCGCTGCAGCCTCGCTCCGCTCGCGCTCCAGTTCCTCGCGGCGCGCCGCAAGGCGGTTGATCCGCAATGTGAGCTCGTCAATCCGCTTGGTAAGTCCGGCTTCGCGCGCTTCGTCTGCAGCGAGTCGTACCGCACGCTCGGTGAGATCGCCCTCAAGCGCCTGTACCTCCGTGGCCATTTCGCCGACCGCCGCGGCCGAACGCTCGACCTCGAAGGCTTCATCGGCCTGCGCCGCGCGCAGGGTCTCGCCCTCGGCGCCGAGCCGCCCTTCGGCCTCGCGCGCATCGTTCAGCCGTGCCGTCTCGCGCGCCGAATCCTCGTCGATTTGGCGCATGCGGCCGGCAAGCGCCGCACGCGCTGCCGCGATGCGTGCTTCCTCCTGCTCCAGTGCGTCGCGTGCGACGAGAAGACGCTGCAACACCGCCGCGGCTTCGGCCTCGGCTTGACGCAGGCCCGGCACGTCGGCGGCCTGGTTCGCCTGATCGGCGGAGATGCGCGCGACTTCCGCCGTGGTGTCGGCGACCCGCTTTTCGGCTTCGACGAGGCGCAGGCGCGCCGCGTCGTGCTCGGCGGTGAGGTCCAGCCAGCGGGTGTGGTACAGCATCGCCTCGGCGCGGCGAATATGGTCGGACAGATTGCGGTACCGCGTCGCCTGGCGCGCCTGCTTCTTGAGCGTCTTGAGCTGTTCCTCGAGCGCAATCAACATGTCGTTGACGCGGCCGAGGTTGGTTTCGGCGGCCTTCAGACGCAGCTCCGCCTCATGCCGGCGCGAATGGAGCCCACCGATGCCGGCGGCTTCCTCGAGCAGGTGACGCCGTTGTTGCGGCTTGGCGTTGATGATGTCGCCGATGTGACCCTGGCTGACCAACGCGGTCGAGCGCGCGCCGGAGACCGCGTCGGCAAACAGTATCTGCACGTCGCGTGCGCGAACCTCGCGGCCATTCACCTTGTAGACCGACCCGGCGCCGCGCTCGATGCGCCGCACCACCTCGAGAATATCGGTGTCGTTGAACTGCGCCGGCGCGTTGCGCGTGGAGTTGTCCAGTTGGATCGAGACTTCGGCGAGGTTGCGCGCCGGACGATCCGACGTGCCGTTGAAAATCACGTCGTCCATCTCGCCGCCGCGAAGCTGTTTCGCGGACGTCTCGCCCATCACCCAGCGAAGCGATTCGACGAGGTTCGATTTGCCGCAACCGTTCGGCCCGACAATGCCGGTCATGCCCGGCTCGATGAGGAAATCCGTGTGATCGACGAACGACTTGAACCCACTGAGACGAAGTTTACGGAACTGCACTGTGCTTATCTCTCCGTTGCGTCACGACTTGGGCAGCCTGGCGTCAAGCAGCGCCTTCAATTCATCGAAGCGCAATTCACCGGTGTAGCGGTCTCCCTGGATGAATAGCGTTGGCGTCGCCTGAATCTTGTAGGTCTTCTCGCCCTCGAGCCGCTGCGCGAGGACTTGCTCTTGTATCTTTTGGTTCTTGGTGCAGGCGTCGAACTCGGACTCGCTCATCCCGCCAAGCCGTGCAATGCGCCCCAGCGCCTCGACCGGGTTTTGCGCGCGGCCCCAGGTAAGCTGGCTGGCGAAGAATGCCTCGACGAAGCCGAAATAGCGGTCGCGACCGGCACAGCGCGCGACCACGGATGCGGTGAGCGCCACCCGGTCGAGGGGAAAGTCACGATAGACGTAGCGTACCTTGCCGGTATCGATATAGGCCGCCTTGAGTTGCGGCATGACTTCAGCGTCGAATGCCGCGCAGTGCGGGCAGGTAATCGATGCGTATTCGACGAGGGTGATTGGAGCATCGGGCTTCCCCATCTGAAAATCGTCATCCGTGACAGGGATTTGGCCGAAATGCGCATCCGATTGCGGCATCGGCGTGGGGGTCTGGGCAGCAGTCCCGGACGCGGTATTCTGCGCCAGCGGTGTCGGCGCAGGCGTGGTTGCCCGCGGCCCGTCGCCGTCGGAATCGACGACTTTATAGACCACCGCTCCAATGCCGGCCGCAACGATCACGCCGACGACGATCCCCCAGATATTCTGCATCTCTAGCTCCAACCCACAATCTATAGCTTCGGTACGACTCGGTCCACACGACGACGACCGGAACGGCGAATCGCACGGCCAAGCCCTGTGAGTGATTTTCGCAGGTCGTCGTCGGTCACCTGCGCAACGGCGTCGGCGACCGCGCGTTCATCGCTCGGCTCGAGCGGCGGCGTTGGAGGCGGACGGCGCCGCCCGACCGGCGTCTGGATGAAGGCGAGCCGGACCACGATTTGCGACCCGAAATATGTGTTGATGCGCTCGACGACCTTACGCTGATCGTGTTGCAGTTGGGCGGCAAAGCCGCCGTTCACCTTCAGGTACAGGACGCGGTCGCCGGTCAGCCGCGTCGGCTCGGTATCGGCGGCCATCTCGAGCCCGACGATCGAGGGCCAGTACGCCATCAGCGCGGCCGTGCGCGCGCCGCGTCGACGCAGCGCCGGCTCGATGAGCCGCGGCACCAGCGCGGCAAGCGGCCGCACCGCGCGTATCCGGTCGGATTCGGCCATGGACGGAACACCACAACTCGTGTTTCGTCCGCAGACTATGACAAGGCCGGCGGCCAAACAATCGCGGCCCGCGCAGGCGCTGCTCGCGTGGTACGACCGGCATCGCCGCGTGCTGCCGTGGCGCGCACCGCCTGGCGCGCGCGCAGATCCATATCTCGTGTGGCTGAGCGAGATCATGCTGCAGCAGACCACGGTTGCGGCGGCCGGCCCGTATTTCGGACGATTTGTGGCACGCTTCCCCGACGTGCACGCGCTTGCCGGGGCGCCGCTCGACGACGTGCTGCATGCCTGGGCCGGGCTCGGCTATTACGCGCGAGCACGCAACCTGCACAAATGCGCACGGTCGATCGTCGCCGAGCACGACGGGAAATTTCCCGACGATGAGGAGGCGCTTCTCGAACTGCCCGGGATCGGTGCCTACACGGCGGCGGCGATCGCCGCCATTGCGTTCGACAAGCCCGCGATGCCGGTGGACGGCAACGTCGAACGGGTGGTGGCGCGGCTCTACGCGATCGAGATGCCGCTGCCTGCCGCGAAGGCGGAAATAAAGGAACGCGCGCGAATGCTGATGCCGAAGACGCGCACCGGAGATTTCGCGCAGGCGATGATGGATCTCGGAGCGACCATCTGCACGCCGACCAAGCCGGCCTGCGTGATATGCCCGTGGCGCGACGGCTGCGCGGCGCGGGCGCAAGGCATCGCGGAGGATCTGCCGCGCCGGCTCGCCAAAGCGGAGCGGCCGATCCGCTACGGCGTTGCGTTCTGGGCAATGCGGCGCGACGGGCGCATTGCGCTGCGCCGGCGCGCGGAACACGGGCTGCTCGGCGGAATGATCGAGGTGCCGTCAACCGATTGGCGTGACGCCCCGTGGTCTGAACCGGAGGCGCTGGACGCGGCGCCGTTTAAGGCCGACTGGCGACCATTGCCCGGCCAGGTGCGCCACGTGTTCACGCACTTCGAGCTCCGCCTCGCGGTGATGATGGGCCGGGTAAAGGACGATCGGCGTTTCCTGTGGAGCGCGATCGATGAGCTCGGCGATCACGCGCTGCCGAGTGTCATGAACAAGATCGTCCGCCATGCGCTGGCGCATATCGGGCGCGGATCGATGGCACAGAAACCCGACACATTAAAATTGTTGCCCCCGCGAAAGCGGGAACGCCAATCTAAAAAATCCCGATTAACTTAATCCGCGAAGTCGCCGCGCAGCTTGTCGCGCAGCACGTCGATCGGCTGGCGCGCGCCGGACTTGTCTTCGAAATGCCAGAAGGTCCAGCCGTTGCACGCGGGCGCGCCCTGCACATGGGCGCCAACCCGATGGATCGAGCCGCGCATGTTGTGGGTCGCGATCGAGCCGTCGGCGTAGACCTTCGCGGTATGACGCCGCATGGCGTCGAACAGCCGCGTGCCCGGTTGCAGCAGGCCGCGCTCGACCACCACGCCGAACGGCACGCGCGGCTCGGCGCGCTTGGACGGCGTCGCGGTCAGCGCCGGATCGTCGAGCGGTTTCACCGCACGAATCCGCTCGCGCGCGATCGCCGCGTACTCGCGATCGCGCTCGATGCCGAGGAAGTCGCGTCCCAAGCGTTTGGCCACCGCCCCGGTGGTGCCGCTGCCGAAGAACGGGTCGAGGATCAGGTCGCCCGGCTGGGTCGACGCCAGGATCACGCGATGCAGCAGCGCCTCGGGCTTTTGCGTCGGGTGCGCCTTTTTGCCGTCTTTCTTCAGACGCTCCGGCCCCGCGCACAGCGGGATCAGCCAATCCGAACGCATCTGCACGTCGTCGTTCAGCGCCTTCATCGCCTCGTAATTGAACGCGTATTTCGACTCCCGCGATTTCGTGCTCCAGATCAGAGTCTCGTGCGCGTTGGTGAACCGCCGGCCGCGGAAATTCGGCATCGGGTTGGTCTTGCGCCAGATCACGTCGTTGAGCGTCCAGAACCCGAGATCCTGCAGCGCGGTCCCGACGCGGTAGATGTTGTGATAGGTGCCGATCACCCACAGCGTGCCGTCATCCTTGAGCACGCGCCGCGCCGCGCCGAGCCACGCGCGGGTGAAACGGTCGTATTCGGCGTGGTCGGTGAATTTGTCCCAGTCGTTATCGACACCGTCGACCACGGTGTTGTTGGGGCGCAGCAGCTCGCCGTTGAGCTGCAGGTTGTACGGCGGATCGGCGAACACCATGTCGACCGACCGTTCGGGCAGGCGCACAAGCTCGGCGACGCTGTCGCCGATGATGATCCGATTGCGCGTCGTTGGCCCCGTTCCCCGCACGGGGCGCACCATGCGCCCGCGCGGAATCCGCCGTCAATCTAAATAATCCTGTGGAGTCAATGTCTTATCTATATCTAGGAGTCCGGGAATCGCCGGACTCAAGATGTTGAGAACCGGCGCGAAAGTTCGCCTGTGATGCCGGGTGACGCCGTTTCGGCTGAGCCCGTCGAGGTGTTCGGGCGTGCCATAGCCGACGTTGGTTTCCCAGCCGAAGCCTGGATAGCGGCGGGCCAGCATCTTCATCGCGCGGTCGCGGGTCACCTTGGCGGCGATCGAGGCCGCGGCGATCGAAAGGCTCCGCGCGTCGCCGCCGATCACGGTATGGCACCGGCAGGGTAGCGGCGGCGTTTGATTGCCGTCGATCAATGCCCAGTCGGGCACGACACGAAGGCGCGCGAGCGCGCGTCCCATCGCCATGAAGGTCGCGCGCAGAATGTTGAACCGCTCGATCTCTCCGACGCTCGCCGCGGCGACGCCGATACGCGCAAACGGCGGCAGCGCACTGAAGATCGCCTCCCGCTCCGCGGGCTCGAGCGCCTTCGAGTCGTCGATCCTGCGCGCGAGCTTTCGCGGCAGCGAGTCGATATCGATGATCACGGCGGCGGCGACCACCGGCCCGGCAAGCGGGCCGCGGCCGGCCTCGTCGATTCCGGCAACGACGCCGCCCAATTTGCGCTCAAGGCGATAGCTAGGCATTCGGCTTCGGCGGCGGCTGTGGCGGCATCGTTCGTTCCGACAAGCCGGCGGCTTCACGCACTTGCGCGCCGATATCGGCGATGTCGGCCGCGGTAGGGCGTGGCTCGCGCGCGGTGCCGAAGATCACCGCAATGAGGCTTCGCCAATCGGCGGCCTCATCGGCAGCCGCCCGAACCCGTCGCACCGCCACCAGCACGACCGGCGACAACAAGACGGTTGTGCCAATCAGCGCGAGCGCGAATTTCGCCTCCTCCACGCCCAGCGCGTAGCTGCTGAACGCAGAGACGATCAGAAGGAATGACGTTTCGCCCGCGGGCCACAGTGCCGCGCCGGTCGCGAATGCCCGCGGCCATTGCGCGCCCGCAGAGTGCATCAACCACGTCGTGGCGACGATTCGTGCGGCAATCAGTGCGGCGAGGCCGAGCGCGATCGTGAACAGATGCGAGAACACATAGCCCGTGTCGATGAGTGCCCCGAAGGCGGCGAAAAACAGCAGCTTGGCGGCAGCGCGCAACGGGGCAAGCGCGGATACGAACACACCGCGTTCGAGGCTGCCGGACAGCAGCAGTCCGGCGACGAATGCCCCGAGCGCGGCGGTAAGACCGAGAAGCCCGAAGATGATCGCGCCGGCCAGCCCATAGGCGAGGGCGGCAAGCGGCGAAAGCTCGGCGCGCTCGATCGCAAGGTGCGCGAACGGGAGGCTATAGCGGCGCCGGCCGCTGATCAGGTGGCCGAGCACGGCCATGAGGCAGATGCCGAGCACGGCCTTGATCAGCGCCCACAAGCCGAAGCCGCTGCTGCCGATGCTGCCCACGATCACGCTCATCGGCAGGAAGGCTAGCGTGCCGACGATCAGCGTCGCGACCGCGGCTCGCGCGGCATGGGTCCGCAGCGCATCCGCGCGGTCCAAGAGTTCCGTCATGCCCGCGGGGCTCACCAGGGCGGCGGCGAAGCCGACCGTGACGGCGCCGGAGAACGTAATGTCGGTGAGCGCGGCGACCACGAGCATGACGAACAGCGCGATGGCGATCTGGCCCACGAATGCGGTGAGCGCGGCGCGTCGCTCGGCGCGCAAGGCGCGTACGCCGAGCTCGACGCTGACGATGAACAGAAGGACGAGAGCGCCGCCTTCCGCCGCAAGCCTGATGCTGCGCTCGCTGGCGATGAAGCCGAAGACGCTCGGGCCGCAAATGATGCCGGCAAGCAGGAAGCCGGTCGATGCCGGCTGACCCGCGCGCGACAGAC
>Ga0153915_10005777_pt1 | contig 11534 bp, 14 predicted proteins | sample Opewatmetagenome_2_FD_107003 | JGI IMG/M metagenome (GOLD analysis project Ga0153915, IMG submission 107003) | Freshwater wetland microbial communities from Ohio, USA - Open water 3 Core 3 Depth 3 metaG | ecosystem: Environmental > Aquatic > Freshwater > Wetlands | place: USA: Ohio, Lake Erie...
CGCGCGGTTTTGAGACCGTTCTCGGTGGCTGCATTGAACAGGATATCAGACCGCGGAAGTTTTAATAGCCAGAACAACGCGCTGGCATTCCTCATTTGGTGGCCGACATGCAGGTAGGCGTTGCCGAGATCGCAGGCGAGTTTGCCCATCACGCGCGCGGAATCACGGAAACAATGCAGGTCGAGCGCTGCGATGAGGTTCGCCCCGGCGTTCGTTTCGGCGCACCACGACAGGCCCGCACCCGTTGCTAACCCGGGATAACTTATCGGCAGATACTGCCAGTGACCGTTGTCGCCCCAGTCGGTGATGAGATAACCCGAAGCGCCGTGCTTGAGGCCGTTGACTGCAGCGCTGCGAAGGTTGGCGAAACAGTTCTCGGTCCGGCCAGCGATGCTGTTCCACGATGACGTGCCCGGACAAACGTAGAACGGAATATCCGCGTCCGCCAGCGCCGCGCATCGTTCGTCGAATTTGTGGCCGGCTTCGTAGCCCCATTCGAGCACGACCGTATCGCGCGGCACTTCGGCGAGCAATTCGGGATGCTCGTGCACGATGTCGCCCCAGAAATGCATCGTTCGTCCATGTTTCCGCACCAGTTCGCGCACTTTTAACAGGAAATCCAGATACACGCGCCCCGCGCCGCGATTCGCGCATTCACCATGACTACGTCCCTTGCCGAGATCGATTGTCTCATCGCAACCGACGTTGAACTTCTTGCTCGTGAAATGCGGGAGAAGTTCCGCATAAAGCTCATCGAGCAGCGCGAGGCATTGCGGATCGGTCGGACATAAGCTGAACGGACCGCAGTGTCGCTTATTGTCCGGCCGTTCGAAACCGTCGGGGCACTCCGCCAGCGGCCGGTATCGCGGCAGTTCCAGCCAACGATGCAAATGGCCGAACGAGTTCTGGTTTGGCACCAACTCGATAAACCGTTCCCGGCATACCGCGTCGAGCCGCATGATTTCTTCGCCCGTGAACGGCGACGCCTGCGCCCAAACTTCGCCATGTTTGCGGTAGGCGAACGTGTGCTCCATGTAAAGCTCGAGATGGTTGATCTTCCATTCGGCGAGCAGATCGGCCAGCGCGATGACGGTATCGAGCGACGGCACCTTGTCGCGGCTGATATCGATCATCACGCCGCGCGTGGTGAAATCGGGATAATCGTCCACAAGACAGGCCGGCAACGTGCCGACACACTGCCGCAACATCTGCCGCAACGTTGCCAAACCATAGAACACGCCCGCGGCATCGCTGGCGAGGAGTTGAATGCAGGTTGGTGTGATCTGCAGACGGTAACCCTGCGCCGGAATGTCAGCTTGCGGATCCAGTGCGAGCACGGCGCGACATTGCGGATCGTTTGGCGCATCGCCCGCGCCGAGCGACCAGCGCAATCGTTGTGTTTCCCAAATGGTTTGCTGGAGCCGCGCAGCCTGCGGCAACAACACCGCATTATCGCCTTGTAAATTGATTCGCGCCCCGCCCGCCAGCACGAACGCGCCGGGCTGGACGAACAACTGTCGCGGATGCGGCAATAACACCAGATCCTGAGCCAGAGTCATAACGAACCGATTCTACCAAGCATCAGCGAAATCCAGAACCTATTTTCACCAAGAAGATATAGGACTGGGCTTTTTCAGGTTGATTTCGCGCGGTGGCGCTCGCAGAATCCGCCGCATGAAGTTTCACACGGAGTACTTGTGGTTCAATACGAAGAATCATCGCGAGTACGTCCGCATCACGGACAAGGTCGAGGAGGCCGTCCGGAAAAGCGGGATCTGGGAAGGCATGGTGCTGGTCTAGGCGATGCACATCACGGCTGGCGTGGTGGTCAATGACAACGAGCCGGGCATCTGGCGCGACATTGATAAATGGCTGGAGAACCTCGCACCGCAACGCCCCGACTACGAACATCATCACACGGGCGAGTCGAACGCCGACAGTCATCTGAAGAACATACTCGTCCATCAACAGGTCATTCTGCCGGTGACCGACGGCAAACTCGATCTCGGCCCGTGGCAACAGGTGTTTTACTGCGAGTTTGACGGCCAACGCCGCAAACGCGCGATCATCAAAGTGATGGGCGAGTGAAACGAGCCCATCACCCTGAGCGGAGCGAAGGGTCTACACCAGAACGACAGAGATTCTTCGCTTTGCTCAGAATGACAAACTATATATGGCCAGACTGACGAAAATCTATACGAGAAGCGGCGATACCGGTAAGACCGGTCTGATCGGCGGGCGGCGCGTGAGCAAGGACGCGGTCCGACTTTGGGCGTGCGGGACCGTGGACGAGTTGAACTCGGTGATTGGACTGGCGCGGGCGCTCGGCGCGGCTGAGCCGTGTCAGCGTAAAGCCGACGGTCGCCGGCTCGATGCGGTGCTGGCCGGCATCCAAAACGATCTGCTGAGTCTCGGTGCGGAATTGGCGACTTTGCGAAAGGATTCTCGTAGCGGCACGATGCGGATCGGCCCGAAACAGGTCGTGGCCTTGGAGAAGTTGATTGACGAGTTGAACGCCAATCTCGGGCTGCTGGAGGAATTCATTTTACCCGCCGGTTGCATGACCGCCGGAGCGTTGCATTTGGCCCGTACTGTTTGCCGGCGCGCGGAACGTTGTTGTGTGCGTTTGGTCCGCGCGGAGAAAATCGGTGGTGGCGTATTGCCATATCTGAATCGGTTGGGCGACGCGTTGTTCGTGCTGGCGCGTTGGGCCAACCACATTCGGGGTCTCCGCGAGACCTACTGGAAGAATCCGTGACCGGTGCCCTTTAGGCGCTGGTGAGCCGGTCACCGAACCGCTGCTGCAACGCCAGGCAGATGATCTCGGCAATCTGGATCGTGTTGAACCGCGAGCGATCAATGATCAAATCGTGGTAGTACGAGTGCGTTGGATCTTGAATGTAAGTGGTACGGACGTAACGTTCCCGTTCTTTCTCGCCCTTGGCGACCTGTTTGCCCGCCTCTTGAACCGTAAGATCGGATCGGTGGGCGAAAGCGTGTATACGGAACTCGCGCGGCGCGACCAGCCGCACGTGCGTGCCGGTCTTCAGGTCCTGTGTAAGCAGATAGCTCCCCCGCCCGATCAGGACGGAATGTCCGTGCACCGCCAGCGACCGAATGACTTCCGCCAGCTTACGAAACACCAACGCATCGTCCGATTTGTGGTTGAGGATCGCGTCCAACAACTCGCTCATCTCATCTTTGCGGTGTCCATCAAGCATATCCACAAGATCACGGCGCAAATGCAATTCAGAGGCCACTTTATCGAGCAGTTCCTTGTCGTAGGCGACCCAGGGATGGACGGGTTTGAACCGTTCGTCGAGAATTTTGACGAGTTGCTGGGCGACATCGGCGGCGTCGCATCCGAACTCGCGCGATATCGTGATGAACGGCAGTGTCTCTGGCGGACGCGGTTTACCCGACTGGCGGGTTTGTTCCCACGCATGGACGTGAGCGGCGATGCGCGTTTCGAGACTCATCGTGTTTTCCCCCTGAGATGGCTCACCTATTTCTCCACCTGACGATACCCCGCGACTTTCAATCGCGCAAGCGCCCGCTGCAAAGCTGCCTGTGCGCGGGCCACGTCAATCCCCGAGGTTTGCAATCGCAAGCGGTCCTCGGCTCGCTCCCTGGCCCGCTGCGCGCGTTCCACGTCGATCTCCTCGGCCCGCTCCGCGCTACGCGCAAGCACCGTTGTTCGTTCCTTTTGCACGATAAGAGACCCTTTGCCGACGACGACATAACCATCATTGCCGTCAGGCGCGCGGATCAGCAGCGCGCCGGGTTTCAGCGCGAACACGAACGGCGCGTGGTCGGGTAGAATCTCGAATACACCTTCCTGTCCCGTCGCAACGACAAAACGGACCGCCTGTTGCAGAAACAATTTCTGCAACGTCAGGATTTCGAGTTGAAAGGTCTTGTCACTCACAAAAAGTTAAAATTGTTAAAGGTGTTAAAACCGTTAAAAGTTCCGATTGGCCCCCAAGTGTAAGCAAGTTCCTCTTAAAGCTCCCAACAAAACTTACCGACCCTGTAGCCGCACCCTTCATGGGTGCGCTTCGGACGCAGGCTAAAGCCTGCGGCTACCAGTTTTGTTAGGCGCTTTTACAAGTTTAACGGTTGTTCCGTTTTTAACGCTCTTTATCCTTTCATCTTTCCGGCCTTTTCTCGCGCTTCTTCGATCACGCCGACCATGTAAAACGCCTGCTCAGGCAGGTCGTCGCATTTGCCATCCAAGATTTCCTTGAAACTGCGCACGGTGTCGGCGAGATGGACGTATTTGCCCGCGATACCGGTGAACTGTTCGGCCACGAAGTTCGGCTGCGACAGGAACCTCTGAATTTTGCGCGCCCGCGCAACGGTCAATTTATCTTCCTCGCTCAACTCTTCCATGCCGAGGATGGCGATGATGTCCTGAAGGTCCTTGTACCGTTGCAACACTTGTTGGACGCCGCGCGCAACACGGTAATGTTCCTCACCCACCACCAGTGGATCGAGAATCCGCGACGTTGACGCGAGCGGATCGACTGCCGGATAGATGCCCAGTTCCATGATCTGACGGGAGAGCACGATCGAACCGTCAAGGTGCGTGAACGTCGTCGCCGGCGCGGGGTCCGTAATGTCGTCGGCAGGCACGTACACTGCCTGGACCGAGGTAATCGAACCGTGTTTCGTCGAGGTAATGCGTTCCTGCAATTCGCCCATTTCCGTGCCAAGCGTGGGTTGGTAGCCGACCGCGCTCGGCATCCGTCCCAACAGCGCTGAAACTTCCGAACCTGCCTGCACGAAACGGAAAATATTATCAATGAACAGCAGCACGTCCCGACCTTCAAAATCGCGGAAATACTCAGCGTTTGTCAGCGCGCTCAGCCCGACGCGCAGGCGCGCGCCCGGCGGTTCGTTCATCTGGCCGAAAACCAATACCGTGTTGTTGATAACGCCCGACTCGGTCATCTCCAGATACAGATCGTTGCCTTCGCGGGTTCGCTCGCCAACGCCGCCGAAGACGGAATAGCCGCTGTGTTCCTTGGCGATGTTACGAATCAACTCCATGATGAGCACCGTCTTGCCAACGCCTGCGCCGCCGAAGAATCCGATCTTGCCACCCTTGGCGAATGGCGCCATGAGATCAACAGATTTCAAGCCGGTCTCGAACTGCTTTGTCGCCGGCACTTGCTCATCGAACGCCGGCGCCGACCGGTGGATCGGCAACCGTTGCGTGGCAGCAACCGGGCCTTTGCCGTCGATCGCATTACCCAGCAAATCGAACACGCGTCCCAATGCCGCCGGCCCAACAGGCACAGTGATCGGGCCGCCTGTGTCCAGCGCCTCCATCCCCCGCACTAAACCCTGCGTGGCCGACATCGCCACCGAGCGAACAACGCGGTCGCCGAGATGGTCGGCCACTTCGCACGTCAGATTGATGCCGCGCGCCGGGTCTTCGATCTTGATGGCGTTATTGATGGGCGGCAGGTCTTCGGTGAAAAACTCGATGTCCACCACCGGCCCGATCACCTGCACGATCTTGCCTTTACGATTTCCATTTGTTGTCATGATTCCTCACTCATCTCTCACCACGAAGCACGCAAAGACTTCGTGATCTTCGTGGTGAATCCAAATCCTCAATGTTTCTGCTCCAACGCTTCAGATCCCGATACAACTTCCAAAATCTGCGTCGTGATTGCTGACTGCCGCGCCCGGTTGTACTTGCGGGTCAACGCTCCGATCATTTCATCAGCGCCGTCGGCCGCCACATTCATGGCAACCACGCGCGCGGCCTGTTCGCTCGCTTGCGATTCCACCAACACCCGGTACAGCAGCGTCTCAACATACTGCGGCAGCAACGTGTTCAGCAACGTTTCCGCCGCCGGCTCGAACTGGTAGAACGCCGGCGCGTGCTTCTCTGGCGTTTCCAATTTCTGCAGCGGCAGTAATTGTTTCACCATGGGCGTGGATCTGAGCACGTTGACGAACTGCGTGTATGCCAGGTAGATGAGATCGTATCGTCGCTCAATGTAACCGGTCATCACGGCTTTACTGATCGCGCCAAATTCGTCCAGCGTGACTTCACGCGATGGTTGCGGGAATTGCAGGTCAATCGCGCTTCGGGCGCCATCAATTCCCCCGCCGTGCCGCTCGAAATACTCGCGCCCCTTTCGTCCCACCGTGATTAAACCGGCTTGCACGGTCTGTTTTCCAAGAAACTCTTCCACCTCGCGGATCAGGCTGGCGTTGAACGCGCCGCAGAGTCCGCGGTCGGAGGTGATCACCACCATGCCAATCCGCACGACTGGTCGCTGTGCCAATAATGGATGCTGGGCGCTGGCGCAACACGCCTGCACGTCCCGTAAAACCTCGCTTATCCGATCCGCATAAGGTCGCGCTGACTCGGTTTTCGCCTGGGCGCGGCGCAGTCTGGCCGTTGCAATCATGTGCATCGCGCGTGTGACCTGCTTGATGTTTTTCACACCACGAATGCGGCGACGAATATCACGTGTACTGGCCATAGTGAGTGGTTAGCGCTGAGTGGTGAGTGGGGACGGCTCACTCATCATTGTCCGCTCTTTTGCGCTTGCGCAGGTAACTGATGTAACCATTGATTGCTTTCAATAATTCGTAGCTTTGATTTTTCAACTGTTCTGGCCCATCGGCCTTGGCATATTTCTCGTCCAGGCAGACGTTGATGTCATCCTGTAACTCCTCCATGGAACCGCGCGCTTGTCGCAGAAACTGGATGTTCTCCTGATAATGGTATCCGCCATAACCTTCTGCGATGTTGTTTGTCAACGAGATGGCAGCCCGCCGCATCTGTGACGCGAGAGCAAACTTCTCTTGGTCGGGCAGCCTGTGGACAAGCCGATAAATGTTCCGCCTGAATACTCTGGCTTTTCGGTAAACCTCCAAATCCTCAAAGCTGTATTTCGGTCGTTCACTCACCACTCACCAATTAACCATTCACTTATTCGCGAAGAGCGACTTAAATTCGTCTGCTGCTTTCTTCAAGCCAGATACCACTTCGTCGCCAAGTTCCTTCCGTTCGCGGAGCGTCCTGGCAACCGTCGGGTATTTGTTGCGAATGAACGCAATGAACTCGCTCTCGTACCGGTGAATCGCGTCCACTGGTATCTCGTCGAGATAACCGTTTGTCGCGACCCATAACACCATCGTTTGTTCCTCGACTGGCATTGGCGCGTACTGCGGCTGCTTGAGCAACTCGACCATGCGCTGGCCGCGGTCGATCTGCGCCTTCGTTACCTTGTCGAGGTCGCTCGACAATTGGGCGAACGCCGCCAATTCGCGGTATTGCGCCAAGTCCACGCGCAACCGGCCCGCGATCTTCTTCATCGCCTTGGTCTGCGCGTTGCCGCCCACGCGGCTTACCGACAAACCAACCGATACCGCCGGACGAATGCCCGCGTAAAACAGATCGTTTTCGAGGTAAATCTGGCCGTCGGTAATCGAGATGACATTGGTCGGAATATACGCGGCAAAGTCGCCTTCCTGCGTCTCGATGATCGGCAACGCCGTGAGCGAGCCGCCGCCTTTGGCGTAAACCGGGTTTAACTCTGGCGCCTTGTCGTGAAGCCTGGCCGCGCGCTCCAGCAACCGCGAGTGAAGGTTGAAAATATCGCCCGGGAACGCCTCGCGGCCCGGCGGCCGACGCAACAGCAACGAGATTTGCCGGTATGCCTGCGCGTGTTTGGAGAGATCATCGTAGATCACCAGCGCGTGCCCGCCGTTGTCGCGAAAATATTCGCCGATGGCGCAACCGGCGTACGGGGCAATGAATTGGATCGGCGCAGAATCGCCCGCCGTGGCGCTGATGACGATGGTGTAATCCATCGCGCCGCACTTCTCCAACATCTCCACCACGCTGACCACCGTTGATTTCTTCTGGCCGACAGCGACGTATATACAGATGACATCGCCACCTTTCTGGTTGATGATCGTGTCCACGCAAATGGCGGTCTTGCCCGTCTGGCGGTCGCCTATGATCAACTCGCGCTGGCCACGCCCGATTGGAATCATCGAATCAATCGCTTTCAGCCCGGTTTGGAGCGGTTCCTTGACTGGCTGGCGTTCGATGACGTTTGGCGCGCGACCTTCAATCGGGCGGAACAGCTTCGTGTTGACCGGTCCTTTGCCGTCAATCGGTTGACCGAGCGCGTTGATGACGCGCCCGCACAATTCTTTCCCGACCGGCACGGAAAGCACGCGCCCGGTCCGTTTCACTATGTCGCCCTCGCCAATCTGCGTGAAATCGCCGAGGATCATCGCGCCAACTTCTTCGCGTTCGAGGTTCATCGCCATGCCGAAAATGCCGCCCGGAAACTCCAGCATCTCCTCAGCCATGCAATTCGGCAGACCCTTGATGCGGGCAATGCCATCGCCTGCATCCATGACCTCGCCGACTTCCTCAATGCCGACCTCGGACCGGTAGTCGCGAACGCTGCGTTGCAGCGCGTCGGCGATATTTTTCGAACTCAACGAAAGTATATCTGACATGGCTGTTACCTTTACTTATTGTGCCAACCGGTCACGAATCCGGTGGAGCTTGCGGAGCAGGCTGCCGTCAATGATCTGTTCGCCGACCTTGATTACCACGCCACCCAGGATGGATGGATCAACCTTCTGGAAAAGCTGCACGCTTTTGCCCGTCACGCGGTTCAATTCGGTCGCAATCCGTCCCATCGTGGCGTCGTCAAGCGGTCGCGCGGTGACCACTTCACCGCTGACCTCCTGGCGCGCCGCCGTAGCGGTGGCGTTGAATTCTTCGATAACGGCCAGCGTGCGCCCGCCCCGGTCCTGGTCGTTCAGCGTCAGTAGGACGTTTAACACCAACGGGTGGACCCGGCCTTGGAATAGGTCGGCCAAGGCCTGTCGCCGGCCTTCGCGCTTGAGACTTCCGTCTTTGAGGAACTGGAGCAGGTCGGCGTTGCCTTTGAGCAATTCGCGCAGTTGGAACAACTCTTCCTCAACGCGGCCAACGGCTCCTTCGGCCTGTGCCATCTCGAAGAGGGCGCGGGCGTAACCGACGTTTATGGGATCGCGGGACATAACCGGCTATGTTTTGCGGATCTTGCTGAGATCGCGAATGAGGTTGTCAACCAACTGGCGGTGCGTCGCTTCGTTGACCTCTTTCTCCAACACGCGTGACGCAATCTGTACCGACAGGTTGGCCACGGTATCCTTGAGTTCCTGCACGCCCTTTTCCTTTTGCCGCTCGATTTCTTCCTGGGCGCGCTGCACGACGGCGAACGCTTCAGTATTGGCTTTATCAACGACTTCTTTGCGGACGTTCTCGCCCAACGCGCGGGCTTCCTCGATCAGCTTGTTCGCCTCGGTCCGGGCTTCGGCTATCTGTGTTTGGTAACCTTCCATCAACTTCTTCGCCTCAGCGCGCGATTTCTCGGCGTCGTCGAGCGATTGCTTGATGGTCTGGCTGCGCCGGTCCAACGCCTCGGCAATCGGTTTGAACGCGAGTTTGGCCAATAACCCCATCATGACAACGAAGGTCAGTACCACCCAGATTTGCAGTCCGAGATCAATCTGCAACGGGTCGCCGCCATGTTCGCCTTCCGCTCCGGCAAACGCCATCAGCGGAAACAGAAGCAGGCCAAGACTGGCAAATGACAGTTTCTTCACAGCCATCTCCTGTTACTTTTTGCCGATTAGAATAAAGGTGATCAACAATGCGTAGAGCACCTGTGCTTCCACCAGCGCGAAGCCGATGAACATCAGTCGCTGCACCAACGGTAACGCCTCTGGCTGACGGGCCGCCGACTCGATGGCTTTGCCGAAGATATTGCCAATGCCGATGGCGCCGCCAAGCGCGCCGATGCCGATGGCCAACCCGCCACCCAACCATGCCAATGCTTTTGGATCCATAACCGCCTCTTCCTTTCCTTTAGTGATGTTCTTCAAACGACTCGCTCAAATACAACGCAGACAACAAAGTGAAAATAAATGCCTGAATGGTGGCCACGAACAATTCAAACGCCAATAGCACCACCGTCAACACAAACGGCAACGCCGACAACACCGACAGCAGACCGCCCTGTTTAGCCAGCCAAACGCCACCGACAAGTTCAGCGATGGCGAATGTCACGATGACCTTGTGGCCAGCCGTCATGTTGGCGAACAAACGAACCGCGAGCGAAAATGGTTCAGCCAACAGCACAATCGGCATGATTATAATAGCCAATGGCTGTACCCACCACGGCGCGCCCGGTAACAGGAACTTCTTCTTGAAATAGCCCAACGGTCCCAACTTGATGAGCCCTGTGATCTGCGCAACGAGAAACACGAAGATCGCCATGCCGGCCGTTACATTGATGTTGCCAGTTGGCGACTCCAGCCAAAAATATGGTTCTTCAGCGCCTTGAAAGACCGGTCCCGGCGCCTTGCCCATGAGATTGGCGCACAATAGAAAGAAAAATAACGCCGCGAAAAACCCGAACCATTTCTTCGCGTGCTCGCCAAGAAACTCCTCGACGATGTCGGTGCGGACAAAATCCACCATGGCCTCAACCAGATTGCCGAATCGTCCCGTCGTCACGACCGACCGTGCGATCAGGCGCGCGCCAATTACCAGCACAAGCATGGTCAATCCAGCGGCCAGCCAGACCATTTCAACTTCATGTGTAATACTTAAATCCACATGCATAAGCTTTTCACTTCTTCTGAAAGAAAGTTTGTCGCAACTGCCAGAAGAACAGCACACTGTAGGAGACGGCCAAACTGCCCGTCAACCACCATCTATTGGCCTGTGTGAACCGCACCACCAACAGCAACATCGCCACCACTAGCGCCAGCCGTAGCATCGCGCCCGTCAGCAAGCGGGCCGAAGGCACAGTCCCAGATTCGCGCCGTAATACCCAACCCTGCCATAACGCGTATCCGCTACCAAGAGCTGTGCCAAGTATCAAACCGATCCAGGCTGAACCGTCCATGTTTTACCTTTTCGATTGGCCGCCGCCGTCCTGCAGCGTGCGCCACACCAACATGATTCCGCCAAGCGCGCCCAACAAAAAGAACACAATCAAGAATACCGGTTCCTTTCCGGTGCGCTTGTCCAGCCAATACCCGATGCCCGCCCCGACAACAGTGACCACGACCATCTGGATACCCAAGGCCATGTGCTGCCCCATACCGTGAAAATCCGAGCCAAGTCTCATCGGGATTCATAGCCGAACCCCGACACTCGTTTCGGGGCTGCGGGAATGGACATAGTTAAAACTAACAAACTACGCCAGCGGAGCAAGCCGTTTCTGCATGACGGCTTGGCTTCGGCGACCGCTCGTGGTATCAAAACCGGGGAGCCCGTTCATCATGCGTCGCGCCGTCATTGATATCGGAACGAACACGGTCAAGTTGCTCGTGGCCGAGGTGCGCGACGGCCAGATCACGCCGCTCGTTGCCAAAGACGTGACCACGCGTCTCGGTGAACGCGTCCACGAAACGCAGAAACTTTCTTCTGCCGCCATCTTGCGAACAGTCGAGGCGACTGGACGATTTGTCGCTGAGGCGCGCGC